>Ga0153988_1000196_pt1 | contig 15094 bp, 7 predicted proteins | sample TSNC072MetaG_FD_104742 | JGI IMG/M metagenome (GOLD analysis project Ga0153988, IMG submission 104742) | Attine ant fungus gardens microbial communities from North Carolina, USA - TSNC072 MetaG | ecosystem: Host-associated > Fungi > Mycelium > Unclassified | place: USA: North Carolina, Jones Lake...
AGGCGGACCTCGCGGCGGGGCGTCTGCGCATCCTGCTGGCCGATTTTCCGCCGCCGCCGCTGCCGGTGTCGGTGCTGTATCCGCAGAGCCGGCAGTTGTCGTCGCGGGTGCGCGCGTTCGCGCAGTGGCTCAGGGAAATTTTCGAGGCGGTGGGCTGAGCGGCTCGCGCTACCATCGTCGGCGGCGCACTCATTCGAGGGAATCGCACATGCTGTCGGAAGACGAACTGGCCCTGCTCGACGCGATTCGCGCGAGCCGAACGTGCTCCATGTCGCGTGGCGCGGCGAGCATGAAGGGCGCGCGCTGACGTGGTGGCTCGACCAGTTGCGGCAGCCGCGGCTTGCCGCACGACTCGTGCGCGGTCTCGATCTGACGGCTTAGGCGGCGCGCGGGACCGGTTGCGCGCGGATGGAGCGCGCGGCCGGCCAGAAGCGGGTCGGCGCCGCGCTGTGCTCGCCTCGCGTGCCGGGTTGGACCCGTCCGCCATCCCTATTCGGCAAGGCTCGAAAGCGCGCCGTGCCGCGTCATGGAAAACTGTATAAACATACAGTATAGTATCCCGCTGCAACCAGGCTTGCGGTGCGTCGCGCGGGCCCCCGCCTTCGGCGCGGGGCTGCCCGGCGCGTGACCGGGGCCGCACCGAACTTGCGCGGCCGCTAGAAGGCTGCGGTAGGGAGGCGAGACGGCGGCGGGACGGCTGCGAGACGGTTGCAATAGGGCCGTGAGAGGTGGCCCACCCATTCCACTCATTCAGACGGTCGGAAAAATTGTCATCTAACGACACAGCTCAGGAATCAAGCGCCGGCGCAAGCCACGGCACCACCGGCGGCACGCACGGCAAACCCCAGGGCACCATCCGGATTCGCGGCGCGCGCCAGCACAATCTCAAGAACGTCGATCTCGACGTGCGCACCGGCGAAATGACGGTCGTCACCGGGCCGTCCGGCTCGGGCAAGTCGAGCCTCGTGTTCGACACGCTGTACGCCGAAGGGCAGCGCCGCTACGTCGAAACCTTCAGCGCCTATGCGCGGCAGTTCCTCGACCGCATGGACCGGCCGCAGGTCGATCGCGTGGACGGCGTGCCGCCCGCCATCGCGATCGACCAGACCAACCCGGTGCGCAGTTCACGCTCCACGGTCGGCACGATGACGGAACTCAACGACCATCTGAAGCTGCTCTATGCGCGCGCAGCCGAGCTGTTCGACCGGCAGACCGCGCGGCCTGTGCGGCACGACACGCCAGAGACGATCTATGCGGAACTGCTCGAACGCACCGCGCAAGAGGAACCGCGGCTCGTCGTCACGTTTCCGGTCGAGCTGCCGGAGTCGGCGTCCGAGCAGGAAGTCGAGCAATGGCTGTCGGCCAGCGGCTATACGCGCGTGCAGGCGCAGCGCGAAGTCGATTCGCCCACCGGCAAGCGCAAGCTGCTCGACGTGGTCGCCGACCGCTTCCGGCTGCGCTCGGTCGACAAGGCGCGCGTGGTCGAGGCGATCGAGGCGTCGCTCAAGCGCGGCGGCGGGCGCGTCAATATCTACGTGCTGCCGGCCGCGCCGGACGAGCCGCGGGGGCAGGCCGCCGAGCCGCCAATCTGGCGCTTCTCGACCGGCCTGCACAGCCCCGAAAGCGACCTGCGTTATGCGGACCCGCAGCCGGCGCTGTTCTCGTTCAACTCGGCCTACGGCGCGTGCGACGTCTGCCGCGGCTTTGGCCGCGTGATCGGCGTCGACCTCGGGCTCGTGATTCCCGACGCGCGCAAGACGCTGCGCGAAGGCGCGATCAAGCCAATGCAGACGCCCGCGTGGAAGGAGTGCCAGGACGATCTGATGCGCTATGCGGCGAAGGCCGATATCCGCCGCGACACGCCGTGGGGCGAGCTGACCGACGCCGAGCGCCACTGGGTCATCAATGGTTCGCCGGACTGGAACGGCAAGTGGCAGAGCCATTGGTACGGCGTCAAACGCTTCTTCGAGTATCTCGAATCGAAGGCGTACAAGATGCATATCCGTGTGCTGCTGTCGAAGTACCGCAGCTACACGCCGTGCGAAACCTGCGGCGGCGCGCGTCTGAAAACCGAGTCGCTGCTGTGGCGTCTCGGCAGCAAGGCGAATGCGAACGACGTGCTCGCGCCCGCGCGGCGTTTCATGCCGCGCGGCGTGCAATGGTCGCGCGCCCAGCTCGAAGCGCTGCCGGGCCTGACCGTGCACGATCTGATGCTGATGCCGATCGAGCGCATCCGCCGCTTCTTCGACGAAATCACCTTGCCGAGCGCGTTGCTCGACGACGCGCTGAAGCTGCTGCTCGCCGAAGTGCGCACGCGCCTGAAGTATCTGTGCGACGTCGGCCTCGGCTATCTGACGCTCGACCGGCAAAGCCGCACGCTGTCGGGCGGCGAGGTGCAGCGCATCAACCTGACCACGGCACTCGGCACCTCGCTCACCAAGACGCTGTTCGTGCTCGACGAGCCGAGCATCGGCCTGCATCCGCGCGACCTGAACCGCATCGTCGAGGCCATGCACCGGCTGCGCGACGCGGGCAATACGCTCGTCGTGGTCGAGCATGATCCGTCGGTGATGCTCGCCGCCGACCGGCTGATCGACATGGGTCCGGGACCGGGCGAGCGCGGCGGCTCGATCATCTTCGACGGCGCGCCGCAGGCGATCCGCTCGTCGGGCACGCTCACGGGCGAATACCTCGGCGGCCGCCGGCATGTTGCGGACGCCGCGCACTGGTCGCGCCGTCCGGTCGAGGCGGGCACGCCGCGCATCGTGCTCGAAGGCGCGAGCGAGCACAATCTGCGCGACGTCACGGTGGAGATTCCGCTGGAGCGGCTCGTTTGCGTGACGGGCGTGTCGGGCTCGGGCAAATCGACGCTGCTGCAGGACGTGCTGTATCCGGCCATGGCGCGGCACTTCGGCCTCGCTACCGAAGCGCCGGGCGCCTTCAAGGCGCTCAAGGGCGCGGACCAGGTCACCGACGTCGTGTTCGTCGACCAGTCGCCGATCGGCAAGACCGCGCGCTCGAATCCGGCCAGTTATGTCGGCGCGTTCGACGAAATCCGCAAGCTGTTCGCGAAGGCGCCGCTCGCGCAGCAGCGCGGCTATGGCCCTGGCATGTTCAGCTTCAATTCGGGCGACGGCCGCTGCCCGACGTGCGGCGGTTCGGGCTTCGAGCATATCGAAATGCAGTTCCTCTCCGACGTGTATCTGCGCTGCCCCGATTGCGACGGCCGGCGTTATCGCGCGGAACTGCTCGAAGTGAAGATCGAGAGAGGGGAACCGGCGCGCGCGCTGAGCATTGCCGACGTGCTGGAGTTGACCGTCAGCGAGGCCGCCGCGTACTTCGCGAAAGATGCCGAAGTGTTGCGCGTGCTGCAGCCGATCGTCGACGTGGGCCTCGAATACGTGAAGCTCGGCCAGCCGGTGCCTACGTTATCGGGTGGCGAGGCGCAGCGGCTCAAGCTCGCGGGCTTTCTAGCGGAATCGGCGCAGGCGCGTAGCGCGCGCGGCGCGAAGCAGGCGCTGCCGAAGCGCCTCTTCATGTTCGACGAGCCGACCACGGGCCTGCATTTCGACGACATCGCGAAGCTGATGCAGGCGTTCGGCAAGCTGCTCGCGAGCGGTCATTCGCTGATCGTGATCGAGCACAATCTCGACGTGATCCGCGCGGCCGACTGGATCATCGACCTCGGTCCCGAAGGCGGCGACGGCGGCGGTCGCGTGCTGTGCGCGGGCACGCCGGAAGCGGTCAAGGCCTGCGCGGAATCGCGTACCGGCGAGGCGCTGCTGCAATACGACCGCGCGATGGACGCAATGAGCGCCGCGGGCGGCACGGCGGGCGAAGCCGGCTCGCACGGCATCCCGCTGCAAAAGGCATTGAGCGCGGCGCGCGCGCGCCGGGCCGTGGAAGGCGAGGACGTGGTGCGCATCGTCAACGCGCGTGAGCATAACCTCAAGGCGCTCGACGTCGACATCCCGCACGGCAAGTTCAACGTGATCACCGGCGTGTCGGGCTCGGGCAAATCGACGCTCGCGTTCGACATCCTGTTCCACGAAGGCCAGCGGCGTTACCTCGAATCGCTGAACGCCTATGCGCGCTCGATCGTGCAGCCGGCCGGGCGGCCCGAGGTCGACGCCGTGTACGGTATTCCGCCGACCGTCGCGATCGAGCAGCGCCTCTCGCGCGGCGGGCGCAAGAGCACCGTCGCGACGACCTCTGAAGTGTGGCACTTCCTGCGCTTGCTGTACGTGAAGCTCGGCTTGCAGCACTGTGTGCACGACGGCACGCCGGTCACGTCGCAAAGCGTCGAGTCGATTGCCGCGCAATTGCTGCGCGACCACAAGGGGCAGCACGTCGGCTTTCTCGCGCCGCTCGTCGTGAACCGCAAGGGCGTCTATACCGATCTCGCCAAGTGGGCGAAGGCGCGCGGCAATACGCATTTGCGTGTCGATGGCGAGTTCGTGCCGGTCGACCCGTGGCCGAAGCTCGACCGCTTCCGCGAGCATACGATCGAATTGCCGGTGACCGATCTCGTCGTGTCGGCCGATCACGAAGCCGAACTGCGCGCCGCGCTCGACCAGACGCTCGAGATCGGCAAGGGCGTCATGCATCTGCTCGCGCCGCTCGACGGCTTGCATGATGCGATCGCTGGCGGGCGTTCCACCGCGAAGCTCGGCGAAGTGAAGGTGCTGTCCACGAAGCGCGCATGTCCGGTGTGCGGCACGAGCTATCCCGAACTCGATCCGCGCATGTTCTCGTACAACAGCAAGCATGGCTGGTGCACGAGCTGTGTCGGCACGGGCCTGTCGCTCACGCGCGAGCAGCGTGCCGCCTACGACGACACGATCGTCGTTGACGACAATCGCGGCCGCGAGCAGAGCTTGCCGTCCGAGGAGCAGGAGCCGGAAGGGCTCGTCGACGAACCGTGTCCCGATTGCGCGGGCACGCGTTTGAACCCGGTCGCGCGCGCGGTCACGTTCGACTCGCATGCGATCGTCGACGTCGCGCAATGGACCGTGTCCGGGACGCGCGCGTGGATCGGCACGCTGGAAATGTCGGGGCGCGATGCCGAAATCGCGCGCGACGTGGTGAGCGAAATCGGCAGCCGTCTGCAGTTCCTCGAAGAGGTCGGGCTCGGCTATCTGAGCCTCGACCGCGCGGCGCCGAGTCTGTCCGGCGGCGAAGCGCAGCGCATCCGGCTGGCCGCGCAGCTCGGCAGCAACCTGCAGGGCGTCTGCTATGTGCTCGACGAGCCGACCATCGGCCTGCATCCGCGCGACAACCAGATTCTGCTCAACGCGCTGCGCAAGCTTGGCGAGAAGGGCAATACGCTCGTCGTCGTCGAGCATGACGAGGACACGATCCGGCGCGCCGATCACATCATCGATATCGGGCCGGGCGCGGGCAAGCGCGGCGGGTTGCTGATCGCGCAGGGCAGCGTCGCGGACCTGTCCGCGCAAGCCGATTCGCTGACCGGGCGCTTCCTTGCACAGCCGATCGTGCATCCGTTGCAGCCGCGCCGCGAAGTCGTCGTGCCGGGCAAACGCGCGGCGGCCGTGCCCGGGAACTGGCTGACCGTGCATGGCGGCAAGCTGCACAATCTGCGCGACATCACAGTCGGCATTCCGCTCGCGCGGCTCGTCGCGGTGACGGGCGTCAGCGGCTCCGGCAAATCGACGCTCGCGCGCGACGTGCTGATGACCAATCTGCTCGATGCGGTGGGGCGCTCGGTGCTGTCGTCGCCGGCCACGCGCCGGGCGCGCGCGGCGGCCGAGCAGAAGCCGGCCGCGAACCGACGTTCGAGCGTGCTCGCGCGCTCGGCGCCGCGCGCGCCGCTCAACGTCACGCATACGTGGCAGGGCTGCGATTCCGTCACCGGCTGGGAGAGCATCGACCGCGTGCTCGAAGTCGATCAGACGCCGATCGGCAAGACGCCGCGCTCGTGTCCGGCGACCTACATCGGCGTGTGGGACGCGATCCGCAAGCTGTTCGCGGGCACGCTCGAGGCGCGCGCGCGTGGCTATACGGCGTCGCGGTTCTCGTTCAATACCGGCGAGGGGCGTTGTCCCGCGTGCGAGGGGCAGGGCGTGCGCACGATCGGCATGAGCTTCCTGCCCGACGTGAAGGTGCCGTGCGATGTCTGTCATGGGCAGCGCTTCAATCCCGAGACGCTCGCGGTCACGTGGCGCGGCAAGAATATCGGCGACGTGCTGACGATGGAAATCGACGAAGCAGTCGAGTTCTTCGCGTCGATCACGAGCATCGCGCATCCGCTGCAACTGATGAAGGACGTCGGGCTCGGTTATCTGACGCTCGGCCAGCCGTCGCCTACCTTGTCGGGCGGCGAGGCGCAGCGCATCAAGCTCGTCACCGAGTTGAGCAAGGTGCGCGACGACATCACGCGGCGCGGCCAGAAGCCGCCGCACACGCTGTACGTGCTCGACGAGCCGACGGTCGGGCTGCATATGGCCGACGTCGCGAAGCTGATCCGCGTGCTGCATCGTCTCGTCGACGGCGGGCATAGCGTCGTCGTCATCGAGCACGATCTCGACGTGATTGCCGAGGCGGACTGGATCATCGATCTGGGTCCGGAAGGCGGCGTGGGCGGCGGAACCATCGTTGCCGCGACGGACCCCGAGAGCCTGTCGCGCATCGCGGCGAGTCACACGGGCGCCGCGCTCAGGCCCGTGCTGGCACGCACGCGGAGTGCGGCGGAACTGGCCGGCGAGGGCACGAACGGCTGAGGTCGAAGCCGGGGGGCGGCGCGGTTCGCGGGCGTAGGCCGTTATGGCCTCGCTCGCCCGCGGCCTAGGCCATTTTTGTGGCGGTTCTCCCGCCTGTCACACTGCGTGCGGTTGCAAGCTTCGAGGTTGCAAGCGCACCTTTTTCACGCGCCAACCGGTGTCTTTTGCTGCGCCGCATCTAATCATCCGATTATTAAGCGCGTCCGTGCATTCACCTGTTCATATCAGACAAAAAGGCGCCATGGTGTTTCAAAACTGAAACATTTCTAAACGCTCAATAAATCCGAATTGAAATGCCAATTGCCGGCGATCGGATATATTGGCGATACAGCCTTTTGTTCGGGCTATTAATTCCCGATTTGCGAATAAAAATAACGATTAGGCAGTCATTATCGAGTCATTTTTCGATTCATGTTTGAAACAATTTTGTGCCGCTCGGTAAGAGGGCGACCGTGCGCGAATCGGCTGGCTTCGCATTACCGGAAAGTTTGTCCGAATTCGAGAAAGTGCCTTGTATAAAGGCGTTTCGCCAGAATGTGGGAGTCCGCCATGCCGCCGCAATGTCTCGGTCGGGCTGGCTTGCCGTGGCGGCGCGGCAGCGCGGCGTACTGATATCGAACGCTCAATAGCGGTTTTCCTCATACATTGTCTTTCACGAGGGAATCCGGTTTTTCAAATTTACTATAGCGGTCTATTCCGCTAACATCACCCTAATCATTTAGGCGGCATCGTTGCTGATTCGGGCCGTAATAATTCATTCTCTCGTTCCGTCCAGTTACGGGGCATCGGGGTCCATCACGTATGACCGTTTGGGGAAAGATCATGCCGCAATTGCACCTTGATACAACGAGAATTACATGGCTTCACACGCCGGCCTTGAATGTCCGTACTGCAGCGCGGCGAATCGGCATTCTGCTGTTCGACGGCTTCTGGCTGCTCGGACCCGGCACCGTGGTCGAGATGTTCCAGAGCGCGAATGAACTGGCGGATACGCGCAGCGGCGAAGACCCGCCCTACGAAGTGCAGTTTCTGTCGATGGAGGGGGGCAACGTCACGAGTTCCTCGTCGGCACGAATCTGGACCGACCGCATCGACACGCGCTTCGGCAGCGGCTTCGACGTGCTGTTTATCGCGGGCGGCGACGGTGCGCATGCGGCCGCGCGCGACGAGCGCCTGCTCAACTGGTTGCGCGCGGTGCAATCGCGCACGCGGGCGATCGAGACGATCGGCGAGGGCCGCCTCGTGCTCGAAGCCGCCGGGCCGACCGAGCACGACGGCATGATGGGCCGCTATCCGGCCGCTGCCTCGGGCGAAGCCGCGTTCAGCGCCGCCAGCGACCGCAACGACTGTGCGCGCAGTGCGCTGATGTTCATCAAGCGCGATCTCGGCGCCGAACTCGCGCGCAGCGTCGCCGACCGCGTGATGCCAGGCATGGCCGCGACGTGGGTGCCGCTGCCGGCTGAGGGCGGCACGCTCAGCGTCGGTGAAAAAATCCGCGCGGCCGCGCGCTGGATGGAAGCGAACTGCGATCGTCCGGTGTCGGTGGCCGACGCCGCGCAGGTCGCCGCGATGAGCGAGCGCAATTTCCTGCGCCGCTTCAAGCACGAGATGCAGGTTACGCCGTCGGATTATCTGTTGCAGGTGCGGCTGCGCATTGCGTGCAATTTCCTGACCGAGACCGAATTGCCGGTCGACAAGATCGCGCGGCGCAGCGGCACCGGCAACGGCGACCGTCTCGCGAAGATTTTCCGCAAGCGCATGGCGCTGTCGCCCACCGAGTATCGCGCCCGCAGCCGGGCGGCCACCGAGGCGTAACATGACTGCATAGCGTGCATGCGCGCACGCCCGCGACGCGGCCGGGCTCCGTTTATCGAACACGGTCGCGTCTTCGCTAGCCAGCGTTTTTGCGAGCACAGTGGCGATGGGCAACAAGGTCATGTCGACGGCATTGCCGGAAGTGAAGCTCATCGAGCCAGAGGTGTTCGGCGACGAGTTCGGCTTCTGCTTCGAGAGCTTCAGCGAGGACGAGTTTGCGGCCGACGTCGCGCGAGGCTTCAACTTCGTGCAGGACCGCCATTTGCGCGCGATACACCGCGTCCTGCGCGGCTTGCACTACCAGGTGCAGCGCCCGCAGGGGCGGCTTTTGCGCGTCGTGCGCGGCGAGGTGTTCGACGTCGCGGTCGACGTGCGCCTCAATTCACCGAACTTCGGCAAATGGAGCGGCGAGCATCTGAGCGATGCCAACCAGCGGCAGATCTGGGTGCCGCCCGGCTTCGCACAAGGTTTTGTCGTGCTGTCGGATGTTGCCGAGTGCGTATGGAAGACCACCGAGTACTGGTTTCCCGAACTCGAGCGCTGCCTGCTGTGGTCCGATCCCGACATCGGCATCAAGTGGCCGATCGACTTCAAACCGATCCTCGGTAGCAAGGACGCCGCGGGCCGGCGTCTCTACGAGGCGGAAAATATCGCGTGAGGGGAGAACCGCAGCGCGGTTCGACGTGCCCCCCATGCACCCGCGCGCAGCGCGTAATGCGCACCTACGGCGCACCTACGGCGCACCCACGCTCAACGCAACTGCGTCACCGCCAGCAGCAGCACCATGCTGCCGATCGCGCCATCGAGCACGCGCCATGCCGTCGCGCGGCGAAACAGCGGGGCGAGCATCCGCGCACCGTAGCCGAGCGCGACGAACCAGACCGCGCTGACCGTCATCGCGCCGATCGCGAACGCGACCCGCGCACCTTCCGGCTCGCGCGCGCCGGCCGTGCCGATCAGCAGGAAGGTGTCCAGATACACGTGCGGATTGAGCCACGTGAACGCCAGCGTCATCAGGATGATCGGCAGCGCGCCCTGTGCGGGCGTTGCGCCGTTCGCGCCGTCAGCCGCCGAGCCGTCGAGCACCGCATGGCCGGGCCGCACCGCTCGGCGCAGCGCGCTGATGCCGAACCACGCGAGATATGCGAGCCCGACATAGAGCATCGCGTGAACGAACACCGGGTAGCGCTCCATCAGCGCCGAGGCGCCGCCGACACCCGCGCCGATCAGAATGAAATCCGACAGCGTGCACAGCAGCACGATCTTGCCGATGTGCGAGCGCATGATGCCCTGACGCAGCACGAAGGCGTTCTGCGCGCCGATCGTCACGATCAGCGAGGCGCACAGGGCGACGCCATGAGAAAAAGACAGCCAGTTCATAAACGATCCAGAAAACGAAGAGACGGAATGGACGGAAAATCCGAACCGCGCTAGTCTGCGGTTTTGCGTCTCATAAGAGAAGCTAATTTACTTAATGTCGATTAAGGAACGCTAATGTTGGACTATGCGCTGCTCGATGCGCTCGCCGCGGTGGTGCGCCACGGTTCGTTCGACCGCGCCGCGAGCGAGCTGAACATCACGCCGTCGGCGGTGTCGCAGCGGGTCAAGCTGCTCGAGGAGCGGGTCGGCAGCGTGCTCGTCAAGCGCGGCCAGCCGTGTGTCGCGACGACCTCGGGCGCGCTGCTGTGCCGTCATACCGAGCGCGTGCAACTGCTCGAAGCGGAGTTGAACGGCCGTCTGCCGGCGCAGCCCGGCGCGCTCGTCGAAGCGTGGCCGGCGCTGCGCGTGGCCGTCAACGACGACAGCGTCGGCACGTGGTTCATGGACGCGGTCGCGCCGTTCTGCGTCGAGCGCCAGATGCTGCTCGATCTCGTGATCGACGATCAGGATTACACCGCGCAGCGGATTCGCGACGGCAGCGTGCAGGGCGCGATCACGACCCAGGCCGAGCCGGTGCAAGGCTGCCGTTCCACAAGGCTCGGCCGCATGCGTTATCTCGCCGTGTGCTCGCCCGCGTTTCACGAGCGCTATTTCGCCGACGGCGTCACGCGCGAGAGCCTGCGGCGCACGCCGTGCGTCGACTTCAATCCGAAGGACCAGTTGCAGAAGCGCTTTATGCGGCGCATCACGCGCGCGGACCTCGATCCGCCGCTGCACTGGATTCCGCATGTCGCCGGCTTTCTGCGTGCGTGCGTGATGAGCCTCGGCTGGGGCATGTGCCCCGAGCGGATGATCGCGGGGCATCTCGCGAGCGGCGAACTCGTCGAGATCGCGCCCGGCAAGCATATCGACGTCGATCTGTACTGGCAGAGCTGGCGTTTGTCGATCGGCTGGCTCGACGACTTCAGCGCGATGCTCAGAAAGCGCGCGGTGGAGTTTCTCGATTGAGCCGGGGTGTGCGGCCGGTTCGGCGTGATTGAAACGATGTCGCCGAGCCGCTGTCGCTGTCGCTGAACCGACATTACCTGGCCGAAATTACCGAGCCGCCGACTCCCCGCTATCGCCGAGCGGCGCGTCGCCGCCGTCGTCATGGTCGGACGCCGTGGCGTCGCGCGTTTCGGGCATCGCCGCCCACACGAGGAACACCGCTAGCGCGCCCGCTGCCGCGAGACAGAAGAAGCTCACCGCGTTGCCGAAATGATCGGCGACGAAGCCGGCGGCCGTCGTGCTCAGCGTCGCGCCGATGCCGGCCGCGAGCCCGAAGAGGCCGATACAGAGGTTGTAGCGGCCCTTGTCGCCGGCGACGTCGGCGGCGATCAGCGGCAGCATCACGCCGAACACGGCGGCGCTCAAGCCGTCGAGCACCTGCACCGGCACGAGCAGATACGGACTGCTGATGCCCGCGAACAGCAGCGCGCGGATCGGCAGCGCGGAAAAGCCGAGCAGCAGGATCGGCCGGCGTCCCCAGCGCTCGGCCGAGCGCCCGACCCACGGCGACATCATCGCGACGATCGCCTGCGGCACGATGATGCAGGCCGCAATCACGAGCTGCACGTTGTCGCCCATGCCGGCCGTCACCTCGCCCGCGGCGAGGTTCAGCATTGCCGCATTCGACAGATGGAACAGGACGATGCACGCCGCGAACAGCAGCATGCGCCGGTCGCGCAGCAGCGCGCGCAGGCTCTCGCGGCGCGCGAGCTGCTGCGGTGTCGGCGCGGCCTGCGGCAGCTCGATCGTATCGGTGCGCTGGATCATCGAGAGCGCGAGCAGCGCCGGCAGCGCCAGCCCGGCGGTCAGCCAGAACACCGCGCGCGGCGAATAGTACTCGCCGAACAGGCCCATCAGGCCGGCCGCGACCGCGCTGCCGATCGACGCCCAGCGCGCGTTGCGCCCGAGCCGGTCGCCGAGATTCGCGCGGCCCACGAGCGCGAACGAGATCGCCGCGAGCGCCGGCGTCAGCATGCAGCTCGCGAAGCCGTGGAACACCTCGGCGGCGATCACCGGCAGCACGGTTGGGCTGACCGCGAGCAGCACCGCGCTCAGGATGATCGCGAAGATCGCCCACGCGGCGGCGGCTTTCTTGTTGCGCAGCGCGTCGACCGCGGCGCCGCCCGGCACCTGGCTTACCATCGCGCTGATGGTTCCGACCGACAGCACCATGCCGATCTCGCCCTGGGTCCATTTATGCGACGCGAGATACGAGGCGATGAACGGCCCGAAGCCCGTCTGCACGTTGGCGACGAAAAAGTTGAGCCAATCGAGCGCGCGCAGACTGCGCGCCGTGACCAGAGTGCGGCCGGTCATCGGACCGCCCGTGCGCTGGAAACCGCCACCGCTCCTGACGCGGCGGCGGGCGCGCCCGGTCCGCTGGTTCCGGCCGGCCGGCTCGCGACCGGGGGCGCTGCCGGCGCGGCGGGCGGTGGCGCGGGCGATACCGCGCGGATCGGCTTGTCGCTCGCATACGGCGGCGTCGCGTTGATCTGCGCGTCGCTCAGGTCGAGTTCCGGACGCAGCTCCTTGTCGTGCGTGACGAAGCGCAGCGCCGACCAGTTCGCGGCGATCGTGCGCCGGTCGGCGCTGACCATTCCGCTCACGTCGAGCACGACCGCCTGAGGTTGCGCGTTGGCGTCGATCAGCACGTCGACCACGCGGCCGACCTTCGCGCCGTTCGCGCGCTCGACGGTCGCGTCGAGCAGCGGCAGTTGCGGCGCGCTGGGCTTGCCCACGGTCACGGTGCTGGGCGCGGCCGTCGGGTTCAGCGTGACCGGCGGACCCTTGGCGGTCGGCGTGAAGTGGAACGCGCCCCACGGGAAGTTGACCTTGCGGTCGCCGACGCCGAGAAAGCCCTGCAGATTGACGACCATCTCGCGCGGCTTGCCGGCGGCGTCGGCGATCAGGTCGACCGCGCGGCCGACCACCTTGCCATCGGGTTTCTGCACCTTGCTGTCGAGCAGCGCGCGCGCGTCGCTGCGCTCGATCGTGCGCAGCACGATCAGCTGCGGCGGGGGCGGAGGGGGCGGCGCGGGCTGCACGACGGGCGGCGGCGGCTCGACCTTGTGCGGCCGCACGACCGGTTTCCTCGGCTTCTTCGGCTGCTCGGGGCCGTCGGGAACCTCGGGCTCGACCGGCTCGGGCGCGGAAGCCTCGACCGGCGCGCTCGCGGGTTCGACCGGCATCACGGTCGCATCGACGATCGGCGCCTGCTGCGTACCCCACAGCAGGCTGCCGCAGCCCGACAGCGCAGCGAGCGCGAAGAGCGAGAACACGGCGATGAGCGAGCGGAACGAACGAAGCGAACTCAGCAGACGAAGCCGCTCAAGCGAGTGAATCGGCAGACGCCAGGCAGGGCGCGGAAAACCGCCAGTCATCAGGAAAAACTCCATGGGCCAGTGCGGACGGGCGCGATAAGCCGCCGCGGTTGGGACAGGTACGGGCCAGAGTTTAACCTGTGCGGCCGCGCCGGCCGGTTTCCGGAGACTGGGCGAGGACGTCTGTGGGTCGTCGCGCGGCGTTTCGACGCACGTCGCGTGCCGCGCGAGCCCGACAGATTCGGGGGCCGGGCCGTAGGTGTAAACGCGCGGAGCCTGCGCACGGGCCGCCGTCGCGTCAAAGATATAAGTCTCGCGACATGTCCGGCATGCCATTCATGCGATTGGACACATATTTGTCTTGGCCTACATTGCGAGACAGAAAAAGCGGCACCCCCATTAAATCAATCCACGAGACGAACCTGACGATGGCTGCGGCAAGCAGCCGTTTCAGCGCGCTGATAAAGGAGGCACTCACCATGATGGAACCCCAGGCTCTCGCGAATCCCGAAGTCGCGAGCGAATCGTTCGACGCCGAATCGTTCGGCGCAAAGGGCTTTCTCGACCGCTATTTCGAAATCTCCGTGCGCGGCAGTTCGCAGCGCCAGGAGATCGTTGCGGGCATCACGACCTTCCTTGCGATGGTCTATTCCGTGTTCGTCGTGCCGGGCATGTTCGGCAAGGCGGGCTTCGACACCAGCGCAGTGTTCGTTGCCGTGTGTTTGACCACGGCATTCGGCTCGCTGCTGATGGGCGTGTGGGCGCGTCTGCCGATCGCGATCGGCTGCGCGATCTCGCTGACCGCGTTCACGGCCTTCGGCCTCGTGCTCGGCAAGGGCCTGCATCCGACCGTCGCGCTCGGCGCGGTGTTCCTGATGGGCGTCGTGTTCACCGCGATCTCGGTGACGGGCGTGCGCTCGTGGATTCTGCGCAATCTGCCGACCGGCATCGCGCACGGCACCGGCATCGGCATCGGGCTCTTTCTGCTCCTGATCGCCGCGAACGACGTCGGTCTCGTCGTCAAGAATCCGGGCGCCGGCTTGCCGGTGTCGCTCGGGCATCTCACGGCATTGCCCGCGCTGATGTCGGTGGTGGGGCTCGCGGCGATTTTCGGGCTCGTGCGGCGGCGTGTGCCCGGCTCGATCCTGATCGTGATCGTCGCGATCTCGGCGATCGGGCTCGCGATCGATCCGGCCGTCGCGTTTCACGGCGTGTTCGCGGTGCCGTCGCTGAGCGCGCCGGGCCATGCCTCGCTGATCGGCGCGATGGACGTGAAGGGCGCGCTGTCGATGGCGGTGCTGCCGAGCGTGCTCGCGCTCGTGATGACCGCCGTGTTCGACGCGACCGGCACGATCCGCGCGGTCGCGGGCCAGGCCGGGCAGCTCGATGCGAACGGCCGCATCATCAACGGCGGCCGCGCGCTGACGGCCGATTCGCTCAGCTCGATTTTCTCGGGCCTGCTCGGCGGCGCGCCGGCCGCTGCGTATATCGAATCGACGGTCGGCGTGGCGGCGGGCGCGAAGACCGGGATGGCGGCGGCGGTGGTCGGCCTGCTGTTTCTGGTCGTGATGTTCTTCTCGCCGCTCGCGGGGCTTGTGCCTTCGTATGCGACGGCGCCCGCGCTGATGTACGTGGGTCTGCTGATGCTGTCGAACGTGAGCAAGCTGCATATGGACGACATGGTCGACGCGATGGCCGGGCTCGTGTGCGCGGTGTTCATCGTGCTGACCGCGAATATCGTGACCGGCATCATGCTCGGCTTCGCGACGCTTGTCATCGGGCGTGTCGTGA
>Ga0153988_1000199_pt1 | contig 15047 bp, 16 predicted proteins | sample TSNC072MetaG_FD_104742 | JGI IMG/M metagenome (GOLD analysis project Ga0153988, IMG submission 104742) | Attine ant fungus gardens microbial communities from North Carolina, USA - TSNC072 MetaG | ecosystem: Host-associated > Fungi > Mycelium > Unclassified | place: USA: North Carolina, Jones...
CGGTAACCAACCCGCGGATATCAGTGTGACCCACCGTCGAGACGTACTGCTACGTCGCCCTCAGGAAATTCAGATGAACCAAAACCGAGAACCGATCACGATTGACACGGAAAGTCATATCAATCCGCAGCGCAATTGCATCGTTCAGCCGCGCCCGTTGCTCTCGTGCGGCGACCGCCGACGCTCCGACCAGCCGGTTGCCTGCCATGCGCGCAATCCGGTTCGCCGCCCGTTCCGCCAGCACCATCATTGACTTGTCGTTCAGTCCGGCCAGTGCGGCCCGGTAGCGCGCCTCGTGCTCACGCGTCATCTCCTCCGCCAGTTCCATCGTCGCCTTGCAGCGCGCAAGCGCGTCGCGGTGCTGGCGCATCAACGCATCGGTCGCCACCTCCGCTTCCCTGCGCACCTCGTTGAAACTCCCATCGCCCGCGTGCCGGATACGCTCGGGCATCGCCTCATACAGCCGCGCATAGTATTCGAGCACGACAATCACCGACCACAGCGCATCGTTGTCCCGCAAGTCCAGCGCGCCGGATATCCGGCGCATGCGCAACAGACTGGCATCGTCGGGAACATCGCCCGTGACGTCAAGATACAGGCGGGCGAGTGCATCAGGTGACCTCGCCCGTCGATTACGCATCGACAATCACCCGGCCGAACATGCTGCTATACAGTTCCCGCCAGCGCAGTAGCTCCGCCCGCTCGCCGATATGCATCGTTTTCGCCGCCTTGGGTATTGACAAGCGCTGGCTGCGTAGCTCGTCAGCGATGCGGTCTGCGAGATCGGGAAAATCCAGCGACTGGCCTTGCGCCTCAACGGCCTTGCGCACTTGCGACTCCCGGTACAGCGTGAATTTTTCCGGCGGACCAGAATGGCCATTGCGCACGACGTGCACGATCGCATTCGGGAACGTCGCGTCGAACTTGAGCAGCAATCACAGCACAACGAGACGCCGGGCCAGCTCATCGAGCGTGCTGGCGAGCGTTCCACCGTACTGCGCGCCCCCCGTCTGACTGCGTGCTGCCGTGTTGACGACAACGGTCGCGTCCCGGTGCATATCGCAAAAGTTGACAAAATCGATCCAACCACCGACGTCGTCCAGATCAAATGATCCGCATCTGATTTCGTCGTGGACAGCTTTCATGACATCGGGATTCGACGTGTCCGTCTCCACCAGCACGACATTGACATCCGTTCTTCGAAGGTAATCGACCAGCGCCAGCGTCACGAAGCTCTTGCCTACACCGCTTGGCCTTGCGGGGGTTTTTATTGCAATCTTTCACCAGCCCCCTCCATTACCTGCAATTCATATCCGGGGGTTGTCCTGGAGGTCTTCCGCAATTCCGCCGGTCGCCCCCCAGCACGCCGAACGAGAAAGCATATGGCACTGACTGAAGAATCGCTGCAGCTGTGCCGATAAGAATGAGATCAACAACACGAGAGAGAGACCTATGAGAAAAACGACATTCGGCGCAGCGTTCATTGCGCTGGCAGCGTTGAGCGGTTGCTCGACCACCCAGAACGTCATGGCAGGCAAGCAAGCCGTCGGCGTTCCAATGACCAAAGCGTGCCTGACCACACACGGGGGCGCGTCCCGTGACATGGATCAACGGGTCCAGCAGAACCTTGAAAATCACGGCGTCACGGTGCTGACGACGCCGCAATGCGACAGGAACACAGCCGGGGTCGACATGACCGTGACCTATAACGACAAATGGTGGTGGGACATCGTGATGTATATGAAGGAAGTCGACATCCACTTCTACACCGCCCCGGCCGGCAAGTTGATCGTCAGCGGTGACTGGCACAACTCCGTCCTGCACCAGTTCCCCAGTGCGGATGGCGTTGTCGCGAATCTGATGGACCAGATGTTCAACGAAGCGAGCGGGGGAACCGTCCGCACGGAGACCGCCGCGAAGTGATGGACGCGTCAATCCCAGCGCGCCAGGGAGTGATCCTCGCGCGCGCGGTGCGCTCATCTGCGAGCGTGATGGACAACCCAGCCTCGCCCCACTCCGCGGCAGCTCCTTGCACAAAAGCGACCACACTATTCGACGCCCTTCGGGCGCGTCATACGATAGTTCGGTGGGTCCGCAAGCCAGCGATGGACCTCCTCGTTTTTCCAGACCGTGCCGCAAAAACTTACGGGGTGTTTGTCTTTCCCGGCCAACCATTCCCCCCATCATCCGGACAAGAATTGCCCCCGGGCAAATTGGCGCCGCGCCTACTCCACTCCCCGGGTCTACGCACCACCGTACATGCGCGCGCAGAGCCCAACGCTCGCCCCGAGCTTGCGCGAAAGATCGAACGCTGCGCGTAGCTGCACGCCTTTGAACTCTCCCGACACGTGGGCCACCTCGAGCCTCGATGCCGGCCCGGAGAGCGTGAGCGCGGCCACGCACTTGTCTTCCGCGCCGAAGACCGGCGTGGCAAAGGCGGCCGTATGCTGGTCACGCGCGCCGGAAGTGAAAAGCGGAATCTCCGGCGTGGCATCGAAAACCGGCTCGCCCAACACCCAGAACCGCAGGACGCGTCCAATCGCCGTATCGTCGAGCGGCAGAGATGTTCCGGGAAGCCGCGTCTCGCGCAAACCCTCCGCCGGCTCCGCCCTGAACAGGCAAAGACGCTGGGAATTCCCGAGAACGTAGTACGATGCGCTTTCCTTCGTTGCGGCAGCTAGCGCGTGCAGGATCGGTTCGACCACCGACGACAGATGGAAGGATTGCTCGTAGAGCTTCCCGAGATACAGCACCCTCGGACCCAACGAATACATCCCCGCCTCCGAGCGTATGACGTAGTTCGTTCGCTCCAGCGAATTCATCAGGCGATACACCGTAGTCTTGTGCATGCCCGACGCCTGCGCAAGCGCGGCGAGCGACAGCGATTCCGCGCCCGGCTTGAAGCAATCGAGCAGCGCCAGCGCCTTTTCAACTGACTGAACCCCTTCGTTTCCCATCGCAATCCCCGAATTGGTCGATCAGAGAATTGTACATCGTACAACGCCGTTTTATACCGTAAAAGGGTAAACACCAGTGGATACCAACTAATCACATGGCTAAAGTAGTTTCATTAAGTACAACACAGTTGTACATTATACAACTCGATATATGAGGCTACTCCCATGAGCGCAATTTCCAACGCAACTCCCGCCATCGTTCGCGACTTCGACCGCGTTTCACCTGAACTCGTCGAGGCCGCATCCCGTTTTCAGGCTGCCATCCTTGCCGACGTCGCCGGCCGCCGCGGCACCCTGCACGGCCGCGTCAAGCCGCTGTCGCCGAACATGAAGGTTGCGGGCCCGGCCGTGACCGTCGAAGTTCGCCAGGGCGACAACCTCGCCATCCATGCCGCACTCGCCATCGCCAAACCCGGCGACGTGATCGTCGTCGATGGCAAGGGCGATCAGAGCTGCGCGCTCATCGGCGAAATCATGGCAACCCAGGCGCACGCCAGCGGCTTCGCCGGCTTCGTGATCGATGCGGCGGTGCGCGACTCGCACGAACTCGCGAACGGCGCGTTCCCGGTCTTCTCTGCCGGCCTGAATCCGTGCGGCCCGACCAAAGGCGTCGCGGGCCGCGTGAACCATCCGATCGCCGTTGCCGGCGCCGCCGTCAAACCGGGCGACCTCATCGTGGGCGACGCCGACGGCGTCGTCGTGATTGCGCGCGAAGAAGTCGAGCAGATTCTCGTGCTCGCACAAAAGAAACTCGACGCGGAAACAGCGCGTATCGCCGCGATCCGCAACGACGAGGCGCTGCGTCCGACCTGGGTGGAAAAGGAATTGCGCGCAGCCGGCATGCTGGCCGAAGGCGAGGCGCTGTAATGCAAACGGCCAACCAGAAGCCCGTCGTACTTGTCACGGCAGCGGATCTCGCGCCGCAGGCGCTCGCGTTGCTCGACCGCTTCGAGGTGGTCTTCGCGGGCAAGCAGCCGACCGAGGACGACATCGTCGCGCTGTGCGCGCAGTACAAGCCGGTCGCGATCATCGTCCGCTATGGCAAGGTCAACGCGCGCATCATGGATGCCAGCGAAAACCTGCGGGTCATTTCCAAGCACGGTAGCGGCATCGACGTGATCGACCAGGATGCCGCGGCGCAACGCGGCATCGCCGTTCGCGCGGCTGCCGGCGCAAACGCAGCCGCGGTGGCCGAGCATGCCTGGGCTCTGATTCTCGCGTGCGCCAAGTCCGTGACCCAGCTCGATGGGCGCATGCGTGCGGGACATTGGGACAAAGCGACACACAAGTCGGTCGAACTCAACGGCCGCATCCTCGGTCTCGTGGGTCTCGGCGCGATCGGCCGGCGGGTCGCCGCGGCGGCCCAGGCCTTCGACATGCAGGTGATCGCGTTCGATCCGTATGCGAAGGAAGCCCCCGCCGGCGTGAAACTCGTCACGCTCGACGAACTTTACGCATCGGCTGACGTGGTCTCGCTGCACTGTCCGCTGACAGCGGAAAACCGCCAGATGATCAACCGCGAGACGCTCGCCAGGCTCAAGCCGGGCGCCATTCTCGTCAACACCGCACGCGGCGGACTCATCGACGAGCCCGCGCTCGTCGACGCCCTCGCCAGCGGCCAGGTACGCGCGGCAGGTCTCGACAGCTTCGACGTCGAACCGATGGCGCATCCCCACCCGTTCCAGAGCGTGGCCAACCTGATCCTGTCGCCGCATATCGGCGGCGTGAGCGACGCCGCCTACGTGAACATGGGCAAGGGTGCGGCAGCGAATGTGCTCGCAGCAATCGAAGAGCACGCCCAACGCCTCGTGTGATCGGCGCCAGAGTCAGAGGTCGAATATGTATTTGCTCAAGTCCCCGGAAGTCCGCGAAGCGGAAGTCTTCACCCGCATGCCGGAGCGTTTTCGCAAGCCCGACGTGCAGACCGAATGGGCGCGCGCCAATCGCGGCGGTCAGTCGACCGATTCGTTTCTCGAAGGCCCGGTCTGGAGTCCTTCGGGTCATCTCTACGTGACCGACATTCCGCATGGCCGCATCTTTCGCATTGCCGGCGACGGCGAATGGGAGCTGATCGCCGGATACGACGGCGAGCCCAACGGCATGAAGCTGCTCGACGACGCCCACCTGCTCATCACCGACTATCGCAACGGGCTGATGCTGCTGGACATCGAGCGCGGCGACGTGTCGCCTTATCTCGAACGCCGCAACACCGAGCGCTTCCGGGGTGTCAACGATCTGACCTTCGACTCGGCCGGCAATCTGTACTTCACGGACCAGGGGCAAACGGGCCTGCACGATCCGACCGGACGGGTCTACCGTCTTTCGCCGCAGGGCAGGCTCGACATGCTGCTCGGCAATTGCCCGAGCCCCAACGGCCTCGTGCTCTCTCCCGACGAAAAGGTGCTCTACGTCGCGATGACGCGCGGCAATTGCGTATGGCGCGTCCCGCTTCAGGCGGACGGATCGGTCAGCAAGGTCGGGCAGTTCTTTACCTCGTATGGCCCGAGCGGCCCGGACGGACTCACCATCGATACGGCGGGACGCCTGTTCGTGGCCAACCCCGGTCTTGGCCGTGCGTGGGTCCTCAACCATCGGGCGGAACCCGAAGTCATCCTGACCAGTCCAGCGGGCGCATCGCTCACCAATCTTTGCTTCGGCGGGCCCGACATGAAGACGCTCTTCATGACGGAGTCCGTCTCGGGAACCGTCCTGCGGACCGACATGGATATCGCCGGCCCGCTTCCCCAGCAGGCCAGGAAAACTCACTAGCCGGAATCCGGGCGGATCACTCCCGCGATCTGCCTATCCGATCGAAAACGTTGCGCCCGGCGAGGCGCAATGGAGAAGCGCACATGCAAGTTTCCCGAACCTTGAGCGCGCACAGCGCGTCGCCCGACAACCCCACGCCGGATCAGCCGGCGATGCATCCGGAACACTATGCCGCCAGCGAGCGCATGCTCGCCAAGGCCTATCGCCGGATATTGCCGTTCATTTTCGCGTGCTACGTGGTCAGTTATCTCGACCGCACGAACGTCGGATTCGCAGCATTGACGATGAACCACGAGCTCGGCCTCACCGCCCAGGAATTCGGCCTTGGCGCCGGGCTCTTTTTTATCGGCTATTTCCTGTTCGAAATCCCGAGCAATCTGATCATGCAGAAGGTCGGCGCGCGCGTCTGGATCGCCCGGATCATGATCACGTGGGGCCTGATTTCGATGGCGACGGCCTTCGTCACGGGGCCGAAGAGTTTTGCCGCCGCCCGCTTCCTGCTCGGTCTCGCGGAAGCCGGCTTCACGCCCGGCATCTATCTGTATTTCACGCACTGGTTCCCCGGCAAATGGCGCGCGAAGATCACGGCGGCCTTCCTCGTCGGCATTCCGGTCGCGAACATGATCGGCTCGCCGATCTCCGGGGCATTGCTGCAACTGGGCGGCCTGCACGGGCTGCGTAGCTGGCAATGGCTTCTGCTCGCGGAAGGCCTGCCGGCCATCCTGCTCGGCATCGTCTGCCTCTTCGTGCTGGCCGACCGTCCCGAGAAAGCGCGCTGGCTGAGCGAGGAAGACAAGCAGTTCCTCGCGCAACGCCTCGCGCTCGAACAGCAGGGCATCGCCAGAAAACATGGCGCCAAGCTGCGCGACGCCATGACGAACTGGCGAGTCTTCGTGCTGGCGTTCGTCAACTTCTGCGGGATTGTCGGCTCGATCGGCGTCGGCTTGTGGATGCCGCAAATCATCAAACAGTTCGGTGTCAGCCATGCGGTCGTCGGCTGGCTCGCGGCGATTCCCTACGCGCTCGGCGCCGTGCTCATGCTGGTGTGGGCGAGAGCCGCCAACCGCGCGTCGAATCGCGTGCCCTACGTGGCGGGCGCGCTGCTCGTCGCCGCAGCGTCGCTCGCCGTCAGCACGATGCTCGACGTCCCGACGCTCAAGCTGCTTGCACTATGCCTGACGGTCAGCGGCATCCTCGCCTTCCAGGCGACCTACTGGGCGATCCCTTCCGGATTTCTCACAGGCCGCGCCGCGGCAGGCGGCCTCGCGCTGATCGTCTCGGTCGGCAACCTCGGCGGCTTTGTCGGGCCATCGATGATCGGCGGCATCAAGGCATTCTCCGGCGGCTTCACCGCCCCTTTGCTCGCAGTGGCGTGCGTGATGCTGGTCGGCGCCCTGACGATCGCGTGGCTTGGAGACCCCGGTGCCAATGCCGGAGAAGCCGCGCGCACCTGACACCCTTGCCTCACCCATAACTTCAATATACCTAAACGACTTTCCGGAGACATCATGCCGTACAAAAAGGCCGTCACGACCTTCGCCGCCCAGCCTCTCATTCCGTTGCGCGCCGCCGCTGCATTGGCGACGCTCGCGCTCACGCCCCTCGCGGCGCATGCGCAAAGCAGCGTGACGCTTTATGGCATCGTCGATGTCGGTGTGGAGCACATCAACAATACGCCGACGGGCGGCGCAGTGACCCGCGAGGTCTCGGGCAATCTCTCGGGCTCGCGTTGGGGTTTGAAGGGCGTCGAGGATCTCGGCGGCGGGATGCAGGCGATCTTCACCCTCGAAAACGGCTTCAACATCAACGACGGCACGCTCGCTCAATCGACCAAGGGGCTCGGCGCCAATGCGGCCACCACCTCGCGCCTTTTCGGCCGGCAAGCCTGGGTCGGCCTCGCCTATGGCACCCAGAAGCTGACCTTCGGCCGGCAGAACTCGGTCTTCTACGATCAGGCGGTCGTGTTCGATCCGATGGGTGCGTCGTCGCGATATTCGACTTTGTCGGTCGACTACGCAGCCGCGGGGCGCATCGACAACTCCGCGAAATACGTCGGCGCGTTCGGACCCGTGACCGTTGCGGCCATGTACAGCACGCGCTATGACACGGGATACGGCAGCGAAGTGCCGGGCGCCCAACTGACCGGCCGCTACTTCGGCGGCTCGCTCACTTACGCGCGCGGCCCGCTCGCGGCGAGCGTGTCCTACGAACAGCGCAACAGCAACACCGTCGCCACGAACACCGCCACGGAGCGGCGCGCGGCCGCGGCGGCAACGTATGTCATCGGCAACCTGAAGGCATTCGCCGGCTATCGCTATCTGCAGGCGTCGAACGCGTTCCTGCCCGCGAATCCGATCGCGCTCGCGAACGGCTCGCAGTCGAGCGCCGCCAACCTGTACTGGGCCGGCGCGCTCTATAACTTCACGCCGGTTTTCTCCGTCACCGCGTCGGCCTACTACCAGGACGTCCACTCGACGAGCGCCGACCCGTGGATGGCGGTGCTCAGCGCCGACTACCTGCTCTCGAAGAGCACCGACCTCTATGCGACCGCCGGCTTCGCGCGCAACAAGGGCGGCTCCGCGCTCGGCGTGAACGGCTACGGCACCGTCGCGGCGGGCTATGACCAGACCGGCTTCGTGCTCGGCATGCGCAAGAAGTTCTAAGCGGCGAGGCCATGCAGATCGTCCACGCCCCTCACCTGCCCATCCGGGAAAACTGGCTCGCGCGGCGGCACGAGGAAGTGCTGCAGCCGGACCTCGCCATCGTCGACGCGCACCATCACCTGTGGGACCGGCAGACGGGCCGCTACCTCGCGGACGAGTTGCGGCAGGACACGAGCGGCGGCCATCGCATCGTCTCGACGGTCTACGTGCAGTGCCGCTCCATGATGCGAAGCCACGGACCCGAAGCCCTGAAACCCGTCGGCGAAGTCGAGTTCGCCAACGGCGTCGCCGCAATGTTCGCCAGCGGCGCGTATGGCGCTTCGCGTTGCTGCGAGGCCATCGTCGGCGGCGCGGACCTCGCACTCGGTCACGCCGTCGCACCGGTGCTCGAAAAGATGCTCGACGTCTCGGGCGGGCGGCTGCGCGGCATTCGCAATCCGCTTGCGTGGCATGACAGCGAGGCCGTGCGGTCGAGCCCGGTCATGCCGCCGCCCGATCTCATGCAGCGCCAATCGTTTATCGACGGTGTGCAAACGCTCGCGACATACGGCCTCAGTCTCGACACCTGGGTCTATCACACCCAGCTCGATGCGCTCTACGACCTCGCCGTGCAAGCGCCGAACGTGACGATCGTGATCGATCACTTCGGCGGTCCGCTGGGCATCGGGCCTTACACCGGCAAGCAGGCGGAAGTGCGACGCGCCTGGACGGCTGCGCTGCGGCGCCTCGCGCATCTGCCGAACACTCGCATGAAACTCGGCGGCGCCGGCCTGACCGTATTCGGCTTCGACTTCGCGACGGCCGAGCTCCCGCCCTCGTCCACGGATCTCGCGGCCGCGTGGGCGCCGATGTTCGAGACCTGTGTCGAGCTTTTCGGCGCGCAACGCTGCATGTTCGAAAGCAATTTCCCGGTCGACAAGGGGATGTTCAGCTACACGGTGCTCTGGAACGCCTTCAAGCGCCTGGCGAGCCGCGCGTCGCCTGACGAGCGTGCCGCGTTGTTCAGCGGGAGCGCCGCGTCGACCTACGGGTTGGACCTATCAGGAGACAAGACATGAAACCGGAAGCAGCGTCGGCAGCAACCGCCGCAAGCGGCACAGGCGCACACGCGAAGGGGTACCGCGACATCTCGCGCGCGGAATGGCGCTCGCTATCACTGGCGGGTCTGGGCTGGACCTTCGAGAGCTACGACTCCTTTCTCCTCTCGCTGCTGTTGCCCACGCTGGCCTTGCAGTTCGGTCTGAGCAAAGCGCAGCTCGGCCTCTTCACGAGCATCACCGCCGCCGGGCAGATCGCCGGCGGCATTCTCTTCGGCTATGTGTCGGATCGCATCGGCCGCGTGCGTACGGCCTTGCTGTGCATCGGCATTTATTCGCTGTTCTCAGGACTGCTTGCGTTTGCGCCGAACGAACACTGGTTCGCCGTCTCGCGATTCTGCGGCGCGTTGGGCATGGGCGGCATGTGGACGGCCGGCGCCGCGCTCGTCGCCGAAACCTGGCATGCGAGCCGGCGTGGCAAAGGCGGCGCGCTCATGCAGATGGGGCTGCCGGTGGGCGCGATCATCGCCATCAGCGTGGCGGGCGTCGTGAGCATGGCCAACGGCGGACTCGCCGGCAACGGCTGGCGCCTGCTATTCATGATCGGCGCGCTGCCGTTCTTCATTCTCTTCTGGGTCGCGCGCAAGACGCCCGAATCGCCGATCTGGCTCGAACGCAAGCAGGCCGCGCGGCGCAATACGGCGCATTCGTCCGCCGCTGCCACGAAGCTCAACGTGCGGGGCTTGCTGACCGCGTTCACGTTCATCTTTTTCCTGCAATACCTGTACTGGGGCGTTTTTACCTGGACGCCCACGTTCCTCGTGACGGTGAAGCACCTCGACTTCGTGCACAGCCTCAAGTTCGTTCTCGCGTTGCAGTTCGGCGCCATCTCGGGCTTCCTGCTGTTCTCGGCCTTCGTCGACAGGATCGGCCGGCGGCCCATGTTCATCGCCTATCTGCTCGTGGGCGCGGCAGCCGTGGGCGTCTATATCTTCTCCGCGAATCCGCTGCTGCTGATGGCTGCGATCTTTCTCACCGGATTCGGCGTGAACGGCATCTTCGCGGGCGCGGGCCCCTTTCTCGCCGAGATCATCGGCGACACGGCCTCGCGCGGCTTTCTCATGGGCCTCGCCTATAACGGCGGACGGCTCGGCGGCTTTATCGCGCCACTCGTCATCGGTGCGCTGGCCTCGAGCGCCGGCGGCTTCGTGCTGGGCCTCGCGACCACGATCGTCGCGTTCGTCGCGGCGGCGATCGTCGTGTTCTTCGCGCCGGAAACGCGCGGCAAGGCGCTCGCATGAACACGACGGCACGGCAGCCCAGCTTCTACGACCGGCTGTTTCCGGCGCTGGCCGAACCGGCTTTGCGCCGTTACGCGTGCGGCCAGGTCGTCTCGGTGCTCGGCAGCTGGACCCAGAACATCACGCTGAACCTGCTCGTGTACCACCTGTCGGGCATGGCATCGGTGCTGGCGCTGCTGAATTTTCTGCTGTACGGGCCGCAACTCGTGGTCGCGCCGCTGGCGGGGTCGCGCATTCACTCGGCCAACGCGCGGCGCACGACGCTCTGCGTGCTCGGCACGTCGATGCTGCTCACGATGAGTCTGCTCACGCTCTGGCTGCTGGGGCTGCTCGGCGTCAAGCTGATCCTGCTGCATGCGCTTGCCATCGGCATCTCGAGCGCCGTGGAAACGCCCTCCCGCCAGATGCTGCTGGTGACGAGCCTGCTCGATCAGCGGCTCACGTCCAACGCGGTCGCCATGAACACGATGGTCTACAACGTGGGGCGCATGGTCGGCCCGAGCATCGCCGGCTTCGTCTATCCGGCGTTCGGGCCCGGCGCTGCGTTTGGCGTGTATGCGTGCGCGCTGGCCGTGATGGCGCTGTGCGTGCGCTCGATGAAAACCACCGGCGCGCCGCGCTCGGCACGCGCGGAGAGCGGCCTGAGAGACGCAGTGGGCTACGTGATGTCGGACGCGTTTTCGGCGCGCTACCTGCCGATCCTCGCCTGCATCGGACTCTTCGCCGCGAGCTACCAGACGCTGGTTCCGCTGCTGGCCGACCGCGCCTATCACAACGCCGCGCACTATACGGGCCTCTTCTTCGCCGCGGCCGGCGGCGGATCGCTCAGCGCGGCGGTGCTGCTTTCGTCGGCGTGGGGGCCGCGCGCCTCGGCACGGCTGCTCGCGCTCGCACCGTGGAGCGCCATCGCGGCACTGCTCGTGCTCGCGTCGACGAACGACATCGGCCTGTCGATTCCGGCGTTCTACGCGCTCGGATTCAGCCTGACCTTTTCGGCGACCTCGACCAACGCGACGATCCAGCAGCGCTGCCCCGAGCAGGTGCGCGGCGGCCTCGTGGGCATGTATGGCATGGCCTACAACGGCACGATGCCGTTCGGCTATCTGCTCGCGGGAACGGCCGCCGAAGCGCTCGGCGTGCGCAATACGTTCAGCGTCATGGCGTTTGTCCTCGCGAGCTGCGTCGTCGCCATCCATGTTTTACATCACATCAGACTGCGCCGCTCCGGCGCACAATAACGGCAGGAGACACACTCATGCAACTCAACGGCAGCGCCGCTGCATCCGCGCTCGAGCAGCAGACCCTTCGCAAGGTCGTCTGTCGGCTCGTGCCCTTCCTCATGCTTTGCTACCTGCTCGCGTTCATCGACCGCGGCAACGTCGGCATGGCGTCCTTGCAGATGAATCACGACCTTGGACTTTCGCCGCGCGTTTTCGGGTTCGGCAGCAGTCTCTTCTTCGTCTCGTACTTCTTCTTCGAAGTGCCGAGCAACATGGCGCTGCAACGCTACGGCGCGCGTATCTGGATTGCGCGCATCATGATTACGTGGGGGCTCATTTCCGCGGCCACGGCGCTGGTGCGCACGCCAACCAGTTTCTACGTGCTGCGCTTTCTGCTCGGTGCGGCCGAGGCCGGTTTCTTCCCCGGCGTGCTGCTTTACCTGTCCTACTGGGTTCCCGCGAAGTATCGCGCCCGCATCGTCGCCACCTTCATGGTGGCGATTCCCGCCGCGAGCTTCATCGGCTCGCCGATTTCGGCGGCCCTGCTGCAGCTCGACGGCTTCGCGGGGCTGCGCGGCTGGCAATGGCTCTTTATCCTCGAAGGCATTCCGACCGTGCTGCTCGGCCTGGTCTGCCTCGTGCTGCTGACCAACAAGCCGGACGAAGCGCGCTGGCTGTCGGCCGGCGAGCGCGAGTGGCTGACCGGCACCATCGCGAGCGAAGCGCGCGCTCCCAGCCAAGTCCCGCCGATGCCGCTCACGAAACTGTTTCGCAATCGCTATGTGCTGTGTCTCGCGCTCGTCGATGTGTGTGCTTCCGGCGCGGGCAGCACGCTTTCCGTGTGGCAGCCTCAATTGCTGAAGTCGTATGGCTTGACGGTCATGCAGACCGGTCTGCTCAACTCGGTGCCCTACGCGCTGTCGTCCGTTCTCATGGTGTACTGGGGACGACGCTCGGACCGGCTGCAGGAACGGCGCTGGCATACGGTGATTCCGATGCTGCTCATCGGCCTCGGCCTGTTCGGCACGTCGCTGAGCGGTTCGCTTTTGCCCACCCTGACGATGCTGTGCGCGGTGCTGGTCGGCGCCTATGCTTTCAAGGGGCCGTTCTGGGCGCTCGCTTCCAGCATGCTGTCCAACAGCACGGCCGCGGCGGGACTCGCGACCATCAACGCGATCGCCAATCTGCTCGGCGGCGGCCTGATGGTGAACGTCTACGGCTGGGTCAAGGAAGCCACGGGCAGCTACGCGCTCGCGCTGATGCCGCTTGGCCTGCTGACGCTCGTCAGTGTGGCGACGCTCCTGCTGCTGAGCCGCCCGGGCCCCGATCAACGCGTGCCGAATAAAGTCGAGGTGGTTTGAGATGCCCGATATCAAACGTCGCCAATTCCTCGGCATGCTCGGTGCAGGCAGCCTCGCGGCCGCACTGCCCCGTCTCGGCGAGTGCAGCGAATCCGCCCAGATCTGGTCCAGCGGCACCGAACTGCCATCGTTCAGGCTTCCTGAAGGTACAGTGGACTGCCATATGCACATCTACGACGACCGCTTTCCGAGCGCGCCGGGCACCACGCTCCGACCGCCCAATGCGACCGTCGGGCAATACCGGCAGATCCAGAAGCGCCTCGGCATGCGCCGCAATGTCGTGGTGACGCCGTCGACCTACGGCACCGACAACCGCTGCCTGCTGGACGCGCTGAAGCAGTTCGGCTCCGACGCGCGCGGCGTGGCGGTCGTAGATACCGCCGTCACGGACGCCGGGCTTGCGCAGATGAACGACGCGGGCGTTCGCGCCATACGCTTCAATCTCAGCTATCCGGGCGCCACGACCGTCGAGATGCTCGCGCCGCTTGCGGCCCGTATCGCACCGCTCGGCTGGCATATCGAACTGGTCGTGCAGGGCGCGAAGCTGCCGGCGCTGGAGAAGAACCTGCTCGCCTTGCCGTGCCCTCTCGTGCTCGATCACATCGCGCATGTTCCGCAACCGGACGGCCTCGGCTCGGATGCCATGAGGAGCGCGCGCAAACTGGTCGAGCGCGGCAATACGTGGGTGACGCTCTCGGGCCCGTACGTCGATACGAAAAGCGGCGCGCCCGAGTATGCCGACGTCGCGCCGGTGGCGCAGGCGTTCATCGCGATGGCGCCCGAGCGCATGCTGTGGGGCACCGACTGGCCGCATCCCACGGAGAAAACCACCAAGCCCGACGATGCGGGATTGGTGGATGTGATCGCGTCATGGATCGGCCGCAGCGATTGGCAGCGGATGATCTTCGCGTCCAATCCGGAGAAGTTATACGGGTTTCCTCAGATCGCCCGTTGAGGGCGCTGGCCGCGCGAGGGATGGTGTCGCGTTTTTTCACGTTTTGTCACGACAAGGCCGGCGGTGGAGCCGCCCTCTCTCTCCGGCCGCGGCATGGCTCTTACGAAACCTCGCGCACATAAGGTCGCACGTCGACGATCACGACTTCCTTGCACGTCAGCCGGATATCAAGGCCGACATTCGGCATGAGGTCCAGCTGGATCGATGCCCCCGGTGCTTGCGCGAGCGTCATTTCCATGATCGTGGCTTCCTCGAGCATGGCGTTCACGTCGATCTCGGAAGTCCGCACGTCCAGACAGTCGAGCACGACCATCTGATCGGGACGCCCGTCGACGGCCGGCGCGCCATAGCGGTTGTGCAGCACTTCGAGCCGCACATCCACTAGTTCGCGCGTACGCGCACCGGGTAGCAGGCGACCGTCTCCGTCCTCCCGTGTCTGCCGTTCCCGTCGCATGCAAAACGAATGAACCGCCGAATCATGAAAGGACGGATAACCGCCCAGAACCCTTGCCAGCGTCTCGCCATGGGTTGCCAGTTCCCATCCCCATGTTTTTTGCGGGTGACTCTTTGGCGGACTATTCATCGCGTGACCCTCATTCAAGATTGATTGGCGACATGGGAAGGTTAGAACCGCGCCCTCGCCCGGAATATTCCCCCGCCCCCACCCGTTCATCCCGTACGCGCGCGCCGGTGAAGCCGGTGAATCGCGCCGGCGGATCGCAAATCGGCATCCGCTGCCTATACTCGAACCTGGCGAAGTCCAACGCAGGTATCCAGCGCGTTA
>Ga0153988_1000203_pt1 | contig 14972 bp, 15 predicted proteins | sample TSNC072MetaG_FD_104742 | JGI IMG/M metagenome (GOLD analysis project Ga0153988, IMG submission 104742) | Attine ant fungus gardens microbial communities from North Carolina, USA - TSNC072 MetaG | ecosystem: Host-associated > Fungi > Mycelium > Unclassified | place: USA: North Carolina, Jones...
GCTCGCGCCCGGCGACGGCGCGCTGCCGCTCGAAGCGCTCTTGCGCGCGGTGCCGTCGCAGGTCGTGCTGAGCGTCGAGATGCCGATGCCGGCGCTGGACGCCGAAGCGCGCCTCGAACTGGCCTATCGCGGCGCGCGCCGCGTCGTCGAGCGCGCGGCTGCGGGCACGGCGCCGGCCGTCTGAGTGGAACAGCCCATGAGCCTATTCGACGAAGACAAGATCGACTGCCATTGCCACGTGTTCGATCCGATCCGTTTTCCGTATCGCGATGACACCACATATCGGCCCGCGCAGCAGGAAATCGGCACCACGGCGCAGTTCGTGCGCGTGATGGATGCATACGGCGTGCGCCATGCGCTGCTGGTCGGCCCGACGAGCGGCTATCGGACCGACAACCGTTGTTTGCTCGACGCACTCGAAACCTATCCGGCGCGCTTTCGCGGCATTGCGGTGGTCGACAACGACATCAGCCGCGGCGAGCTTGCCGCGTTGCGCCGAGCGGGCGTGGTGGGCGTTGCGTTCAATCCGGCGATGGAGGGCATCGAGCTCGTGCGCGAAGCGGGCGCGCTCTTTGGCATGCTCGCCGACCTCGGCATGGTCGCGCAGATTCAGGTCGCGGGCGACCAGATGACGGCGCTCGGTCCCTGGCTCGCCAGCCAGCCGGCCGCGCTCGCCATCGATCATTGCGGCCGGCCGGACAGCGCGGGCGGTGTCGCTCAGGCTGGCTTCGAAGCCTTGCTGCGTCTCGCCGATAGCGGCCGCGCGAGCGTGAAGCTGTCGGGCTGGCAGAAGTACTCGCGTACCGCGCATCCGTACGAAGACACCCGGCCCTATGCGCAGGCGCTGTTGCGCACGTTCGGTCCCGAGCACTGCGTGTGGGGTTCCGACTGGCCGTTTCTGCGCGCGCCGGAGCGGCTCGATTACGGTCCGTTGCTAACGCTGTTCGAGACGATCGTGCCCGACGCCGACGTGCGGCGGCAAATCCAGTGGGACACGCCGCGCCGGCTGTTCGGTTTCGACGAAGCGCATGGCGGGGAGCCAGCCTCGTCGCCGCGCGCCCGTGTCGAATCTCTTGCTTCCTAACCTGTTTCCCGGGATTTTCTGAACACCATGGACACTATCAAACCTCTGCGTTTCGGCGTGCTTGGCGCCGCAAAAATCGCGCGCTCGTTTATTGCCGGTGTCGCGTCTTCGCCGCTCATCGACGTGGTGGCGGTCGCGAGCCGCGATCTCGAGAAGGCCAGACAGTTTGCGAGCGAGGTCGGCGTGCCGCGCGCGCACGGCTCGTACGAAGCCTTGCTCGCCGATCCCGACCTCGAGGCGATCTACGTGCCGCTGCCGAATACGATGCACGCCGAGTGGGTCATCAAGGCGCTCGATGCCGGCAAGCACGTGCTGTGCGAAAAGCCGATCGCGATCTCGAAGGACGAGACCGTTGCGATGTTCGAGGCCGCGCGCCGTAACGGCCGGTTTCTCGCCGAGGCCTATCCGTACCGCGCGCAGGAGCAGACGCTCGCGCTGCGCCGCCTGCTCGACGAAGGCGCGATCGGCCGCGTGCAGACCGTGTTCGCGTGCTTCGGCGTCAAGTTCAGCGACCCGGCCAATATCCGCCTCGACCCCGAGCGCGGCGGCGGCGCGTTGCTCGACGCGGGCAGCTACGCGATGAGCATGGTGCGCATGGTGGCCGGCGAAAAGCCCACGCGCGTGAACGCGGTGGCGCGCTGGTCGGACACGAAAGTGGACCTCACCGTGATCGCGAACCTCGAATTTCCGGGCGGCCTGCTCGCGCAGATCGCGTGCAGCTTCAACACGGCCTACCATCGCCACGCGCTGATTTCCGGCACCGACGGCATTCTCGAGACGACCTTCCTCAATAGCCCGCCTGATGCGGGGCCGCCCGAAATCCATCTGCGCCGCGGCGTGCCCGCGACGACGCCGCGCGAAACGATCAGCGTGGCGGGCGGCAACGGTTTCCTCGCCGAGGCGGAAAGCTATGCGCGCGCGGTTGCGCTTGGACCCGAGCACTGGAACGGCAGCAGCGAGCAGGAATCGATCGATACGATCGCGACGCTCGAAGCGATTGCGCGCAGCATTCGCTCGGGCAGCTGGGAAAACGTCTGAGCGACCGCGTTCCTCACCGCTTTTCCCGGTTCATCGTGACGTATGGGACTTGGCGCGCCGCAAGGCACGCCGGGTAACTGCGAGCCGATGCGAGATTCCGCGCATCGGCTCGCGAGCCTGACGGACGCAAAGACGCATCGACAACATTTGCGCTTTCAATATCGGAGACAAAGATGAAGCCTGAAACAACGCTTTCTTCCCCCGCGGACCTGGCGCTTGCGCCGGCACGCCGATCGCGAGCCCGTTTCGCGATTCTCGCGCTGCTCGCGATCGGCACCGTCATCAACTACCTCGATCGCACGGTGCTCGGCATCGCCGCGCCGAGCCTCACCAAGGAGCTCGGCCTGTCGGCCGGCGTGATGGGCATCGTGTTCTCCGCGTTCTCGTGGACCTATACGCTGTCGCAGATTCCGGCCGGCCTGCTGCTCGACCGGATCGGCGCGAAAAAGACCTATTTCCTCGCGGTATCGGGCTGGTCGGCCTTCATCATCCTGAACGGACTGTCCGGCGGACTGATTTCGCTGATGATCTATCGCCTCGGACTCGGCGTGGCGGAATCGCCCTGCTTCTCCACGAATAGCCGCGTGGTGGGCCACTGGTTTCCGCAGCGCGAACGCGCGCGGGCCACGAGCATCTATCAGGTGGGACAGTACATCGGCCTTGCCGTGTTCAGCCCGCTGCTCTTCTGGATCATCGAGGCATTCGGCTGGCGCGCGATGTTCGTGATCGTCGGCGCGGTCGGCCTCGCGTTCTCGGTCGTGTGGTGGCTGCGCTATCACGAGCCGCACGAGTCGCGCACGATGAACGACGCGGAGCGCGAGTACATCGGCGCGGGCGGTGGCCTGTCGACGGCCGCCGATGCGCAGCGGCCGTTTTCGTGGCACGACGTCGGCCGCCTGCTGCGTCGCCGTGAAATCTGGGGCGCGGCGATCGGCCAGTTCGCGGGCAACTCGACCGTGGTGTTCTTTCTCACGTGGTTTCCGACCTATCTGGTCACCGAGCGTCATATGGCGTGGCTCAAGATCGGCTTCTTCGCGATCCTGCCGTTCCTCGGCGCATCGGCCGGCGTGCTGTTCGGCGGCTGGGTGTCCGATCTGCTGCTGCGTCGCACCGGCAACGTGAACCTCTCGCGCAAGCTGCCGATCATCAGCGGCCTGCTGCTGTCGGCGTGCATCGTGGCCGCGCTCTATGTGCAGAGCGATACGGCCGTGATCGCGGTGCTGTCGCTCGCGTTTTTCGGTCAGGGCATGGGCGGGCTCGGCTGGTCGATCATTCCCGATATCGCACCGAAGCGTCTGATGGGGCTCACCGGCGGCATTTTCAATTTCACCGCGAACATCGCCGGCATCGTCACGCCGATCGTGATCGGTGCGATCGTCTCGCTGACGGGGTCGTTCTACTGGGGGCTGATGTTTATCGGCGCGGTGGCGATACTGGGCGCGGCGTCGTACATCTTCATTCTCGGCGATATCAAGCGCATCGAATTGCCGGACGATGCGACGCCGCTGAAGCGGGCGGCATGAGCGCGTCATAGCGGCCCACAATCGGTAATCACGACCGCGTGCGGTGATTGCATCGACCTTGCAATTGCCGCACGCGTCGTTCGTGCTCACGACTCGAACCGGTCGTGCGGGTTCATCGCATAGACGCTTGCCGCTACGCGAGATTCGAAGGCGCCGCCTTCAACACGTCGACGTGCTTCGGAATCAGGCCGAGTTCGAGGAACGTATCGGCAATCCGTTGCTGCTCGCCGAGAATCGCGCGGGTAATCGGCTGCGTGCCGAACTGCTGGCGCTGCACGGCCGCGCCCACGACCGGTTTCGGCAGACCCCAGAGTTGCGCCAGTTCGCTCGCGAGTTGAGCGCGGTTCTGTTGGCCCCATTGGTCGATCTTGTCCAGCTCCTCGATCACGATGCGGATCACGTCGGGATTATTCGCGGCATAGCTCTGCGACGAAAAGTAGTACGCACGATTGCCGACCACGCCGTTCGCATCGGCAATCACACGCGCGCCGAGCGATTTTTCCGCGGCCGCGAAGAACGGGTCCCAGATCACCCATGCGTCGATCGAGGCGCGCTCGAATGCGGCTCGCGCATCGGCGGGTGCGAGAAACACGGGCTTCACGTCGGCGTATTGCAGGCCATGCTGACGCAGCAACTGCACGAGAAAGTAGTGGACGTTGCTGCCCTTGTTGAGCGCGATCCGTTTGCCCTTGAGGTTCGCGACCGAGCGGATCGTCGATTGCGGCGGCACAAGCACCGCTTCGGATTGCGGACGCTTGACTGTCGCGGCGACGTACACCAGCGGCGCACCGGCGGCCTGCGCGAAGATCGGCGGTGCTTCGCCAACGTCGCCGAAATCGATCGAGCCGACGTTCAGCGCTTCCAGTTGCACGGGGCCCGCCGCGAACTCGGTCCAGCTGAGCGAAACGTTGAGCGGCGCGAGCCGCTTTTCGAGCGTGCCGCGCCCCTTGAGCAGATTCAGATAACCCTTCTGATTGCCGATGCGCAACGTGCGCGAGGTGCCTTGCGCGAAAGCGGGCGGTGCGCTTGCGGCCGATGCGGCGAGTGCCGCTGCGCCGAGCGACAGTTTCAGGAAGGCGCGACGATCGTGAGTCGTTCGTTGAATGGACATGATGGCGAGCGATAAGAAAAAAAGGGCTGTCAGTGCTGCGGCGCGCCGTGATAGGCACCCGAATTGAATGAAGGGAAATGAAGGTCACCAGATCGTAGAGAGGCGCTCGTGGCCGAGCAAATAATATCGAGCGCTATCGTTATCGCGGATAAGCGCAAAGCAAAGCAGAAGTGCGGAGCAGGGTGATTCGCGCGCTGGCTGCGCACGCGTCGCGCGAATTTCAGCGGTACGGCTTATGCTGGGTTCATGGTGCCGGTCGGCGCGACGACCGGCAGGAGACGGCGATGAGCGATTTCACCGAGGCGCGCGAGCGCATGGTCGAGCGGCAGATTGTTCGCCGGGGCGTGCGTGATCCCCATGTGCTGGCGGCGATGCGCAGCGTGCCGCGCGATGCGTTCGTGCTGCCGGGCTGGAGCGAATTCGCCTATGACGATTCACCGTTGCCGATCGGCGGCGGGCAGTCGATCTCGCAGCCGTTCATCGTCGCGAGGATGCTCGAAGCGGCGGCGCTGCATCCCGGCGACCGCGTGCTCGATATCGGCACCGGCTCCGGCTATGCCGCCGCGATTGCCGCGCGGATCGTGGCGAGCGTCGATTCGATCGAACGCGATGCCGAACTGGTCGAGGCCGCTCGCGAACGCCTGGAGCGGCTCGGTTATGTGAACGTAGCCGTGCATCTCGGCGACGGCACCGCCGGCTTCGCGGAGCATGCGCCTTATGACGCGATCGTCGCGGCCGCGAGCGGGCCACACGTGCCGAAGGCGTTGCGCGCGCAGCTTGCGTGCGGTGGGCGCCTCGTGATGCCGATCGGGCGTGAGGCGGGGCGTCAGCGGCTCGTGAAGATCGTGCGCCGTGGCGAGCACGAATACGAGGAAACTTCGTTCGACGAAGTGAGGTTCGTGCCGCTCGTCGGCGACGACGGCTGGCCCGAGCGGGGACGGTTGACGGGGAGGCGGGCGAGGTGAAACGGGCCGCCGCCGTGCCGGGGCCAGGCCGATGCGTTCAGGTTGCTTTAGAGCGCGTTTGGAAATTGTTCCTGAATGTTGCTCCCAATGGCGAGCTGGATCGGCCACAATATCAGCCATGTGGCCGCCAGAAGATATCTGGCGCCTTGCCTCGATCCAATGGAAATAGAGTGACGACCTGATAATGAACCGGATCAATGCCTGGCTGCTTGAGCGCTTGCCATCACGCAGACTTTCCGTTGCTCTATCTCTGAGCGACGAAGGTCTTACCGTGAGGAACCCGCAAGGCGAGCAGCACATTGCCTGGCAGGATATCGGCGAAGTGGTCGCCACGCGGTCCGATCAATTGATTGGGAATACTATCCTGCTGATTGTCGGTCTGAACGACGGCCGTACTTTGACCGTGCCTGAAGACGATCCGGCCTGGCATGATTTCACGATGAAGTTGCCAGCGTATCTGGTTGGCGCAAAACCGTACGAGGAATGGGCACTGCACTCCGCCTTTTCCGCCGAAATACCTCGCGTCGAGGTATTTCGGCGTTGATATCAGCATTCATATCTGGGCCGGGTAGGCGTCGATAACCGTCATGCCCACCGGGAGCATAAGCGTCGCCCGATTAACCCATCTACGTTTCTAGAAACCGAACACCCGCAGCGCATTGTTGCCGCGTACCGCCTCGCATTGCTCCTTCGGCAGACGCGCGGTGTTCGCAAACGCGCCGCGAATATCGTGCACCTGATGCGGCCAGTCGGTGCCGAACATCACGCGATCCGCGCCGACGACCGAGACGAGAAATTCGAGCGACGCGGGACTGTACGTGATGCAGTCGTAGTAGATATGGCGCAGATAGTCGATCGGCTTGCGCTTCATCTGCCGGCGCTGCGGAATCTCGACCTCGTTGCCCTTCTCGAAGCGGCCGGCCAGATACGGCAATGCGCCGCCCGCATGCGATGCGATGATCTTCAGGTTCGGGTACTGATCGAAGAAGCCCTCGAAGATCATGCGCGTGATCGCGAGCGTCGTGTCGAACATGAAGCCGACGGCCCAGCTCAGATCGAACTTCGTCATGTCCATCAGTTCGGCGCCCGGCGGATCGGTCGGATGCACGAGCACCGGCAGCGCGCGCCGGTCGATCTCGGCCCAGATCGGCGCGAACATCGGATCGGTGAGGCTGCGTCCCGCCACGTTCGCGAGCACCATCACGCCGCTCGCGCCTTTATCGCAGGTACGGCGCAGTTCTTCGAGCGCCGCTTGCGGATATTCCCACGGCAAGGACGTGAACCAGCGGATGCGCCCTGGGTACTTCGTCTGCGCTTCGGCAAGCGTGTCGTTCGATTCGCGCGCGGCGAGGCAGCTCGTTTCCTGATCGCCCCAATAGACGTTCGGGCAGGTCAGCGAAACGACCGAGATGTCGATGCCCGATTCGTCCATCTGACGGATACGCATGTCGAAATCGAAATGGCCCTTCTGCGGGATCACGACCGGCGTGTTGCCGCGAAACACTTCCTGCTGACCGTCGGGGCGGGTCTGGATGTTGTAGGCACCGCCGCGCTGCCGCAGCAGTTCGAGCCATTTGTGCGTGAAGATGTGCGTGTGAACGTCGATGACAGGCATGCAAGCTCTCCGGAAAAAGAGGGGGCGTGAAGGTGCGGCGCGCGCCTTCGGTTCGGGGCGAACGATTCGCGATGCTGATGATCTATCGATGCGAATCGCCGTGCGGATAAGAGGACAGCGATGAAGGTGAGGGCGCGGCAAAATCGTTGCCGTCGTGCGCGTGACGGTTCAGCATGAATGCGCCGATCAGGCCGAGTGCGAAGAATACCGCGCAGAAATGCGCGGGCATCATGTTGTTGCCGCTCACATGCAGCAGCCACGTGAGCACGACCGGCGACAGGCCGCCGAACAGCGCCGCGCCGATGTTGTACGAGATCGCGAGTCCGGTCGAGCGCACTTCGGTCGGAAAGAGGCCGGCGAGCGCGGTTGGAATCGGCGCGTTCGAGGCGCCGATCAGCAAGGCAAAGCTCAGTTCGACCGTGAGGATCGACGCCATCGAGGGCGCGCTCACGATCCAGTAGTAGGCGGGGTACAGTACGACGAGAAATAGCACGAGCGAGACGCGGATCATGCGTGCGCCGCCGATGCGGTCGGCGAGATGGCCGAACACCGGAATCATCACGACGCGCAGCAGCACGCTCGCGAGCAGCACGGTGAACGGTAGCGTCACCGGCATGTGCAGATTCTGTACCGCGTAAATCGGCAGATACGTGATGATCACGTACGACATCACGTTGAGCGCGGCGCTCAATGCGAGCGCGACGAACAGCTCGCGCGGGTAGTGCGTCAGCACGCGCGAGAACGGCACCTTCACGTGCTGGCCGAGCTTCTCGAACGCTTCCGTTTCGGGCAGATTGCGGCGGATATAGAAGCCGACCGGACCGATCAGCAGGCCGAGCAGAAACGGCAGGCGCCACGCCCACGATTCGAGCGCCTCATGCGTGAACAGATGCGTGAGCGCGCTGCCCATCGCGACCGCGAGCAGCGCACCGAGCGCCTGCGCGAACATCTGCCAGCTGCCGTAGAGATTGCGGCGCGTCGCCGGCGCGTACTCGATCAGCATCGCGGTGGCGGTACCGAATTCGCCGCCGGCCGACACGCCTTGCAGCAGACGCGCGCACAACACGATCGCCGGCGCGATCAGGCCGATCTGCTGGAAGCCGGGCGTGAGGGCGATCATTGCGGCGGAGAGCGTCATCAGCGCGATCACGAGCGTCAGGCCGGCCTTGCGCCCTTTGCGGTCCGCATACATGCCGAGCAGAATCCCGCCGAGCGGACGCACGACGAAGCCCGCGCCGAACGTCGCGGTCGTGAGCATCAAGGCGGCGTATTCGCTGTCGCTCGGAAAGAACTGTTTGGCGATGATGATCGACAGAAAGCCGAACACCACGAAGTCGTACCACTCGAGCACGTTGCCGAGCGTCGATGCCACGGCGCCTATCCAGCGCCTGCGTGAATCGGTTGCTGTCGTTGTCACGACTGTCTCCTGCGATGGCTCGCCTGTCGTTTTATACGGTCGCGCCTGTCGCTTCGGCGCGCCGCTGCGCGACTGCATGGCCGTGCCGGTCTGCCGGTGGCGGCGGTGCAATGCGTAGGCAAGCAATGTAGGGTACTGTCGGCATGAAAACAATCTAACAAAATCAATGCTTGCATAAAGTAACTTTATGATTGTGTTTTTGCTGGATTGCCTTGATGACTTTGTTCTCGTGACCTTGCCCCTATGACTCCCACGATCAAGCAACTGCGCGCGTTCGCGCTCGTGTGCCGGTTCGGCGTGCTCACGCGCGCGGCCGATGAGTTGTTCATCACGCAGCCGGCGGTGAGCGTGCTGATTCGCCAGATGGAAGAAGCGCTCGGCCTGCGCCTGTTCGATCGCACGTCGCGTGCGTTGCGGCCGACCGCGGCCGCGCACGAAATTCTGCCGGCCGTCGAGCGCATGCTGCGCGATCTCGAAGCGATCCAGTCGAGCGCAAAGGAACTGACCGGGCGCGAGCGCGGCCAGTTGCGCTTCGCGGCCACGCCGTCGATCGCGACGGCAATCGTGCCGAAGCTGCTGGCGGAATATCGCGCGCTCTATCCGAACATCGAGGTGTCGGTCGACGACGCTGCGCCCGATCGGCTGACCGCCTCGACGCTGACCGGCGACGTCGAGTTCGGCATCGGCACGATCAGCGACCGGCTCGACGGTATTACGCTGCAATGTCTCGCACGCGACCGGCTGTGCGCGATCTGCCGCAAGGATTCGGCGCTCGCGAAAAAACGCCGCGTGAGCTGGAAGGATGCGCTGCAATACCCGTGGATCGGTATCCGGTCGACGAGCGGCATCCGCAACCTGATCGACGAGACGCTGTTTGCGCTCGGCACGCGCAAGCCGGTCGAATACGAGGTGTCGTATATGACGACCGGGCTTTCGATGGTGCAGGCCGGTCTCGGCATCGCGATCTTTCCGGGCATTCTGCTCGGCGCGTTTCCGCACCGCGATCTCGTCGCACGCAAGCTCGAAGCGCCCGCTGTCACACGCGACGTGAACCTGATCCGGCGTGCCGAGCATTCGCTGTCGCCGGCCGCCGAGTCGTTTATCGAGCTTTGGTACAAGCGCATCGGCAAGCCGGCCGACGTGTAGCGGGGCCGGTTTTTTTCGTGTGGCGTGGAATACTGTATGAATATACAGTATGATGGAAAGACCGGCCGCGAGTGCGGGCGGTGGGCGCAGCGCATCAGCGGAAATGCGGAACGCGCGCCGAAACCCGCTCGGAAACACGCGAAGGAACGAGGCAAGATGCCTGAACAACTGTGGCTGCCCGGACTCGAGGCGCCGCCCACGCCAACCGACGGACTTTTTTTCGCAGTCTTTCCCGACACCCATACGGCGGCCGGCATCGCAAAGTTTGCGCGGCAGGTCTGCGACGAGGCGCGCGTGCGCAGCAAGCCGCTCGCGGCGGGCCGCTTGCACGTCACGCTGCGTCATCTGGGTAATTTCGCGGGCGGCTTGCCGCCGGAGCACGTCGACGCGGCAAAACGGGCGGCCGGGGCGGTCAGCATGGCGCCGTTTACGGCTGAGTTCGACGCACTCGAGAGCTTCGCGAAGAAGCCACGGCCGGGGCCGGCGGTGCTGGTCGGCGAGGATGGCGTACAGGGGCTGCATAGACTCCACGACGCGCTCGGCGAGGCTTTGCGGAGCGCCGGTTTCGGGTCCGGCTTCGGGCCTAATACGCACTTCGAACCGCATGTGACGCTGGCCTACGGGATACCTTGGGCCGAGCGTCGCCCGGTCGAGCCGGCCAGCTGGAACGTGCGGGAATTTGCGCTGATCCACAGCCTGCTTGGGCGTACGCGGCACATCGTCCTCGCGCGTTGGCCGTTGGCAGGAGAGCCTTGATGGACCGTGAGCGGTGGGGCGGCGGCGGTGCTTCATGCCGGGTGCGTGCGGGGTTTCGTCAAGTGTGTCGTCAAACCCGTGGAATCGACGAAAGCCACGAAAACCACCGATCGGCGGCGGTTTTGTGCCGGCGCGGCCGCCTGAACGCTCGTGCGCTCCCTGATAGAATGCACGGGCCGCAACGTAGTGGATTGCAGATGAAATTGCTTGATGCGCTTGTCGAACAGCGTATTGCCGCCGCGGCCGCGCGCGGAGAGTTCGACGACTTGCCGGGTGCGGGGGCGCCGCTGCCCCTCGACGACGATGCTCTGGTGCCGGAAGAGGTGCGCGTCGCCAACCGGATTCTGAAAAACGCGGGTTTCGTGCCGCCCGCTGTCGAACAGTTGCGCGCGTTACGCGACCTGCAAACGGAGCTCAATGCCGTGAGCGATCCGGCAACCCGTTGCCGCCTTCAGGCGCGCATGCTTGCGCTCGACATGGCGCTCGAATCGCTGCGTGGCGGCCCGCTCGTTCTGCCGCGCGAATACTGCCGCCGGATCGCCGAACGTCTCTCGGAGCGCGCCGGTAATCCCGATCCGACTGGGGTGGGTTCACGGTGAGCGAACCGTTCATTCAAGCCGCAGCGGCGGATGCATCGGGGCAGGCCGAGGGCGGTAGCGGGTCCGGCTGCGCGGGTGTAGAGAGCGGCCGTGCGAGCGCGAACGTTGCAGAGGTCGCTGCGTCACCTCCGCCGGCTGCCGGTGGCGAATCGGCTGGTGCGGGCATCGTTGGCACTGTCGTTGCGCCCGTGGCCGATGGCACCGCGGTAGCTTCCGCCACAGCTGCCGTCCCACCTGAGTCTCCTGAAATCCCCGCTATTTCCGAACGCGATCGGCGTTTCATGGCGCTGGCCCAGGCTGCCGCCGAAGAAGCGCGCGCGGCGGGCGAAGTGCCGGTCGGCGCGGTCCTTGTGCGTGGCGAGGAAGTGATCGCCACGGGCTTCAATCATCCGATCGGCGCGCACGATCCTTCCGCGCATGCGGAAATGGTCGCGTTGCGCGCCGCCGCACAGGCGCTCGAAAACTATCGCCTGCCGGGCTGCGAACTCTATGTGACGCTCGAACCTTGCCTGATGTGCGCCGGCGCGATCATGCACGCGCGCATCGCGCGGGTCGTGTTCGGCGCGCGCGATCCGAAGACCGGCGCGTGCGGCAGTGTCGTCGATGCGTTCGCGAATCCGCAACTGAACCACCACACGAGCGTGAGCGGCGGTGTGCTCGAAGCCGAATGCGGCGAGGCGCTGCGTTCGTTTTTCGCCGAGCGGCGTCGCGCGAGCCGGGCGGCGCGCGCGGCTGCCCGCGCCGGTGCCGACACCGCGGGCGACAGCCTCGCCCCTGGCAGCAAATCGTCCCGAAGCTCGCCGCTCTAAAACGACAATCACCAACGGGCTTTGCCATGATCGCTCATCGCACCATCGAACTGATTGCGCCGTCCGGGTATCCGCATGATCCGGAAGGGCTGCATCGCGCGTTGCATCGCTTGCGCGCGCAGGGGCATCGTGTCGAGGGCGAGGCGGCGGCGCTGCGCCGTTACCAGCGTTTTGCCGGCACCGACGGCGAGCGCGCGGCCGATCTGAACCGGCTCGCCGATCCGTCGCGTGAATTGCCCGATGTCGTGCTCGCCGTGCGCGGCGGCTATGGCGCGGTGCGCATCCTGCATGGCCTCGACTACGAAGGGCTGCGGCGGCGGCTCGCCGATCAGCCGGTCGCGCTGGTCGGCCATAGCGACTTCACCGCGATCCAGCTTGCGCTGCTCGCGCGCGCTGGCGTGAAGACCTTCGGTGGCCCGATGCTGATGAGCGATTTCGGCGCGGAAGAACTGAGCGAATTTACGATGCGGCATTTCTGGTCCGCGTTGACGAAGCCGTCCATGACCGTGACGGGCAATACGCCGCAAGCGCAGGCGGTCGACGTGTCGGGCATGCTGTGGGGCGGCAATCTGGCGGTGCTGGCGTCGCTGGTCGGCACGCCGTACATGCCGCCGGTGCAGGGTGGCATCCTGTTTCTCGAGGACGTCAACGAGCAGCCGTTCCGCATCGAGCGGATGATTTATCAACTGCATCTGGCCGGCATCCTCGCGCAGCAGCAGGCGCTCGTGCTCGGCGATTTCTCGGGCGGCAAGGCTTACGACTACGACAACGGCTACGACCTGCACGCGATGATCGAGCAGGTGAGGGCGCTGATCGGCATTCCGGTCGTGACGGGGCTGCAGTTCGGCCACATCCGCAACATGCTGACGCTGCCGGTCGGTGCGGACGCGCATCTCGTCGCCAACGCGCACGGTTTCAGGCTGAGGTTGTCGGGCTATCCCTGCCTGGCCTGAGGCTGGATGGCTGAAAACAGGCGCAGGCAAGCAGAAGCAGAGACAGGCGCAAGCGGGCAGTGATGGCCGCTTTCTTTTCAGCGAAAAACGCAACTAACTGCCGATACTTGCCACTCCCCACATTCCGGCATCCTGAGCGTCGATCACGACCCTGCCGTACCCTCACCGTACGCGGGTAAACGCTAAAACCGCGGATCTGCACATACATTCCGTGTAACACGCACTATCTGCCCGTGTGTATGGGCGCGCCTGGGCGTTTTCGCTACACTGGGTCAACTCGATGAGGCGGTACGAACCCGCCCCGCGCACTGCCCGAGCCTCACGCGCATTTTTCGTCCCGTCACCACGCATTCGTCAACTCATGCCACTCGACCCGAACTACCCACGCGATCTGATCGGCTACGGCCGCCACCCGGTCCACGCGAACTGGCCGGGACGCGCGCGGGTCGCGGTGCAATTCGTCCTCAATTACGAAGAGGGCGGCGAGAACTGCGTGCTGCACGGCGACCCCGCATCCGAGCAGTTCCTGTCGGAGATCGTCGGCGCGGCGGCCTATCCGGCGCGTCATATGAGCATGGAGTCGATCTACGAATACGGCTCGCGCGCGGGCGTGTGGCGGATTCTGCGCGAATTCGAAAAGCGCGGCCTGCCGCTCACGGTGTTCGGCGTCGGCATGGCAATCGAACGGCATCCCGAGGTCGCGCGCGCATTCGTCGAACTCGGTCACGAGATCGCGTGCCACGGGTATCGCTGGATTCACTATCAGGACATGTCGCCGGAGAAAGAGGCCGAGCACATGCGCCTCGGCATGGAAGCGATCGAGCGCGTCACGGGTACGCGGCCGCTCGGCTGGTACACCGGGCGCGACAGCCCGAACACGCATCGGCTCGTCGCCGAATACGGCGGCTTCCTGTACGACTCGGATTACTACGGCGACGACCTGCCGTTCTGGATGGACGTCGAGGTGACGGGCGGCCGGAAGGTGCCGCAACTGATCCTGCCGTACACGCTCGATACCAACGACATGCGCTTTGCGACGCCGCAGGGCTTCAATACCGCCGATCATTTCTTCACCTATCTGCGCGACGCATTCGACGTGCTCTACGAAGAAGGCGACGAAGCGCCGAAGATGCTCTCGATCGGCATGCACTGCCGGCTGCTCGGGCGGCCGGGACGGTTTCGCGCGCTGCAGCGCTTTCTCGATCACATCGAACAGCACGACCGCGTGTGGGTGACGCGGCGCGTCGACATCGCGCGGCACTGGCACGAACATCATCCTTACCAACAAGACAACCGCGAGGCAGCGGCATGAAGGCGATGCAATACACCCTGGACCAACTCAACAGCCTCTCCACCGACGCGTTCGTCGCGGCGCTGTCGGGCATCTTCGAGCACTCGCCGTGGGTCGCGGAAAGCGCGGCGCGCGAGCGGCCGTTTGCGAGCATCGACGCGTTGCATCGCCGGATGTCGAAGATCGTCGAGACGGCCGGCGAAGCCAGTCAGCTCGCGCTGATCAACGCGCACCCGGAGCTGGCGGGCAAGGCCGCCGTGCGCGGCGAGCTGACTGCCGAATCGACGCGCGAGCAGAGCGGCGCGGGTCTCGCGCAATGCACGCAGGAAGAGTTCGACAGGCTGCATGAATTGAACCGCGCGTATCGCGAGAAATTCGGCTTCCCGTTCATTCTCGCGGTGCGTGGCTACGACCGTCACGGCATCATCGCGAACTTCGAGTCGCGCGTGAACAACAGCCGCGCCGACGAAATGCGCGCGAGCCTCGATCAGATCTATCGCATTGCACGTTTCCGGCTCGACGACCTGATCGACGCGTGACGTCATCGCGCCCGGCATGCGGGCGTAGCCAGTCATTCGGCGCAGGCAGCGAACCGTAACGTTTTTTCCGCACCCATACCAATCGATATCAAGGACGACAAAGATGGCACTTCCGATTCTCGATCC
>Ga0153988_1000204_pt1 | contig 14914 bp, 16 predicted proteins | sample TSNC072MetaG_FD_104742 | JGI IMG/M metagenome (GOLD analysis project Ga0153988, IMG submission 104742) | Attine ant fungus gardens microbial communities from North Carolina, USA - TSNC072 MetaG | ecosystem: Host-associated > Fungi > Mycelium > Unclassified | place: USA: North Carolina, Jones...
GGTCGAAAGGATATTGACCCAGAAACCCAGTCAATCAATGGATTGTAGTGGGTGAGCCAAGAGTGACCTAATACCAGAGAACAACAAGAATCAAGTGGAGTGACGTAGAAGTCAAGAGTCATGTATTCACCGGAGGGAAATTTTACAGGCAACAATACTACCTCGGAGATAATATTATTCGAGGTTCCATCAAACAGGTGCAGTTCCACAGGCGGAGTAGGAGTAGTAGGAAGAGAATGTCCATGAGCAAAAGCAAAATCCAAGAAACAATGCGTAGATCCAGAGTCTACCAGCATTCGCATTCATTACCATTTAATTTACCGTCTCTGCCTAATTTGTCGGAGAGGTCGACACGCGGAGTGGATGGAGATGGAGATTTAGCAATAGAAGATGATGTTCTGGGGGGTTTTAGGGAACTTCGAGAGGGCACGGTTTGTGGTGGAGTTGTGGATGATTGGGAACAAGGTGGAGCGGAGCTTTGCGAGGAGGCTGAGTACTGAGTCATTTTTCCTTGTTTTTGGTGATGACTGTCTGCAGCTTCCTTCTCTGTGTTACAGAGACGATCTCGTTCATGGTTTCGTTCCCAATAACGATTGTCGAAGGTGATTGCCAGTTGATACATGGCATAGAAGGAGGTGGGTTTTCCCTGTTCCCTGTTTGCTATCAAATCCTGGAGGCGATTTGGCAATCCCTGGTAAAAGCGATAGCATAGAACTGTATCACCCCAGTTTAACTGTGCTGCATACCGCATGAAATCCACATTATAAGTCACAATTTTATCTCCTGGCTTCATGTGGAGATTGTCAATGAGACTAGTGGCATCTCCTACTGGGTCCGAGAGTCCAAAATGCACTCGGAGCTCTTCCACAAAGAGGTGCCAAGTGAAAAGCCAGGGTTGTGCGTAGCCAAGATCTTCCTATTGTAGTGTGACTTCGAACTAATCTTGTACTACACCGGAGAGATAGGTCATTGCGAAGTTGATTTTCTCTTCATCGGTGGTAAATTGCGAAGGGTTGGCATGGAAAAAGAGTCGGCATTGGAATAGGAAGTGATTGAGCTTGTGGGGGTCAGAACCGTCGAAGGTGTCTGGAATACAGGCCTTTAATTGGTGGGGCTTTGGTGCTAATCCTCTGTTAAAGTTTTCCGATAACTGTCGGAGAGCCTTGGCTAGCTGGTTGTTAATGGGATTACGGTCAGCAACAGGTGGAGTTTGGAATGCAGGAGTAGGAACAGGGATAGGAGCGTTGACCCAGTCTGGGTCGTCGTTGATATGAGGGATAATGGCAGGGTCCATCCCGTGGAATTCTGAAGATTCCATCGGAGGTGGAGATGAGCGAGGGCGCACCGGAGTGCAAGGAGTCCCTGATTGGAGACGTCTAGATCTCCTTGGGAGGCCTGAAGTGAAGCGGCCAATAGTTTGGTCAGCAAGGGGGATGGAATTACTCCCTGAAGAGGGAACTACAGACTGGCGAGACATTAGAATTAAAATACGACAGGAACCGGTATAAGTTTGTAAATTCTGTCAAGGATGGACAAACGGAGTGTGAAGGAACGGGGTAATAATAGAGTTATACTCCAGAATGATATACTATACTATCTCGGAGAATAGATATTACTTAACAGGGATCGCAATACCAGAAAGAAGACTCCGGTGGACTGTCAAGGACGTTGGAGTGGAGAACGACTTGTAGAACGACCTTGGCTTCAACTTATGTGTTGTGCCCTGGTCTCCGGTCGTGAGGTGGTCGCGTATTTCGGAGTAGTGGAAGTCATCAAGACAGAGGTCCTAACCGTTTAAGTTGAGGAGTCGGAGAGAATAAGATGTGATTAGGACTAATTGACATTAATTTATAGACTAAGGAAATACACTGTAACTACTCAGTACTTATAGGAAGTGCAAAATAGGAGGAGAGTAGTCTACGACGCTATCCTACTATTATTAATTTTAGGAGAATTATTAGGAGAAAGAATTACATAATTATCATATTTCCAGAATATGACACTGTGACCAAGTATATTTAATTATTGTAGGCAAATTTGATTATTGATAGCTATTTAGTCTAATCGTCCTGCTAGTAGCTACAGTAAAGCTATAGATATTGTTCTATTAACTCTCTTTTTCTAACTATCAGTTTAGAGATAGTAGGCTATTAAAGGGTTTCATTCAATACCAAGTTCTGTATATATTCCTTTTATGAAGTTTAACACAAATTGAGGATCTCTATCACTTATGACCTTTTTAGGAAGACCTACATCCTTGAAAACTTGTTCCTAAAGTATTTTGGCAACTCTTTATAATGAAATTTCCATATTGATAGGAATATATCTGGTTATCTTTGAGAAACAATCTACTATTACTAGTACTTCATTGGACCCTGTTAAAGGGGGTAATAGTCCCACCAGATCTATGCTGATGGTTTCCCAGGGGTAAAAAGGAACTTTGTTAGGGTAAAATTGAACTTATTTCTATTAATGGTCAGGTTTTGTGGCTTGGCATTTTTCACATCCTGCAACAAACCTCTTAATGTCACTTATTATTTGGGACCACCAGTAGTTTCTTGTTACTAACTCATAAGTCTTAGTATATCCAGGGTGTCCTGCTAGTTCTGATTTATGATAGCGGCTGATTATTTCTTCTCTAAGAGTTGATAAGTCTGGTACATATAATTGCTTTTTCCAGATCAGTACTCTCTTTTCCTTTGTCTAATCCTCTTTCTTCTCTTTAACAGCTTTCCTCACTTTCTTTTCAATTGCTTCATCTGCTTTTTCAATTTCTCTCTAAAATTCATTTTCTTCTAGTTTTATCTCTCTAAATCACTCTTCTTTTAGGACTGTTCTTTCTTCATTGTCTCCTTTCCCAAGGTTATGATCTGGTCATTGAAATAAGGTATTTGCCTTCTTCATCAAGTTCCCTGATTTATGGATGATTTCAAAATTATAGTCTTGGAGTTCTGACAACTATTTTGCTTGATGGCAATTTGGCTTCTGGGGTTTCCTAAAGTATTCGAGATTTTTATAGTCTGTCTACACCTTAAACTTGTTGCTTTCTATGAGGTATTGTCTCCACTGTCTGAGTTCTATCATGATTGCTAATAATTTCCTGTCATAGATTTCATAGTTTTGTTCAATTTTATTCAGTGACTGGGAAATATAGGATATTAGTCTCTATGATTTGTTAGGTTGTAGTTGAGATAGTACTCCTTCTATGGCATGACCTGAGGTGTTTATCTCTACTTGGAGTTTGTATTCTGGGTTAGGTATTGCAAGTATTGGTGTGGTTGTCATTGATATCTTCAGTTTCTCAAATGCTCTCCTTTCCTCTTGAGTCCATTTCTACTTCTTTTTACCTGTCAGCTCTGTCAGTGGCTTAGTAACCTTAGCAAATCCTTCAATGAATCACTGGTAGAAATTACAAAAACCTAGAAATTGTCAAATTTCATGTTTATCTCTAGGTTCAGGCCAGTTGATGATCCTTTTATTTTTGCTAGATCAACTTTGATGCTGTCCTTAGAGATGATGATACCCAAGTAATCAATCTTAGTCTAGTGAAACTAGCACTTCTTTGTTTGAACTAACAGTTTGTTGTTATTTAGGATCCTTAGCACTCTTCTCACAATTGTCCTGTGTTCTGTCAGGATTTTTGAGAAGATCAGAATATTGTTCATATAAATCATGATTTTGCCTTCATTGACAAGGTCTCAGAAAAGTGAGTTCATCATTAGTTGAAATGTTGCTGGAGAGTTGCATAGGCTGAAGTATATGACAAGTGGTTCAAATAGTCTTCTGTTAGCTCTGAAGGTTGCCTTCTATTCATCTCCCTCTCTAATTCTAACATTGTTATAGCCCCATCAGATATTAAGTTTGGTAAAAAACTGGGTCCCCTTGACCTTGTCAATTAATTCCTAGATTAGTAATAAGGGGTATTTTGTTACGACCTTGAGGAGTAACTCAGGTTACAACTTCAAGTAAAGACTTGAGAATGATATAAGAGTTGAGGAAGGAAGGGAATGATGCAATTGGTAAAGCATAGGGAATACAGGAGAGTATCTACTGTATATATACCTATATACCATGAGGAGTATATGAGGAATACATATGGCAGACATGAAGTCTACTGAGTAAAGAACATACCCTACTAGTGAGGTACTGACTGAGCCATTAGATATATAAAGTAATATGAAACAAAGAAGTAGTCTATGTGGTTGCCTTATGATGAACACCTGTAAGAAATAAGGTTGATCATTATAATACCTTCTTCTCAGGGTTCATATCCTCATGAATCTTCTATAACCTTTCTTCTCCCATAGCATAGATAGCCACTGACTTTTTCTGTGGTCCCACAATATAACCATCATCTGTTGCTTCTGATATAAACCATGGTTTGTATGGTAGTCCTCCTGCATATAATGGTATTTTGAATCCCCTTCATACTGTTTCTAAGTTTTGCTTTGATTTGAGCAATCCTTTGACAATCCAGTTCCAATATCTAGAACTATTTTCTTCATTTCTGCTGATGGTGTGATATCCAGTAGGTGGTAAGAAGCGAGTAACATTGAATGGAGCTTTGAATCATTTTAAACTTGTGATGAGATTGTCAATTTCTTTTGATAACTGTATATTAGGATTTTCAGATGCTGAGACCATTGATTCATTACTTGATGACATTGTTGTGGATTTGTCATTAGGTAGTGGTGGAGAGGATTGTATTAAAATAATTTCTTCTTCTTTTTCTTTATTTTATTTTTGGGAAACTATTGGTTTGACTCGTGAAAGAGAGATGAATTGATTGGTATGTGCAAATGACTCTTGTAGTTCTCAAATATGATTATCAATTACTAAATGTCCATGGCCTTGGCATGTCGTTAATTTATTTACTAGGTTGTATTGGATACTGTGGAATTATTGGGGTAAGGCATTATGCAAGATGAGCCTAAGTGTTTCTGTTACTTCATAGAACTATATGGCAATGTCCATGCAATATCCTTCTCCAGCAAGTAATGTACCTATTTTTGTATCTGCCATGGTATTGTTGATAATGTCAGCCATCCTGACTAGTTCTTTTGCTTTTTTTTCAAGTCCTACCATAGCTTCAATGGCTTGAATGATGCAATCCATTTTGCTTGACCAATCTTTGGTTTTGTTGTTATAATGCATGATCTTGTTATAGGTTTCCTGGTTCCAGGTGAGAGAGGTAGCAGTGGTAGAGGCATTGGTAGCAGCATTAGTGAAGGAAGACATGTTTAGAAGTATTTCTCAAGTGCTGGTGTGCATTTGAGATATTGAAAAAATGACCTTTAGTCCTCTCTTTTATAGATTTTGTCTCGAAAACTGTGTCTAATAGTCTTGAATTGTCTCTTTTGCATGTTCTAGATTTGCTTCTACCATCCATTAGTCATGTTCATTTCCATATCCTTTATACTAGAAACTGAGTGCCTCTTCCTTTTTTGCAATGTCCCCTAATTTCTTCTACTTCATATTCTTCTACTTCATTGATAATGTCAGGTGGTGGTACTGGATCCTTGTGTTGACTTGCAAACTCTGCCTTTTTGCAATGTGTTAATAGGTTTTCATTGAAAACATCATATATGGCCCATCCTTCTGGAAGCTCTAGTCTGTATGCTCCCTATCCAATTTCCTCTTTGATTGTAAAGGGTCCATATCTTTTCTGGTCTAGCTTCTTTGAGGGTTGGTTTGTTTAAATGTTTCTTGCCTCTAGCTATACTTGTTCTCTTGTTTTGAGACCTTGTGATTGGCATGTTCTCTTGTCATATTGCCTTTTCATTGTTTTCTTTGTCCTTTCCATTGCTGTCTTTGCTTCTTCCCTCATTGTTTCCATCTTTTTTAATAGGTCTTCTAGACTTGGTATCTCTGTTTTCACTATTAGGTTTCCTTTCCATGGGTGTCTTCCATAGTTCACATAGAATGGAGAGTGTCCTGTTGCTGCATGTTCTTTGTCATTATACTGGAATTCAGCTGTTGCTAGCCACTTTGTCCAATCGTCTTGTCTGTAGTTGATATAGTATCTTAGGAACACTTCGATTTCTTGATTGACTCTTTCTGTTTGACCATCTGTTTATAGATGGTAGGCTATTGACATTGCTCTTTTGATTCCTAATGCTTTATACAGTTCTCCCATAAATGTTGATGTGAATTGGGATTCTCTGTCGCTGATGATCTTCTTTGGTATGCCATGTATTTTCTATATGTTGTTCTGATATATCTTTGCTACTTCACTTAAGGAGATTGAAGTCGTTGTAGCCATGAGTCTAATCATCTTGGAGAATTGGTCCATAACTACCAAAATAGCATCTTTGTCTTCTGATCTTGGCAGGGGTCCTATGACATCAATGCTGATTTCCTCCCATGGTGTTTTTGGTATGGGTAAGGAGTGTAAAGGTACTGCTTTCTTCATGTGTTGCACCTTGTTCTGTTGACATTCCTGGCATCCTTGAACATATTTTCATACATCATTGCATATTCCTGACCACCAATAGTTTCTCTTAATTAATTCTATCATTCTGTGTTGTTCTGAGTGTCTGACATCTGGTGGATTATGGTTATTGTTGAGTATTTTGTCTCGAAGTTGTTTGTTTCTTGGGATATAGATCTTGTCATCTATGTATACAATTTCATTTTCTTCCCATGATTGTCCATTTTTTTTCTTCAACTGTTTTGTTACTTTTTGTTCTCTTGTTTGAATTTTCTTGATTTGTTCTTGTATTCCTTCTTTCATTACTTGTAGATGTTCTTTTCTGAGTAGTACAATAGGTGTTCCATCTTGATTTGTTGTTCATTGTACCCATAACTCTTCTTTGAGCATCTGGATATCTTGGTTGTTTTCTTTTGTGTCTACTTTCTTTCTCCTAGACAATATGTTTGCTTTTGTGTTTGTCTTTCCTAGGATATGTTGTAGGATAAAGTCGTAGTCTTGTAGTTTTAGATACCATTTTGCTTGTTGACCATTGAGTTTGTATGGTTCTTTAAAGTACTTTAAGTTTTTGTGGTCCATCTATACTTCAAATTTCTCGATCGTGTTGAAAGGGGCAAAAGAGATGTTTACTATGACAAGCAAGTAGAAAAGGCAGTGACAGCTCTCAATTGCATGCTAAAGGGTTTGTGGGGAGAAGTAGGAAGTGGAGGTATTAGAAAGAAATTAAAAAGTAAATATGCAGCTTATTTGGAATCTAAATATAGAAGGAATGATGGGAGCTCAATCTAGATCCTATCTGCATGGTGTCCCTAAGGTGTCCACCTTTACACACCATAACAAGCTCACTAGTAAAATAGTCAGTAAACTACTCATGGGCCTTATTATACTCAATCAAGCCCTTATCCACACTCCTACACCAAACCTTATGGATGTGATACAATCTGAGTCAATGATTAGCCAGGCTTTTCAGGCCTGCTACTCCATAGAAGGTTGTTCGAGCAACCGCTGTATTTTGTCTCATGAAAGAGTAGAGTATATAGTAGAACACATTCACTAACTCAACCTCTCACCAAGATCACCCTTTACACACTCAAGAGAATCGCATTTACAACCTCAAGAGCTTCTGAGATGAAGGCAAGGGCCAAGGAGGCTCTTTCCATCAATCTCCACTCTGAGAAATATATTATAATCTTACAAATATTAGAGACTCAATTAAAAGAAATAGAAAAGGAAACTCTCTATTCTACCACACTCTCTCACGTCTCTCCTCTATGACACTACCATGTGGCTATGACAGCCGTCACCTTCCTGTCCTCCATACCTCCTGGACATGCCCATGTGATCCTGCTCTATCTCCATACTTCACTCCTGCCCATTGTTCCCCGAACCCTGAACCAGCTTCCTTCTACTCCAAATATGGTCTAGAAACACATGACAGTGTATCTGAGCATTAGCGATACAATCGTCATCTGGCGGCATGTCCGTTTCTTCACTGAGTCCAGCAGTAATGAGATCACTAGTCACTGATAGACTTTTGATCTACTATCTTGATGTCATATTAGTCTAAGTCCACTCTAGATCGAAATTATCTTGTATTCCAAAGATATCTCTGAGCCTTTGATTTCTAGAGTTTCAACATTGATAGTCTGTGTTTGAGAAACCTGATGCTAGCTCATCAGTCTTGTCTCCCAAGGTGTATGCTATTCTAGCACGTGGTAGCTTGGTCACTACCTAGGAGAAATACCCAATTTTGGGTCTAGATTATGTCTGGGGCTTGTAGGAAGTCTCTAGAGTGGGTTCTAATAGTGAAACCCAAGGTTATAACTTTTATTCCATACTACTTTTCTGTAGAAAATTCTCTAATGGCATAACAGCATCTAGTAGGTATTGTCACCATTTGTCTAGTGCTTCGACCATTGCCAGTAGTTCCTTATCATATATCTCATAGTTTCTTTTTGCAGGTAATATTGTTCTTAATAGGAAAGCAATTGGTTTCCATTTGTCTTCTTGTTCTTGTGAAAAAACTCCTCTGATTACATGTTCTGATGTATCTACTTCTACCCTGAATTTTCCTTCTCTTCTGGATAGTGCCAGTACTAGTTGTATAGTTATTTTTTGTTTCAGCTCTTTGAATACATTCTGTTCTTCTTTTGTTCATTTCCATTCTCCTTTTCCTTTTAGTTGATTTAATGGTACTACAATGTGGCTGAAGTCTTTGATGAATTGTTGATAGAAGTTTGTAAAGCCTAAGAAGCTTTCAACATCCTTTACTTTTGTTGGTGTCCTCTATTCCTTGATTGCTTTGACTTTTTCTTCTTCTATTTGTACTTCTCTATTTCCAACCTATACTCCTAGTATGGGTATTTCTGTGGCATTAAAATTGCATTTTGACCATTTGAAACACAGGTTATGTTTCTTTGCTATTTTGAGGAACCTGATTGTGTGTTCTTCTAGTTCTTTTTCTGTCTTTGCTGGGATCACAAAGTTATTAATGTAGTTTGTGAGGGTTCCTTTGTGTAGTAGTTCTCAGAAGATACTTGTTATTATTTGTTGAAATGTTCCTGGTGAGTTGCACAGTCCAAAGTACATCACTTTTGGTTTAAATAGTCCTTTGTTTGTCAAAAAGGCCACTTTCCATTCATTGCCTTCTTTTATCTGTACATTGTTGTATTCCCAGATTAGGTCCAATTTGTTGAAGTATTTTGCATCTTTAAGTTTATCGATTACTTCATTGATCAGGGGTAATGGTATTTTGTTCTTGATTGTGTTGATTTAACTGTTTATAATCTTGTACCAATTGTAGTGTTCCATCTTTCTTTGATATGAAAAAACATGGTGCTGCATATCTTGAATTTGACTCTATGATGAGTCCTGCCTTTAGTTGTTCATCTAGCCATTGACTGAGTGTTTTTTCTTCTTTGAGTGTCATTGGATAGGCCTTTGCATTGAGTTTCTTTGGTGCTTCTTCCATTAGATTGATTTTATGGTTCTATTCTCATTGATCAGATAGTTTTTCAAATTTCCTCTTGTTAAATAAATGCGTGAATGGCTGGACATATTTTGGAAGATCTTCAGGATTTGTTGGGTTGGGTTCTTTGTCTTCTCCCTTTGATTCTTCTTCTTCCTTTGGTAATAGTCTCCTTGACCATGGGATGAATTGTATAGATTCATATTCTGTTTTGCAATGTCTTGGGCATCTTGTAAACCATATGACTCCTTCTGGGTTGTGTTCTACTAGCCAGTCATGTCCTAGGAATAGATCTGTTTCCTTGATTTCTGATACCACTGCATCAATTTATTTGATATGTCCATTTGAGTTGATTTCTAAGGGTACAAATTCTTTGATTGTCTTTTCTCTATTTCTTGATCCATCTGAGTTGTACACATCAAATAGTTTTGGGAGTAATTTGGTGGGTATCCCTTTTTCTTCAACTATTTTCCTGGCAATAGTAGTGTTCATACATCTAGAGTTAATTAATGCTTTGACCTTGAGTTTTCTTCCATTTTTTGTTCTAATTGTTGGGTGCACTATAAGTTCCCTCAAATGTTCTCTCCATTGTGGAATAATATATCGATTCTTGGTGGAACTATTTACAGTGGTTTGTCATATTGTACCTACTCCAAACCTTCAACAAAATCCTTCTGCTCTTCATTGTCTGAATCCTCTTGTTGTGAACTTCTAGTCTTCATTTATTGAGGTGCTCTGCACCCTATGGCGATATGACCTTTTTTGCCACATTTGAAACATCCTTGTGGCTTCTTCTTTTTCTTTGGCTGTTAGCAGTCTTTTGCTATATGTCCAAATCTGTTACAGTTATAATACTTAGCTTTGCGTTCTTGTCCATTATTCTGTTGTCGTCCTATTTCCATTAGTTTGCCCATTTCTCCATAGGTTATTCCTGAACCTGTCCTGTAGTTGTAGTGGATATTGGTCCATTTGTATCCTTGTCTAACTACTGTGATTGCCATCTTCTATTGTTCTAGACTCTTTGGGGCTTAAGTTGGTGGATATGCCATTATGGCTCTGATAATTTCCCTGTTTACGTTCTTTTTTAGCAAAAATATTGCATGCTGATTGTCTGTCTGTGCTTTGCTTGCTAAAGCCATAAATTCAATAAGGAAGTCTGCAATGTGTTTCTTCCCTTGTGTGAATGTTTTGATATGCTACTCTGCATCTGCTTCTTTCGTCTTGTTACTATAGACCAGCTGTAATTTTGCCTTAAAGGCATCCCAACTTGGAGTGTTATCTCCTCCATCTATCTTGTTAAGTTTCTGTTGAGCAAATGCTCCTGTAGTTCCTCCTCAGAATTTGCCTAGTACTATAATGATTTTTTCGTTGGCATCTGTAACTTTGTTTGCTCTGAGGTAGAGCTTCATAGCTCTCCACCAATCTTTGAACATCTTCCTGTCCTTATTGAACCATCTAGGTTCTGGGACTATTGATTTGTGATTTACCACCTCTGTTGGTGCTGATGCTAGTGCTGTCTTGGCCATTGGTGCTGGTGTACCTGCTTGTATTCTGGACATGTTTTGCTTTGGTTGTCCTACTGATAGTGCGTTGCTTAACTCATTGAGTTCCTCTTTGTTGTCTATTTTGTTGGCCTTTGATTCTGTCTCTGGTTCATTCTGTTCTTCAGACTCTTCTTGGTACTCTGACCATTCTTCACTGATGTGAATTGAACTGAGTCGTCCTTCGAGGTCTTCTATCTCCTGTGCTCCAATTATACATTTGGCAGCAATCTTTGTGATATACTGACAGCTGGTCTGCTAGTTTGCCGTCCTTCTAGTTGCAAGATGAGTTGGTAATGCTTTACCAAATGTTATGACCTTGAGGAGTAACTTAGGTTGCAACTTCAAGTAAAGACTTGAGGATGATATGAGAGTTGAGAAAGGAAGAGAATGATACAATTGGTAAAGTATAGGGAATACAGGAGAGTATCTACTATATATATACCTATATACCATGAGGAGTATATGAGGAATACATATGGCAGACATGAAGTCTACTGAGTAAAGAACATGCCCTACTAGTGAGGCACTGACTAAGCCATTAGATATATGAAGTAATATGAAACAAAGAAGCAGTTCATGTGTAGAACACCTGGAGTCAATAAGGTCAATCATTACATATTTGTTCTTTATTATCACTTCATTGAGCTGTCTATAGTCCTAGACTAGTTTGAGTGAGCCATCTTTTTTCTTCACAAAGAAGAATGGCACCATGCAAGGTGATTTTGAAGGTCTGATATGTTCTGTCTTTAAATTTTCATCTAAAAAGCAATCAAGTTCCTTTTCTTCTTTTATGCTCAGGGGATATACTTTACAGTCCTTTAAAGTAGCTCCAGGAATAAGTTTAATAGCATGATCCCAGGGTCTTTGAGGGGGTAATTTGTTGAATACCTTTTTATTAAACATTTTTTCCTTAAATTCCCAATACTCTTCTGGTATTATATCTTTGAATTTTGCTTCTCCACTTGCTTCTTTAACTCTTCTAATCTCTATTTTGTTCTATCTTAACACCTTCTCTTCCATATTTACAAACAAGATTCTTCCTTCCTCTTCAATTTCATTTGCTTTCTCTTTAACGTCTTTTGGTTCTTCCTTCATAGACATTCTTCTGCACCAATGTCTGCATTTGTTGAGGTATAGCATTGTCAATTGCTGGTCAATAAATGGGTTATGCCATTGGAGCCATTTGTAAGACTTTAGCCAAGGTGACTTAAATCTACTCCAAGTCTAAGTTAACAAGGAGAACTCAATAGAGTTTTTGTTAGATTTTCTATACTACTTATACAACTACTACATAGTCTGTGCACTACTTTCCCATACTTATCATGTGACATCCTATTTCATGTGACTGTGACTATGTGACACTTGTGACATGACACTTTCCTATATAGTAAGTCCAAAAGAAAAAGACAAAGAAAAGAAAAGAAATATAAATAATGACTTAGCCATTTTGCCAAGTTATGACACTATTCATGTCCAAGGAACACATCCCTTTTTCTGAGATCAGTCACTGAGAATTGAATTCTTTCAATATGATCTCCTATCATCATATTATGTCAATTACATCTGTGATGCTTCCTAATTTGTTGATTGTTCTATCAGCATTATAGCAAGTAATTGGGAATAGCAACTTCTGGATGTTAATTCCATTTTCTTGAATAAATTTTCTGCTGATGCATAAACTAGTACAATCTGAGTTGATAAGTGCTACTTTTGTAAAGGATTTTGTGGTATTGATGATTGTCAAATATATCTTGATATCAAGTTGTTTGTTTCCCATCTGTTTCAAGATTGGAGGTTCTTCTAGGGATCAGAGTACAAAAATGACTTTTCTATCTATTATCTTATTCAATTCTCTCACTTTTCTTTCATTGCATTCATCTCTCCTTGATTGATGAGCCCACACTTTAAGGATCTCAATTGTTGTCTTTGTGTCCTCCTCTTTTAGCCTCTTTGCTATCCATTCAGCAGTATATCCTTTTGTCCTTCCAAAATCTCATTTCCCAAAGTATTGTAGAAACTCTTTTGTTAATGTTTCTGGTAACTTTACTTTTCCTATCATAGGGCCTTGCTTTGGGATTGCTGGCATCAACTTCTCTATCTTCTCCTTTGATTCTAGGCACCTTGCAGTAGGGGCTTTCTCTTTCTCTGTCATAGACCCTTGCCTCGGAACTGTTAGAACTGAAATTTCCTTCCTCCTTTTTATCTCTTTAACAACTGCTCTCAGTTCTTCTTTTGTCATCCTCTTTATCATGTTCTGCTTTCTTATCTCACTAATAACTATTCCAAATGCTCAGTATGGTAAGTCTTTGAGTTATTGTAAGAAGTCTGAAATCCCAACAGGTTTGACTGTTGTTTGGTTTCTTCCTTTGGTTAGGTTTATCTCACAACTGATTGCTCTGATTTCTAGGGGTGTCAGTTTGGTTTCATCTGTTAATATGCTAAGGTTTCTTGCTAGGTTGATCAGAGAGTTTGAGTTCATTTCTGTTGTGTCATTAGAACTTCCATTTCATCGAGGAACAATTTTCTGGATCCAATAAATTCCAATAGCAATGAGTATGATTTCAAGTGTCAAGGTGATAGTCCAAGGAGTGAGCTCATATTCAGTGAGTATCATGACAAATTCTCGAGTGGATTCCTAGACTAAGTGTTGGATGGGGGAAAATTGGAATGGATGTAGATGTGTATTGTGTCTGAGAAGGGTGATTTGAAGTTAGTCTCGACCTTATGTTACGATCTCGAACCCTGTGTTAGGGATTTCAGGATATATATAACCAGGTCAAGACTAAGGAACACTATGCTACGAGGGCCTACCATATATACATGTACAGACATGTGTTATGTACGGGGTAGAAATAAATAGTAGAAATCGTTACAAGGTCAGGATTCAATGATTTGTTGTGATAATCTTAGATAACAACTTCGGATCTTCACCATCGGACACTTGTAACATGTATACCTTATTACTCATTGTTAGTCTACTAGCTACATAGCCCTCCGGAACTCTACAGCATCCAATGTACCAACTGTAGACTATAAAAACTCAGACTACAACCTCTATAATATAAACACATTAACCTCACATTACAATATGATTTGGTGGAGCAAGTTTTCAGTAAAGAACTAGCTAAGGTCTAAATTGTATGTGAGGGTTTTACAGATTTGAATGATTAGACATACTGATGATGACTACTTTTGCTATGAAATAGGAGGATGTTGATGGAAGAAAATGTGCATAACAACATAGTCTAATTATAAACATAATAAACACCATCCACAATTGGTAGAGATTGAAAATTGTGTCTTTGGCATGGATGAAAACCTGATAATGCTTCAGGGATTGATTTTTCTATAGACATGTATAACAATCAGGTAATGATTCTATTGATTAATTGATCGCAGCATGTGATACTCTGAAACGATCAACTGGAGGCATAACCTGAGGAGACAAACCAGGCTTGGTATTTCACTTACAAACAAGAGCACAGTCTCAGAAGAGCAAAGATGCTCCCTCGAGGCTTCGTAAATTCAATCTAGTCAATAGTACACCTTTTTCTGAGACTCGAGTTCGGGGATAGATCATATACCATGGTATTATCTCAAACTACCGGAGCAACATAGACTTTGGAAAGCACCGAATACAAAAACACATTATCCCTGAACTATACGAAAAAAAAACACAACAAACAGCACGTTCATGGAAACCCCTGAATCCCTTCATCCGGTTTTACATCCTTCAAATAAAAATCCACTCCTCTCAATTTTTCGCAAGCATGGACGAACGCCATAATCTCATCCAACTGCAAACCACCACCACCAGACAACGACGACGAGGAAGACGAAGAAGCACGACAAGTCGCAAAGTGACAACAAACGCCATGCTGTCTTCGAGCAAGATACATACAAAAAGAAAACCTCAACAACCGATTCACCCCCCACGTTCCTCGACCACCGACATAACCACCACCACTACCA
>Ga0153988_1000205_pt1 | contig 14880 bp, 13 predicted proteins | sample TSNC072MetaG_FD_104742 | JGI IMG/M metagenome (GOLD analysis project Ga0153988, IMG submission 104742) | Attine ant fungus gardens microbial communities from North Carolina, USA - TSNC072 MetaG | ecosystem: Host-associated > Fungi > Mycelium > Unclassified | place: USA: North Carolina, Jones...
CGAAATGGACGGGGCAAAAACAGCATTGCCATCGTCGCATTCGAAGGAATGCACACCGTGAAGCGCGCCGAAGCCGACGCCGTCGGCCAACCACTTGCTACCGCATCAGCGGTTTAGTTCAATCATCTTTACAATCGTGCAGAGGGTAACGAGAAGTCTATTTCGATGCCCAATGCTTCCTGGTTGAAATCGTCTATCATGTTGAGCAGCCGGATACATGCCGAGAAGACGTAGCCAATATGGGGATTGGGGAAAATCATGACAACCGGAAAAAACTGATTGCGATTGCCCTTTCGATGCCAGGCGCGCACGCAAGTCTTGCACAATTGCATCCGCCAGTCCTGGCGTTCCACGCTCATGTTGAGGAGCCACAAAATACGTTGTTCGATCGGCCAAGGATAAATCCGACTCCCCAGAAGAAACTTCTGCTTGTTGGTACGAAGGATAGCCGCATGGAAGTCTGGTTTGAGATGACTTATGTCACGCAAGCGGGGGCGTCTCAGAACCAGACCCTTCTTGCACGTATCGCGGGAGCACCGATAGTCCCACAGGTGATTTACGACTCTGTTCGAGTGCCCGCAGGACAGACGAAATTTTCAGTGCCTCTGGTTCTTGACCGGTATATTCCTGGCCGATGCGGCTGGCAACCGTCGGCGATTCTCCACGCGGAATTTGAACCTGACATTAGTCTTGGGCCAACAATAAAAAGCGGTGTGGTAGGGATTCGCTCGCAAGGAAGACGCAATGTTAAGGTTGCGTGGGTTTGTCGGCAATCGGTCGAATTCTCTCCTTCCGACGAGAAATCGCGACTCGCGTGCCAAGGTGTTGGTGGGTATTCAGAAGAGAGTACGACTGTGTCAGCCGACTGAGGCGTTGTAGAAGTTGACTTCGCATTGTCCTCAGAGTCCCAACTACCTCGCCAATAGAAAACGGTTTCACAGCCCCAGCACTTCAATAGTCCATGCTCGACCTGTCCGTTGGTCGCGTGGCGTCCATCCGTCCACTCCCACGGTTCATCAAGCGCGCCATGCACGCGGCAGTTCCGTTCACCCCCGCACCGGGCGCACATGCACGGAATTCATATCGGCCATTTTTGGCTCGAATTTGACCCGAGTTTTCGTGGCCCATATCGTTCAAGCCATGTCGTACCGATATCGATTCAACGCGCCCCGCTGCCCTGACGCCGTCGATGCGGGATATCAACTTCTGTGTACCTCTATGCCATGAACCCTGATGCCGTGAATTCCGAACTGGGCGCGCCGCCACTCGCCACGAGACGCTCGCGTCGCGCCGCAAGCGGCGTGCGTCGCGCAGTCATCACTGCTGTGCTGGGTCAGATCCTCGAGTGGTACGACTTCTTTCTCTATGGCACGGCAGCCGCCCTCGTGTTCGGCAAGCTGTTTTTTCCCGTCGGCAGCGATCCGCTAACGGGCAAGATTGCCGCATTTGGTGGCTTTACCGTAGGCTTCATCGCGCGGCCGATCGGCGGCGTGCTATGCGGGCATATCGGAGATCGCCATGGCCGCAAGGCCGTCATGATGCTCACGCTGCTCACCATGGGCTCCGCCACCGTGCTGATGGGCGTGCTGCCGACGTATCAACAGATTGGCGTTGCCGCGCCCGTCCTGCTCGTGTTGCTGCGCATCCTGCAAGGACTCGCGGCCGGTGGTGAATGGAGCGGCAGCATTCTGCTGATCCATGAAAACGCGCCGCAATCGAAGCGCGGGGCACTCGCCGCCTGGAGTCCAGGCGGCGCCGCGCTCGGTTTCGTCTTGTCGACCGGCGCGTTCCTGCTCGTGCAGAACCTGTCGTCCACTGACTTCCAGAACTGGGGCTGGCGAGTGCCGTTTCTCGGCAGCGCTGCGCTCGTCGCGCTTGGCCTGTGGATGCGTCGCTCGGTCGGCGAGAGCGCAGCCTTCGCCGAGGTGAAGGCGAAGCATCACGAAAGCCGCATGCCAGTGATCGAAGTGCTGAAGCAATGCCCGCGCGAAGTGCTGACCGTGTTCGGCCTGCGTTTCGGCGAAGGCGGCGCGTCGTACATCCTGTTCGCGTTTTCCATCGCGTACGGACAGTTTCTCGGCATCAAGTCCAGCTGGATTCTCAGCGGCCTCACCATTTCGATGCTGCTCATGATCCCTGTCTCACTCTTCGTCGGTCACCTGACAGACAGGGTCGGACGCAAGCCGATGTACCTGCTCGGCTCGGTCGCAATCGTACTGGTCGCATGGCCTTACTTTGCTCTGCTCGGGTCGGGCGAATACTGGAAGGTCATCGGCGCGATGGTGCTTGCGAACAGCCTCACGATCGGGATTCTCGAAGGCGCACAGCCCGCGTTCATCAGCGAACTGTTGCCGGTGCATCTGCGCTTCTCTGGTCTAGGCATTGGCCGCGAACTGTCGTCGGTGCTCGGCGGCGGCCTCTCGCCAATGATTGCCACTGCACTGCTCGCTCACTATCGCAGCGCCACGCCCGTCGCGATCTATCTCTGTGCGCTTGGAGTCGTCACCGTCATCGCCACCCTGCTGGCGCGCGAAACATATCCCAAAGCCATGCGTATCGCCGCGCGTCAGCATGCCGAATGACAACGCCACACACCATTGATCTGGAGGTATCACACATGCAAGTCCTTCAAGCTGATTCAATCGTCGAATCACAGAGCGACTATCCCCAATACGCTGGACCTTTGTCTCTGGACGCGCTGATCGAGGAAATCGAAAGGCGCCGCGACGAGTTCGAGACGCTGTCTCACGTGCCGCGAGACATGATCGCGAAGATGAAGCGCGCGGGCATCTTCCGCGCAAGCACACCCACGCGCTTTGGCGGTGACGCGCTGCCGCCGCCGCGCTTTCTGGAGATGCTCGAGCGCATCGCCATTGCCGACGGATCGACCGCGTGGGTTGCCGCGTTCGGGTCCGCGAATACCTATCTCGCGTCGCTACCCGTCGAAACGCAGTCGCGCATTTATGCGTCTGGTCCGGATCAGGTTTTCGCGGGCGGCCTCTATCCGCTGCAAAAAGCGGAGCGCGCGCAAGGTGGCTTTCTGGTGTCGGGCCAATGGCGCTTTGCGAGCGGCTGCAAAGGCGCCGACTGGATCGGCGTGGGTATCGGCGGCGAATATGCCAGCGCCGACGGCAAGAACGCGGGCAAGCCATTCACAGCGGTGTTTCCCGCGAGCGAAGTCCAGATCGTCGACAACTGGAACGTGGTCGGCATGCAGGGCACTGGCAGTCACGACCTGCGGCTGAAAGACAAGTACGTCGATGAGCAATGGACCTTCGTGCGCGGCGGTGCGGCACTGATCGAGGAACCGCTGTATCGCTATCCTGCCGTCGCTTATCAGGCGCAGGTGCATGCGGCCGTGAACATCGGCCTGGCGCGCGCCGCGCTCGACCTGCTCGCCGGCATGTCTGGCGTGACGAAAACCACCACGGGCGCGCCGCGTCTCGCCGATCGTGCCTACTATCGCTCGGGGCTCGCGCAGGCGGAAGCGCAACTGCGCAGCGCGCGGGCGTTCTTCTTCGAGTCTGCGCAAGCGTCGTGGCGCACGGTGCTCGCAGGCGACCCCGTCATGCCCGCCGAAGCCAATCTGCTGCGCCTCTCGGCAACGCACGCAGCCCACACCTGCGCAGACATCGTGATGCAGGCGTACAAGCTTGCCGGCATCGGCGCGATCTATCGCGAGAACCGTATGCAACGGCTGGTGCGCGATTCGATCGTCGTGACGCAGCACGCGTTCCTCGGTGAAGGGACGTACGACGCTTCGGGCACGGTGTTCGTCGGTATTCCGCCCGTGACACCTTATCCGTGATCGATCTGACCAGGACCTACAGCCATGACTATGTCTCAGGACGAGCAACGCACGTACTTCCGCAACGCAATGGCTAGCCTCGCGGCAGCCGTCAACATCATCACGACCGACGGTCCGCGCGGGCGCTGCGGCATCACAGCAAGCGCGGTGTGCTCGGTAACCGATTCGCCGCCGACCATGCTTGTCTGCATCAATCAGTCGAGTTACGTGCATGACGTGCTGCACGGCAATGGCAACGTGTGCATCAACGTGCTAGGGGCGCGCGCTCAGGAACTGGCGCGCGTATTCGCGGGCATGACGGGCTGCACGATGGATGAGCGCTTCGAACAGTGTATGTGGCGCACGGGCCGTCTCGACGTTCCGCTTCTCGGCGACGCTATCGTCACGCTCGAAGGCCGGATCGCAGACACCAAGACGGTGGGGTCGCATTCGGTGATCTTCGTCCAGATCGAGCATATCGGCCTGAGCGATGACGAAGCCGGCCTCGTCTACTTCGGCAGGCGATTTCATCCGCTCGCCTGCGAGGCGGCATGACGATGCAGCTTTGCCTTTTTCTCATTAGCGCACATGCCGGGCAGGCCCCGCTCGACGAGCCTGCACTGCGACATAGCACGGCGACCATCGAAGGCCTGGACAGGCTGATCGTGCACGAACCGACGGGCGCGCGGGTCGACCCAGGCATCGCGCCCGCCGACGATACGCCGTCGTGCATGCTGCAATGGTACTTCGACGACCTCGCGCGCCTCGAAGCCGCGTGCGAGCGTGACGGTCCCGTTCAGCGCGCACTGCAGGCGGCGTCTGTCATACCCGCCGCGCAATCGTTCGCACAGCAGGTCATGGCGGTCCGCACACTCCGCACATCGCAACCAGACGTTACGCAACGGTGCAGCTATCTCGTCGCCTATGAAGGCATCGCGGAGGATTTCAACGCGTGGCTCATGCACTATCTGAAGCATCATCCGCCGTTGATGCTGCAACTGCCTGCTTTGCGCGAACTGGAAATCTACACACGCATCGATAGCACGAGCGGCTTACCCTTCGCGCAAGCCAACGCCATGCAGCGCAACAAGGTCGTTTTCGACGACGCCGCCGCGCTAGCCGACGCCCTGGCGTCACCCGTCCGCGATGCCATGCGCCGCGATTTCCATGCTTTTCCACCCTTCACCGGTGCGACGCCGCATTTTGCAATGCGCAGCATCTACGGTAATCTCGCGTCACACTGACCGGCAGTCGCGCCCCGCGCGATGCGCCCTTGTTTGCGAGCGAAGCGCATGACCAAGCCGCATACCGGCATCGCCGATCTGAACCTGCTACGCGTGTTCCTCGCCATCTGGGATCTGCGCAGCCTGACGTCCGCGGGCGACCGCCTTGGCCTGACACAGCCTGCGGTCAGCCACGCGCTGCGCCGCCTGCGCACGCTCTTCGACGACCCGCTCTTCGTGCGCACGCCCGGCGGCATGGTGCCCACCGATGCCGCGTATCGTCTCTATCCGCCGCTCGCACAGGCTGTGGCGATCATCAACGATGCCGTGCAGCAACTCGCCAGGTTCGATGCCGCCACGGCGCAACGCGTATTCCGCGTGTCGATGTCCGACATGTCGGAGTTCTACTTCCTGCCGCCGCTCGCCGCGATGCTGGATCGCGAAGCGCGCGGCATCCGCATCGAAGTGGTGAACATCCCCGTCCAATCCGTCAGCGCGGCAATGCGCGCCGGCGAGATCGATCTCGCGCTCGGCTACGTGCCGGGACTCGACGCGGGCTGCGTGAGCCAGACCCTGTTCGTCGACCAGCATGTCTGCGTGGTACGCGCGGGCCATCCGTTGCGCAAGGCGAAGCCGACGCGTGAAGATCTGGCCGCGCTGCGCTACGTCTACGCAAGCACCAATGCCACGGGTCACCGCATGGTCGAACAATGGCTCGACGAACTCAACCTCAAACGCGACGTCGTGCTGCGACTACCGCATTTCGTCGTTGCGCCGGAAATCGTGATGAACACAGACCTCGCGGTGATCTTCCCGAAGAGCATCGCGCGCCGCTTCAACCGCGGCAAGGCGTTCCGAGTGCTGCCACTGCCGTTTGCGCTGCCGCCCATCGAAATCAAGGTGCATTCGCATACGCAGTTTGCGTCCGATCCCGGCATCGCGTGGCTGCGCGAGGCGCTGTTCACCATGTTCCATCAGCCCGACGACTGATGCCGCCTGCCGCGCACGCTTATTTGCCGCACTGATACCCCCTGCTCTTTTCGGCCGATTTGACGCGGCTATCTGTCGAATCGACACTGCCAGACATGCGAAGCCTCCCGAAAGGCACGCCCCACGATTATTCAGGCGAACAGACATGTCCACGGTTCAATCTTCTACCTCGGCCGAACGCAAGACAGCCATGCCGGATCGCGCGCTCAGACGTATTGTCGTGGCATCGGTCGCGGGCAATGCGATGGAGTGGTACGACTTCTTCATCTACGGCACGGCTGCCGCGCTCGTTTTCGGGCAACTGTTCTTCCCCGCCAACGCCGACCCGCTGATCGGCACGCTCGGCGCGTTCGCCGCATTTGCGATGGGCTTCGTTGCGCGGCCGCTGGGCGGCATCGTGTTCGGCCACATCGGCGACCGCTACGGACGCCGTGCATCGCTCGTGTGGACGCTGCTCATCATGGGTTTCGCGACCTTCGGCATCGGCCTGTTGCCGACCTACGATCACGTGGGCTTGTGGGCACCCGCCGCACTCGTCGCGCTGCGTCTGCTACAGGGCATCGCATCGGGCGGCGAATGGGGCGGTGGCGTGCTGCTGATCAGCGAGAGCGCACCGCCCGAAAAGCGCGGCTATTACGCGGCGTGGAGCCAGCTCGGCGTAGGCGGCGGCTTCGTGTTGTCGGCGGCGGCTTTTCTCGGCGCCCAGTCCCTGCCGCACGACCAGTTCATTGCGTGGGGCTGGCGGCTGCCGTTTCTGGCAAGCATCCTGATCTTCGCGATCGGCGTGTACATTCGCCACAGCCTGCCGGAAAGCCGCGACTTCGAGAACGCGGACAAGGCGGGAAAGACTTCGCACATGCCCGTTGTCGAAGTCATCAAGCGGCATCCGAAAGAGATTCTGATGGCGATGGGCCTGCGGGTCGCGGAAAACGGCGGCGCGTACATCTTCCTCGCTTTCTCGCTGGTCTATGGCAAGTTCGCCGGCATTCCCAATTCGACAATGCTCATCGGCGTCATGCTAGCAATGATCATCGAAATGATTGCGATGGTGCTGTGGGGGAAACTCTCCGACCGCATCGGCCGCAAACCCGTGTACATGATCGGCGCGGTTTCGCTCGTGGTCATGGCGCTCCCGTTCTTCTGGCTGCTCAACACGCATTCGACGCCGCTCATCTGGCTCGCGCTGGTGCTCGGCACGGCCGTCTGCCATGGCGCGATGATCGGCACGCTGCCCTCGCTCGTCGGCGAGCTGTTCAGCACTGAAGTGCGTTACTCGGGCGTCGCGCTTGGGCATGAAGTGGCGTCGATTTTCGCCGGCGGTCTGTCGCCGCTCATCGCTACCGCGCTGCTGTCGCGCTATCACGCTTACTGGCCCGTGGCCGTGTTCCTCATCATCCTGGGTCTCGTCACGGTCGTCACGCTGAAGTTCACGCACGAAACCCGTCAGCGGTAAATCCCCCACCCTGTTCGGAACGCGGCTCGCGGTCGGCCATTCGATGTCGATCGTCAATGCGATCACGACCGCGCCGGCGGGCGTGCTGCTTTTAGCCGGAGCCGGCATTTCCGCGCGAGTCTCGAACGCGAGTCGGTCCATTCCGGCGCGATGGACACGATATCGTCCACGACACCTGAAATAAACCGCATTGATGGGACCAAGAAATTTTAATCAATTTCTCTTATCGGCAGCACGGCGCTAATCTCGACGCATCGTCCCTGTAAAAGTCATTGGAAGGCATCATGCAAGCTCACATTCTCAAGGTCCGCGTCGATGCGCTGTGCGAGGAAGCGCATGGCGTGCGCTCCTTCAGCATCTCCCGTCTCGATGGCCTGCCCTTCGACCGCTACGAACCCGGCGCACATATCGACGTGACGAGTCCGTCAGGCATCACGCGGCAATACTCGCTGTGCGGCGATCCAGAATGCCTCGAATCGCAGATTTTTGCCGTGAAGAAAGAAGAGCAATCGCGCGGCGGGTCCCGTTCGCTGCACGAGGAAGTACGCATCGGCACCGAGTTGTCGGTGGGTGCGCCGAGAAATCTGTTCAAGCTCGACGAAAGCGCGGGCGAGCATGTGCTGATCGGCGCGGGTATCGGCATTACGCCGCTCCTGTCGATGGCGTACCGGCTTGCCGCACGCAACGCGCGCTTTACGCTGCACTATTTCGCGCGTAGCGAAACGCACGCGGCCTTCATGTCGCTGCTGACGCGTGCGCCGTTCGACATGCATGTCAAGCTGCATTTTGGCGTGGAGCGCGATGCGCTTCCCGCCGAACTCGATGCCTGTCTGCGAGATGCGGGCAACGACGCGCATGTCTACACGTGCGGTCCGGCACCCTTCATGGACATCGTCGTCGAAACCGCGCAACAACACCTGCCCGCCGAATCGATTCATCTGGAACGCTTCAAGGCCGAGCCTGCGCCTGCCGTGGAAGCGTCGCTCGACAGCTTCGACGTGCAACTCGCCAGCACCGGCCAGACCGTGCATGTCGATGCGACAACATCGATTGTCGATGCGCTCGCTGCGATCGGCATCGAAGTGGATACGTCGTGCGGCGAAGGCGTGTGCGGTACATGCATGGTCGATGTCGTGAGCGGCGAGCCCGAGCATCGCGATCATTGCCTGAGCAAGGCGGAACGTGCGAGCAACAGTGTCGTCTGCTGCTGCGTGTCGCGTTCGCGTTCGCCGCTGCTCGTGCTCGACCTCTAGGACTTCGTGAAGTTCGCCAGGATGTCGGAGATGAGTCCGCGCATCCAGGCGATGCCTTCGTCATCGTGAAAGTGCTCGTGCCAGTGCATGGTCACGGCCGCTTTCGGTAATTGAACGGGCAGTGCATAGATACGGAACGCGTCGCCGCGATTGAGGATATGCGCGAGCCGTTCGGGCAGCGTGGCAAGCAGGTCGGTTGCCGCGAGCACGCCGGGCACGGCGACGAAATGCGGCAGCGCCAGCGCGATATTGCGCCCCACGCCCTGCGCGCGCAATGCGTCGTCGAGTGCATGATGACTGTGCTCCAGCGAGCGCACCTGTACGTGCGATGCCGCGAGAAACTGCTCCAGCTTCAGCGTGTTACCCGCAGGCAGGTCGCGGCGTTTGCGCGTCATGCACACATACGATTCCTCGAACAGCAGGCTATGACGCGTGCGCGGCAGCAACGCAGGCAGATTGCCGAGCGCGAAGTCCAGACGGCTCGAACGCAACGCCTCTTCGATTTCTTCCACCGGCATCGGTTCGACGAGCAGCTTCACGCGTGGCGCGACGTCCTGCAATGCCGCGCACAGGGCAGGCAGATACGCCATTTCACCGGCATCGGACAGCGAGAGGCGGAACGCGCGCGTGCTCGTCGCGGGATCGAATCGCTCGGCGTAGCGCAGCGCCTGGCGCACGGTATCGAGCGCGTGCCCGACGATTTCAGCGAGTTCCAGCGCAACGGGCGTCGGCTGCATGCCCGCGCGCGTGCGGATGAAAAGCGGGTCGTCGAACAGCGTGCGCAACCTGCCGAGCGAGTAGCTCACGGCGGGCTGCGACAACGCCAGCCGTTCGCCCGCGCGCGTCAGGCTGCGCTCCTCTACGATGGCCTGAAACACACGCAACAGGTTGAGATCGATGTGATCGATAGAGGTCATGGGGACTCGCGTGATATCGGCCGCACTTATCGGGCGACCTGTTTTTAATCGATTTGACACATGATCTGCGCAAAGCGAGACTGATGTCAACGAGAGGATGCGCGGATGCAGCATTGCCTTCCTCATCTGAGCCACTCAACTTCTCCCTACGATCACGATGAGTACGCCGACCTATCAAACCATCGACACGAGCGCGCTGGCGAAGCGCGCGCAAGCCGATCGCATTTCCCCTTCCCTCTACTACGATCCGCAACTGTTCGAAGAAGAACTCGAACGCATCTTCTACAAGACGTGGATCTGGGTCGCGCACGACAGCGAATTGCCGAAGCCCGGCGACTTCGTGACGACGACCATCGGCCGGCAGCCGGTGATCGTCGTGCGCGACAAGACGGGGGCGGTGAACGTGTTGCAGAACCGCTGCCGTCATCGCGGCGCGACCGTGTGCGAAGAGCACAAGGGCAACGCGAAGGGCTTCACGTGCCCGTATCACAGCTGGTCCTATGCGCTCGACGGCACGCTGCGCGCGCTGCCCTATGGCGACGGCTACGAAGGCGTTTGCGAGAAAGGCGATCTGCCGTTGAAGAAGCTGCGCGTCGGCGTGTACCAGGGTTTGATCTTCGCGAGCTTCAACGAAATCATCGAGCCGCTCGAAGACTTTCTCGGCGGCGCGAAGCCGTGGATCGATCTGTTCATGAAGCAGGGTGCGGGTTATCCGATCAAGGCCAACGGCGAGCACAAGTTCAAGTTCAAGGGCAACTGGAAGATCCAGCTCGAGAATACGACGGACCTGTATCACTTCCCCGTCGTGCACAAGTCGTGGATGAAGTCCATCGACGATGAAACGGCCGCCGTCATCACCAGCTTCATGACGAGCGAAGCGGCGTTCTGCCGCTCGCTCGGCAACGGTCACAGCCTCGCGGTGCTGGTGCCCGAAATCGTCGATCTCGACGAGGACGACGGCGCGCCGCTGCCCGAGCGCTTCGACGAACTGGCCGCGCAACTCGCGCAAAAGCACACAGCCGAGGAAGTGCGCCGCATCGTGCGCTCGCTGATGGGCGTCGGCTTCAACCTGAACCTGTTTCCGAATCTCGCGTTGTCGATGGCCTTCTTCCGCGTGCTGCGCCCGATTTCGGCGGAAGAAACGGAGATTCGCCACGTCGCGCTCGCGATGGACGGCGGCCCCGACGAAGCGAACCGCGTGCGCCTGCGCATCCACGAACACTTCCAGGGCCCGTTCGGCTTCGGCAGCCCCGACGACGCCGAAGCATGGGAACGCGTGCAGCGCGGCTCGTATGCCGGACCCGACGTGCCAATCCTCGTGAACCGCGGCCTCAACCGCGAAACGACCGCACCGAACGGCGAAAAGACCGCCCACGCAACCGACGAAACCGGCATGCGCGAAGCCTACAGGCAATGGCGCGCCATGATGGAGCAAGCATGATGGACGACCGCAACGCACTCTTTTCCGACCAGACCTTCGCACGCGCAATCGAGTTCATCTGGCGCGAAGCCGAGCTTCTGGACCAGCGCGACTATCACGCGTGGCTGGAACTGTGGGACCCGAAGGGCCTCTACGTGGTACCGATCGATCCGAACACGACCGACTACGCAGCGACGCTGAACTACGCGTTCGACGATCAGCACATGCGCGAGTTGCGCGTGCAGCGCATGACGTCGGGCTATTCGGCGTCGGCATCCGATGCTGCCCGCACGGTGCGCACGGTGTCGCGCTTCACGCGCTCGTCGGACAGCGCGAATCTCGTCGAGGTGAAGTCGTCGCAGATCATCATCGCGTACAAGCGCGGCCTGTCGACGATCTTCGCTGCCGATCTCACGCACAAGATCAGCATGGCGGGCGGCGAGCCACGGCTCGTCGAGAAAGTCATCAGACTGATCAATTCGACGGAAGCGCTGAACGCCGTCGGCTTTCTGCTGTGACATTCCAGCGCGCGTCGGCGCACGTATCGCACACCTCTGCGAGACGGCCGCTGCCGTGCTCGATGTGCCTTTTGGCGTCGACACGCGTGATGATCAAGGACATTCCGAACACGGATTTCGGCCTCGGCGGCAAGACCGCCCGCGCGTCAGGCCGATAACGCGATCATGGAATCAGGCACGCGGCGACAGCGGCAGAGCGAAGCGGCAATCGAGCCCGCCCGCCTCCGCACGCTGCGCCCAGATACGTCCATCGTGCCGCGACACGATGTTCCGGCACAGCGACAAGCCGATGCCGTTGCCGCCTTCCTTCGACGACGAAAAGCCGTCGAACAGGCGCCCAAGCGCATCGGCGGACACGCCCGGACCGTTGTCGATCACATGCAGTTCCGCGAAGCCGCCGTTGCGCGATGTGGCGAGCGTGATGACGCCATGCGTCGTCGCGTTCAGCGCTTCGACCGCATTGAACGCGAGATTGAGTATCACCTGCCCGATCAGCACGCGCTCGCAACGCACGGGCAACGCCTCCTCGCATTGCGTGATGTTCACGGTTACGCCGTCGTCGCGCGCGCGCAACTGGATGAAGTACGCGACCTCCGCCAGCACGTCGCGCAGGTCCGACTGGGTTTCGATCGGATCACGCTTCACGACGAATTCGCGCACGCTTTTGATGATGTGCGCAGCGTGTTCCGCTTGCCGGTCCGCCTCGCGCAAACCCCACACCGCGCTGTCGGTTGCGTTCTGGCCGATCCGCTGGATCGCGCCTTCGATGAAATTGCGCACCGCCGCGAGCGGCTGACTCAGCTCATGCGCGATCGACATAGCCATCTCGCCCATTGTGTTGTAGCGTCCCGCGTATTCGAGCGTGCGCGCTTCCACGCGGCGCGCTTCTTCCGTCGCGACTTCGTCGCTGACATCGCGAAAGTGCACGAGCACGCCGTTCAGTTCGTCGTCGATCTCGACGCGCCTGCTCGTGATGCTCAGCCATCGCACCGCGCCGTCGCGGCGCGCGATCCGATAACGCTGCGCCGACGTGGATTCATGCCGGGTCGCGCCGCGCAGTTGCGCAATCAGGCGGTCGCGGTCTTCACGCGTGCAGTAGTCGGACGCGGCACCGAGCGGCGCGCCGGGATCGACGCCGAGCACGCGCCGCCCCGACTCGCTGAGATACGCGAGCCTGCCGCGTGGCGTGACGACGGCCACGCCCTCTCCGAGATCCTGCATGTATTCGCGAAGACGCGTCTCATAGCTGCGCAGCTTTTGCCGCATCGCTTCCTCTTCGCTGATGTCGCGAAACTGCACCATGACCACCGGATGCTGCGGCAAAGGCACATACGTGGCGACCGCTTCGGACAGCATGTCGACGCCGCCGCGCGAGCGGTAACACCATTCATACGTCTGCGGCCCTTGCATGATCGAGCGATCCATCGCGCCGATGGCGATGTCCCGCCGATACCGCGCGTCTTCGCGCGTCATGTGATGCGCCTTCAGCGGCAGCAGTTCTTCGAGCGCATAGCCGAGCGCGGCGCACGCCGCCCGATTGGCCCAGACGATGGTTTTCGTCTGCGCCTCGTGCAGCAGCACGCACTGGTTCAGCGCATCCAGCAGCAAGTGGAAGTCGGCGTCGGCAGGATAGGTCATGGCAGATCGGACGAAGAGCGGTTGACTCAAACCATAACACCGGCGCCCGCGCGCATCGCTAAAGATTTCTTTACTCCGGCGTGGCTTCTTCCCAATTGTTCCTGCTTTTTTGTGCTTCTAGACTGGCATCACTGCCTGTGAACGGCATGCCCCACCTACTCTCATCGACAGAAAAAAGGAGACGCTCATGTCGCTTGCCGCCGCCATCGAGACACAAGACAGCACCCTCACACTCGACGATGTGATCGCCGAAATCGCGCAGCGTCGCGAGGAATTCGAACGCCTTTCGCATGTGCCGCGCGATGTCATCGAGAAGCTCAAGCAGGCCGGCATCTATCGCGCGGCAACGCCGAAACGCTTCGGCGGCGACGCGCGCGCACCGGGAGAATTTCTTGCGCTGATCGAACGTATCGCCGGCGCGGATGGTTCCGCTGCGTGGGTCGCGAGCTTCGGTTCGGCGAATCTTTATCTCGCCGCGTTGCCGCTCGCGACGCAAGCGGAAATCTACGCGAACGGTCCCGATCAGGTGTTCGCGGGCGGCCTCTTCCCCGTACAGAACGCGACGCCCGAAGCGAATGGCTATCGCGTCAACGGGACGTGGAAATTCGCGAGCGGCTGCAAGGGCGCGGACTGGCTCGGCGTCGGCATCGGCACGGGCAAACCGGGCGAAGCACCGGGCAAACCGCGCACGGCAGTGTTCAGGCCGCAGCAGGTCGAGATCGTCGAGAACTGGAACGTGGTCGGCATGCAGGGCACGGGCAGTCACGATCTGCGCGTGACGGACCAGTTCGTGCCGGAAGACTGGACCTTCGTGCGCGGCGGCGCGCCAACTGTCGATGAGCCGCTGTACCGCTATCCGACCGTCGCCTATGCCGCGCAGGTGCTTGCCGTCGTGAACCTGGGACTCGCGCGCGCGGCGCTCGATGTCGCGAACCACATGGCGGGCGGCCGCAAGACGACAACGGGCGCGCCGCAGCTCGCGGACCGCGCGTACTACCGCATCGAACTCGCAAAGGCGGAAGCGCAGCTGCGTTCGGCGCGCGCGTTCTTCTACGAAGCGACCGATAGCGTGTGGCAATCCATTCTCGCCGGCAACGACGTGACGCCCGATCAGGTCAGCCTGCTGCGCCTGTCCGCAACGCAGATCGCGCGCGACGGCGCCGACGTGGTGAGCCGCGCGTACCGGCTCGGCGGCACGACGGCGATCTATCGCAATCATCCGTTGCAGCGGCTAGTGCGCGACGCGATGGTCGTCACGCAGCACGCGTTTCTCGGCGAAGGCAACTACGACGGCGCGGGCGCGGTATTCGTCGGCGTTCAGCCGATCCCCGGCTATCTGTAATTGCTACCGACACATTCATCGAACCCGAAAGGACAAAAATGACCGATACCCGAAACCTGCCGTTGCGCGTGCTGTTCTGCTGCGGCGTCACGCAGAATTTTTTCGACCTGCCGCGCGAGCAGATCGGTGAAGTATGGCAAGCGTACGGCAAGATGCTCAATGCCGTCGAAGCGATGGACAACGTGCGCGTGCTCGGCGTGATGGACGACGACCGGCTCGTCGTGGGCAATGCGGACGGCGCGCCGTGGACTTTTTACATCATGGCCGATGTCGCGGACTTCGACACGGCTGTCGCCGTCTGCAATCTGTTTCGCACGACACCCGTGGGCGAATACAACC
>Ga0153988_1000206_pt1 | contig 14870 bp, 10 predicted proteins | sample TSNC072MetaG_FD_104742 | JGI IMG/M metagenome (GOLD analysis project Ga0153988, IMG submission 104742) | Attine ant fungus gardens microbial communities from North Carolina, USA - TSNC072 MetaG | ecosystem: Host-associated > Fungi > Mycelium > Unclassified | place: USA: North Carolina, Jones...
GTGAGCATCAGCGTGACCGGCGCGAAGCCGTTCGGCTGACGCGGCTGGCGCCACGCGTGGCGCACGCTCTGGAACGTGACCGACAGCCACGGCAGGAAGCCCACCAGCAGCACCGGCACGAAGTAGTAGAACGGGCCCGGCCGGTTCTGCTCCGGCGTCAGATAGCGCTCGAACTGCTGGACGATGAAGAAGAAGTTCAGGAATTCGGGATTGCGCTCCTGCACGAGCACGAACCACGGCGTCACGATCGCGAAAAAGACGATCAGCCCGCCCACCAGATGCAGGCGCTTCCAGAGCGCCCAGTCGCGCGCGATCAGCGTGTAGATCACGAGCACCGCGCCCGGCAGGATCAGGCCGACGAGGCCCTTGGAGAGCACGGCGAGCGCCATCGAGGCCCAGCACACCCACATCCAGCCGCGCACGCAGGAAGTCGGCAGATTGGGCCGCTGGGCGAGCAGCAGCGCGCACAGCGTGAGCGTCATCCAGAACGACAGGCCCATGTCGAGCGTGTTGAAGTGGCCCATCAGGTTCCAGTACGGCGAGCAAGCCAGCACGAGCGCCGCGAACACGCCGGCTGCCGCGTTGAACACGCGCGCGCCGGTGAAGCCGAGCAGCAGCACGCCGGCGAAGCCCGTCAGCGCGGTGTAGAGCCGCGCCTGCCATTCGCCGATGCCGAACCACGCGAAGGTGAGCGCGTTCGCCCAGGTTTGCAGCGGCGGCTTCTCGAAATACTTGTAGGCGTTGTAGCGCGGCGTGATCCAGTCGCCGGTCAGGAACATCTCGCGCGCCATTTCGGCGTAGCGGCCCTCGTCGCTCGGCAGCAGATGCCGCCAGCCGAGCGGCACGAACCAGATCACGGCGAGAGCCAGCACCAGCAAGAGGATCGCGGTGCGATTGAGCGGTAGCCTCGACGGCGTATCGTTCATGAATGTCAACCTTTCTGGCGGCACCGCGCTGGACGGCGCGGCGCCGTTGTTCTTGAAATGATGGCCGGCGGCGCCGGCGCGGTTAATTGCGGCCCGTTCCGGGACGGGCCGCGGTGACGGCGGGCGTGGCATGGGGCGGGATTCCCGTGCCGCGCCGGGCTAGGCTTCGATCAGCAATGCGGCCGCGACCTTGCGGCCCTCGGCCATCAGAATGTTGTAGGTGCGGCAGGCGGCCTTGAAGTCCATCGTTTCGACGCCGATGCGCTGCGCGGTGAGCGCGGCGGTCAGGCGCGGATGCGGGAAGCGCAGCTTCTCGCCGCTGCCGAACACGACTACTTCGGGCGCGGCGTCGCTCAGCATCGCGAAGTGCTCGGCGCTCAGTTGCCCGAAGGACGATACGGGCCAGGGAATGACCGGCCCGTCCGGCAGCACGAGAATGCTGCCCGTATGACGCACCAGATTGATTTCGACATAGTCGGCGCCGTAGCCGGTGACGGTGTTCAGCGCGCCGCTGGAATCCTGATGTAATTTCAAATTGGTTTTCCGAAGTCGTCGTGAGACATCATGCCTGTGGGCGGCCTTGCCGGATGCGGCGCGGCCGGCGCGGTTCGATGCGCGTGATCGATGCGCATAAGGCACGAAGCGGCCGAAAAGGCTTGCCGTTGCGGTTGGTGCATTGCGGAAGTCGGCCAAAATCCGCTAAATTATAACTTTTTAGCCGCCTTGCGGCGCCCCTTGCTCATGTGTCGCCACAAGCTGCGCCCGAGCGCGTCGGCGTGGCCCACCGGCTACCTGCGTTGGCATCGCGCGCGTTCGCCGCGCGCTTTCGGCGGCTTTTCCCGTTGTTTGGTTCCTGCTTGTGCCGCCCCTGTCGGCCCGAAAGATCGACCAATCCGCGGCTGGCGGCCGTCGCCGGCGCTGCCGTGTCTGAATCCCATAGCGGCGAATCTGCGCGGCCCGGCGGCGTCAGCCGGGCCCGTTTGCCCCAGGGTTTGCCCAAGCCATCAACCAGGATGAAGTGCCCGCCGTGAAACCGATTCTCAAATCCAACAAATTGCTGAATGTCTGCTACGACATTCGCGGGCCCGTCCTCGAACACGCGAAGCGGCTCGAAGAAGAGGGCCACCGCATCATCAAGCTGAACATCGGCAATCTGGCGCCGTTCGGCTTCGAGGCGCCGGACGAGATCATTCAGGACATGATCCTGAACCTGCCCGGTTCGTCCGGCTACTCCGATTCGAAGGGCGTGTTCTCGGCGCGCAAGGCGATCATGCACTACACGCAGCAAAAGGGCGTGCAGGGCGTCGAGCTCGACGACATCTACATCGGCAACGGCGCCTCCGAGCTGATCGTGATGGCGCTGCAGGGCCTCGTCAACGACGGCGACGAAGTGCTGCTGCCGGCGCCCGACTACCCGCTGTGGACCGCCGGCGTGAGCCTCGCGGGCGGCACGCCGGTGCACTACATCTGCGACGAGTCGAACCGCTGGATGCCCGATCTCGACGACATCCGCGCGAAAATCACGCCGAACACGCGCGCGCTCGTCGTGATCAACCCGAACAACCCGACCGGCGCGCTGTATTCGGACGAACTGCTGCTCGGCCTCATCGAGATCGCGCGCCAGCACGGCCTCGTGATCTTCGCCGACGAGGTCTATGACAAGATCATCTACGACGGCAAGAGCCACACGGCGCTGGCCTCGCTCTCCGAAGACGTGCTGACGGTCACCTTCAACAGCCTCTCGAAGAGCTACCGCTCGTGCGGCTATCGCGCCGGCTGGATGGCGATTTCGGGCCTGACCGGCGAGAACCGCCGGCTCGCGAAAGACTATCTGGAAGGGCTCGGCATCCTCGCGTCGATGCGTCTGTGCCCGAACGTGCCGGGCCAGTACGCGATCCAGACCGCGCTCGGAGGCTACCAGAGCATCAACGACCTGATCGTGCCGAACGGGCGGCTCTACAAGCAGCGCGAGCTCGCCTACGAGATGCTGACAGCGATCCCCGGCGTAAGCTGCGTGAAGCCCGAGGCGGCGCTGTACATGTTCCCGCGCCTCGACCCGAAGGTGTATCCGATCCAGAACGACCAGCAGTTCATCCTCGACCTGCTGCTCGAAGAGCGCGTGCTGCTCGTGCAGGGCACCGGCTTCAACTGGAAAACACCGGATCACTTCCGCGTCGTGTTCCTGCCGAACGTCGACGACCTCGCGGATTCGATCAACCGGATCGCGCGCTTCCTCGACGGCTACCGCAAACGTCATACTGCCTGAACCGGCCGCGCGTACGATGTGGCGCGCGCCGTTCCCGCTACCCCTTTCAAACCTCTACTAGAAACACACGCTGCATGGAACCGATCAAAGTTGGACTGCTGGGCTTCGGCACGGTAGGCAGCGGCACCTTCACGGTACTGCGCCGCAATCAGGAAGAAATCAAACGTCGCGCGGGCCGCGGCATCGAGATTGCGCGCATTGCCGTGCGCAACCCGGCCAAGGCCACTGCGGCGCTCGGCGGTGCAGCCGGCAGCGTGGCGCTCGGCGACGACTTCAACGCGGTGGTCGATGATCCCTCGATCGCGATCGTCGCGGAAATGATCGGCGGCACCGGCATCGCGCGCGAACTCGTGCTGCGCGCGATCAATAACGGCAAGCACGTGGTCACGGCCAACAAGGCGCTGCTCGCGGTGCACGGCACGGAGATTTTCGAGGCGGCGCGCGCGAACGGCGTGATGGTCGCGTTCGAGGCGGCGGTGGCGGGCGGCATTCCGATCATCAAGGCGCTGCGCGAAGGGCTGACCGCGAACCGCATCCAGTACATCGCCGGCATCATCAACGGGACGACCAATTACATCCTCTCGGAGATGCGCGACCGCGGGCTCGATTTCGCGACCGCGCTGAAGGCCGCGCAGGAGCTCGGCTACGCGGAAGCGGACCCGACCTTCGACATCGAGGGCGTCGACGCCGCGCACAAGGCGACGATCATGAGCGCGATCGCGTTCGGCGTGCCGGTGCAGTTCGACAAGGCTTACGTCGAGGGCATCAGCAAGCTCGCCGCGATCGACATCAGATACGCCGAGGAACTCGGCTACCGCATCAAGCTGCTCGGCATCACGCGCCGCACCGATAAAGGCATCGAATTGCGCGTGCATCCCACGCTGATTCCGGAGAAGCGCCTACTCGCCAACGTGGAAGGAGCGATGAACGCGGTCGTCGTGCATGGCGACGCGGTCGGCACGACGCTCTACTACGGCAAGGGCGCGGGCGCGGAGCCGACGGCGTCCGCCGTGGTCGCCGATCTGGTCGACGTGACGCGCTTGCATACGGCAGACCCCGAGCACCGCGTGCCGCATCTGGCGTTCCAGCCCGATAGTTTGTCGAACACGCCGATCCTGCCGATCGACGAAGTGACGAGCGGCTACTACCTGCGCCTGCGCGTCGCCGACGTAACGGGCGTGCTCGCCGACATCACGCGCATCCTGGCCGACACCGGCATTTCGATCGACGCGCTGCTGCAGAAGGAATCGGAGTTCGTCGACGCGAAGGGCAAGGGCGAAACGGACATCCTGCTGATCACGCACGAGACGGTCGAAAAGCAGGTCAACGCTGCGATCAGGTCGATCGAGGCGCTCAAGACCGTCGTCTCGCAAGTCACGAAGCTGCGCATGGAAGCGCTGAACTAGGCCGAACTATGAACTACCTTTCCACGCGCGGCGCCGGAGCCGGCGAGCGCCATACCTTTTCCAACATCCTGCTCGGCGGTCTCGCGAAAGACGGCGGCCTGTACCTGCCGGCCGAGTATCCGCGTGTCACGCAGGACGAACTGACGCGCTGGCGCGCGCTGCCGTACGCGGACCTCGCCTTCGAAATCCTCTCGAAGTTCTGCGACGACATCCCTGCGGAAGACCTGCGCGCGCTCACGCGCAAGACCTACACGGCCGCGACCTACTGCAACGTGCGCGACGACGAAAGCGCCGCGCAGATCACGCCGCTCAAGACGCTCGGTGTCGAGAACGGCGCGCCGCTCCTGCTGCTCGAACTGTCGAACGGGCCGACGCTCGCGTTCAAGGACATGGCGATGCAGCTGATCGGCAACCTGTTCGAGTACGCGTTGGCTAAACATGGCGAGACGCTGAACATTCTCGGCGCGACCTCGGGCGACACCGGCAGCGCCGCCGAATACGCGATGCGCGGCAAGCAGGGCATCCGCGTGTTCATGCTGTCGCCGCACAGGAAGATGAGCGCGTTCCAGACCGCGCAGATGTACAGCCTGCAAGACCCGAACATCTTCAACCTCGCGGTGGAAGGCGTGTTCGACGATGCGCAGGACATCGTCAAGGCGGTCTCGAACGATCACGCGTTCAAGGCGAAGTACAAGATCGGCACGGTCAATTCGATCAACTGGGCGCGGGTCGTCGCGCAGGTCGTCTACTACTTCAAGGGCTATTTCGCCGCGACGCAGAGCAACGACGAGCGCGTGTCGTTCACGGTGCCGTCGGGCAACTTCGGCAACGTGTGCGCCGGTCATATCGCGCGCATGATGGGGCTGCCGATCGAGAAGCTCGTGGTCGCGACCAATGAGAACGACGTGCTCGACGAGTTCTTCCGCACCGGCATCTACCGCGTGCGCAAGGCGGCCGAGACCTATCACACGAGCAGCCCGAGCATGGACATCTCGAAGGCATCGAACTTCGAGCGCTTCGTGTTCGATCTGCTCGGCCGCGATCCGGCGCGCGTGCTGCAACTGTTCCGCGACGTCGAGGAGAAGGGCGGTTTCGACCTCGCGGCAAGCGGCGATTTCGCGCGCGTGAAGGCGTTCGGTTTCGTGTCGGGCAGCAGCAGCCACGACACGCGTGTCGAGACGATCCGCGACGTGTTCGAGCGCTATGACACGATGATCGACACCCACACGGCCGACGGCGTGAAGGTCGCGCGCGAGCATCTGCAAGCGGGCATTCCGATGATCGTGCTCGAGACCGCGCAGCCGATCAAGTTCGGCGAGACGATCCGCGAGGCGCTGCTGCGCGAACCGGAGCGGCCGGCGGCATTCTCGGGGCTCGAATCGCTGCCGCAGCGCTTCGAGGTCGTGCCCGCGGATGCGCAGCGCGTGAAGGACTTTATCGTCGCGAATACCGGCGAATAAGGGGGTGAAGCGGCATCGCACGATGCGCGCTTCCCGCCAGGCGACGCGGCGCATGCGCCGCGAAAATACGCCGGCCGCGCACCGTCGCGGCCGGGTGTCGAAAAATACAAAAAACGCTTCATTACGCCGGCCCACCCAGGCCGATGGCATCGGCCGCTACAATATTCTTTTAACCTGCGGCTTCGAACTCCGAGATGTCCACACCAACGCCCCGCGCTCCCATGCTCGCCACCGCCGATGCGTTGGCGATCCTGCTCGACGCAGCGCGCCCGATCGACGGTATCGAAACGCTGCCGACGCTCGACGCGCTGAACCGCGTGCTCGCCGCGGACGTCACGTCGCCGCTCGACGTCCCGCCGATGAACACGAGCGCGATGGACGGCTACGCGGTCCGCCTCGCCGATCTCGCGCACGGCAGCCGCCTGCCGGTCTCGCAACGCATCCCGGCCGGCCATGCGCCGGCGCCGCTTGAGTCCGGCACGGCGGCGCGCATCTTTACCGGCGCGACGGTGCCACTGGGCGCGGACGCGGTCGTGATGCAGGAGCAGACCGAGGCGGCCGGCGACGAAGTCACGATCGTGCATCGTCCGCAGACGGGCGAATGGATCACGGCTCAGGGCGCCGACATTCGCCAGGGTTCGGTGATTTTGCCGGCCGGCACGCGGCTTACGCCGCAGGCACTGGGGCTCGTGGCCTCGGTGGGTTGTGCGCGGCTCGCGGTGCGGCGGCGCGTAAAGGTCGCCGTGTTTTTCACCGGCGACGAACTGACGATGCCGGGCGAGCCGCTGAAGCCGGGCGCGATCTACAACTCGAATCGCTTTACGCTGCGCGGGCTGCTCGAAAAGCTCGGTTGCGAGGTCACCGACTACGGCATCGTCGCCGATCGGCTCGAGGCGACCCGCGCGACGCTGCGCGAAGCCGCGCGGGCGCATGACCTGATTCTCACGTGCGGCGGCGTGTCGGTCGGCGAGGAAGATCACGTGAAGCCGGCGGTCGAGGCGGAAGGGCGTCTGTCGATGTGGCAGATCGCGATGAAACCGGGCAAGCCGCTCGCGTTCGGCGCGGTGCGCCGCGCGGCGGGAGCGGATGGTGCGGCATCCGCGGGGGCTGAGGCCTCTTCTTCGGCGGCGTCGGTGTCGTCGGTGGCCTCGGCAACTCCCACGGCGGCCGAAACGTTTTTCATCGGCCTGCCCGGCAATCCGGTGTCGAGCTTCGCGACGTTCCTGCTGTTCGTGCGGCCGTTCGTGCTGCGGCTGGCCGGCGTGCAGGCCGTCGCGCCGCGCGCGCTGTCGCTGCGCGCCGACTTCACGCAGGCCAAGGCCGATCGCCGCAACGAGTTTCTGCGCGCGCGCGTCAACGCGGCGGGCGGGCTCGATCTGTTTCCGAATCAAAGCTCGGCCGTGCTGACGTCGACCGTGTGGGGCGATGGCCTGATCGACAATCCGCCGAATCACGCGATCAGCGCCGGCGAAACCGTGCGCTTCATTCCGTTTTCCGAACTGCTGAACTAAGGCCGGGCCGCTGCGGCATCTGTGGCGGCACCGGCGGCATCCCGATGAAGATTGAACTCCGATACTTTGCGAGCGTGCGTGAAGCGCTCAACCGATCCGACGAAACCGTCGACGTGCCCGACGGCGTTGCGACCGTCGGCGACGTGCGCGCCTGGCTGCGCGTGCGCGGCGGCATCTGGGCCGAAACGCTCGCCGAAGGCCGCGCGCTGCGCATGGCCTGCAATCACGTGATGACCGACGCGAGCACCCGCATTACCGAGGGCTGCGAGGTCGCGTTCTTTCCGCCGGTCACGGGCGGCTAGGGCGCGCTTGCCCCGCGTTTGCCCCCTTCTTTGCAACCCGCTTCGAAGCCGCGTTATTCGAAGCCGTGTGCGTAGCGATCCGCCGCACACACGGTAAAAGCCCGAGGAGCCGTCCATGCCCGTTCGCGTCCAGACCGAAGACTTCGACCTCAGCGCCGAGGTGACTGCGTTGCGCGCGCGCAATCCGAAGATCGGCGCGGTCGCGTGTTTCGTCGGCACGGTGCGCGACCTGAACGAAGGCAGCGCGGTCGAGACGATGGAGCTTGAACACTATCCAGGCATGACGGAGAAGTCGCTGGAAGCAATCGTCGAGCGCGCGCGCGCGCGCTGGCCGGGCATCGAGGTGCTGATCGTGCATCGGGTCGGCAAGCTCTATCCGCTCGACCAGATCGTGCTCGTCGCGACGACGGCCGCGCATCGCGGCGACGCGTTTGCGTCGTGCGAATTCGTGATGGACTATCTGAAGACCGAGGCGCCGTTCTGGAAGAAAGAGAAAACCGACGCGGGCGAGCGCTGGGTCGATGCGCGCGTGACCGACGATGCGGCGCTGGCGCGCTGGGGCATCGAGTCGGGGAACCGGAAGGGCGCGTAGGGGCTCCCTGGCTGCGGACCGCTTTGCGATCCGCTTGACTGCGGGCTGCGCCCGCAATACCACCACTGTCCGCGCAACCCGCCTCACTCGTCGCGCGACCGACCCACAATCGGCACCGGAAACGGCCTGCCGGCGGGCCGGGCCGGATGATCGCCGTCGTCGTCATACGGACGGCGCTTCGGCGCGACGCGTTCGAGCAGCGCCTGCTGCTCCGCCGGAATCTCGTAATCCCACCCGAAACGGCTCAACTGCAAACTTTGCGCGATGCGCAGCGCCGGTTCCATGAATCGGATCGCCGCGGCCGGCTGGTAGCGCGATTCGACGGTATCGAGAAACAGGTACAGCCAGCGGCTGAAGTGCTGCGGCTCGATGCCTTCGAGCGGCTGATGCGCCTGCTGCACGTTGCCGCGATACTGTTTCGCGCCGAGCACGAGCGAGCCCCAGAACGTGCACATCTTCGGCAGGTGATCGTCCCAGCGGCCCGCGAGCTTCGCATCGAAGACGGGACCCAGCAGCGCATCGGCGCGCACGCGATCGTAAAAGCCGTAGACGAGCTCGCGGATATTCGCCTCGGTGGGTTCGGCCGCGCGCTCGACCGGCAGCGTGGCGGGAAAAGACGGATTCATGCGGATTCCAGAAAAATGCGGCTGTTGAGATCTTAGGGCGCGGCAGCGATCCCCGGCAAGCCTGGGCCGTTTGCCGCAGCCTTGCAACGATGACTTCGCCGTGCCGCCCGCGCGATGCACTCGAAGCGGCGAGCCGGGTCTTCCTTGCCGAACCCGATCGCTATACGATCGACGAAGTCGCGCAACCGCAGGCGCCGCTTGCGGCTTTTCCCGGCCCCGGCGACCGGATTCGGGCCTTTTGCCGGTCACGGCGAGCGCACGCGGCGGCGGCCCGCCATCCGCGGCCCGGCGTCCGTCGCGGCTAAACCAGAAATCAGCCGGACAAAAAAGCCAACCGAAGCGGGCAAGTTCGCGCCAGATCCAGCGGCCAGGCGGGCCGACAACCCGCCCGGTCGCCGCAGTGGGGCGTGATCACGTCGGTTCTTTCGCTCAAATGTCAAATAGTTGCGCTCGCGGCCAAAAAAGCGCTTGAAACCCTAATAAAACGCCTCATTTTGGTGGTAATCGAAATTGGAGGTCTCTTGATGAGAATCGACAAACTCACCACTAAATTCCAGGAAGCCCTGGCGGATGCCCAGAGCCTGGCGGTAGGTCATGACAATCAGTACATCGAACCGGTCCACGTGCTGTCGGCGCTCGTCGCGCAGCAGGACGGTTCCGCGCGCTCGCTGCTCTCGCGCGCCGGCGTGCAGGTGCAACCGCTGCTCACCGCGTTGAACGGCGCGATCACGCGGCTGCCGCAAGTGCGCGGCACCGACGGCAACGTGCAGATCGGCCGCGAACTGACCGGTCTGCTGAATCAGGCCGACAAGGAAGCGCAGAAGCTCAACGACACGTTCATCGCGAGCGAGATGTTCCTGCTCGCGGTCGCCGACGACAAGGGCGAGGCCGGCCGTCTCGCGCGCGAGCACGGCTTGTCGCGCAAGGCGCTCGAAACCGCGATCGCCGCGGTGCGCGGCGGCTCGCAAGTGCATAGCCAGGACGCCGAAAGCCAGCGCGAGGCGCTCAAGAAATACACCATCGATCTGACCGAGCGCGCCCGTGCCGGCAAGCTCGACCCCGTGATCGGCCGCGACGACGAAATCCGCCGCTCCATCCAGATCCTGCAACGCCGCACCAAGAACAATCCGGTGCTGATCGGCGAGCCGGGCGTCGGCAAGACCGCGATCGTCGAAGGGCTCGCGCAGCGCATCGTCAACGGCGAGGTGCCGGAAACGCTGAAGAACAAGCGCGTGCTGTCTCTCGACATGGCCGCGCTGCTCGCGGGCGCTAAATATCGCGGCGAGTTCGAGGAGCGTCTGAAGGCCGTGCTCAACGACATCGCCAAGGACGAAGGGCAAACCATCGTCTTTATCGACGAGATTCACACGATGGTCGGCGCCGGCAAGGCCGAAGGCGCGATGGACGCGGGCAACATGCTGAAGCCGGCGCTTTCGCGCGGCGAGCTGCATTGCGTGGGCGCAACGACGCTCGACGAATACCGCAAGTACATCGAGAAGGATGCCGCGCTCGAACGTCGCTTCCAGAAGGTGCTGGTGGACGAGCCGTCGGTCGAGGCGACCATCGCGATCCTGCGCGGCTTGCAGGAGCGCTATGAGCTGCACCACGGCGTCGACATCACCGACCCGGCGATCGTCGCGGCGGCGGAACTATCGCATCGCTACATCACGGACCGCTTCCTGCCGGACAAGGCGATCGATCTGATCGACGAAGCCGCCTCGAAGATCAAGATGGAAATCGACTCGAAGCCGGAAGAGATGGACCGGCTCGACCGTCGCCTGATCCAGCTGAAAATCGAACGCGAAGCCGTGAAGAAGGAAAAGGACGAAGCCTCGCAGAAGCGTCTGCAACTGATCGAAGAGGAAATCGAGCGCCTGAACCGCGAATATTCCGACCTCGACGAAATCTGGACCGCGGAAAAAGCCACGGTGCAGGGTAGCGCGCAGCTGAAGGAAGAGATCGAGAAGACGCGTGCGGAAATCACGCGTCTGCAACGCGAGGGCAAGCTCGAAAAGGTTGCCGAATTGCAATACGGCAAGCTGCCGGGTCTCGAAGCACAACTGAAGGAAGTCACGCGCGCGGAAGCCGAGGAGCAGAACAGTCCGAAGCGTCCGCGTCTGCTGCGCACGCAGGTGGGGGCGGAAGAAATCGCCGAGGTCGTCTCGCGTGCCACCGGTATTCCGGTGTCGCGCATGATGCAGGGCGAGCGCGAGAAGCTGTTGCAGATCGAGTCGAAGCTGCATGAGCGCGTGGTCGGCCAGGACGAGGCGATCAACGCGGTCGCCGACGCGATCCGTCGCTCGCGCGCGGGTCTGTCGGATCCGAACCGTCCGTACGGCTCGTTCCTGTTCCTCGGGCCGACCGGCGTCGGCAAGACCGAACTGTGCAAGGCGCTGGCGTCGTTCCTGTTCGATTCGGAAGAGCACCTCATCCGTATCGACATGAGCGAGTTCATGGAGAAGCACAGCGTCGCGCGTCTGATCGGCGCGCCGCCGGGATATGTCGGCTACGAGGAGGGCGGTTATCTGACCGAGGCCGTGCGCCGCAAGCCGTATAGCGTGATCCTGCTCGACGAAATCGAGAAGGCGCATCCGGACGTGTTCAACGTGCTGCTGCAGGTGCTCGACGACGGCCGCATGACCGATGGGCAGGGCCGCACCGTCGACTTCAAGAACACGGTGATCGTGATGACCTCGAACCTCGGTTCGCAGGTGATCCAGTCGATGGTCGGCGAGTCGCAGGAAGCGGTGAAGGACGCGGTGTGGGAAGAGGTGAAGCTGCACTTCAGGCCCGAGTTCCTGAACCGGATCGACGACGTCGTCGTGTTCCATGCGCTCGATCGCTCGAACATCCAGTCGATCGCGCGAATCCAGTTGCAGCGTCTGCACGAGCGGCTCGCGAAGCTCGACATGCAACTGGTGGTGTCGGACGCGGCGCTCGAACACATCGGCAAAGTCGGCTACGACCCGCTGTTCGGCGCGCGGCCGTTGAAGCGCGCGATTCAGCAGGAGATCGAGAACCCGATCGCGAAGCTGATCCTGGCCGGCAAGTTCGGTCCGAAGGATGTGATTCCGGTCGAGGTGGACGACGGCAAGCTGATGTTCGACCGCGTCGTGCATTGAGCGCGCATGCTCTTGTCACGCCGGGTAGCGGCGTTGGCGCGGCGGTGATCGAGCCATCCCCGCCGAAATGAAAAAGCGGCAACGAAGGAAACTTCGTTGCCGCTTTTTTTTCCCGCGGATTTTGGCGTGCGCCGCGGGTTCCGGGTTACGAGTGAACCGTCGCGCTTAAGCGTTGCCCTTGTTGCCGAGCAGCGACGCGATGCCGCCGAGCGCGCCGAGCACCGAGGTTGCGTTCAACTGGCCGCCGGCCGGCACTTCGCCTTCCGGCGTGGCCGTGTTGATGACGTGCGGCAGGATCTGCGAAAGCAGGCCCGTCACCTGATCGGGCTGGATGCCGGCCTTGGCGGCCAGGTTGGTCACGGCTTCCGAGCCGAGCACGCCATGCAGCGCATCGGCGGCGATCGGCTGGTTCTCGCCGTTGCCGACCCACGAGGACACGACGTCGCCGAGGCCCTTTTCCTGGAAGCGCTGGACCAGGCCGTTCAGGCCGCCCGGCTGGTTGTTGACGAATTCGAGCGCGGCTGCGATCAGCGCTTGCTGGCCGCCGCCTTCGGGCGACTTGCCAATCAGGGAACCGATAGTGTCGAGTAGGCTCATGACGGTCTCTCTTGAATGCCGGCGCGCGCATGACGGCCGGGCGGGTGAAAGCGCCGCGCGGTTGCGCGGCGCATTGAAACGGGGGACGGCGGCGGGCGGTGTTGCCACGTACGTCACGCGTGAATCGTTCTGCATTCGTCCGCGTGTCGCACGGGCCTATAGCACGGTCTTGCAGTAAAGGACTTTGTGCTGCCGCCGGCCACGTCCTGGCGTGTTGCTGTTCGTGCTGCTTAACCGCGTGCTTCGGTGCGGCCTCGTTACGCCTTCGGCAGCGTTATGCGCCGGAAGCGGCGGCGGCCGATGCTGCCTTGCTCTTCTTCGCCTTCTTCTTCGAGGTCTTGGTGCCGGATGCATTGGCCGGCGCGCTTGCGGCGGTAGCCGGTGCCGATGCGGTCGCTGCCTCGGCTGCCGCAGCCTTGCTCTTCTTCTTCGACTTCGACGGCTTCGCAGCGGACGCTTGCGTGGGCGCGGCCGGTGCGGTCGTGGCAGCCGGTGCCGGTGCTGCGGTCGTGGCCGTGGGGGCGGCGGTTGTCGGCGTGGTCGCAGCAGGAGCCGCAGCCGGTGCGGCCTTCGTGCTGGCCGATTTCGCGGATGCCTTCGCGCCGGTCGGCGGCGCGGACGAGCCGTTGATCGTCAGGCCGGCCGCTTCAAGATTCTGGACCGATTTGGTGCCGATGCCTTTCACGCGCGCGGCGAGATCGTCGGCATCCTTGAACGGGCCGTTCTTGGTCCGTTCGTCGATAATCGCCTTCGCATGCACGGGGCCGATGCCCTTGACCGATTCGAGCCCCGCCTGATCGGCGGAATTCACTTCAACGGCTGCGGCAAAACCGGCCGACAGCGACAAAGCCACAGCAACGCAAAGCATTAAAAGCTTCTTCAGCATGGCAAGCACTCCATTGAGGGCAAAAAAAGTTAGCCGGGAACGAACGACGCATTCTGTAGAGCGGCGCTGCGCTTAAGCATAGAACAAATCGCAGGCCCTTATTTGCGAACGCGGACGATTTATACCGATCGTTTCGAGACAAGTAAATCACAGCGGACAATATTTAAACTTTTTGCTATCCGGATAGCATGCTCTGCACAGTCCTTAACGCTGCTGTTGTGAGAATTCGCCGTTGCCGTTTGAATCTTCCGATTCAAACCCGGCTTTCTCCCAATCTCACCCGGAGCCACCCGGAGCCGCTTTATCGCGCGGCCGAATCCACCTTTATTCCCACCGCCTCACGCACATGCCGCCGGCTCACGAAGCGCCAATACACGAACAGGCCGATTCCGGCCAGCGCGAGACTCGCCGTATTCGCGACCCAGAAGCCGCGCGCGCCGGTCAGCCACGGCGGCGTGATGCCGGTCGTATCGAAGCCGAGCATGTAGCCGCCGCCGAGCCCGACGCCCCACAGCGCAACCGCATAGATTACGGTCGGCACGACCGCTACCTTGTAGGCGCGCAGCACGAACGCGGTCGAGATCTGCAACGCATCGAACAGGTGATAGCAGACGACGATCAGCACGAGCGGCAAGGCCTTCGCCGCGACCTGCGCGTCGGTCGTATAACCGTCGACGATATACGGCCGCAGCAGGAGCACGAGCACGCCATAGCAGCAGGCGATCGCCACCGCCATCGCGATGCCGTGGCGCGACAGTGTGCGCGCTGCTTCCGGCTTATGCGCGCCGAGCGCCTGGGCGACCAGCGTCGACGACGCGATGCCGATCGACAGCGGCGTCATGTAGAGCACCGCGCCGATATTGCCGGCGATCTGATGCCCCGCGAGCGTCGTCGTGCCGAAGCGCGCGATAAAGAGCGCCATGAACGTGTACGACGTGACTTCGATCAGGTACGACAGCCCCATCGGAATGCCGAGCCGCAACTGCGCCACCTGACGTTTCCAGACCGGCCAGCAGAACTGCGTGAAGATGCCGAGCGGCCTGAACACGTCGACGCGCACGAGCAGCAGCATGCCGAGCACGGCGAGTCCCCAGTTGATCGCGGTGCTCGCGAGCGCGCAGCCGGGGCCGCCGAGCGCCGGCACACCGAGGCCGCCGAAAATGAGCCACGTATTGA
>Ga0153988_1000207_pt1 | contig 14854 bp, 11 predicted proteins | sample TSNC072MetaG_FD_104742 | JGI IMG/M metagenome (GOLD analysis project Ga0153988, IMG submission 104742) | Attine ant fungus gardens microbial communities from North Carolina, USA - TSNC072 MetaG | ecosystem: Host-associated > Fungi > Mycelium > Unclassified | place: USA: North Carolina, Jones...
CCTTCGAAGTGGCCGTAGAAGCGCACCGTCTTGCATTCGAGCAGCGATGGCCCGCCGCCCTCGCGCGCGCGCCGGATCACTTCGCCCGCGGCCTCGTGCACCGCGAAGAAGTCAGTGCCGTCCACCGTCACGCCCGGAATGCCGAAGCCGGCCGCGCGATCGACGTAGCTGTCCACGGCCGTGCCGTATTCGCGCGCGGTCGATTCGGCATAGCCGTTGTTCTCGATCACGAAGATCACCGGCAGATTCCAGACGGCGGCCAGGTTCAGGCTTTCGAGAACCGTGCCCTGGTTCGACGCGCCGTCGCCGCAGAACGTGATGCCGACCTCGCCTTTGCCGCGGAACCTGGCGGCCAGCGCCGCGCCGCAGATCAGCGGCGCGCCGGCGCCGAGAATGCCGTTGGCGCCCATCATTCCCTTCGACAGGTCCGCGATATGCATCGAGCCGCCCTTGCCGTTGCAGGAGCCCCCCTTGCGGCCGTAGATCTCCTTCATCATCGCCACCGGGTCCACGCCCTTGGCAATGCAATGGCCGTGTCCGCGGTGCGTGCTCGCAATGCGGTCGCCGTCGCCCAGGTGATGCAGAATGCCGACCCCGGTCGCTTCCTCGCCGGCATAGAGGTGAACGAAGCCGGGAATGTCGCCGCGGCCGAAGTCGACATGCAGCCGCTCTTCGAACTCGCGGATCGTGCGCATCTTGCGATAGACCGCGAGCAGCGTCTCCTTGTCGAGCGGCAAGCCGGCCTGCCCTGCTGCGATGTCTGCGTCCATGTCTGTCTCCTGTTTCAGGTTTGGGGAGTGAGGGAGCAAAACCCAGCAACGGGCAGGCTCGCGCCTGCGCCGCTACGCATCAGTTGCGCGTCTGCCGCATAGCTCATGCAGGCGGCCACGTCGATACTGTGAAAGGCGTTCTCGTGCAGGGTCACGAAGACTTCGTCGTGCGGACCGAAGGTCAGCTCGCGCTCGCCGTCGAGCGCGACGATGCCGGCACGCTGCCGCACACGCTGCGGCACGGCATGCTCGAGGCGATGCCAGGCGGCGATCGGCACCGGCCGCAGCAGGCCGGGCGCAATCGGCGCAATCAACTCGAACGCGCAATGGCCCGGGCTGCCGAGCTCGACGGCAAGGCCGCCGCGTTCGTCCCGGCCGATCGGCTCGATGAGGCCGGCGATGGCGGACAGGCCGATTGCCTGCGGACTGGCGTACGACACGTAGACCGCAGCCAGCGTGTCGGTCTTCCACACGGCGCGCGCGCCGATGTATTGCTCGCGGGAAATGACCGCGTCCACCAGAGCGATATCGCGCCGCACCGCTCCGTTCGGCTCGCGAATCGTTACGTCCAGACGCTTGTTGTTTGCGAGCGCGCACGATGCCGGAATGCGTCCGCTGGCGAACAGGCCGGTCGCGAGGCCGGTGATGGTGGGTTCGCGCATTTCGGGAAAGGCATTGTTGGTGCCCGTGGAAAGCCCAACGATGGGTATATCGCCGCACTCGCGAACCACGGCCCGGTGCGTCCCATCGCCGCCGAGCACCACGATGCCAGCGACGCCCACCTCGCGCATCATGTGCGCGGCACGCAGCGTGTCATCCACGCTGCCGGTGACCGGCATGTCCAGATAATCGACTGCCGCCAGCGCGGCATCAGGCCCTTGCGAGCGCGCCAGGTGCCGCTGCAGCAGGACCCGCAGCCCCTCGCGGTCCGGCATCATCAGCACCCGGCCAACGCCGCCCGCGGCCAGTGCGGCCAGCAGCCGCAGCACGATATTGACGCGATCGGCCAGTTGCAGGCTGTTCGCGTTGGCGATGACCCGACGGATGTCGCGTGCCGAAATGGGATTGGCGATGATGCCAACCCGTGGCGGACGAACCGGAAAAGGTTCGCGCATGCCTGTCTCCTGATCTGCTTGTTCTGACAGGCGCAGGTACTGCAACGACTATGCCAATGCCTCATCCCCCGGGATGGGCAGAAAATCTACGGGAATACCCCCGGGGAATAGGGACATGAAGGGACGTGAATGGACGTGAAGCGCCGAGCTGGAGCATGCCGCCGAGACAGGTGTCACAGCAGCAACTGCATCGTGGTGGACAGTCGTATCGGTGAAACGCAGGCCGCGCCGTCAACGCTGGCTATCGCCGGCATCCGCGTCGCTGCGGTTTGGCGACTGGATGCCATAGCGCGCCATGCGGCGATACAGCGTCATGCGGCTAATGCCGATCTGGCGGGCAACGGCGCTCAGGTTCCAGCCGGATGCGCGCAGGTATTGCATGAGCAGCATGCCCTCGGGCGGCAGAACGGCAAGTTCCAACGCGGCGGCGGCCGAATGCGTTGCCACGTCGGCAGCCACCCGCGCCGCCACGGCTGCCTCACCGATGCCTTCGGGCAGGTCATCCGCTTCGATGTGGCCATGACTGCAAACCGCGCGCGCATATTCGAGCACGTTGCGCAGTTCGCGCAAATTGCCCGGCCAGCGATGGCGATGCAGCCGCTCACGCGCCGCGTCCGAGATCGTGAAACCCGGCTCGCGCTCCGGTACGGCAAGCAGCTTCTGCACGAGCCAGTCCAGATCGCTGCGCTCGCGCAGCGGCGGCAGCACAAAGCGCGCGCCGTTGAGACGGTAGTACAGATCCTCGCGGAACCGCCCGCTGCTGATCAACTGATCGAGCGAGTGGTGGGTGGCCGAAATGACTCGCACATCGACGGGCACCGGACGCGAAGCGCCGATCGCCAGCACCTCGCCCTCGGACAGCACCCGCAGCAGACGCGACTGCAACTCGCGCGGCATGTCGCCAATCTCGTCGAGGAACAGCGTGCCGCCGCTTGCCGCTTCGATCAGGCCGCGCTTGGGTCTGGAACCGGCGCCCGAGAAACTGTTGGGCAGATGCCCGAACAACTCGCTCTCGATCAGCGTTTCGGGAATCGCCGCGCAATTGACCGCGATGAACGGACCATTGCGGCGTGAACTGGCTCGATGCAGCGCCTTGGCAAAAAACTCCTTGCCGCTGCCGGTCTCGCCGTTGATGAGCAGGTTGATGCGCGAATCGACCAGCTTGGCGGCACGTTGCAATTGCTGCTGCAACATCGCATCGCCGCCGCATAGGGCTTCCAGCTCGGGGGGCAGCGGCAACGACGCGCTGCCCTGCATCGCAGGGTGCAAACGCAGCACCGGCGGCATCACGCTCAGGTAGAGCCGTTTTCCGCTATGACTCAGCCGCACGACGCGCTGCTCACTGGGTCGCGAATAGACGAAGCGGCCCAAATCTTCCTGGCGCGCCTCGAACAACGCCTCGAAGCGCATGCCGATCAGCGACAGCCCCGTCGCATCGACACCGGGCTCGGCGATCAGCATTTGCTGGGCGCGGCGGTTATGGCCCGAGATCCGGCCATCGGCGTCGAGGGCGATCAGGTACTCCGGGTTGACGTCAAGGAACTCGGACGCCGGACTGAGCTTGAGCATCCAGTCCTGCCGATGCCGGCGCAAGAAATAGGCGTCCTCGATCTGATTGGCGTACATGCGTACCAGTTGCAGCGCAAGCATCTGGCTGTACTTCGCCTGCGGCGAACTCAGCGCGGAGATGTCGAGAATCGCATTGAGCTGACCATACGAATCGAACAGCGGCGCCGCAGTGCAGGTCAGCGGAATATGAGTCGCATCGAAATGATCGGCCTGATGCACGGTCAGGGCCTGCCCCGTCGCCAGCGCCGTACCGACCGCACAGGTGCCCGCACCGTTTTCGCTCCATTCGGCGCCGAGATAAAGGCCGGCGCGTCGTAGCGCGGTGTCCGTATTGGCATTGCCCAGGTAGTCGACAGTGACGCCGTCGGCATCTGTCAGCAGCACCACGTAACCTATGCCCCCTACCTGGCCGTACAGGGTTTCGAGGCCATGGCGGGCAATCCGCGTGAAATCGTCGATGCGTTGCTGGTGTTCGCGCAAGCGCATCTGCGGCAGAATGCGCGCTTCCTGCATGCGGGCCGGATCAAGACCGTACTGGTGCACGCAACGCCGCCACGAACTCTGGATGATTGCATCGTGCGCGCGTGCGATTCCTGACGACTCGCCGGTAGTCGTCAGGACTACTGTCTCGATGTGCTCGCGTTGCCGCTGATCCATCGCTGTCTCCTATGTACTACGCGCCTGATGCCGGGTGCGCCGGTACTGGCCAGCCTGCGACTCTGGCTCAACGTGCCGGGCCGTGCATCCGGACACATATACATCGTTGAGCGGCCATAGGGTCGGAGCCGCCATTTTTTGAAATTGAAATGCCGTAGCGAACCGCGATTGTCTGTGCCAGCAGACGGGCCCGGCAGATTTCGAACTCAACGGTACCCGACTCGATAATGTATCCGACTGCCTCTGGATTGTGCAAATCCGGCGGCACGACCGGCCTGCAAGCCAGCGTGAGCGAGAAACAGGATTAAGGATTAGTTCCGCCACGGAGATTCGCGAAACGACTCGGCGAGATACTCGACCAGTTGCCGCACCTTGGCTGGGACGAACTTACGCGAGGGATACAGGGCAAACACGCCCAACTCGATGGATCGGTGCTCGGGAAGCACCTCGACCAGTTCCCCGCTCGTCATGACACCATCGACCAGGAAACTGGGCAGCAGGACGATACCCCGGTGCTGACGCGCCAGGGCAAGGCAGGTATCGCCGCTGTTCGTGCGCACGCGCGGCAGGACACGTGTCGTCACGATCTCCCCGGCATGCTCGAACTCCCATTGGTCGCCAAGTGAGAACAGGTTATAGGCAATGATGTCGTGCCGCTGCAGGTCCGAGGGATGAAGAGGCCGGCCTCTCGCCTGGAGATAGGCCGGCGAGGCGCAAAGGATCATGCGCGTCGACGCGAGCTTGCGACCGACCAGCGAACTGGAGGGTATGCGCGCGATACGCACGGCCATGTCGAAGCCTTCGTCGACGAGGTCGACGACGTGATCGGTCAGCGTCACCTCGAGCATCACATCCGGGTTTTCGGCGGTGAAGCGACCCCATAGCGGCGCCAGATGAGACAGGCCGAACGTCATCGGTACGTTGACCTTCAACCGCCCGGACGCCGCGCCGTGATGCGCGGCGAGTTCGGCCTCGGCCTCATCGACGCCGGCCAGCAGCGCACGGCATCGAGCGAGAAAGATCTCGCCTTCCGAGGTGATCGAAAGCCGGCGCGTGGTGCGATGGAGAAGGCGAACGCCCAGGCGCTTCTCCAGCTCGCCGACCCGCTTTGAAACGGTCTGCTTTGAAAGTGCCATCGAATCGGCCGCGCCGGCGAAGCTGCCCGTATCGACGACCGTCGTGAAGACTTGCATCTCGTGGAAACGGTCCATTGTCTCTCTCTCGTGGACAAACCATCAGGCTGCCTGCTGTTTATCTAGCGCGACAGAATTTATAGAGTGTGCATCGTGAAAGCCCCCTTCCATCACGTCAAGCAAGGAGTACGGCATGAGCAATACAACGGCACCCGCGAACGACAGCGCCCTCGATCTGACTTCGGGGCGTCGCAGATTCCTCGCGACTTCAGCGGCAGCAACGGCGTCCGGCCTGTTAGCCACGACGGCATCGGCCGCAACCTGCCCCGATAAGCAATGGGTGAACTTAGGGGTGCCCTGGGAAGCGAGCTACGGCTACGTGCAGGCGATCCGCGTCGGCGACACGATCTACGTATCGGGTCAGCTAAGCCACGACGATACCGGCCGACTGGTCGCCCCGGCGCCGGTCGATGCCAACGGTAAAGTCGTCGATTTCTCCAACATGGGCCTGCAGATGCGCCAGGCCTACGCGAATGCGACCAAGGTGCTGAAACTGCTCGGATTCACGATGGCAAATGTGGTCGAGGAAACGCTCCTGGTTCTCGACGTGGACACGGCCTTTGCCGTGGCGGGTGCCATTCGACGGCAGGCTTACGGCAGCAACATGCCGATCGTGACGAGGACGATGTTGGCGACGCCGCGCCTGGCATTCGTTGGCCAGTTGATCGAGATCAAATTCGTCGCGCGTGTCATCTGAGTGACCACCGGAACAGCGTCGGTGAAGGCCGGCTCTATTGCGGGCTACGTTTACGCCACTGCCCCAGGTCGATGTCGATCCGCTCTTCAATCGAACCGCTCCAGTGAGTAGCAAAGCCCGCCTCTTTCAGGAGTTCGATCAGGCGACGCGAGAGCAGCAGGGTATGCTCGTCACGAGCCTGCGGAGTCGGGCCGATGCCGCTGAAAGACAGGTAAAGGTGGCCCGTATCAACAGCGCGATCTACGTCCTGGCTGTGATAGAAACAGTAACCCAGCAGCCCGGAGCCCGGGCCGCCCGCGGCCTTCCACGCGTCCCGCGCATCGTCTTTTCCTTCCTGGTTGGTATTACCCGCGCAATGCAAGGCGATGAAGTGTTCAACCCGAAGCGCTTGGAACACCTTCTCCAGGCGGTCGTATTCGGTAGGATTTGACCATTCTGCTTCCATGGCGCGCTTGGCAGCCACCGCCTGGGCAACCTCGGATTTCACCCAGACCAGGTCGTCGGCGTTAAGGTCGTCGGGATCGAGGTATTCATCCGTGATGATCGCCTCGATGTCATCGAGGGCGTGGAATCCGCCCCAAACCAGTTCATGGATGCGCCAATGGGTGTCCTGGGTGTTCAGACTCAAGGGCATTGCACTCTCCATCCGCGCTTACGATCGACCTCCGGGCGTGCGGCGACGCAAGCTATATATAGCGAAATAATCAGGCTTGGCAATTCTAGCAGGCCCATTTCCCTCGACAATGCGCTTGAAATGGCGGAACAAACGGAGATTTGACGCGACGGCGCAGCGAGCGGTTGCTTGCCGGCCCGGTTTCGAGCGACCGCATCGGATCGATTGAATTTATTCGTCGCACGCTGGATTCCGACCGCTATCCATCGACTGACAGTGTCCACGAAACGCCCGGGCGTTCAACTCGTCCATTGCCACTCGACACAACCGCTAGAATTACAGTTTCAGCCCGGAATACGCCCATGTCATTTGCCTCGCTTGGCCTGATCGATCACTTGCTGCGTAATGTGCAGGACCTCAACTACCGGGCCCCTACGCCGGTGCAGGCCAAGGCGATTCCTGCCGTGCTCAGTGGCAAGGACGTCATGGCCGCAGCACAGACCGGCACCGGCAAAACGGCGGGTTTTGCACTTCCGCTGTTGCAGCGGCTGGTGCAACACGGCCCGGCGGTGTCCAGCAACCGCGCGCGTGTTCTGGTGCTGGTGCCCACACGTGAACTGGCCGAACAGGTGCTGCAAAGCTTCATCGATTACGGCAAAGGCCTCGATTTGCGATTTCTGGCCGCCTATGGCGGCGTGAGCATCAATCCGCAAATGATGAAGTTGCGCAAAGGCGTGGATGTGCTCGTTGCCACGCCGGGCCGTTTGCTGGATCTCCATCGCCAGAACGCAGTGCAGTTTGATCAGGTGCAAACGCTGGTGCTGGACGAAGCCGACCGCATGCTGGATCTGGGCTTTGCGCGCGAACTCAACGCCGTCTTCGCAGCGTTGCCCGCCCAGCGCCAGACCCTGCTGTTCTCCGCCACGTTTACCGAGGATATCCGCGCCATGGCGGCGGGTATTCTGCGCGGCCCGGTCAATATCAGCGTCAGCCCGCCCAATGCCACGGCCAGCAAGATCAGGCAGTGGGTGGTGACGGTGGACAAAAAGAACAAGCCCGACCTGTTCATGCACCTTGTGGCTGAGAACAACTGGGAGCACGCGCTGGTGTTCGTCAAAACCCGCAATGGCGTGGATTACCTGGCGGCCATACTGGATGAAGCGGGCTATGCGGTCGACACCATCCACGGCGACAAACCGCAGCCCGCGCGCCTGCGTGCGCTGGAGCGCTTCAAGACAGGCGAAGTACAGATGCTGGTCGCCACCGATGTGGCTGCGCGCGGGCTGGATATCGACGATCTGCCGCTAGTGATCAACGTTGATCTGCCGATCGTGGCGCAAGACTATGTGCACCGTATTGGCCGCACCGGCCGCGCGGGCGCCAGCGGCGTGGCGGTGTCCCTTGTGTGTGCCGATGAAGCGCCGCAACTGGTCGCGATTGAAGCGCTGATCGGGCAAACGCTGCGCCGTGAGGAAGAGCCCGGTTTTGAAGCCGAACACCGCGTGCCGCAAACTAGCGCGACGGGGCAGATCATCAGGAAACCGAAAAAGCCGAAGAAGGCTAAAGTGCCACTGGCGGCGCCGGGGGCGATGCAGGTGCCTAGCAAGAAGCCGCGCCCGCAAGGTGGCGAAAACAGGCGCAAGTCTGCGGCGCCACGCGCTGTGGCCGCAGGTAAGGGCACAACTTTGTCCAGCGGTAGCCCGTTCAGCGTGCAGAAGCCGCGCGGCAAACCTGCCAGCAAGCCAGTTGCGAGTTCACGTAAGCCGGCTGGCAAACCTGCTGGTGGCGGTGGTAAACGCCGAGCTTGATAGGCTTGTCCGCACTATTGACCGTAGACGGACCGACGAGTCCGTCTACTACTAGTTGGGTACCCAAGCCGCATTCGTACGTAATCGAAAGTCAGTGATGAGTCTTGAGGGGAAATGCCATGAGCCTGACGAAGAATCAGAGTGAATCCCTGATCTCCACACTTAAAGCCCGCTTCGAGAAAAATCTGAGCCGTCACAAAGACATCGAGTGGACGCAGGTTCAAGCGCGGATTGCGTCAGATCCAGAAAAATTGCGGTCGCTTCACGAGATGGAGGCCACTGGCGGTGAGCCAGATGTCATTGGTCACGACGAGAAAACCGGACAAATCATATTCTGTGATTGTTCCGCTGAAAGTCCCGGCGGCCGGAGAAGCTTTTGCTTTGATCGTGAAGCGCTGGATTCCAGGAAGGAGAACAAGCCAGCGGGTAATGTCCTGGACATGGTGGCGGCAATGGGAATCGAGTTGCTGTCGGAAGCGCAGTACCGCGATCTGCAAAAACTCGGCTGCTTTGATGCCAGGACTTCCAGTTGGGTTGTGACGCCGCCGGAAATCAGGAAACTTGGCGGAGCGCTGTTCTGTGACAGGCGCTATGACACGGTTTTCGTGTATCACAATGGCGCACAGTCGTACTACGCAGCGAGGGGTTTTCGCGGCATATTGCGGGTCTAGCACGGGAATCGGCAAAACCCGATGGCTGAATTCTCCCTCTTCACTCATATGCAGTGAGCGGTCTAACGACTGCTGAGCAACCCATAGCGGCCCATGGCCCGCGAAACGGTATCCGTGTGTCCTGAGTTACAGAGGCAACTCCACAAAGCCCCAGGGAACGACTAAAGTCTTCGGTTACTTCTTCGGGAAGCGATGCCGGGCCACTCGCGAGAGCCAAATCGTGGCCAGGCATCCGATGACCGACATGATTGCCGGCGCCCAGAAGATCTGTGCCATGTGCATGTGCATGCGAATCAGTTCGCCGCCCGTCAAGGGACCTGCAATTGCGCCAAAGCGTCCCAGACCGTGTGCCCAACCCGTACCCGAGGCGCGAATCTGGGTGGGATAGCAAACGGCCATCAGAGCATTCGTACCCGACTGCGTACCCAGGATGAAGAGGCCGATGCCGAACACACCAAGGGCGAGCATCGCGGAGTGCGTTTGCTGCCCCAGGAACAAGGCCGCCACAGCTCCGAGCGCCATATACAGAGGCACGACCCAAAGACGCCCTCGATCAAGCATCAACGACATCAGAAGGCCCCCGAGAACGCCACCCAGGTAGTACATGGAGGCAGCGTGTTCGGCTTGGTGCGGATTCAGGCCCAACGAATGCAGAAGGGTCGGCATCCAACTGTTCATGAAGAAGTTCGCGAACAGGTTCGTGATCGACATCACCCAGATGAGCGGAGTAATGATGCGCAGATTGCCTTCAAAGAGTTGGCTGACGTGGAATTTCTTTTCCGCAAGTTGATGGATCTGAAACCTCGGATCGACCGGAATGTTCAACTCCGGACGGATCCGGCGCGCAAGCTTCACGATCTGCGGATCGTGCGGATTGCGCACGACCAGGAACTTGATCGACTCAGGCAGGAAGCAGTACGCCAGGACAGCGGTCACCAGCGGAGCCACGCCACCGATGGTGAAAATCAGGCGCCATTGCGTAGGGTGAATGATGCTTCCGAGCTGGCCCGGCAGAGCACCGCCAAAAGTCATGCCCACAAACATCATCGTGATCAACAACGCGCGCTTACGCTGCGGTGCGTATTCGGCTGTCAGAGCCACTGTATTTGCAGGCAGGCCTCCAAGAGCAATGCCGGTAAAGAAGCGGAAGACGATCAGCGTAGAAAAGGATTCGGCAGTCGCGCTAAGCAGGGTAAACGCACTGCACAACAGTGCCGCAGAGAGAATAGCCACACGCCGGCCCCAGCGGTCACCGATGTAGCCGAAACCCAGGGCACCGAACAGCATACCGAAGAGACCGACACTGAACAAAGGGGCCAAGGCGTGTCTCTCGATCCCGAACTCGTTGGCGATACCAATTGCCGCAAATGCGGCGGCAGAAAGATCATAGCCGTCACAGAGTTGGCATAGAAAGCCAATGAACACGACTGTCCAGATGAATGGGCCAATCTTTTGTTCATCGACAAATTCAGTGATACGAATTGTTTGTGAATCTACTTTGTAGTCCATTATCGATAATCTCCAGCGGCTGCCAGCGCAGTGCATGCACGTGCGACGGAGTATGTGATGCAAACAATACTTAAGGAATGGGGGAGTTACCTACCACCTATTTCAAACTCATCAACTCACCTGAGTTGCGAATAATGCAATCGATCATTCCTGGATGGTCACTGCTTACATGGGTTCCACCATCAACAAGGTGAAACACTGATTTTCTCCATGCCTGAATTAAAGGGTATACGCCTATAGGGGTAACCTCGTCACATGCACCTTGAATTAACGTACCGGGAATGTCGTGCAATTGGCCTGCATGACTAACTAGCTGATGAGGTGTCAAAAATCCTTCATTCAGGAAGTAGTGCACGGAGATGCGAGCCATCGCCAATTCCTGCGCTTTCGTTTGCGGGTCCGTATCGCGTTCCTGGTCCCGGAATCCGGCCAAATGATTTTCCCAGGCGCACCACTCATAAGCCGCCTCGTATTCCTCTTCGGGGATGCCGCAATTCAATGCCTCTCCATAGGCCTGTAGAAGATCTTGACGCCCGGCGGCCCTGGTCCATCCGGAAAACCGTGCCCAAGCCTCAGGATGCAGGCGACCGGCCCCCCCTCCGTAAAGCCACTCCAGTTCGTTTTCGGTGCAAAGAAAAATGCCGCGCAGGAGCAAAGCACGGACTCTTTGCCGATGGGTTTGCGCATAGGCCAAGGCCACCGTGGTCCCCCAGGATGCGCCGGAAACAATCCAACGTTCAATACCAAGCAGGGCGCGTAGTTGCTCGATATCGGAGATCTGATCGTCCATCGTGTTGTGTTCTACGCTGGCCGCAGGCGTAGAACGACCGGCCCCACGCGGGTGAATGAGCACAATTCGATAACCCATGGGGTTAAAGAATCGGGAATCCTGGCGGCCAGGCGAACCGCCTGGGCCCCCGCATAGATGCAGCAAGGGAATACCCATGGGGTTGCCATGGGCCTCCCAGAAGACGCGATGACCTCCACTGACATCCATCCAACCGGATTCGCGCGCAGTGCTCGGGGGATAAAGATCGCGCAGATAGGGCATCGCTGGTTCCCTATTCGGTTGCGGCTTCGGTTGCGATTTCGGTCACGGGTTCGAATGCGGTTTGGCCCAGGCCGCTTGACGCCGGGAACACCAGGGATTTGATCCCCACCGGTGCCGCTGAGGCCGTGGGAAGCAGTTCGCCGATGTCGACGAAATCGAATTCCTTGAGCGAGATCCCGTCAATGGAAACAATAGGCACCGGGAGACCACGTTCCCGCTTGAAGTGGATGCCGATCAAGCCGCCGACATCGCCCTCTCCGACCAGGACAATAGGTTGCCCGGCTTCGATCCGCATGCGCATGGCGTTCATGACACCGACAACAAACGCGTCCATACGGCGATAGAATGCCGTCCCGGCAAACCGGTAGAAAAGAGCAACGCATTTCGTGTCCTCCTGCAGGTCCATCCGCTCGAGCGCTGTCGTAACTGCCTTTTCGATGTCCTTGGGGTCGAGTTGATCCGGCTCGAGATCGAAATCGAGGACCACCACCGGGAGATTGCGCAAGGGAAGAACCGACTGCGGTTCGACGTAAACCGTGCTGCCGCTCACCTGAACCGTGTATTGCGAGGCGCCGACGACCGTGGCCCGAATACCCTCGTCCGTTTCCTTGATTTCGGCTCCCGAGGCTTCGATGCGCTTGCGAACGGCGGCGGCCAACATCAAGCCCAAGTCACCGAATACCCGTGTTTCGCGGCCGTAAACGTATTCCGAAACACCTCCGGAGAACGTGACGAGATCGGGGATCCGGGCGCCTTTCAGCGGCGGGAGACGCAGCAATGAAGCAGTTGCCGGATCGAGTTCCGCGCCGTTTTCCATCGACGCTTCACACAGGCGCTCGGCCATGCGGTCAGCGATGGCCTCCAGTACACCGGGGAGCGGGAGATCACCCACGGTCAGCGTGGCGCCAACCTCCTGGGCAAACCGTTCGCCTGCGGCTTCGACACGGGCAATCCGGCCTTCTTCGTCGAGGGTAATGATGCGGGCGCCGATGTCGATAGCGGTAACGCTTTTGACCTCGCCTTCTTCACAGATAGCGATCTTGGTGGTCCCGCCGCCAATATCCAGGTGGAGGAGACGGGTGCCTTGACGCAGTGCTCGCAAGACAGCACCGGAACCGAATGCCGCCAGCATGGATTCGAGGCCGTCACCGGCCGAGACCGAAACGAATTTGCCCGCCTGCGCTGCAAACAGATCCGCGATTGCGCGTGCGTTACGACGGCGGACCGCCAACCCGGTGAGGATCAGAGCGCCGGTATCAATCTGTTCGGGCGTGACCCCTGCCTTTTGGTATTGCTCATCAATGAACGCGCCAAGCCGGGCTTCATCGATAGTCAGGTCGTCGGTGTAGGGCGTAAGCAAGATATCCGATTCGTGCAGAATCGTACGTTCCGCAACGATGTAACGCGTGGTCGTGCGTTCGAGAACGATGCGCGAAACGACCATGTGGGACGTGGAGGATCCGACGTCAATGCCCACGCTGGTCAGTTCGATTTCGTCTTCTTCCTCCAGGCTCCGGCCGGTATCGGTAAAGAATATGCGACCTTCCTGCGGATCACTGCTCATGCTTGTCTCCGGTACATAAAAGTTAGGGCCGTGCCCTCAAAGGAACACAGCCCTATGGACTGGCTACGCAAACGCGTTAGACCACCGAGTCACCGACATTCTTTTCCGGCTTGACGTACCACAACGGGTCCATACGGCTCTGGACACCGTTCTTCGCGAGGCGTGTTTCGTACTCTTGACGGATGTACGGATCTTCCATCCAGTAGGGAATAGCCGTGCCGCCAGCACCAACGTCCTGAGCCGTGTAGTCGTTGTGTTTCGAACCCGGGGCACCCGGATCACGGCCCGGGTTGTGCGGGCCAAACCATGCCGTCAGACGGAATGGGTCTCTGGATGTGCTGAAGTGCTGGTGGTACCAGCGTGCGCCGCCCGGCGCTGCGGTAACCATGCCGCCGTAACCGTAGTCGAGGCGACGAACCTTGTCTGCGTGACCGTCGGCCCACGGGTTTTCGCCGCATTCTTCCGGCCACGTGTACGTATAGCCTTCGCCCTTCAGGCAGATAAGGACTGCTGCTGACGTATGAGCGTGCGCCTTCGAGTAGCGGCCCTGTTCGTGCTGGCCGATCCAGAAATAGAAGCAGTTTTCCGTCATGAACGGCTCAACGCGGCGATAGCCCGGTGAACGACGGTTGTCCAGCGGCAGATCGCAGTTAACCGCGTCGGTGATCAGGTTGGTACGACGACGGGCAAGACCGCGAACCGGATCCGTTTCGATCTCGTCGCGCGGCTTGTAGAAGTCTTCGTCTGCGCTGAAGCGATCACGGAACACGAACGGGTTGTTAAACACCGCTTCGACGTTGTTGATCTGGTTCATCACGTTCGGTGCCGTGTTGCCGGCGAGCAGGATCGCGCCCGAATTCGAGCCGTCAACGATACGGAACCATGCGTTCATCGGAATCGAGAACATCGAACCGGCTTGCCATTCGAAGACGTGCTTGCGGCCCTCGCCTTCGAGCCAAACCTCGGTGGTGCCGCGACCTTCGACCACCCAGTAGATTTCTTCGAACATGTGCTTTTCGGGGTTCAGTGCACCGCCCGCGGGCACCTCAACCACATAGCAGCCCCACTTCGTTTCTGTGCCCAGCAGTTGGATGTAGTGGCCACGGCCGCCCTTACGCTTCCACTCCACCATCGGCAGATCGCGCACGTCCTTGATACCGATGTCACGGAAGACCGGAACGCCTTCGCTTTCCATGAAAATGTCATAGGGCGTCGGTTGCTTCTTGAACTCGCCAAAACCGGCTTTCTTGTGTCCAGCGGGTTCATGCCAGTGGGCAAGGTCTTTTTCATGCGGCATCGCTATCTCTCCTTTTACGGGCTGATCTTTCAGGCAAAGACTGTCTCGATTGTTCCTATATAAGGAACGATGTATGCTTATTCGGAACGCCATGATTGAATCACGATACTGCAACAGGTGTCAATGAAGGATCGACCTATAGATTTTCCCATCCGGGTTTTTCCGTAAGCGGCCACGTGGCTTGTAATTACCCGCCTTCTTCAAGGGCAAGGCATATCCGGGTTGGATGTCGATGAGCCGCGTGGCGGCCGCCGGGCATCATGCAGTGGCTCGAACTGGCCCCATGGAACCGCAGCGCGTCGGCGGCGACAGCGGGAAGCAGAAAGCGCTGATGTGGAAA
>Ga0153988_1000208_pt1 | contig 14623 bp, 17 predicted proteins | sample TSNC072MetaG_FD_104742 | JGI IMG/M metagenome (GOLD analysis project Ga0153988, IMG submission 104742) | Attine ant fungus gardens microbial communities from North Carolina, USA - TSNC072 MetaG | ecosystem: Host-associated > Fungi > Mycelium > Unclassified | place: USA: North Carolina, Jones...
GCTCTATCCTAGCCAGCCACTTATGCTGGGCGGCAAGCCGGACGTTGCGGGTGCTGGGACCGTGGCTTATGCCGGCGGCAACCAGTTCGGGTATTCAACGAACAATGCTCCGGGGACGATTACCGGGCTGAACGCCAAGTGGAACACGCCGAATCCGAACGGCAACGTACCGGCCTCAATTGTCGCGATCAACGGGTTTGGAAACGACGCTAACTCCCCGTATTACCGGCGCGACGGTGCGCTCCCTCTGACCGCAGCGCTCGCGGGGGGCGGTCAGGATGCGAACAATCTGAAAAACATCAATGCCACCGGCACCGTCACGGCGGCCACGGTGAACCTTCAGGCCGGCAATTCGCTGAACATAAGCTCGGGAGCCACGTATTACGGGGATACCGTGAATGCAGCGGTGAGAACCAGTGGCGCACTCTATCTACAGAACAAGGCGGGATCTGCTGCGGCCGATCTTGCACAGGTGGGCAACATCAACTCGTCCGGAACGGTCACAGCATCCACGGTGAATTTCAACACCACAGCGGGAAACTGTAGCTGGAATACCGTGACCATGCGGGCCAATAACCAGATGTGGGTCTGCAACCAGTGGGGTAACTGGGTGCCGATTAGCCAGCTCATCAGCAACGTGATGACGGTTTCCAAGTACTTCAACTTGGGCGATGGAGCGACCGTAGGCAAACCGACGTGTACGTCCGGAAATCCGACCTATACGATTGTGCCGCAGAACATTGCCCTGAACGTCGCGGCGAATCCGCCGTGGGAGAGTTCGGTTTACAGGCTCCTCGATATGGGCTCGTACTGGTACGTACAGATCTCTCTGCAGGACGCTAACGGTGCCTGGTATTCCGGAAACTCGATGGGACTCACCGCTGAGGTGCAGACGCAGTGCTCCTACAGCAACGAATGAAGGATCAGTAATGAAAAAGTCTTTAAGCGTTCTGCTAGCGATCTGCTCGCTGGTCTTGTGCCTCTTTGGGTCACCAAAGGCTTCGCTTGCTCAGGCGTGGGCAATTGGTCCCGACGGACGGATGGGGTACATCCAAACCAGAAATCCGATCTCGCCGAACTGTACGCCACCGCTGGTCTGGACACTGACGAATGGGCACTATGCTTGCCAGAATCCGCCGCCCCCACCCCCGCCGACCTGCCCGGGTGGCACCAACCAGATGGCCGCCCCTACGTGGGACGGGTCGGCATGGGTAGGACTGCTATGTCAACCGGTTGCCGCGCTGCCCACGGCAGATCAGACATGCCAATCCGCAATGCAGGCACAGGGTTTCATCGTCCACAATCACTATGGTACCTATAACATTAGTACCGGAACGGACGATCGCTACGGTGCCACCGGGCCGTTGGCGTCAAATGCGTGTGGCGATACTACGACCGAGTATCTCGTCGATTGCATTACTTCTCCATCGACACATCAGGTGCTCTATCTTGCCCCGGCGGCGTCCGTCCCTAACTGCGCGGGAGGGTAGCGCTCTCAGGTTCGAGATTTAGAAATAAAGAGCCCCGTTGCGAGAAATCGAACGGGGCTTTTTCTGTTTGCAGCAAGTGTGAGCGGTCGTAGAGACCCGGAGTGATGCGCTTAGGCGACAGTGTTACCCGTCGTAAAGGTAAAGCTACGGGAAAAAGCCGTTCCGTTGACGGTTCCGGTGAGAGCTACCGTGTACGTGGTATTTGCCGTTAGCGGCGCGCTCGGGTAGGCGACAGCTTCATAAGCCGGGATTTCTTTGTTAGGGTCAGTTGCAGCGCTCAACAATTGCAACGAGATAACGTTCCCATTTCCGTCGGTCATCGTTCCGGACTGAAGGGCGATGACGTCGCCGGGATTTCCCGCAACCAGGACAGGGGTTCCCCATGCTCCTGCTGTGTTGGGGGGCGCGGGGATCTCACCAGCTGCCTTATACGCTACACCAGTCGTTCCTTGGCAAGGAAAGGTCAACGGTGCGTTGGCCGTCATGGGTTGCAAATTGGAAAAACTCATTGCGGTGAAGATTTCGGGGAAGCCGCTAAACGTCGTCTGACTTACGCCGATGCCAACGGTCGTAACCGGTGCAAGCACGACCCCAACGTGGTAGACGCCGGACAGAAAGCCATTAACCAATTGCTGCCCGTACTGTGCGCTGGTCCACGTGGCATTGGTGTAGAACGCGCCGCTGACGCCGCCACTCGGGCTAGTCTGGGGATAGCCAAAGTGAGTTGCGCGGTCGCTGTAGTTCACGCCCGTGAAGCCTGCGTTGGTCGAGACTTCGGTATCGGTTACTGTTCCGCCATTGGTTTTGATGTAATCCGAATGTGCTTGAGCGGCTTGATCCTGGACGAGATTTTCCTGGAGTGCATTGAAGCCGCACTGCTGACGTTGTTGGTTCAGGAAGTTAAACGCGGCAAGCTGGATGCTGTCAGCTGTATATTGCGGGCTCGTCAGGTTTGTCGAGGTCGACGGCGAGCTGGCCGGGGTTGCAGGAGTAGCTGCGGTGCTGCTGCCGCCGCCACCACCGCCGCCGCATGCCGCGACAAAAAACGCAGCCGCGATCGCGGCAGAAGTAAGTTTGAATGTGCTCTTGGTTGTCATAATCGTGGTCCTGGCCTTGATTGTTTATGCAGTCGCCCCCGCGATCTGCTTACTTTCTATCTTATCGAGCGCTTTTCGAAGTCAAGGCAGCCTCGACTGCATACTCCGAAAGGCGATGCCGCGTCCGTCTGGCTCTTGCAAGTGCGCACGCATTGTAAATAGCGGTAAGGAATTGCGGGGAGCGCGCCGTTGTGAAACTGCAACCGTTTGCTACCTGATTTTTGAGCGTCCACGCCGTGCTCTGACACGCATCCCGACAAACACCGCGCACAACACGACGCCGGACGCTGCAGGCTGAGACTTGCCGACTGTGGGCAACAATAGGGAGCCGCCCCACAGAATCACGAGGAACAGCATCAGACTCCTGAAACGCTTGCTGTCGAGAATCTGAACGAGGCGGTTGCCGGATCGACGGCAAAACGATGCGTATTGCTCGTTTGATCTCTCGAGATCGAAGCCTTCGGTGCCCTGCGCCGACGCGCGGCCGGCGCGGTAGAAACGCTCGTACTGATGAAATCGGGCATCTCCGCGGCCTCGTAACCATGCTGCGGCGCTGTCGCTGAACAGGTAAGCGAAGTCCTGCATTCAATGCACCACGTCCGAAGAGAATTCGACCGCAGCGATCGCGTCCGGGATGCACTCGCCATCCGCCTCCGAATGAAACGAACCCGTCGTTAGATCGCGCCATCCGAACTGCACGCGACCGTCGCCGGAAAACACTACCAGGCCGGTTTCTACGGTGAACTCTTGGGACATGATTCCGATTTCCTTGGTTAGTTAGGGACCTTGCGCTTGCTTGCCTGGTTCTTTGGCGTGAGAAGGTAGTTACACCCAGGGCAGCTGAAACCCTTCGCGAGTTCGATCTTTCCTTCCCCGTTTGAGAGGACATAGTCCGTTGAGCAGGCACGGCAGCTAGCCATCGTCAGGCGAGAATCCAGAGCCATCGAGCGGGTAAGGTGGTTGGCGCGATCCGCCGTAATCAGGAGATTCTTTCCGAACATCTTCGCCATGATGTCGTTGGCAGCGATTAGCGCCTGGGGAATATTCCCCTCGTTGTGAAGTGCGCTTCGGTAGAGCCAGACGTACACTGACGCCTGGAGACGGTGTACGGATTGGTCGACGTACCAGGTCAGCGAACTTGGGTTGCATCCGCAAGGGGAGCTGACGCCGTGGATTTCCTTGTAGGTCGTCCTCGCTTTGGTGGGGTTCAGATTGAAGAGGTTGGTCGCAGTCGATGCCCGGCATCCCTGCGCCATCATCATCCGGGCGAAAATTTCTTTCTCGCTTCGGTCGAGTCGGAGGTCTGTCCACGCGTGTTTGTAGGGCAACGCTGCTGCGCTCAGAGGGGACGTGCACATCAAATAGTGAGCGACCGATTCTTCGGTCAACCAGCCGGCGCCATATTCCATCCAGAAGTTAGGATCGTCGAAACGCCATCTGAAGAGCGGGAACCTGATCGCGCCGACAGCATTTTCAAGGCGGGCCATCGGAAGGCTTTTGAGATAGGTGGCCAACTCGGTCGAGATGCCGAGCAACGGCACCGCGACTAAGTTCATATGGAGCACGTCTTTCAGCAACTGAACGTACGCGTGGTTGTAGTGAAAGATGTCACGACTGGTGATCTGGTCGACTCTCGGCATCTCGGCCGTCAGCTTTTCGACCTTTTGAGAAAAGATCGCACCGTCGACAAAGGTCTCCCAGTCACGCGGATCCTCGAGGACGGGCGCGAGCGCCAGAAAAGGCATGTTCATGAGGGTGGCCTTGGGCCCGATCTGCTGTTTGAACGTTTCCATGTCCTTCAGCGACAGGGCGAACATACTCTGCATCTGGCGATTGCCCGCGAGAGCGACATGCATAAAGTCCGTGAGCGCGAAATTAGCGCGCTGGATTTTTTCGGCTAACCATGCAGACAGCAGGATGTTGTTGGAGCCGGTGTTTCCCGTAGTTTCTTTTGGCATTGTGAATTTCTTTATTCTTTTGTGGGCGAGAGAGATGTGTCGATCGCTCGTCCTTCGGTGCGAGCGGTCGACCAGGCTCAACGGTTAAGTGCCGCTTCGATTTCGGTGAGGTATTTCCGAAGCATCCCTGCGAGCGCCTCGAGCGTCGGGTTGTACTGTTGAGGTTCAGTGGACGCCTGGACCGCGAGTTGCACCGTGGCCATCTTTCCGGCGACATCTGCCCACGCTGCGGTAAGGTCGGCCAGCGCGCGCTTCACCGCTGTGCCGGCGTCGAGTTCCGCCTGTTGGCTGGCAATGCTGGCTTGAAGCGTCGCCACGTCGTCCTCAAGGCGCGATTTTTTCGCTTCGGCGGCTTTCAACTCGGCAAGCGCGTCTTCGACGGCTTGGGAAACATTCGCGTAGGCGTCCGGGAGCTTCTCGACGAATACTTCCACCGTTTCGACCTTGGGTTTGGCCTCACGTAATGCCTTCATCTCTGCGGTCAGATCAGCGACTTGCCGCTGCTTGTCGGCAAGTTCCTTTTCCATCGAGCCGTAGCCTGACGTCCGGGTGGTTAGGAGCTCGTGCAGAGTTCCGAGACTCTTCTCCTTTTCAGCGAGATGTCTCTCGTGCGCCGCCAATTGTTCCCGGAGATGGTTGCTTTCCCGCACCGTGACGTCCAACTGGACTTTGTTGTCTTCCAGAAGGCTCTGAATGTTTTCGAGTTGCTTATCCCGGTCGTCAATCGCTTCTTCCTGGCGCTGGAGCGTTTTCAGGAGTTCCTTGATGTCGGCACGGGTGAGGTCCGGGTTTGCCGCCTTCTTCTCCATGATCGCGGCTATCTGTTCTTCCGTCACATCTTGGGCCGCTAGGAGGTTGAGCTCGCCGTAACTGAACAAGGAAACCGCTTCTGCGGCGTCGCCAAACTTCATGTTGCAGCGAATGTAGCCCCGCGCGCTCGCACGCGTGATGCCGAGAGCCTTATGGAAAAAGTCAAAAGCCAAGGACGCGCCTTTTTTTTGGGCCTGAAAGGTGTTGCCGACTTTTCCGGTGTGGTGGCTGATCGCCGATTTCATGATCTGCTGAAGGTGGCCACCAAGGACAACTAGCTCGGCAACGATCTTCGAGCGCGACTCCGAAACGGAGAGCATGTGTTCAACGAGTTTCGCGATGAACTCCGCGTTTTCGGGGCCAACCCCAAAAACTTCGCGCGCGGCCGCTGCCATGTTTTCACGGGTGACAGCGTTCGGATCCTGCATGCTGAATACAAATTCATCGAGCGGATCAAACGGCATCACTTCGTTCACAACGCTGTTACCTTGCCTTCGAACTGCAGGTTCCAGATTTGTGCTGGACGTCTTGCTTTGCATTCTTCTCTCCAACGGATTATTTACAGCGACCACCCCGGTGCCGTTTGTAACAGAGGGTAACTGTCAAAAAGCTCGGACACCCTTGGAAAGAGGCGGATTTTTACCCCTCTTTCGCACAGAGTGACCGGATTGAGCGTAGCTTTTGCCATACCATGCAATCGTTTAACGGTTGCAATCCTGAAACATTTAGAAAAAACTTCTGAGATGTCACTCTATTGACAGAAAGTCATAGGTAATAATTACATTCTTATCCTCCGTTTATGGGCTTCGATCGCGGCGGGGGATGAGTCGGAATAGAGAGCGACTGCTTCAACTGCGCGCGCGACGTCGACAGAGGGCATCCCGGCGAAGGCGTCACGCCGCATGCGCATCCATTGGCGGATGTCAGCGAGCGAAAGCAAATTCGCATTCAGTGAGGGATCGAGTTGGGCCTCGGCGGAGGTGAATATTCCCGCGCCAGCGACCGGCCAGTTCGAAGGAAGGCAGGCACGAAAGAATTCGACCTTCGCCCGGTTCTGATCGAGTGGCGAGCGACGATCCTCCGCGACTCCTGTCCCGGCAACGCGGGTGAGCATGCCTCGCGCACTCGAAGGGAAGATGCGGCCCGACCAGTGTTTGGTCTCAAAAATGAATATCCCGAACGGCGTCACTGCCAGATGGTCGATCTCCGCCGTGGGGAATTCGCTGCCCGGTGCGTGCTCAACGACCAGTGGGCCTTCGTGTAAGTAAAAGTCGGAGCCGCACAGCCATTCGAGCGTCTCCCTAAGTTTCGCGTGCGCCAGCGCTTCGCCCGCCGCACCTAGGGCGTCCGATCGGCTGATTGGCGACCTCATCCAGCGCCAGGAGATGCCCGGCTTCTTTCTGCGGCGACGAAGGAAGTGAAATGCGGCAGCGGTCAGCGCTATCTCGAGAATCATCGCGTTTCCTTTGGTTTTGATCTGAGACCAGCTTGCCACTTCGATACGGAAGTCAAGGCACGGCGCGCCGGCTTTGGACCGTCGCGGAAAAGCCCCTACGTTTTCGGCAGCTTTCTCGCGCCCCGGCAACGTGCCAAAGCGTAAATTGCCATTAATCCCCGCGTTTCCGACGCATCGACCCCGAGCGCCAGGCCCTTGCAATTCCACGGGCCGCATCTCCATCCCCTGCCATCGTTGAGTGTTACTTCCGCCACGCCTTTCCGAGTCGTGACGAAAGCGACTCTCCACGCGCCGATTTTCCCTGCTCATCCGAGCATCGAAACGATCCAGTGCCTTCCAGCCTGGACATCCCCTAGTGCGTTAATTTTTCTGGAGAGAAAAATGCCGAAGCAGTTTGTTTTGAAGGCGACCCAGTCGCCCCTCTCGTTCCTCGCGGTGTGTTTTGGTCTGTGGTTCGCCGCGCACTCGTTCTTCGCTGCGCTCTTCGTCGGTGTCATCGTTGTGATGTGGGTCAGGAAGTCGATTCACAACGCAATGAGAGCCGAACCCGATACGAGCGACGCTAAAGCGCCACCGACTCCAGCCTCTTCGCAGCCGAAGGCCGAAGGAAGTCCGCCGGCTACAGTGACTCCGATAAAACGCCAGTACGCGAAGTCTGCTGTTGTTGTTCCGCTTAAGACAGGCACCGACGACTAGTCGAGACGCCTCCAACGCAAAGATGCCCAATCGGGCGTCTTTGCACCTTCACCCCAACGGGAAAACCATCCCGTTGCGGGCATGGGATCCCGCTCAACGGAGAAATTCCATGCATACCGAAATCACCGCATGGCAACTCGACATGTTCGGCGACCCTTCGCCAATGGTTACTGTGCCGCCGAAAGTCGATCCGCTTCCGGACCCGCAGTTCTGGAGCGAGGCTGTACGCAACAAGATGATCGACGCGCTTATCAGCTTCGGGACTGACAGTCGCCGCGGCGACAAGATGCCCGAGTCGCTGATGGACTGTTGCACGCTGTTCAGCGAACGACTAAAAAACCGCAGGAAGCTTGAACTCGACGACTATCGGGCGACCTTGGGCTGGGTGATGGAATTCTGGGACGGCGCATTGCCGTATCGCTACGTCTGCATGATCAACGGCGTCGACCCCGAGATCCTTCAGGACGTCATCATGAGCAACCCGCTGCTCAGGCGCGACATGGAAGAAGTCCGACGCAACAGCTTTGGCACGCTGCTGTAGGAGCCAGGAATGACGATCTCGACATTTGGCCGGTTCTTCGGCGGCATCTTCGGCCCGAACGTTTCGCAACCGACGGCTTCTCCATCACCCAAACCTGACCCCGCCCCGGTAGTAGTCGGTCGCGGCGCAGCGAACGAGCGTCACGTCATGATTGCCGGCGAGGCGAGGCTGTTTCGCGACGAGGGCGACGTCGTCGTCCAGTTCCATCCGGCATTCGACTTCGATCTGCGGGAGACGCCGGTTGGTATGAAGTTGATCCCATCGCTTGAACCGCATTGGGCCGTGCTTTGCGAGTATCAATCCACGCTGACCGACGCGATCGCCTCCGCGATCCGGACTTCCCGTCCGCATGGCTCCGGGGAGATTGTCACGGCAGACGCCCCGACGTCCTCCAACCATCCGGTCCAACGCACGCACTCATCACGTGCGCGAACCGAGGTGCCGATGGTCATCGAGAACCACGTGCCCGCTCTTGAGTCGGTGGTGAAAGCTCCGCCGGCGCGGCGGACCGAACGAGCGCGATATGGCGTAGTGAAGGAGTGGGGCGAGAAGACTTTTCCGGACGGCAAGCGGCCCGGGAAAACCTATGAATCCTTCTGCCTGACGCTCGAGCATCGTGGCGAGACGCACATCCTGCAGGGCGAGGGTCTGCGCGACGCCATTGCCGAGACGCATTGCCGGATTGGTGATCGAGTAGAGGTACGCCGTCTTGGAAAGACCAAGGTGCCGGCGGTCGACTCGCAGGGACATCCGAAGCTCGACGCCACGGGCGCCCAGATCCTCTGGGACAAGTGGTTGTGGTCGATCAGCAAGCGGTCGTGACGGTGACGCTGAACTCAGCGTGCGCTCATTACGTTCCGATCCTGTAAATCCTCACCATCGTTCCCGTATTGCCTCACCTTCCGTTGCTTTGGAGATCCCATCCTGGGATGCCGAAGTAACGGAGGTGAGCTTCTTTTCCCGCATCTGACCGGACCCGGTGCCGGCATCCCATTTGCGCGTATTTCCTTGCTGAAAAAAGCCGTTCGTTCGAGTGCGCATCAGTGCGCCCGGACGGCTTTCTTGAGCAACGGATTCACCGCCTTCTTGAAGGCATCGACCTCAACCACATCCACAACTGGAGTGACAAATGAATGTTAAGGACGTCAAGCTGTCCCCGGAACAGTGGGTTGCGTTGCTCCAGAAGTTTGGAGTGCCCGCAAGCTCACTAACCGGGAAGGGCGCACCGTGTCCGATCTGCGGCGGAGACGACCGCTTTACTTATGACAACAAGCGCGGCCGCGGTGACTGGGTTTGCCGGAAGTGCAATGATGGCGACCTTAAGGCTGGCGACGGCTTCGAGCTCATCTGCAAAGCCGCAGGAATCAGTTTTCGCGAGTTGATGGCTGAGCTCGACGGGGGCGTTCCTGCTGTTGCCCGTCGTGCCAGCAATGCGCCGGCGCCGCGTCGAAAGGTCGATCCAGCGTGGGCGCAAAAGCGGCTCGATTCGATGTGGGAACGGGCAAATGTCATCGGCAAGGATGACCTGGTATCGCGATACCTTCGTGCGCGAGTGCCCGGCCTCGATGCCGCCCCGTCTGGCGCATTGCGTCTGGGGATGCTTGAGTATCGGCACGATAAGAAGGTGGTCGGCGAATGGCCGGGTATCCTGGCCAGATTTACCTTGCCGGATGGCCGGTTAGGCACATTGCATCGCACTTTCCTTGAGCGGTCAAAGCCTGCGAAGGCGACGATCATCACTAGCGATGGTGAAGTTCTGCCGTCGAAGTTGAACGACGTGACGCTTCACAAGCTCAACGGCGGCGCAGTCCGGCTGATGGATCCGGTCAACGGTGAGATCGGCGTCGGCGAAGGGCTGGAGACGGTCCTCGGCGCATACATGAAGTTCCGTGTGCCGGTGTGGTACTGCCTGAACCGGGCTCTCCTGTCCGACTTTGTCGTCCCGGAAGGCCTCGGCATACGCGTTGTCCATATCTTCGCGGACTTCGATGCCGTTGACCCAAGGACGCGAAAATCGCCCGGCATGGATGCAGCATTGATTCTTGCCAAGCGGCTTCGCGGTGAAGGGTACACGGTGATCGTTCACCGCCCCAGGCTGCGCGAGACGGACTTCGCGGACGAGTGGGTTGCCTCGTGTTCGGCGCCGCAGGCGCTAGCGCACATAAAGCAAAGTGCCAAGGCGCATCACGCGTTGCATGTCTGATTGAAAGCGGGAATTTCCGCTGAACTCTTTTAAAACCACCCGGTGGGGATTCGTCCCCGCCGGGGCCGCAATCCGTCCGGGCTTTTTTTCTTTGGAGAAAAGCATGTTCACCATGATTGTTGGCCGGTTCAAGATCGTTGCTACCTCCGGCGTGAAGAACGGTTCCGTTCGCGTTGGAAAGTCGGATGCTGTTGCGTACGATGTGATCGACCGCCATCGGCGGGAGAACCCCAGACCCGAAAAGGTTGGCATCCCGTTTGATGACGCCTGGTCTTACTGCGTTCGCCGTCAGGCAAGCGCACAGGGCGTCGCGTTACTGCATTAATGCGTCAACCATCCCTTGAAGAAAAACCCGGCCAATGCGCCGGGTTTTTTTTCGCCCGCGCGTAATGGCGGGATCAGCTTTGGGAGCCGCGCTCCTCGCGGCTCCGTCAATCATTGTAGGCGTGATAGCGAAACACGACTTTCAGCAGAAAGGCGAAAAAGAGGATGGTCGGCCGCACCAGACCGACTGTGTAGTACCACGCGGAAAGGCAAACCACGAAAATAGTGTCGCTGACGCGGCTGTTCGGAAACTCGGTGTCGATGCAACAGATCGTGAGCAGCAAGACGGCGAGGATCGCCCGTCGATAGATTGGTGGAAGACCCATGAATTTACCGAACATCGTCGCCACCTTTCATCAAACGAGCGTTGAGGGCGCGCAGGAACAATACAACGGACTCCCATGCTGCGACGCCGGCCGCCACGATAATCCAGAAGCGTGCCGCGCGCGTCCAGTCGGATTGAGCGAGTAGATCGAAAAGGTTCATAGTTTGCTCCGTAGGGCAGGTTGCTCGCAGTTGACTTCGCTGTGAGCCGATGACCTATCTTCGCAAATGTACCGCGAAGTCAAGGCCATCGGCCTACCTCAGAAGTCGGCGAACTGCTCTCCTATCGCGTCCGTGTCGAATCGCCGTCCGATGGGCGACGTGTGAGCGACCGACGGGAACTCATTCACAAGTAGAGGCGCGGTCTGGCTCGCAGCCGCGGAAACTGCCGATATCGACGTCGGCATATCCGCAGGTCGGCTATAAACCGATTTAGGAGCAGCTACCGACATTGTTGCCGCCGCTTGTTCGTTGAGAAGCGCGCGAGGGTGCAAGGCTGACAGCGCACGATCGCCTCGAACTGCTGCCCCCGCGATGGCCCTGAACGCACCAGCCCGCAGGCGTGCATTGTCGAACTGACTGAGATAGGCGAAGAGATCAGGGTCTGTCGCTTCGTTCAGCGTCACCTTGATCAACATCTTCCCGTTCATGCAGCGGCTCCCAACGCCTTGCGTTCGCGCGCCAGAGTGGATTCGCCGACGATCAGGAAGCCTTTCACGTTCGCATAGCAGGGAGACTCGAGAACGTCGAGCTGGACGCGCGGGAAAGCTGCCCTGATGGCGGGCTCATAGAGGTTGGCTCCGCCGCCCGTCAGCACAATCGAGCGAAGGTCCGCGGTGCGCCCCACGCGGTTCTGCATCTCCTTGACTGTTGCGTTAATGACGGCTTGGGACTGCTCAAGCAGCGGAGCGAGGTCAATGTCCTTACCGTAGAACAGCATCGGCTTCTTCTCACGAAGACATTTGTCGATCCGCTCGACGTCGTCGGCCGGTTCTCCCTCCTGCGCCGAGATCAACGAAGCGATGCGTTTATAGATCTGGGACGCCCCGCCGGGTGCGCCGCCGCTACGCCGGTCATTCATGGTGAAGCCGTGCGCGACAACCCAGTCGGTCGTGAAATAGCCAACGTCGATCACCAGGTGCGCGTTCTCGCGGTCGAACCGGGCACCGCCATATTCCGAGAACGAAACGAGTGAGCCAAGCGGCTGCGGGACAACCTTGACGGAATTCACTTTCACGGGGCCGTGCCCGAAATTCAGCGTGCCGGTGAAAGCGTCGCGGAGATGAGCAGAGTACTTCGTGATGTTGTGAACTGGGAGACCGAGCACCATCCGTTCAACTTCGGTTACGCCGGCGAAATGCAGCGAACCGCCGAGCAGTGCGGCATAGTTGGGCGTGAGGCAAAAGTCTTCCGAAAGCGTGCGCCCGGCGTTGCCATAGGCTGAAGACAGTTCGACGCCAGGGCCAATCTCGTACGTCGTTCCGTCGACGTCGATCGGAGCTACCTTGCGTGCGGCAAGCACTCCCTGGCCGTAACCCGACACCGCATCGCTAACGGCGAGCGGGGCCAGCGATGGAAACATCAGCGTGGCGATGTCGGAGCCCATACGAAACGCGCTCTTGGTATTACCGTATCCGACGTCTACTGCGAAAACTGAAACTTTCATGGCTCTCTCCAGAGTTGTTAGGGTTGGTCACTGCGAGGCGTGAAGCCAAATTTGGGCACTTATGTGCCCAAGGGGGCGACGCTGATCAATCGCGCTAAACCGCTTGGCCATTTAACGGGCACATGTGTGACCAAGATGTGCCCCAGCGCCTGCATGACGATCCAACTCTATAGGGGTACGAGAGAAGTCAAGGCGGTAAAAGCTCGCAACATTTACGCAGCTTTCGCACCGCCGCATATCGCTCGAGCCTTTAATCTCTACGCTATCAACCGCGCGATTAGCGCATCGACCTCTGAGTTTCACCATTGAAGGGAGCGCTTTGCCAGGCGAAATCCCCTCCTGTCACAGGCCGCAAAATGAAGCGGCCTTTTTCTGAATCAAATCAAATACACCGTGGGCCAACTTGAGGACCCCGGACACGCGATATCCATTGGGTTTGCGGGCGGTTTTGCCCGAATTTGCAAATTGAGACGAGGTGGCCTCGGACAGTCGGACACATTCGACCCCGGGAATCACGACCGATCAATGAGCATGGACACATCCTTTCAGCACACGAAGCTGGGTACGTTGCGAGACGCCCGACACACTGCGGCGGATTGAACGCGCTTGGGGATGGGGGTATGTGCACGTCATTGCGGCGGCATGTCCCTGTACGGAAGATTTACGGTAGGCGCAGCCGGAGAAGAAATGGCGCAAAAGGCAATTACCGAGCAAATGGCCAAAGTCGTGCGAGTCGCGAGACAGGAGCACACGGGACGGGCCGGCGCGGTAGCCGTAGCGGCCGCATAGCGGGTTCGCGGAGCGAAATTGCTCTGGGGCTCGGAGAGCGACAGCGGCGGGAGCGATCAACGATCGGTGGACTCTGCAAAGGCAGGTCCGGTTCGCTGAGGCGCAACGCAGCAAGGTCGCCAGCAGTTGTCACGCGGGAGCGTGATGGCTGGCAGCAGGCAGCAGGACGGACGGTCGATGCACGTATCTTCCACGTGCGGGGCTGATCAGATGGAATCGCTAAAGGACTGGAAGGCAGGACCCGGCGGGGTACGCACCGCGTAGCGCGAAAGGTTGATGCAGGGGATAGGCTCCCGGGCGTCCCGCGCGCAGCGCGACCAGCAGGATGTGATGCGCCGTGCTGGCAGCAAGGGTCGGACCGAGTTGTGGTACCCGGCGAACGCGCAAAGGGCTTCGACAGCATCAAGGCGCGGCTTGTGGCGGGGAGCTTGTCGGTTCGCGTAGCGAAATCGCAGAGGACGTTCCACCGAATCTCTTTGAGTGAGACTGACCATGTCAGCAATATTGAACATACGCGCGGTACTCCGCGAATATCGGTTACCCGCCGACTTCAAAGGCGCGCTCGAAGAGCTGCTGATGAGGAACGTGAACCGCGTCCACAGTCGCACGCGGATCAGTGCAAAGCCGCTGTCAGTCAAGACGCAGAAGTTTCGTACGCAGGCGATCTGCAAGTCGTTCGAAGAACTGCGGCAACACGGCTATGCGCTGCAGTCCCCATTTGCATTGAAGCAGAAGCACGTACGGTTCCTGGTGGATTTCTGGGTCAAATCGAAGCTGAGCGGCGGTACGATCGAGAACAAACTGACCTATCTGCGCGCGCTAAGCGAGTGGATCCATAAGCCTGGCCTCGTCGGCACGCTAGCCGATTACGTCGACCGCGAGGCGCTCGATCTTGTTCGGACGTACGTAGCGCAGGAGGATAAGTCTTGGGAAGGTCACGGCATCGACGCGGCGGCGAAGATCGCTGAAATTGCCGTCACCGATGCGAACGTCGCGGTTCAGGTGAAGCTCCAGGCGGCATTCGGATTGCGCGTTGAAGAAAGTTTTCTGTTACGCCCGGCTGAAGCGGTTCGCGATGATGGTCTGCTGAGCGTCACGCGCGGTACGAAAGGCGGTAGGGACCGGGTGGTGCCGATTGAATTCAAGCTAGCCGTGCTCGAAGAAGCGGCGCGTCTCGCGAATCCGTTCACCGGTTCAACTATCCCGCACGGCAGGACTAAGCAGCAATGGAAGGAGCGCTACTATAAGGTCCTCAAAAAGCACGGCGTA
>Ga0153988_1000209_pt1 | contig 14594 bp, 13 predicted proteins | sample TSNC072MetaG_FD_104742 | JGI IMG/M metagenome (GOLD analysis project Ga0153988, IMG submission 104742) | Attine ant fungus gardens microbial communities from North Carolina, USA - TSNC072 MetaG | ecosystem: Host-associated > Fungi > Mycelium > Unclassified | place: USA: North Carolina, Jones...
GACTCTGTGGGAATATATGTCAGGTACCATGAGAACGGTGCCTAGACTGTCTAGTAGTATAAATACTGGTCTTCTGTTGTAGATATACCTCAGTTGAATCTCACACTAGCTTCAGGATCTCTCTATTAGCTTAAGGGTCTATCACCTCTGAGTGATCTTAGTGCCCTAACACATCTTAGGGTTCATATCCTCATGAACATCCTACAACCTTTCTTCTCCCATGGTATAAATAGCCACTGACTTCTTTTGTGGTCCTCTAGTGTATGATGGTATCTTGAATCTCTTTCATACTGTTTCTGAGTTTTGTTTAGATTTGATTAATCCTTTAATAATCCAATTCCAATATCTTGAGCTGTTCTCTCTATTTCTGCTGATGGTACAATATCCAGCAGGTGGTAGAAAATAAATGACATTGTTTGGTGCTTTGAATCATTTTAGAAATGTAATGAGATTATCGATTTCTTCAATTATTTGATTTGTTGGGGTTTTCTGTTGCCGATATCATGGATTCATCATTTGATAATACAGTTGTAGATTTATTGTCAGGTGGTAGTAGAGAGGGGCATATTAAAATAACTTCTTCTTCTTCTGTTTTATTTTCTTTTGGGGGAATCCTTGGTATGACTTTTGAAATAGATGGGAATTGATTAGTATGAGCAAATGATTCTTGTAATCCTTGAATATGATTGTCAATTACTGACTGTCCTTGACCTTGGCATGTTGTAAGTTCGTTGACTAGATTACATTGGATACTATGGAATCGCTGAAGTAAGGTATCATGTAGAATAAGCCTAAGTGTTTCTGCTACTTCGTAGAATTGTGTGGCAATATCTGTATGATATCCTTCTCCAGTGAGTAGTGTACCTGTTTCTGCATCTGCCATGGTGTTGTTGATAATGTCGGCCATTCTGACTAGTTCTTCTGCTTTTTCTTTGAGTCCTGCCATAGCTTTGATAGCTTGGATAATGCGATCCATTTTGCTTGTCCAATCTTTGCTTCTGTTGTTACGATGTATAATCTTGTTATAGGTTTTCTAGTTCCAGGTAAGAGAGGCAGCAGTGGTAGAGGCATTGGTAGCAGCATTAGTGAAAAAAGACATGTTTGGAAATGTTTCTCGATTGCTGTTATGTATTCAAGATGTCAAAAAAGTGACCTTGTTATCGAAGGACTGTGATAGTTCTTAGTGATCACCCTAGGTGGATGTTCAGAAAGAACTTAATGAAGTTCTTCATTAGATTAGTCTACTACTTATACTACTTTATAGTGGCTATATGACTACTAGTCCACGATCACATATTCTTCTAGAATATTCTATGATCACCTGACCTGGTCACATGATCTGATTATCTAAATTCCCACACTATTTATATCCCATTGTATGACTTGAGGTTATAGATCAGATATTCAAATGTGCAGAAAGTTAGTTCCTTTTTAGGGCTCTCATAACAGACCTTTAGTCCCCTCTTTTATAGATTTTGTCTTGAAAGCTGCATCCAATAGTCTTGCATTGCTTCTTTTGTGTGTTCTAGATTTGCTTCTGCTATTTATTGGTCGTGTTCATTTTTATATTCTTTCCAGTGCACTAAGAACTAAGTGCCTCTTTCTTTTTTGCGATGTCCCCTGATCTCTTCTACTTTATATTCTTCTTCTTCATTGATAATGTCAGGTGGTGGTGCTGGATCCTTGTGTTGACTTGCAAACTCCATCTTTTTGCAACGTGTTAACAGGTCTTCATTGAAAACGTTGTGTATGGCCTATTCTTCTAGAAGCTCTAGTCTATATGCTCCCTATCTGATTTCCTCTTTGATTGTAAAGGGTCCATATCTTTTCTGGTCTAGCTTCTTTGAGGGTCAGTTTGTTTGAATGTTTCTTGCCTTTAGCCATACTTGTTCTCCTGTTTTGAGACCTTGTGATTAGCGTGTTCTCTTGTCATATTGCCTTTTCATTGTTTCCTTTGTCCTTTCTATTACTGTCTTTGCTTCTTCTCTCGTTGTTTCCATCTTCTTTAATAGGCCTTCCAGACTTGGTATCTCCATTTCCACTGTTAGGTTTTCTTTCCAGGGGTGTCTTCTATAGTTCACATAGAATAGAGAGTGTTTTGTTGCTGCATGTTTCTTGTTGTTATACTGGAATTCTACTGTTACTAGCCACTTTGTCCAATTATTTTGTCTGTAGTTGATATAGTGTCTTAGGAACACTTTGACTTCTTGATTGACCCTTTTCATTTGACCATCTGTTTGCAGATGGTAGACTGTTAATATTGCTCTTTTGATTCCTAATGCTTTGCATAGTTCTCCCATGAATGTTGATGTGAATTGGGGTCCTCTGTCACTGATGATCTTCTTTGGTATACCGTGTATTTTCCATATGTCATCCCAATATATTCTTGCTACTTCGCTTGAGGAAATTGAAGTTGTTGTAGCCATGAGTCTGATCATCTTGGAGAACTAGTTCACAACTACCAAAATAGTATCTTTGTCTTCTGATCTTGGCAGATGTAAGGGCGACTGGGGCGAAGTGCTCTAGGAGATTTCTCAGTTAAATTATACTATGAAATATATTACAATCTACCTCCAGGAGATTCCTCAGAGAATTAGATAAGGCTTCTGGAGGGAATAATCTACAATATATATACTACAGTGTCTGTAAGGGGGCACTCAGAGGCGTCCTAGAACACGCTTGACTATAGTAGAGGAGACGTCTTAAGTTAGATCGATGAATAGCCCAGGAGATCAAACTAATGTTGAGGTAAGGTATCCTACCGTACATCACTAGCTACTTATACTAGACTAGCTTGGTCTGTGCGCTAGTTGCTATGGGAACACAGATCAAGACACTAATAACTACACTACCTAATAAGGCTATATAGTATATACCATGGCGATGAGAACAAGAGGGAAAGGAACTATTAATAGTGAACTCCAAGGATCCGAGGGCGAGCTGGATAATGCTTACCTATACCAGGTTATCTAAGCTACTATAGGCTATCCTCTTACAGTGTCCTTGTGTTCCGGTGGCTCCATTCTTTGGTAACCAGGGTTTGCATAATGAAATCATATTGAGAGATAACAGGGGGTGCTCCAGAGTCATGTGTGAGAGGTCCCTTTACAGCAGAGGTCCTATGATGTTAATGCCGATTTCCTCCCATGGTGTTTTTGGTGTGGGTAAGGAGTATAAAGATGCTGCTTTCTTCATGTGTTACACCTTGTTCTGTTGACATTTCTGGCATTCTTGAATGTATTTTCATACATTGTTGCGTATTCCTGGCCACCAATAGTTTCTTTTGACTAATTCTATCATTCTGTGTTGTCCTAGGTGTCTGACATCTGGTGGATTGTAGTTGTTGCTGAGTATTTCATCTCGAAGTTGTCTGTTTCTTGGGACATAAATCTTGCCATCTATATAGATGATTTTGATGATTGTCTGTCTTTTTTCTCCAACTGTTTTGTTACTTCTTGTTCTCTTGTTTGGATTTTCTTGATTTGTTCTTGTATTCCTTCTTCCATTACTTGTAGATGTTCTTTTCTAAGCAGTACAATAGGTGTTCTATTTTGGTTTGTTGTTCGTCGTACCCATAACTCTTCTTTAAGCATCTGGATGTCTTGGTTGTCTTCTTTCATGTCTACTTTTTCTTTTCTGGACAATATGTCTGCTTGCGTATTTGTCTTTCCTAGGATATGTCATAGGGTAAAGTTATAGTCTTGTAGTTTCAGATACCATCTTGCTTGTCAACTATTGAGTTTGTGTGGTTCTTTGAAGTACTTTAAGTTTTCATGGTCTGTCCATACTTCAAATTTCTCGACTGTGTCTAGTAGGTATTGTTGCCATTTGTCTAGTACTTCAACTATTGCCAGTAATTCCTTGTCATATATCTTGTAGTTCCTTTCCACAGATGACATTGTTCTTGATAAGAAAGTGACTGGTTTCCATTTGCCTTCTTGTTCTTGTGAGAGGACTCCTCCAATTGCATGACCTGATACATCTACTTCTACCCTGAACTTTCCTTCTCTTCTGGGTAGGGCTAGTACTGGTTGTGTTGTTATCTTTTGTTTCAACTCTTCAAATGCATTTTGTTCTTCTTCTGTCTATTTCCATTCTCCTTTGCCTTTTAGTTGATTTAATGGTACTGCAATGTGGCTGAAATCTTTGATGAACCGTCAATAGAAGTTTGCAAAGCCTAAGAAGCTTTTGACATTTTTTATTTTTGTTGGTGTCTTCCATTCCTTAATTGCTTTGACTTTTTCTTCTTCTATTTGTACTTTTCCATTTCCAACCCGTACTCCCAGTATAGGTATTTCTGTGGCATTGAAATTGCATTTTGACTGTTTGAAACACAAGTTATGTTTTTCCACTATTTTGAGGAACCTAATTGTGTACTCTTCTAGTTCTTTTTCTGTCTTTACCAGGATTATGAAGTCATCCATGTAGTTTGCAAGAGTTCCTTTATGTAGTAGTTCTCAGATGTCAGTGTCTAAAGTCCGATGACCAGAATTAAGCCAACTGTCTCTTTGTTCAGAGTTTGACAAAGAGAACTCAATGGAGTTCTTACTTAATTCTCTACTACTTATATATTTTACTACTATGGCTATGTGCTTACTCTCCTATGGTCCTCATGTGACACACTGTGACTGTGACCATCCATCACACCAATTGTGATATTGTGACAAAGTCACATGATACTTTCCCGTGCTCCATCTTGTAGTTATAAGTCCAATAAGAAAAGAAAAGAAAAGAAATATAAATAATGACTTAGCCGTTTTGCCAAGTCATGACATCAGAAGATACTTGTCATCATCTGTTGAAATATTTCTGGTAAGTTGCATAGTCCAAAGTACATCACTTTTGGTTTGAATAGCCCTTTATTTGTTAAAAAGGCCATTTTCCATTTATTGCCTTCTTTTATCTGTACATTGTTGTATCCCCAGATTAGGTCCAATTTGTTAAAGTATTTTGCGTTTTTGAGTTTGTCAATTACTTCATTGATCAGGGGTAGTGGCGTTTTGTCCTTGATTGTGTGTTGATTTAGCTGTCTATAGTCTTGTACCAATTGTAATGTTCCATTTTTCTTTGGTATAAAGAAACATGGTGCCACATATCTTGAGTTTGACTCTACAATAAGTCCTGCTTTGAGTTGTTTATCTAACCATTGACTAAGTGTTTCTTCTTCTTTGAGTGTCATTGGGTAGGCCTTTGCATTGAGTTTCTTTGGTGTTTCTTCTATTAAATTAATTTTGTGGTCCCATTCTTGTCTGTCAGGTAGTTTCTTGAATTTATTTTTGTTGAATAAGTGCATGAATAGTTAGATGTATTTTGGAAGATCTTCAGGATTTGTTGGATCGGGTTTTTTGTCTTCTCCCTTTAATTCTTTTTCTTCCTTTAGTAGTAGTCTCCTTGACCATGGTGTAAACCATATAGATTCATGTTCCATTTTGCAGTGTTCTGGGCATCTTGTGAACTATATGACTCCTTTTTTCTAGTCTACTTCTGGGTTGTGTTCCACTAGCCAGTTATCTCCCAGGAATAGGTCTATTTCCTTGATTTCTGATACCACTATGTCGATTTATTCAATGTGTCTGTTTGAGTTGATTTCTAAGGGTACAAATTCTTTGATTGTCTTTTCCCCATTTCTTGATCCATCTGAGTTATATACATCAAATGGTTTTGGGAGTAATTTGGTCGGTATCCCTTTTTCTTCAACTGTTTTCCTAGCAATGGTGGTGTTTGTACATCCAAAGTTGATTAATGCCTTGACCTTGAGTTTTCTTCCATCTTTTGTTTTGATTGTTAGGTACACTATAAGTTCCCTCAATTGTTCTCTCCATTGTAGAATAATATATCGATTCTTAGTGGAACTATTTACAGTGGTTCGTCATATTATGCCTACTCTGAACCTTTGACAAAACCCTTCTGCTTTTCATCCTCTGAGTCCCCTTGTTGTGAACTCCTGGTCTTCATTTGTTGAGGTGCTCTGCACCCTATGACAATATATCCTTCTTTTCCACACTTGAAACATCCTTGTGGTTTCTTTTCTTTCTTTGGTTGTCAGCAATCTTTTGCCATGTGTCTGAATTTGTTACAGTTGTAACACTTGGGTTTGCATCCTTGTTTATTGTTCCTTTGTCGTCCTATTTCTATTGATTTGCCCATTCCTCTGTAAGTTATTCCTGAACCTGTTCTGTAGTTGTAGTGAATGTTGGTCTACTCATATCCTTGCCCTACTACTGTGATTGCTACCTTCTATTGTTCTAGACTCTTTGGGGCTTGAGTTGGTGGATATGCCATTATAGCTCTGATGATTTCCCTGTTTATGTTCTTCTTCAGCAAAAATATTACATGTTGATTGTTTGTTTGTGCTTTGCTTGCTAAAGCTATGAATTCAATAAGGAAGTCTGCGATGTGTTTCTTCCCTTGTGTGAATGTTTCGATGTGCCACTCTACATCTGCTTCTTTTGTCTTGTCGCTATAGACCAGTTGTAACTCTGCCTCAAAGGCATCCCAACTTGGAGTGTCATTTCCTTCATCTATCTTGTCAAGTTTCTGTTGAGCAAATGCTTCTGCAGTTCCTCCCCAGAATTTGCCTAGTACTGCAATAATCTTCTTGTTGGTATCTGTAACTTTATTTGCTCTAGATAGAGCTTTATAGCTCTCTACCAGTCTTCAAACATCTTCCTGTCCCCATTGAACCATCTAGGTTCTGGGACCATGGACTTGTGGTTTACCATCTCTGTGAGTGCTGATGTTGATGCCATTTTGGCCATTGGTGCTGGTGTACCTGCTTGTGTTCCGGACATATTTTGCTTTGGTTGTCCTACTGATGGTGTGTCGCTTAACTTGTTAAGTTCTTCTTCTTTGTTGTCTGTTTTGTTGGCCTCTGATTCTGTTTCTTGTATGTTCTGTTCTTCAGACTCTTCTTGGTACTCTGATTGTTCTTCACTGATGTGAACTGAACTGAGTCATTCTTTGAGGTCTTCTACCTTCTGTGCTCTGATTATATGTTTGGCAGCAATCTTTGCAATATACTGATGGCCAGTCTACTAGTTTGCCATCCTCCCAGTTGCAAGGTGAGTTGGTGATGCTTTACCAAATGTTACAACCTTAAGGAGTAACTCAGATTGCAACACTCAAGTAAAGACTCAAGGATGAATTGAGAGTAGAGGAAGGAAAGAAATGATACAATTGGTAAAGCATAGGGAATACAGGAGAGTATTTACTGTATATATACCTATATACCATGAGGAGTATGTAAGGGGTACATATGGCAGACATGAGATCTGCTGAGTAAAGAACATGCTCTACCAGTAAGGTACTGACTGAGCCATTAGATATATGAAGTAATATGAAACAAAGAAGCAGTCCATGTATAAAACACCTGGAGACAATGAGGTTGATCATTATACAGCAGGTGGTAAGAAACGATTAACATTGGGTGGAGCTTTGAATTGTTTTAAGTATGTGATAAGATTGTTAACTTTCTCTGATAACTGTATATTGGAATTTTCAGCTGCTAAGACCATTGATTCATTACTTGATAATGTGGTTGTGGATTTGTCATTGTGTGGAGGTAGAGATGGACATATGAGTATGACTTTTTTATCATCATCTTTGTTGTCTTTAGGGAGTTTTGTTAGTTTGACTCATGGAATAGATGGGAATTATTTGGTATGAGCAAATGATTTTTGTAGACCTCAAATATGATTATTAATTGTTGAATGTCCTTAACCTTGGCATGTTGTAAGTTCATTGACTAGTGTAAGGGGACTACCCTAGGGTTGGGCTTAGTGACGTGAGTAGGTTCCCATCTAAGAGCCGTCGTCTCTCCGATCGCCTTTTCACTGTCTGCCTTCCTTCTCTTCTGTGTCATACTGTGTGAACCTGTAAATCTAATATTGGACTCTGTGGGAATATATGTCAGGTACCATGAGAACGGTGCCTAGACTATCTGGTAGTATAAATACTGGTCTTCTGTTGTAGATATACCTCAGTTGAATCTCACACTAGCTTCAGGATCTCTACATTAGCTTAAGGGTCTATCGCCTCTGAGTGATCTTAGTGCCCTAACAACTAGGTTGTAAGGGGACCCCTTACACACGACTCCAGAGCCTATATTAGTCCTCCAGAGTGACCCTGTAGCTAATCAAATATTACATAGTAATATTTGATCTTATCTCTATTGTTCCAAGTGTACTCTGTTGCCTCCTAATGCAGTTTCATTGTTTAGATCCTGGTTACCAAAAGCAGAGACGCCAGGATGCTATAATATATATATTGTAGATTGTTCCCTTTAGAAGCCTTATCTAATTCTCTGAGGAATCTCCTGGAGGTAGGTTGTAACATATTTCATAGAGTATAATTTATCTGAGGAATCTTCTAAAGTGCTCTGCTCTAGTCGCTCTTATAGTAGAATTAGATCTTATCACCAGAGCCCCAGAAACTCTCAGTGAACAGCCACTGTAAGGGGACCCCCAATCCGCGACTCCAGAGCCCGTTCTAGAGCTCCAGAGCGACCCTGTAGCTGATCCAATATTACATAGTAATATTGGGTCTTACTCCCATCATTCCAAGAGCACTCCGTTGCCACCCAACATACTTTCCTTGTTCAGGCCCTGGTTACCAATGCAGGGACACGAAGACACTGTAGTATATAATGTAGATTATTCTCTCCAGGAGCCTCATCTAATTCTCTGAGAAATCTCCTGGAGGTAGGTTGTAACTATATTTCATAAATTATAATTAACTGAGGAATCTCCTGGAGTCTTTCTCTCCGGTCGCCCTTACAACTCTCCTGTTGGCGAGCTTCAGCTATTCTCCATTCTGGACGAACGGTAGGATATGTTCAGTGTTGATTTCATAGTCAAACTCCTAGAGTCCTCTAGACATAACGCCGTCATAACTGTTGTAGATTCTGTCTCCAAAAGAGTACACTTCGTTCCAACACACACAACAGTCACAGTAGAACAAGCAGCTAGGCTCTTTCTCCATTACGTCTGGAAACTCCATAGCCTCCCAAAACATGTTGTCTCCAACCATGGATCCCAGTGTGTGGCTTCATTCACTAAGGAACTGTACAGGCTACTAGGTATATGACTATTCTCCTCTACAGCTTGGCACCCCCAGATGAACGGACAAACAGAACGTATCAATTAGGAGCTCAACCAGTTCCTCTGCCTATTCATCAATGAATAACAAGACGACTGGTATGACCTCCTACCCATCACAGAGTTCTAGTACAACAACCATGTTCACTCTGCGACGCAACAATTTCTGTTCTGTAAGGGTGACTGGGGCACAAGACTCCAGGAGAATCCTCAGCTATATTACAGTCTGTGATTATGATACAACTCATCTCTAGAAGAATCCTCAGAGATTAGAATGAGGCTCCTGAAGGAATCTTCTATATTATATATACTAGGTTTATATTCTTTAGTGTCAGGGTCAGTGTGATTGGAGCTATACTAGTATGTTCAAGTATTACTTGAGTAATACTTGAACAGGCTTAGGCTGCTCTGGAGTGTCGCTTTGCAGTTTAGGGGTGGAGATAAAGCTATTCCCTTACACCCAAGACACATCTGCCAGACAGACTTCAATGCTCTTTTCAAGTCCAGAACTATTGCTTCAAGGCGCAGCAACCTTGGAGAGGGGGTAAATGTAAGGGAACCCCTCACACACAACTCTGAAGCCTGTATTAGTCCTCTGGAGTGACTCTGCAGTTGATCAAATATTACATAGTAATATTTGGTTTTACCCCCATTGTTCCAAGCACATTCTGTTGCCTCCTAATGCAGTTTCATTGTTTAGACCCTGGTTACCAAAAGCAGGGACACGAGGATGCTGTAATATATATATTGTAGATTGTTCTCTCTAGGAGCCTTATCTAATTCTCTAAGGAATCTTCTGGAGGTAGGTTGTAACATATTTCATAGAGTATAATTTATCTGAGAAATCTTCTGGAGTGCTCTGCTCTGGTTGCCCTTACATAGGTTGCATTGAATACTACAAAATCATTAGGGTAAGGTGTCATGTAGGATGAGCCTAAGTGTTTCTGCTACTTCGTAAAATTGTGTGACAATGTTTATATGATATTTTTCTCCAGCAAGTAATGTGCCTGTTTCTGCATCTGCCATAGTGTTATTGATGATATCAGCTATTCTGACTAATTCTTCTGCTTTTTCTTTGAGTTCTGCCATAGCTTTGATGGCTTAGATAATACAATCCATTTTGCTTGTCCAATCTTTGGTTTTGTTGTTACGACATATAATCTTGTTGTAGATTTCTTGGTTCTTAGTAAGAGAGACAGCAGTAGTGGAAGTGTTGGTAGCAATATTGGTAAAAGAAAACATGTTTGAGGTGTTTTTTGATTGCTAGTGTGCATTTGAGATGTCAAAAAATGACCTTTAGCTCTCTTTTTTATAGATTTCATCTTGAAAGCTATGTTCAATAGTCTTGAATTGCTTCTTTTGCATGTGGTAAACTTGCCTCTGTCATTTATTGGTTGTGTTCATTTCCATATCCTTTCCAGTATACTAGAAACTAAGTGCCTCTTTCTTTTTTATGATATTCCCTGATTTCTTTTACTTCATATTCTTCTTTCTCGTTAATAATGTCAGGTGATAGTGCTGGGATCTTGTGTTGGCTTGCAAACCCCGCCTTTTTGCAATGTATTAACAGGTCTTTATTGAAAACATTATGTATGGCCCATCCTTCTAAAAGCTTTAGTCTATATGCTTCCTGTCTGATTTTCTCTTTAATTGTAAAGGGTCTGTATCTTTTCTGGTCTAGCTTCTTTAAGAGTTAGTTTGTTTAAATGTTCTTTGCTTCTAGCCATACTTGTTCTCCTATTTTGAGACCTTGTGATTGGTGTGTTCTCTTATTATGTTGCCTTTTTATTGTTTTCTTTGTTTTTTCCATTGCTGTCTTTGCTTCTTCTCTTGTCATCTCTATCTTCTTGAATAGTTCTTTCAAACTTGGTATCTCCATTTCTACTGTTAAATTTCCTTTCCAGAGGTGTCTTCTGTAGTTCACATAGAATGGAGTATGTCCTGTAAGGAGATCACTCATAGGCAATCCCTAATTACACTAAGCATGAGTGGCAAAGGCAAACTTAAGAAGGAACAGTGAATAGCCCAGAAGTTCCAATCAATGTTGAGGTAAGGTATTCTACCATACATCACTAGCTATATATACTAGACTAGCTTGGTCCATGTACCGGTCGCTAAGAGAACACAGATCAGGACACTAATAACTACCATACCTAATAAGGCTATGTAGTACTAACTATGGCAACGAGAACAAGAGGGAAGAGAACTATAAATAGTGGGCTTTGAGGATCCGAGAGCAAGCTAGATAATACTCACCCATACCAGGTTACCCAAGCTACTCTAGAGTGTCCCCTTACATACTGTTAAATTTCCTTTCCAGAGATGTCTTCTGTAGTTCACATAGAATAGGGTATGTCCTGTTACTGTATGTTTTTTGTCATTGTACTGGAATTCCACTGTTGCCAACCATTTTATCCAATTGTCTTGTTTGTAATTGATGTAGTGTTTTAGGAACACTTTGACTTCTTGGTTAATTCGTTCCTATTATGACTTGGCAAAACAGCTAAGTCAATATTTATATTTATTTTCCTTTTTCTTTTTATTTATTTCTTTTATTAATGGACATGTGAGAGGAAAATGACTTATAGGGAAGTGCAGGAAATTAGGACTAGGTTAGGGTTAGAATTCATATATAAATAGAGTATAGAATCCAACAGAAACTCTATTGAGTTCTTTTTGTCAAATGCTGATAAAAGAGCAGTTGGCTTTATTCTGGCTCAGGAGTTGGCTCACTGACAGTTCTGTTTGACTATCAGTTTGAGGATAGTAGGCCGTTGACATTGCTCTTTTGATTCCTAATGCTTTGCACAGTTCTCCCATGAATGTTGATGTAAATTAGGGTCCTTTGTCACTAATGATCTTTTTTGGTATGCCATGTATTTTCTATATGTCGTTCCAATATATCCTTACTACTTTACTTGAGAAGATTGAAGTTGTTATAGCCATGAGTCTGATTATTTTGGAGAATCAGTCCACAACTACCAAAATAGCATTTTTATCTTCTGATCTTGGTAGAGGTCCTATGACATCAATGCTGATTTCTTCCTATAGTGTTTTTAGTGTGGGTAAGGGGTGTAAAGGTGCTGCTTTCTTCATGTGTTATACCTTGTTCTGTTGACATTCCTGGCATCCTTGAATATATTTTCATACATTGTTGTGTATTCCTGGCCACTAATAGTTTCTCTTAATTAATTCTATTATTTTGTGTTGTTCTGAGTGTCCAACATCTGGTAGGTTGTGGTTGTCATTAAGTATTTCATCCTGGAGTTATCTGTTTCTTGGTACATAGATCTTGCTATCTATGTAGACAATTCTATTTTCTTCCTATGTTTGTCCATTCTTTTTCTCCAACTGTTTTGTTACTTCTTGTTCTCTTGTTTGGACTTTTCTGATTCATTCTTGTATTCGTTCTTCTATTACTTGTAGGTGTTCTTGTCTGAGTAGTATAATAGATATTCCATCTTGAATTGTTGTTTATTGTACTCATAACTCTTTTTTGAGCATCTGTATGTTTTGATTATCTTCTTTTGTGTCTACTTTTTCTTTTCTGGATAGTATGTCTGCTTTTGTATTTGTCTTTTCTGGGATATGTTGTAGGGTAAAGTCATAGTCTTGTAGTTTCAAATACTATCTTGCTTGTTGACTATTGAGTTTGTGTGGTTCTTTGAAGTACTTTAAGTTTTTGTGGTCTGTCTATACTTCAAATTTCTCAACCACATCTAGTAGGTATTGTCACCATTTGTCTAGTGCTTCAACTATTGCCAGTAGTTTCTTGTTGTATATCTTGTAGTTTCTTTCCACAGGTGACATTATTCTTGATAAGAAAGCAACTGGTTTCCATTTGCTCTTGTGAAAGAACTCCTCTAATTGCATATCCTGATGCATCTACTTCCATCCTGAATTTTCCTTCTCTTCTAGATAAAACCAGTACTAGTTGTGTCGTTATCTTGTATTTCAACTCTTTGAATGCATTCTGTTTTTCCTTTGTCCATTTCCATTCTTCTTTGCCTTCTAGTTGATTTAGTGGTACCATAATGTGGCTAAAATCCTTAATTAATTGTTGATAGAAACCTAGAAAGCTATCACAAATAGTCACTTACTTGATTTGTGATTGAGAAAGTATTCTTCAAAAAGATTCAAGAGCAAGTTTTAAACAATGACAAAAGATGTTGTTAAGTCTGAGGTCTAATCCTCAGACAGGGAATCCTTATATACAGAATTGTAATAATCTGTCCTAGTGCATAGACCATTACATACTACTACCTATTGTTCTATATATAGTAGTGTCTTTGTGCTAGAAATAGTGATAACTTAACCATATGGAGGCTGTCCTTTGTTCCAAGAAAAGGACAGATGACTATCTATGGATAATTAATAAAGTCTATATGCAAACATTGAGGCCTTCATATCTCCACTAATATTAATTGTCTTGAGGTCATTCTAGGCTCATTCTGAGCAGTATGAAGAGGGCTTTTGCTGAGCCTAGAACCGAAGCTTAGATCAGTTTTTGAGATATTGGCAATTTAATATGTAGTACTATAGTGGTTACCTACTAATTTGCTCAATAGCTCGGCTAATATTGATCGCCTCAAGACATTACTGGTATTGATCAAAATGTCTTTTCAAGAGCTTTTGGGAGCTGTTAATACTGTGAGAATTGTTGAAGAATTGATGGAGATATGGCCGAATAAAGTTTGTGACAGAAGCTTTCAATATCTTTTACTTTTGTCAGTGTCTTCTATTCTTTGATTGCTTTGACTTTTTCTTCTTCCATCTGTACTTCTCCATTTCCAACCTGCACTCCTAGTATGAATATTTCTGTAGCATTGAAGTTACATTTTGATCTTTTGAAACATAAATTGTGTTTCTCTGCTATCTTGAAAAACCTAATAGTATGTTTTTCTAGTTCTTCTTTTGTCTTTGCTGGGATTACAAAGTTGTCCATATAGTTTGCTAGGGTTCCTTCATACAGCAGTTCTTGGAAGATACTTGTTATCATCCATTAGAATGTTCCTGGCAAGTTGTATAGTCTAAAGTATATTACTTTTGGTTTGAATAGTCCTTTGTTTGTCAAAAAGGCTGCTTTCCATTTGTCACTTTCTTTTATTTGTATGTTGTTGTATTCCCAGATTAGGTCCAATTTATTGAAGTATCTTGCATCTTTGAGTTTGTTGATTACTTCATTGATCAATAGTAGTAGTGTTTTGTCCTTAATTGTATATTGGTTTAACTGTCTGTAGTCTTGTACTAATTATAGTATTCTATTTTTTTTTGGTATGAAGAAACATAGTTCTACATATCTTGAATTTGACTCTACAATGAGTCCTGCCTTGAGTTGTTCATCTAGCTGTTGACTGAGTATTTGTAAGAGCGACTGGAGGGGAAGACTCCAGGAGATTCCTCAGTTAATTATAATTTATGAAATATAGTTACAACCTACCTCCAGGAGATTTCTCAGAGAATTAGATGAGGCTCCTGGAGGGAATAATCTACATTATA
>Ga0153988_1000211_pt1 | contig 14571 bp, 12 predicted proteins | sample TSNC072MetaG_FD_104742 | JGI IMG/M metagenome (GOLD analysis project Ga0153988, IMG submission 104742) | Attine ant fungus gardens microbial communities from North Carolina, USA - TSNC072 MetaG | ecosystem: Host-associated > Fungi > Mycelium > Unclassified | place: USA: North Carolina, Jones...
ACCGTCGTTGCCTTTTCTTTCACCGGTTCGGATCGGCCTTCTTTTGCGGCGCGTTGCATCGCATACCTTAATGTGCCGGCACTGATGTCCACACCTTCCTGCGCGAGTTGCTGGACGATCTCGTCGAGCGTGTATCCTTTCCTTTGCGCGTCACTGATTCGTGACCGCATCGACTTCACCGCATCCCGCACGTTGACGCGATGCTCATGAGCAGGCTTTTCCGGCAGCGCCTCCAGACGGCGGGCCGCCGCGTCCCATTGCGCCTGGGTAAAGCTCTTCACCACGGGCATCATGTACTCCAACGCGCTGTCTTCGCGCCATCTTGCTGAATGGGCTAACGCTCGTCAACGTTCGAAAACCGGCCTCGTCCGGGACGTCGGTACTTCCCGGTATGCCTTGGAATTGGCCGGAACAATGAATTTTTTTTCGCCGTGGTACGCGGGCAACTCACCGGCAAGTGCCCTAGCCATCGCACATTCACATCGGCCCTGCGATCGAACAGTCCCAGGCTCTTCCGGGCAACGCTTTGCCATTGATATGCATGCACCACGTGATGGGCGGGAGCTGCGAAGCCTGATGTGATGTATGTAGCCGCTGCGGTGTTTGCTGCGCGACCTGATGATGGTCGGCTCATTCAATCCGCGCAAGCTCGACAGCCTGTCGCGCGTCGCCATCACATTTTCTTGCGCCAGGGCGTCCGCTTATGTTCTAGCAGATTGCGCCGATGCACGGGTCTCACGGCTTTCGGTGGCGTTGTTTATCTGCGCGAGACGGGCAAGCAGATTCACTGCGGCGTCGTACTTTTCGCCAGTTCGGGCTGACCTTGCTGCGCGAGATGCGCAGCTTTCCTGCGCTTGGTGGGTACGGCTTATTGCGGCCACAGCCGATCTGCTTACGGAGGTCCAGCAGGTCTAACGCCTTCTTTCTACGTCGGGCTCTTGGACCTGCCGCACGAGATGCGAGTTTTTTCCGCGCGATTGGGCGCGCCGTTTTGATCGGGTAGCCCGTCTTTTTGCGCCGGCACGGTGAGATGCACTCAGGCAATGTGCGCAACACGAAAATAAGGACATGAAAACAAGGTATGGCAGGATTGGCGTGCGCCGGTTTTAGGCGCCATGCACATAGCGACCGACATCCGTCTACTGACGTTGATGATATCGGGAGAGACGGTTGACCTCATCGCTGAAAGCAAATGCGAGCCAATCCTGACGCCAGCACGCTGTCGCAACCGAGCGTGTGCATCACATGCCCGACCTTGGCTAATCATGTGCGCCAACTGCACTTCAGGATCGAACTCGGAAGCGGCCATTCGTTGGCTCAAAGCGTTGCAGCGGATACGCGCAACGCAATCAGGAGCGAGCTCCGGCCGGAGACAAGGGGGCGTACTGGTGACCGAACTGCAATGGCTCGTTGCCATCGAGACGCAGCCAGATGCTTCAGGGTCGAGCTCGAAGCATCGCTCTCGATTTGCGAGCTGCTCGACATGCTCGACTTCTGCGTGTGGCTAGTCGAAAGCGAAATGTGGGAGCTTCTCCCATACAACGCCGCAGGAATTCGATCTCGATATCGTGCCAGACATCCCGACATCAGCGTGGCAGATGTCGAGAAGCGCAGCGTCGTGCCGTTCACTACAGCGATGAAACATCTCGACGGAACTCGACAACATTCGAGCCGCAGGGAGGTGATCCGCCACCTCCAAGCCGGGCCGCCACACATCCGTCATATTACAGACGCGCTATTGATCCATGGCGCTGATCGGCTATCGAAAATCGGCGTCCTGCATTTCGCCGGGCGTATGCAGGTATGCTACATGTCCACAGCTGGCAGCCGATACGCGATTGTGCCAACTCGCCCGGCGCTGCCAAGCGGCTGGGGCAAGCCCGCGCCAGAATCCGCTGGCACGCTTTAGTCGCCGGAAAACCGCTTGACAGTTCGGGAAGGCAATTCGCCGAAGAGTTCGCGATAGTAGCCTGCAAACCGACCCACATCGTCAAAGCCGAAGCTCATGCTAATTTGGGTTATGGAAGACGAATTGGGTACGCCCTGCCGGAGAATCTCACGAATTGCATGCAATCGCTGGCGGCGCAAATAAGTCACGGGCCCGATACCCAGCGTTTCCGCGAACGCGCGATGAAGTGTCCTGCGGGAAAGATTCAGGGTTTGGCAAATTTCGGAAATATGGACCGGTCGCCCACAATAGGCGTCGAGAAGATCCTCGACCCGGCGCACGATCAGTGCGGATTTGATTGACGCGCTGTCCTCGTTCACGGGAATGCCATTCGTGACGGAACAGACAAAGGCCTCCATCAGAACCCGAGCCCAGAAATCGGAACTTTCCGGCGAGAGATCAGTGGAAGGTCGCTTAAGCGTTTCAATAAGCTCCTTGAATCTGGAGGTGATCGATCGTGCGACGCGTGGATCTGGCCGAACCACGGTCCTGCGCTGCCAGAAACCAGAATCAGAAATGCCGGCTTCGCCTTTCATGAATTCGGCGAGTTCGACTGGACTGAGCGCCAGCGTTGCAAAGCTTGCCGCGCCCTTGTAACTGCCCTCGTGATCGCTTCCGGCACCGGCGAACACGACATCGCCCGGTTGAACGTCAAAGCACCAGTGCGACACGGGCTGCTCACGGTCCAACAGCATTCCCACGATCTGCTTGTCTCTGGACATGACACCTCGTGCTCGCACGGCACGGGAAAAATGCCCGACACTGATCGAAAGCGTGCCCAGCATGCCATAACTGATGGAGCCCGTGAGCGAGCCTCCTTCGATCTGGCAGATCTCGATGTCGCTGCCTCTCACTGGCTCCCGAAGATCCTCAATATCTCGAATCTTCTTGCTATGAAAGATCAGTCGGTCTTGCGAGATCGATGCTCCAGGAAGCGTTGACCGCGACATTGATTTTTCTCCCTGTTGGCCCTGTTCGGGAGTATAGCAACGCAAAATAATTTCCAATCCTGACGATAAATACTTGCGAGATGAAGGCTGGCGTGGGTCGGACTGGCCCCGTCCGGAGAATATCGTGATCTGGCAGGGCCGCGCTGTAACATCCCGAGACAGGAAGACGCAAGTTTCCGGGTTACCGAACCTCAGACGTTGCGAGAGACCGCATGACTCATGCCCGCTATTCGAAGTGAATTCGCGGGCGTTCCCACCAGATCATCAACGATTTCCTGTGAGTTCATCACGCAAGCCCTCCCGTACCTCGGTCCCGGCATGGCGCAACGCCGGCACGCCGAGAGCCCTCCCGAAGGCAGCGCAGAGTTTCCCACTGTGGCTCCCCGGCGCGTCAACAACAACGAGCTGATCGAGCAACGCCTCCTGCATGTCGACACTGCCCGCCAGCAGAGCCAGCAGAGTAACGTTCGCCGTCACCACCACCACGCTGCGCCTCTCCACGTCTTCCGTGCTGGTATCGGGAATATCCGGCACGATGTCCGGATCGAAGCCCTCCGACGTCGGATGGAAGAATCCCCACGTCTCGCTTTCGATCAGCAAAACATAGAAGTCGGGCAGATCGAGCAACTCATCGATCGTGACTGATGTCTCAAGCCTGTCCTGAAACATCTGGAGCGTCTCGATAGCGGCAAGCCGTTGTCGCGCCGTCGTCAGCACACCTCCGGCCTTGTCTTCATCCAGAAGTCCGCTTTCAATCCCAACGCGTGTGGCCGCAGCAACGCTCAGCGCCAGCGGATGGCCGACGCCGAATTCGATCTTGAAGTTGCAGATGGCGCACATGGCTCGTCAGGGCGTCACGATGTTGAAAAAGAAGTCGAAGTTGTCGAGCCAGGTAACGAACTCGCCGAGCTTCTGGCTGTTCCCGTCGATCTTCGCCTTGCCAGCGATCACAAGACTATGCACGGTGGTGTCGCCAAGCATGACATTGTTCAGATCGCTCCGGCTCATGGTCAGCGACGCATCGGCCGTATCGGATGTGCGGTCTTTCGAGTAGTGCAGCACGGAATTCTCGACACCGACGAGGTACTTCTCGTTCGTATCCGTTAGCACGAGATTGAACGACAGCGACTTACCCGCAGCTTTCTTGCCGTCGAGCCGGACACCCAGAAAGTCGAGAAACATGTCGAGCGGCATCGCCCGAATGACGTCAGGACTCTGCGGGCTGCCGATCGGCACCCGGTGAACGCCGTTGCGCAACTCCATCGCACCAGTGAGGTAGAAATTGCGCCAGCTCGCGGATTCGGACTGGTAGCCGAGCTGCTCATAGGTGTCGGCCAGCAGGTGTTTTGCCGCAATGTTGTCCGGCTCGGCAAACACCACGTGATTGACCACTTCCGCCACCCAGCGGTAATCGCCCTTGTCGAACGATGCCTGAGCCTTTTTCAACACGGAAGCCGCCCCGCCCATGAATTCCACGTAGCGCTTGCCTGAATCGACGGGCGTCAGACGATGCAGATTCGCGGGCACGCCGTCGAAAAAACCGAGACGCAGGTTGTACTGGGCGACGGCATTGTGATAGACGGTGCCGTAGTAGCTGCGGCAGTACCAGTGTTTTGCGAGGCTATCGGGCAGGCGTGTCGCATCACCGATCTCGCGCGGCGTGTAGCCGCTGTTCGCGAGACGCATGGTCTGATCGTGAAGATAGCGGTACATGTCGCGTTGGGCGCTCAGGAACGGAACGATCCGGTCGTTGCCCCATGTCGGCCAGTGGTGCGAAGCGAACAGCACCTGCATGTCGTTGCCGAACATGTCGAGCGCAGCCTGCAGATACTTCGACCACAGCAGCGCGTCACGGACCTTCGCGCCACGCAGCGTATACAGGTTGTGCAGCGTGTGCACCGAGTCCTCGGCTGCGCAGAAGGCCCTGAATTTCGGCAGATAGAACATGAACTCCGACGGCGCCTCGGACTCCGGTGCCATCAGCACTACCAGCTCGACGCCATCGAGCATCAGTTTCTGTCCGGTTTTCTCGGCGTACTGAGTGGGAATCGCGAGAGTCATCGTGGCATTGGAACCGGTCTTGCCGAGGCCGCCGTCCACGATACCAATCGGGCTGCGCGGCAGCAGATTGCCGTACATGTAGGTTGCCCGACGCCCCATCGCGTTACCGGCAATGATGTTTTCACCGACAGCCGCTTCGACGAACCCCGCTGGCGCGACGATCGCGACCTTGCCCGATTTCAGGTCATCTTCGCTGACGATGCCGCGCACGCCGCCGTAGTGGTCCGCGTGGCTGTGGGTGTAGATCACATGCGTGATCGGCCGGTCACCCAGGTGAGGCACGACCAGGTTCTTCCAGACGTACGACGATACTTCCTCGGTCGTGAGCGGATCGACGACAAGCCAGCCCTTCTCGCCACGGATGATGCTCATGACCGAAAGGTCATATCCCCGTACCTGCCAGATTCCATCCACAACCTCGAACAGGCCGTGATTCATGTTCAGCTTGGCATTGCGCCAAAGGCTCGGGTTCACTGTGGGCGGCGCGTTGTTTTCGGGGCCCCCCTTCACGAAAGCAAACTGTTCAAGATCCCACGCATAGACCCCGTCCCGGCCTGGAATCTTTACCGGATCTGGCAGCTTTGCGACGAGACCTCGGCGAGCATCTTCGAAATCCTTACCATCGTCAAAAGAAAGGAAATTCGCATAAGCCGTATTTGCATCGAGCGTGGCACGAGTGGGAGGCTTGGCCGCAACGCCTGTGGGGCTCGCGGCCGATCCGGTCTGCGCGAAAACGTCACCCGTCACCGATCCCAGCCCAGTCGCCACACCAGCAACGGCGACATTCTTCAGGAACGCTCTACGAGTTCCAGAATCTGCCGGTTCTTTTGCGTCGGACATGAATAATTCTCCTGGTTATCGTTTTTGATCGATCAAGTACTACCGAATGCAGCAACGCGTCCAGTACATGCAATCGCATCCACCGATGCCATCAGAAAAAATTCTTACGCATCTTATAAGATTTGCAACTCCTATTGACACCGGTATAGAAAAAAAATCGGCGACATCCCAGCCATCCATGTCATTCGCATCCGGATGGCGGTTCGTGAATATAAAAAGACAAGATCCCACCGAGCTACGGGAGTTTCTCAGGTATACCAGGAAAGCACTGAAATTACCGGAACTCATATCCGGGTTTCCGTCCTCACGCACTACCAAGCCAGGTACTGCCAACTTGTCAGCAGAGGCACGCACTACAGCGACGAATCGAATACTCAAAAGCATGCGCTTCGCGTCGCGAAATTCGCCCATGCGCCGCTCGCGTTCCCGTATAGGTTGATGGCTATTTTCGACGCTGTGTTCAGTGTCTGTACCCGCAGATCCTGTGGACGCAAGCATTCTTTCGATGCAGAGCGCGTAGCCGCCCTTCGCGCGCAAACACTCATCATGTTCTATTCATTGAGCCTGGTAGGCATGAGAGGATTTCCATCGCGTTCGAATTGGCACAATTTACGTATCGTCCATCAACCGAAAACAGCTATGCTCGCCACCAGAATTTACAATTGCTGCATATTCGATGAAACCGGTCTACACCAGATGAAATTGGTTCATCCGGCTTGGCGAAAAGACATTCGATGAATATGAACCGGATAGATTGCAATTGCCATGAAATGATTTCGCATGTCTATCGGGCCCGGGCACGAGTGCCGGCCAATCAGGCAAATCGTTGGCCTTCAACCGGTTCCCCCCTGAATGGGCAACCTGTATTACCACGTGAACGATGCTTTCGACATGGCCCGCAGCCCGCACACTGATCACGACCATCACAATCGCCAGAAGAAAATCAACCGTCACCGTGAACCCAAGCCGTGACTATCGGAACAGACGATTCATCGCAGGACGAACGTTCGATTCTTAATTCCACCCCATTAATCTTCGTGAATCAATAGGGCTTCTCAGCAACCGAATACCCGATGCCCAATCTAGTCCGGGACTGCCCTCGTGCAACAAGAAACTTGAGTTGCCGGAAGAAGAGCACGTTCGACGCAGAAAGATGACCGCCTGTTCAGGACCATGATGCCGCGACGGTGCATACGCAGCGAAGGGTGAGAAAGATATCTTGAAGATCATGAAGAGAAGATGATGAAAAACTCGGTGGCATCCACTCCGTGCGTATGGATCATCGGATTTGTCGCGACGTTCCCGCTTGTCGCTCACGCCACCGTGGGAACGCTCGACCGCTCTATGCCGATCGTTTTTTTCTCCACCATGCGCCCTTGCATGGAATTCGAAAGACTGGCCGGAATGCGATGCGCCTTCCCTGATTTCCCGCGGCACGCACTCATGTTGACGGAGCGTCTTATGAAGAAATTATCGGTCGCACTACTCTTTGCAATCAGCACGGTTGCATTTGCACAGACGCCAGCCGTGTATCCGGCTCATGGTCAAAGTCCGCAAAAACAGCAACAAGATGAAGGCGCTTGCTACGCATGGGCCAAGCAGAACACCGGGATCGATCCCGCAGCCGTGGCCGCAGCACCGCCTCCCGCCCAGGCGCAGAGCGGGCAGCGTGTCCGAGGCGCCGCAGCCGGAGCGGCGATGGGCGCCGCGGCTGGCGCTATCGGCGGCAATGCCGGTCACGGCGCAGCGGTAGGCGCCGTGGCCGGTACCGTCGCTGGCGGCGTTGCACATCGGCGGCAGGAACGCGCCGCCGCCGCGCAGAATGCGCAAACACAGGCCAATCAGCAAGGAGCTCTCAGCGTCTACTATCGCTCCTGGAGCGCTTGCATGACAGGACGCGGTTATACGGTGCAGTAAACGTGCTCTACGTTTTTGGAGCATACGCATACTCTCGTGGTCGTTCAAAGCCTTACCTGATGATTTGAGAGTTTTGCTGAATGCGTTTTGCCGTGCAGGGATAGTGTCATCCATCAGATTGCATGCCGAGGCCCGCGACATGACAAAGAATTTCCTAGCTTTTATTCTATTCGCATTATTTGCAGTGCCGGTGTTTGCGCAGAGCGCCGCGGAAGACGCCAACAGGAGCAACAATCCGCTTAATCTGGCAGCCTCCTTCAATATCCAGAATTACTTCACGCCGAGCATGTTCGGTCTGGACACTCATACCAACGATTTCCTGCTGCGTCCCACATTGCCAGTCGGCCCCAATGCGCTTGTTCCCGTACCGGAAATTTTTCGACTCACCGTTCCGGTGAGTACCCGACCAGATCCGGCCGGCGGCTACAACACCGGTCTGGGTGACATCAATCTCTTCGACATTTTTCTTCTTCACACCGGAGAAACGCAAATCGGCGCCGGCCCGCTGCTCACTATCCCCACCGCCACAGATCGAACGCTCGGCACAGGCAAATGGCAAACTGGCCTCGCGGCCGTGGTTGTCAATGCCAACAAACAACGACTGCTCGGTGCTCTCGTCCAGTGGCAGCATTCGTTCGCGGGACAGAGCGACCGGCCGACCGTGCAATCCCTGACGACTCAACCATTCATTATCTGGAACCTACCCGAGGGCTGGTATATCCGTTCAACCGGCATCTGGACGTTTGACTTGCAGCACGGCGACTATTACATCCCTATCGGACTGGGTGCCGGCAAGGCGTGGAAGGCGGGAACCACAATTTTCAATGCATTTGTCGAGCCTCAGTACTCGGTCGCGCATTCGGGCAACGTGCCGAAGTGGCAGATATTCGCCGGCCTGAACATGACGTTTGGTAAGTAAGCCGATTTTCATTACGATAGGCCTCTCAATGTCACTATTCTTGCCCGCGGGACGTCCGCGACATTCGTCCCACGCCTGGGGCGCGGTGTGCGCGGTCACGCTTCTTTTCGCGAGTGAAGCCAGCGCGACCGAAGGTGGTCTCGGGCGCCCCGTTGCAGGCATGAGCGTGCTGCCGGGGGCAGGTATCGTCCCGCCCGAGCCAATGACCATACTGAGCCTGCAACAAATTTATATAGACGGGTCCATCAGCGGTAGTCGTGCCGTGCCTCTCGCCGGCAAAACGTCGCTCGGCGTCGAGGGCGAGGTTGCCTTCACGCTCGCCTCGATTCTTAGAGTGTGGGGTGGCGTTGGCGGCTGGGACTTTGCCTCGGGTATCACGCTGCCGTATGTGTGGACCGAGGTAACCGGCACGTTCTCGGCCGGACAACTGACGAGGTCGACGAGCGATCGCACTTCGAACCTCTTCGATATGTATTTCACGCCTGTCGTCGCGGGCTATCACTTCTCGAAGACGGACCATATTGCGTTGAGCTTCAACTTCTGGGCGCCGACTGGGAATTATGAAGCGAACGCGCTCGCAAATCCGAGCCTGAACAACTGGACGTTCGTCCCGCAGGTCGCGTACACGAAAATCGTACCGAAATACAACCTCGAGTTCGACGTCACATTGGGACTCGAGTTCTATACGCGGAACAATGCGACCGATTACCAGAACGCTCCACTGTTCACACTGGATGCCATGGGCATCAAGAAATTCTCGAACGGTGTCGGAGTAGGTCTCGTCGTGGGAACAGTGCAACAACTCGGTCACGATACAGGGCCGACTGCCGACCGGCTGAACGGTTTTGTCGGACACGACTTTTCGCTGGGCCCAATCATTACCTACGATACGAAGATCGGCGGCAAGCATCCGTTGTCGGCGAGCTTGAGATGGGTGCCCAACATCACCAGCACGAACCGGCTGAAGAGCACAACGAGCGTACAGGCCACCGCCACCGTGGCTTTCTGACGGCCGCGGTGACGCAACGCGAAAAAGAGGTCAATGATGAAGCGCATTGTTCCTGGTTGTTGGCATGGCAATGGGATCGAGGCAACGGCAACCAGCATGCGATACAAGCTCAGCCGGTTGTTCCAGCAAGCAGCAATGGACACCGACTAGAACAGTTGCCGATGGCGCATCCCGCGCCGGGGTCACTCAGACAGCACGCACTGACAAAAGAATGGAGAGAGTCGATGTCGAAACCAGCGAGATTCGAATCCCGGCGGAAGGATCAACCCGAATCTTCCAACGGTAGTGTCCCGGACTCGCCCAATCCATTCGGGCCAAGATCGCTACCACTACGTAGTGAGGCGCGGCGCAACATGCTCGTCGCTTCGATGGTGCTGCCGGCATTGACTATCGGTCGTGCATTGATGCCCGCCATTGCTTACGCCGAATCGCTAACGCCCGCGCAGGCACGCGCGATCGCCAAAGACGCCTATATCTACGGCTATCCGATCGTAGACAACTACCGGATTCTCTATTCCTATTTCGTCGATCGGGACAGTTCTGATTACAAGGGACCGTGGAACGAAATCCATAACACGGCGCGCGTATTTACGGCCGACGACAAGGCACTGCAGACGCCGAATTCCGATACGCCCTACTCGCAGCTTGGACTGGACCTGCGAGCGGAGCCGATGGTGCTGACCATGCCGGAGGTCGAAAAGGGTCGGTACTACTCGGCCGAGTGCAACGATCTCTATACCTTCATCTTCTCGTATATCGGCTCGCGGCGCACGGGCAATCAGGCAGGAAGCTATGTGATTGCGGGCCCCGGCTGGAAAGGGACGAAGCCAGCGGGAATCCGGGAAGTGATCCGATGCGAGACCGAACTTGCGTTCATCTTCTATCGCACGCAACTCTTCAACCCAGCCGACATCGACAACGTAAAGCGTATCCAGGCCGGGTACAAGGTGCAGCCGCTCTCCGCTTTCCTCGGTAAGCCGGCGCCTCGCGCCGCACCCGCAATCGATTTCATGAAACCACTGCCCGTCGAGGAACAGCGGAAATCCGCCAGTTTCTTTAGCGCACTGAACTTCATCCTGCGTTTCTGCCCGACCGATCCGTCAGAGACGAAACTCATGGCCCGATTTGCGAGGCTAGGCCTCGGCGCTAACGGGCGTTTCGATGCGCAAAAGCTGTCTCCGCAAATCAGGACGGCTGTCGAAGACGGCATTGCCGATGCGTGGGCCGCACTGGAAGCGTTCAACAAGCGGGTCGACGCGGGTGAATTCAGTAGCGCCGATGTATTCGGAAGCCGCGCTTTCCTGAAGAACAATTACCTCTTCAGGATGTCGGGCACTGTGCGAGGCATCTGGGGCAATGCGAAGGAAGAAGCCATCTATCCGGCCTACTTCGTCGACTCCAGCGGCCAGAAGCTGGACGCAGATCAACATCGTTACGTACTCCGTTTTCCACCGGGACAGTTGCCTCCTGCGAATGCGTTCTGGTCGCTCACGATGTACGAACTGCCATCGAGGCTCCTGACCGCCAACCCGCTCAACCGCTATCTGATCAACTCTCCCATGCTGCCAGATCTGAAACGTGATGCGGACGGCGGTCTGACGCTCTACGTGCAGGCGGATTCACCAGGCAGCGACAAGGAAGCCAACTGGTTGCCCGCCCCGAAAGGCGCGTTCTTTGCCGCACTACGCGTGTACTGGCCCAAACCGGCCGCTCTCGACGGTCAATGGAAAGCTCCGCCGTTGCAGCGCGTAAGTTGAAGGATTGACCAGCGAGCGCGACATATGAAATACAGGCCGACAATTTTCCGCATCGCCGTGGCGGCGCCGCCTATTCCCCTTGCGCGTGCACAGGAGCATACGAATAAGGGGGCCTCGTGAGCGCCGACAACTTCGATCGGGCCGAGTCCGCTATGTACTTCGCCGCGAGCCTCAAGGAGGCGGGTGACATTGGAAAATTCTTCTCTTCCATCACCGCGAAGTCATGTCGATCGACAGGCAAACCGTGATTCGCGCAAACCGCGACACGCTTTATTCGTCAGGCGTATTCGATCTGGACGCAAGGCCGGGTGACCGTCACGCTCCCGGACACCAGTGGACGGTACGTGTTCAATTCCAGCGGCCACTTCCAGAAGAACGACTTCAATGCTTATTCCTGAGTCCGACTCTATTGTCCACGGACGGAAATCCTGAATGGCTCGTGGAAATTCCCCGAGGCCCAACCTCAGGAATGCCCCGACCATCCATCACGACGGCGAGACCGATTATCACCTGTGGCGAGCCAGAACCGGCGCCGAATATTTCGCAGACCTCACGACGACGTTACACGCAACTTTGAACGAAGGGGACTTCATCGTGAAACGCTTGAGGACATACCAGAGAAGTTCGCAGATTCTGTTCGCGACATTGACCGTACTGGCCGGCTCGCCGCTCCTGCTCGACGTCATGGCATCGACCGCTTACGCACAATCGCCAGCAAAACTCCCGAACCAGCAACTGGACTCGCTGACCGCGCCGATCGCGCTCTATCCGGACGCCCTCCTCGCGCAGGTGCTGATGGCCTCCACCTTCCCGCAGGACGTGCCCGCCGCCGCCGCATGGTCGAAAGCCAATCCGAACCTCAAGGGCGACGACGCCGTGAAGGCGGTTGCATCGCAGCCGTGGGACCCGAGCGTGCAATCGCTGGTGGCATTTCCACAAGTGCTGGCCACGATGGCGTCGAAACCCGACTGGGTCGCGCAACTCGGCAACGCTTTTCTCGCGCAGCCGGACGATGTGATGGACTCCGTGCAACGGTTGCGCAGGCAGGCCCAGAAGGCCGGCAATCTGCAGACCAACCAGCAGCAGAAGGTGGTCGTCGAGCAAAGCGCGATCCAGATCGTGCCGGTGAACCCGCAGGTCGTCTACGTGCCGACATACAACCCTACCGTTGTCTATGGAGCGTGGCCCTATCCGGCCTATCCACCGGTGTATGTGCCGCCCCCGCCGGGGTACGCGGTCGCCAGCGGCCTCGCGGCGGGGCTCGCGTTCGGCGCCGGCGTCGCCATCACCAGCGCGTTGTGGAGCGACGTCAACTGGAACAATCACAACGTCAACATCAACGTCAATCGGTACAACAACATCAATGTCAACCACCGGCTCGACGTGAATAGCAATACCACGAACTGGAACCGCAATTCGACCTTCAACCGCAATACCACGGCCAACATAGGCAGCACGCAGCACGATGCCTATCGCGGACGCGATATGTCAGCTTCACGGGCGCAGGCGCAGCAGACGCTGCAGAACCGCACCGGCCAGAATCTGGGCGGGACGGCCAGCCAGCGCCTGCAGGGCATCCAGCACGGCGGCGACCATGCCGGCGAGCTCCGTAACGGCGCGCAGAACGTGAACCGTGACAATGCCCTGCGCGGCGCCGGCAACGGCGGCGACACGCAGCGGGACATACAACGCGGACAGGCCAGCCGGCAGTCGTTGGCGGATAACCGTGGCAATGGCGGCGGCTTCGGCGCGCACGGCGGCGCACAGCAGCGTGGCGGCAATCCGGGAGCAGCAAGCTTCGGCGCGGCCGGCGGCGGACAACAACGCGCCGGCGGCTTCGGCGCGGGTGGCTTCGGCGCCGGTGGCGGAGGTCAACGTCACTTCGGCCGGCAACATTGACCCGATCTCACAGGAGTCGCTCATGATCCGCATCCACACCTTCGGCGCACGGTTTGCCGGCGCCTTTGCACGCCCCCTCGTCCCTCGCCTCGCCGGCTCCGTGCTCGGCCTCGCCGCATTGCTGGCCGGTGCGGCCACGGCGCATGCCCAGGCTGTCTATCCGACACCCGAGGCCGCCGTCAACGCGTTCGTCGACGCGCTCTCGAGCAACGATAACGCCGCCATGCGGCAGATACTCGGCAAGGACTTCACCCGTTTCATCCCGACCAGGGACGTGGGCGAAGACGACATCTACGAATTTCTCGGCGCCTGGTCGGCGGGGCACCGGATCGTCGACGATCCCGCGCCGCTCGACGGCCACGCGAGCAAGCATCTGTCGGTCGGCACCAGTGGCTGGACCCTGCCGATTCCGCTCGTGGAAACGTCACATGGCTGGCGCTTCGATCCCGCCGCCGGCCATGATGAAATCCTGACGCGCCGCATCGGCCGCAACGAGCACGCGGCGATGCTGACGTCGCTCGCCTATCTCGATGCCCAGCGCGACTACCATGGGCTGACCCGGCATTACGCGCAACACATCCTCAGTACGCCGGGCCAGCATGACGGTCTTTACTGGCCGAGCGCGCCAGGAGAAGCAGAGAGTCCGCTCGGCCCGCTCGCCGCGACCATGCCGCATACCGCGACCGTCTCGCAGGAGGGCTACCACGGCTATCACTTCCGCATCCTGAGCGCACAAGGGCCGCATGCCAAAGGCGGCAGTCAGAACTACGTCGAGAACGGCGCCATGACGAAGGGCTACGGTCTCGTTGCCTGGCCCGCCGAATATGGCAAAACGGGCGTGATGAGCTTTATCGTCAATCAGGACGGGCAGATCTATCAGAAAAACCTCGGCCCGCAATCCGCGCACGCCGCGGCCGCGCTCAAATCGTTCGATCCGGACGCGTCGTGGGAGGCCGTGCAACCGTAAGCGTGCCGCGGTCCACGGAGTCGTTCGCCGCGTCCGCATCCTGTGATGACGTTGTTTTCCAGTTCGATGCTCGCATGGAATACGAGAACCTGATTGCGTGCCATGAATGCGACGCGCTGTTTCGCAAGCCGCGGCTGCAAGACAAATCGTCCGCGCATTGCCTGCGTTGCGGCGCGACCCTCTACCGGAGCGTGTCGCGCCGTCTCGACTGCATCTGCGCATTGACGCTTGCCGCCCTGTTCACATTCGTCATTGCCCAGGGCTTTCCGATCCTCGAACTCCCGACCGCCGGCATCGTTTCGCG
>Ga0153988_1000212_pt1 | contig 14560 bp, 11 predicted proteins | sample TSNC072MetaG_FD_104742 | JGI IMG/M metagenome (GOLD analysis project Ga0153988, IMG submission 104742) | Attine ant fungus gardens microbial communities from North Carolina, USA - TSNC072 MetaG | ecosystem: Host-associated > Fungi > Mycelium > Unclassified | place: USA: North Carolina, Jones...
CCGGACACGCCGTGGCACATCGAGCAGTTCTGCGTCGCGATCGTCGCGCCGCGGCCGATCGAATCCGCCGCCGCATGCGTGACTCGCTGCGGCGGCAGCACGACCACTTCACTGGGCACCGTTGCCGGGACGCTCTTGTCGCCGCCGTACCAGCTCGACGGCACGCCCGCCGCGCCGCAGATGCGCGCCCAAAGATCGAGGCCGCCGAACGCCGTGCTCGCCGACGGCAGCCAGACGAAGCCGATCAGTATCGCGACGATCGCAATCGCGATCGTGCCGCCCACGCTCCATGTGAACCATGGATTGCGCAAGCTGAAGACGCGTTCCTCGTTCATCGCTGTGCTCCGATGACGACCGCCGGCACCGAAGTCTGCGGCAGCCTGAGCAACTGCAGGATCGGCACGCTGTAGTTGACGACCGTGAGCCCGATCATCAGCGAGACCCACAGGCCGAAGCCGTTGAGCGCGACCGGCACGCGCTCGACCGGATGCGCGGCGGTCGCGAAACGGAATGTTTGCGGTTCGGTCGCGGGCCCGAACTGCGACTTCGCGAGGATATAGATGAACAGCACCCCCGAGACGAGCAGGATCAGCCCGCCGACCGCCGACATGCCGACCCAGAACGCCTGCCCCTGCATGCCCGGCATGCTGTAGTCGTAGTAGGCCATGCGGCGCGGCGCGCCGAGCAGGCCGACGTAGTGCCACGGTAGTGTCACGACCATCATGCCGATGAACCACAGCCACAACTGCGTGCGCACGAGCTTCGCCGAGCAGATCGCGCGGCCGGTCAATTGCGGCCACAGTTCATACGCGATCGCGAAGTACATGATGACGATCGCGCCGCCGAAGATCAGATGGAAGTGCCCGGTCACCCACTGCGTGTTGTGCACGGTCGAGTTCAACTGATAGCTCATGTTGATGAGCCCGCCCGCGCCGCCGAAGCCGAGCATCACGAACGAGAACGCGATCACGAGCATCATCGGATTGCGCCACGGCAGCGCCGTGAGCCAGCCGAACGCACCTTTGCCGCCGCGCAGCCGGCCCGCGATTTCGACCGACGCGCAGATCGTGAACACGGTCAGCAGCGTCGGCACCGACACCATGCCGGTGAACACCGCGTGCAGGAACTTGAAGCCCGCGCCGACCTGCGGATCGGCGAACAGATGGTGGATGCCGATCGGCATCGCGAACACGAGGAACAGGATGAACGACACGCGTGCCATCGAGTCGCTGTAGAGCCGTCCGCCGATCGCGCGCGGCACCAGCGTGTAGTACGCGATATACGCCGGGATCAGCCAGAAGTAGACGATCGCATGCAGCGTCCACGAGAACAGGATGCGCGCGAGGCCGGCGTCGATCGTCTTCGTGAGGCCGAAGGCGACCGGCAGGATCTGGAACAGGATTTCGAGCGCCGCGCCGACGGCGGTCCACGCCCACAGACACGCGCCCGCCACGTTGGCGAACATCGCGAGCGGCACCGGCTTGCCCGGATTGGCGCGCTTCCAGATGCGCAGGTTCACGTGCATCAGCGCGACCCAGATCCACGAGCCGATCACCACGAGCACCACGCCGAGGTAGTAGAACGGACTGCCGATCATCGGCGGATAGAACGTGTAGAGCACCGAGGCCTCGCCGAGCGCGACCGGCACCATCGCCATGACCGCGCCGACGAGCAGGATGAAGAACGCGGCCCACGCCCACTTGAGGCCCGCGAGGTGCTGCGCGAGCGCAAGCTCGACGATCGCGTAGCCGAAGCCCATCGCGACGAGCGTCGGCAGCGCGTAGGCCATCACGGTACCGTGCGCGGTCACCGAGCGGTAGTACAGCTCGGGGTCGCCGACCCATGGCAGGAACGGACTGCGCGCGAGCATCTGCCAGGCGCCGAGCACGAGCGCGACGAGGAACAGCACGAAGGCGAGCCAGAAATGCGCGAGAACGAGTCGCTTAGCGTGAAACACAGCTGAGTCTCCGTGATTGCCGGGCCTGCTCGAAGAAGGCGGCTTTGTCGATCACTTTCACGTGCGCCCACATGGTCTGATGGCCGAAGCCGCAGAATTCGTGGCACGGCATCGCGTGGTCGGCGGGATGGTCGAAATAGGTGTTCAGCGTCGAGACGTAGCCGGGCACGATCATTGTGTTGATATTGGTGTCGTTCACGAGCAGGCCGTGCACGACGTCGGCACTCGTCGTGCGGATCGTGACCGGCGTGTCGGCGGGCACGAGCAGGCACTGCGGCGTGAACGAGTATTGCTGCGCGACGAAACGCACGATCACCGAGCCGTCGGGCTGGACCGCGCTGCCGAGATTGTTCTCGACGAATTCGCCGGACAGTTGCAGCCGCTCGGGATCGATGGTCTCGACGCGCGAGGGCGGCATCATCGCCCAGTGCACGCCGGAGAATACGATCACGGCGAGCAGCAGCACGATCAGCGCGCTGGCGAAGATGGCCCAGCGGCGCTCGGCGCGTAACGCGACCGCATGGCCGCTATGGGGTTGATGGCTCGATTCGGTCGACATGGTCAGTGGATGATGCCGCGCGGCAGGAACACCAGAAAGTAGAAGCCGAACCAGATCGCGATGACGATCAGCGTCGCGACGCCGGCGAGCGCGATCGCGCCATGCGGACCGGCGGCGACGATGCGCTCGACTTCGGCGTCGGTGGGCGGCGCGTCGTGGGTATCGTTCGCTTCCATCTTGCGGTTCTCTCCGTGTTGTCCGGGGCGGCGCGTCAATGCAGCGGCGCGTTGCGCAACGCGTTGACCTCGCGGGCCGTCACCGGCAGCCCGTGATTGCCCCACGCGGTGCGGATAAACGTGACGACGGCGGCCGCCTCGGTGTCGTTCAGTTCCTGGCCGAACGGCGGCATGCCGTAGGGCTCCGGATTGCGCTTCGTGCCGGGCGGGAAGCCGCCGTTGAGCACGATGCGGATCGGGTTGACGGCCGAATCCATTTCGATCGACTGGTTGCCCGCGAGCGGCGGATAGTGCGGCAGTTGTCCCTCGCCGTTGGCGCCGTGGCAGAGCGCGCATTTGTCCGCGTAGATCTGCTTGCCGAGCGCGAACACCTGCGCGTCGGGCGTCGCGCTCGGGCCGCTCTTGCGGCCGCGATTGTCGGGCAGCGACTTCAGATAGACGGCCATCGCGCGGATGTCGTCGTCCGACAGATACTGAAGGCTGTGATAGGTGACTTCGGCCATCGGACCGTAGACCGCGCCGCGCTTCGAAATGCCGGCCTGCAGCAGATCGACGATGTCCTCGATGCTCCAGTCGCCGAGGCCGCCGTCCTTGTCGGACGTGAGCGACGGCGCGTACCAGTTCTGCACCGGAATCAGCCCGCCCGCGAACTGCTCGCGCTGCGACGAGCCGCCGAGCATGTTGATGCGCGTATGGCACATCGAGCAGTGTCCGAGCCCTTCGACGAGATACGCGCCCCGGTTCCACTCGACCGATTTAGCCGGATCGGGCTTGAACTCGCCTTCATGGAAATACAGCGTGCGCCAGCCATACAGCAGCTCGCGCTGGTTGAACGGAAAGCGCAGCGTGTGCTTGCGGTTCGGTTCGCGCACCGGCTCGACGGTTCTGAGGAACGCGAAGATCGCATCCGAGTCTTCGCGCGTGACCTTCGTGTATTGGGCGATCGGCATGGCCGGATAGATCAGCGTGCCGTCGGGCTTGCGGCCCGTGCGCATCATCTTGAAGAAGGCGTCCTCGCTCCACGTGCCGATGCCGTATTGCGGATCGGGCGTGATGTTCGGCGAATAGAGCGTGCCGAACGGCGTTTCCATCGCGAGACCGCCCGCAAACAGCTTGCCGCGCGGCGCGGTGTGGCAGGCGATGCAGTCGCCGGCGCGCGCCAGATACTCGCCGCGCTTGACGATGTCGGAGCGGGTGTCGGTGGCGGGCACGGTGGTTGCGGTTGTCGTTGCGTTAGCGGCGGCGGGCGTGGCCTGCGGCGCCGCGGCATGGGCCATGGCGATCAACGGCATGGCCGGCAGATCGAAAAGCAGGCCGGCGCCGCTCGCGATGAGGCCGACTGCCAGCGAGCCGGCCGCGAGCGATCTCGTCATGCGGCGGCGCGGCTTGCCAGGACAGCCCAACCTCGCACCCAGCGAGCGCAGCAAACCCGGCGAACGAAGTATCGGCTTCATTGCGGCTGGCTCCCGCAGGCGAGCGGCAGCGGCCCGGCGGCCGTCGGCGCGGGCCGCGGATCGGCCGGACGCGGCTGGCGCGCGAGCCAGCTCGACACCGCGGTGATGTCGCGATCGTTCAGCTTGACCGCGATCGTATGCATGCAGTCTGGCGCGAGCGCGTGACGCGTGCCCGAGCGCCACGTGCCCATCTGTCCGGCGATATAGCTCGCATGCAGTCCGAGCAGGCCCGGAATACCCGGCTGCGTGCCGGTCATGCGCGCGCCGTGACAGGCAATGCAGGCTGGTATCTTGCGCGCCGGGTCGCCGTGCCGCACGAGCCGCTCGCCCGCGGCGAGCACCTCGGGCGACACGTTGCTGTGATCGGCCTCGGGGTAGGGCGGTTGCAGGTCGGCAAAATACTGCGCGATCTTGCGCAGATAGTCGTCGGGCAGAAACGCGAGCAGATAGCCCATCGGCGGATAGGTGCGGCCGCCGTCGCGAAACGCGGTGAGCTGGTTGAACAGATAGTCGGCGGGCTTGCCCGCGATACGCGGAAAGTAGTCGTTGTTCAGGCCCTGGCCCTGCACGCCGTGGCACGACGTGCAGGCGCGCACGCGGTCGTCCATTGCCGATGGCATCGCGCCGGGCACGCCAGGTACCTGAGTGGCCGCGAGCGCCGCGCCGCTGCCGAGCGCGTACAGCAGAAATAGCAGAACTGAAGATCCGATGGTTCTACGATGCACGCCAGGCCTCGTCAGGGGAACGTTCTTTTCTCTCGATCTGTTTTTCATGCGCGTTCGCGGGCTCTCTGGCGAATCCGGCAGGCGGCGCATGACGGACCATCGTGTGTTTCTTGCTTGTTGCTTATCAGGACTGCCTGAACGGCAAAGCGGAACGGATTTGTTTTGGATCGCGAAATATCGATTCGCGACGGCGATGCGTTTGCATGCCGACAACGATGATGCATGCTGAATGCACTGCCGTATTCAGCATGAGCAACGCATTCAAATGGCTGCGTGGAGTCGGCTCGCGGTAGCGCGCACAGGTTGCAGCAATTCAGGGGGAGCGTCAACCGCAGTGGCCGACGCACTGACGGATTCTTGAGATAGATCAAAACATGCTATGCACGATGCAGCGCAATTTCAATGTGCGGGCGCACAGTGTTGTTCGTGCGATGCACGAAAGGAGGCGAATGTGATCGTCTGATGTCGGCGCGCTACGTCTTATGCGAAGAGCCGCATGAGCGCCGTGCGCGCATTGCTGACCCGTTCGCTTTCGCCGGGCCGCCCCGGCAGCAGATGAAACTCGACTGCGGGCAGCGCGGGCAAGCCGCTGTTGGCCGGGCAGGCCACCACGCCGTTGCCGGTCGACGATTCGTTCAGGCACGAGATGCCGAGCCCCGCCTTCAGCGCGAGTTGCAGACCTGCGACGCCCGAGGCCGAATGCGATACCACGTAGGCCACCTTGTGTTCGTCGAGCAGCTTGACGACGAAACGCTGCAACTGGCACGTCGACGGCAGCAGCACGAGGTGAAACGGCGCGGACAGTCGCGGCGCGGCATCGGCGGCGCTGACCCACAGCAGCTTTTCGCGCCGCACGACCGTGCTCGCCGGTGCGCCGCCGCGCATGCGCGTCTGACCGGTGACGAGCCGCGCCGAGAGCCCGATGTCGAACGACGTGTGATCGTCGGCGCCGCTGTCGATCACCGCGCTCGGCAGCACCGTGACGTGCAGCCTCAGGCGCGGGTGCTGTTCGGAGAACGCTTTCAGAATGCGCGCGATGTCGTGCGGCCGGTAATAGTCGGTGATCGCGATGCGCAATTCGCCGTCGAGCGAGCGGCCCTGCAGGTCGTCGAATGCTGCTTCGCTCATCGCGATGATGCGCCGTGCATGATCGAGCAGGCGCTCGCCCGCGGGCGTCGTGCTGACGCCCCGCTTGCTGCGCACGAACAGCGGTTGGCCCGCGCGTTCCTCGAGCTTCTTCAACTGCTCGCTCACTGATGACTGCGACAGGAACACACGTTCCGCGCCCGCCGACACGCTGCCCGATTCGGCGACGGCAACGAAAGTCCGCAACTGCGTGAGGTCGAATCCGCGCTGGCTCATGATTCGGTATTTCCGATAGTGATGATCTGATTTTCCGGCTTTTCCGATGGAAAGGCCGGCCGTAGGATACCTCTGAATTCCTTCGGAGAGTGGGATGGACAACGAATCTGTGGCGCCGCTGACCGGTGCGGTCGAACGCGGCGCGAAGCATCGCTGGAAGGTGCTCGGCGTGGGCTTTGCCGCGAACGCGAGCTTTTCTGCGGCGTTCTCGGGCATTCCGACGACCGCGGTTTTTCTGCGCTCGGGCTATCACCTCGGCAACGATGGGCTCGGTCTCGTGCTGGGCATGCTTGGCCTCGGCATCGCGGTCAGCGAGTTGCCGTGGGGGCTGTTGACCGACCGCTGGGGCGACCGTCGCGTACTGTTGCTCGGCTTGCTGTCGACCGCGGCTGCGCTCGCCGGTCTTGCGTTGTTCGTGTCGCCGGGCGGCGCGCGGGTGCCGGGCATGACGCCGCTCGCGCTCGGCCTGCTGCTGGTCGGCATGCTCGGCGGCAGCGTCAACGGATCGAGCGGCCGCGCCGTGATGGCGTGGTTTCGCGAAGGCGAGCGCGGCCTCGCGATGAGCATCCGGCAGACGGCCGTGCCGGCCGGCGGCGGGCTCGGCGCGTTGGTGCTGCCGGCGCTCGTGTCGCGCAGTGGTTTTGCGAGCGCGTATGCGGTGCTGGCGGTGGCGTGCGCGGTGACGGCGTGGTTCGCGTGGCGCTGGCTGCATGAGCCGGCGCATCTGCGCGTGGAAGACAGGAGTGGGGCTAACGGAGCTAATGGCGCTAACGCGGCTAGCGGGGCTAACGGTGCGGAACGGGCGCGTGGCGCCCACGCTGCGCGCCCGGCTCGCGGGCAGGCTGCGGCGGCACGGTCCAGCGCGCCGGCGGTGGTCTTGCCGTTGCGCGATCTGCGCATCTGGCGCGTCGCGCTGGGTGCGGGCGCGTTGTGCGTGCCGCAGATCGCCGTCATCACGTTCGGCACCGTGTTCCTGCACGACTTCGGCCGCGCCGGCGTGCTCGCGATCAGCGTGACGATGGCCGCCGTGCAAACGGGCGCCGCGATCGCGCGCGTATGGAGCGGCGCGTGGACCGACCGGCGCGGCAATCGTCGCGCGTATATGCGTGCGTGCAGTCTGCTCACCGCGGTGCTGTTCGCGTTGCTCGCGCTCGCGACGGGGCTCGCCGGCATGCATCACAGCGCGCTGGCGGCGCTGTTCGCGCTGATGATCGTGCTCGGTGGCGTGAGTGCGTCCGCATGGCACGGCGTCGCGTTTACCGAACTCGCGACGCTCGCCGGCACGAGCCGCGCGGGCACCGCGCTCGCGATCGGCAATACCTGTGTGTTCCTCACGCTGTTTGTGACGCCGCTCGCAATTCCGCGTCTGCTGTCCGTGGGTGCATGGCCGATGGTGTGGGCAGTTGCGAGCGCATGCGCATTGATCGCGCTGCCGGTGTTGCCGCGCGCGGCCTCGGCACGAGCGATGCCGGCGGCGCGCGCCTGCGACGCCGCCGGATCGTGAGATGCCGGAGCGTGAGACGCCGGAACGTAAGATGCATGATGCGCTTTTGAAGCGGATTCGGAACGGTCCGATTGTCGCGCGATGGTGGCAATGATTTGATGATCGATTCGGCACGTTGGAGCGCGGTGACGAGCGACCCGACACGCGCGGCGAACCCCGGCGGTTTGCCGCGCGAGCCCATCACCGCTACGACATGCGAGGTCCATCGTGACGAATCTTCGAATCATTCTCGCTGACGATCATCCGTTCATTCTGCTCGGCTTGCGCGCTGCGCTTGCGATACGCGCGGGTGTCGAGGTCGTCGGCCAGGCGCTCACTCCGGCCGCGTTGATCGCGCTGCTGCAAAGCATGCCATGCGACGTGCTCGTGATCGACCTCTCGATGCCCGAGCCCAGCGGCACGATCGAAGATGGACTCGGCCTCGTGCAGCGCATTCGCCGCGACTGGCCGGCGTTGCGTGTTGTCGTCGCGACCGCACAAACGGACCTCGACGTGCTACGCGCGCTCGCCTCGGATGACACAGTGAGCGTGTTTTCCAAAGCAGACCCGCTCCGCGAACTCGCGCAGGCCATCGAGCAGAGCGACACCGGCGTGCGCTATCTGGGCCGCTCGGTCGTCGCGGCGCTGGCTCATGTGCGGGACGACGAGCATGCCGCCGCGTGCGAGTCGCAATTCTCGGGACGCCAAAGCGAAATCGTGCGCAGACTCGTGTGCGGCGAGTCGATCGGCGAGATCGCGGTGGCGCTCGGTTGCCATCGCCGCACTGTCACGCGGCAAAAGCGCGCGGCGATGGAGCGGCTCGGCGTCACCACCGACCCCGATCTGTTTGCGCATGTGCGCGCTCACGGCATGTCTTGCCTCGAACCGGATCCGCCGGTGTAGATGCGCGAAATCATTCGCGCCATTTCAGAGCGCTCTTATATTTATCGTCGGCGAAATCCTCAATCATTTCGATGATGCCGTTCACACGGAATCAGGCATCACGAAACGAACGTACGAGGGAGCGTGAAACGATGAACTCCATTGCTGCGACAGGCATGCCGGTTCGAACGATTATTGCGGACGATCATCCGCTGGTTCTGCTGGCTATCGAGCACCTGATCGGCAACTATCCGGATCTGCAACTGGTCGGCCGCGCGGCGGACCTCAACGAGCTGTTCCGCCAGGTCGAGCGCGGTCCATGCGATCTGGTGCTGATGGACCTCTACATGCCAGGCGGGTTCGACGGCGGCGGCTTCCATGCTGTCAGGCGGTTCAAGGAGCGCTACCCGAATGTCGCGCTCGTGATCCTCACGATGGAAACCGAAGCGGCGATATTGCGCAAGCTGATGTCGCTCGGCGTCGACGGACTGCTCAGCAAGCGTGACCGGATCGATCTGATTCGCGTGGCGGTGGTGACGGCGCTTGCGCACGAGTGCTACGTCGGGCCGGCCGTGCGCGCGTCGCTCGCCGACGTCGCGATGAGCCAGCAGCTCGATGTCGTACGCGCCACGCTGTCGCGCCGCGAACTCGACGTGTTCACGCAATATGCGTCCGGTCTGGGCGTGACTGAAATCGCGGCGCGGCTCGGGCGCAGCGTGAAGACGATCAGCGCGCAGAAGCGCATGGCGATGCGCAAGCTGGCGCTCAATAGCGACGCTGAACTGTTCCGCTTTGCGTTCGAGCACGACGTGGTGCCTGAATGGCATGGCCGGGCGGGCGAGTACGGGCCTGGGCGTGGCAGCGAATACCGCCACGAATATGGCCCGGTCTACGGTTACGCCGGCGACCTCGAGCAGGACTACCCGCAGGGCGATTACCTCGGCTACCCGCAGGGCGGCGAGCAGGATCGCTGAGCGGCGGCGATGTGCCGCGTAGCCGCGCGGCACTGGCATCACTATCGGCATGACCCGGGGAGCACGTTGCGTGCGGGCGTGCCGATGACAACACAACAACGGATGGCAAACAAAATCCAACTTGTCGTGGCGGACGATCACGACTGCATTCGCGCGGGCGTCAGATATCTGCTGCACACGCGACCCAATCTCGAAATCGTCGGCGAAGCGGCCGACGCCAACGCGCTCGAAAAACTGCTCGACACTCGCGCGTGCGATGTCGTGGTTTCGGACATCGGCATGCCGGGGCTCGACGGCCGCGGCAACGCCGTGCCGCTGTTGCGCCGCATGCTGAGGCGCAAGCGGCATCCGCGCGTCGTCGTGCTCACGATGGTGAACCGCGCGCCGATGCTGATGGGCCTGTGCAGAATCGGCGTGACCGGCATCGTCGACAAACGCGACGCCGCCGCGGCCTTGATCGACGCGATCGAAGCCGTTGCGGCGGGACGGATTCATCTGTCGCAGCAGGTGCGCGCGGTGCTCGAAGCGGCGCAGCCGGACTTGCCGCTGCACTCGGGCGCACTCAGCGCGCGAGAGTGGGAAGTGTTCCAGCTCTATGCGCGCGGACTCGCGGTGCATGAGATTGCCGGGCGCCTGCGGCGCAGCGGCAAGACCATCAGCACGCAGAAGCGCAGCGCGATGCGCAAGCTCGGTCTCGAAACCGAAGGCGATCTCGTCAACTACGCCAGCCAGATCGGATTGATCTGACGACGTTTGACGTGTGAGCGCGGCATTTCGTGACGGCCCGATTCAGATTGCTCCTGGTTTTAGGAATATTCTGATTGGTCGCGGGTAAGCCCCATTCAATAATGTCCAACCTGTCATGGTGCTATTCACGACTCGTCACGCATTGTGAATAGCACCGGCTTTATTTCGCCATCCTGATAGAAGGCGGCGGGACATATTCAATGCAGAGGTCTTCGTGCTGTCGCGCGGCGCCTTCTGCCCTGTATCTGGACGAATGGGAGAAGGAATGGTCGCGCTAGGTAAGCGTCTGTGGGCCGAAAGCGTGGGCACCGCATGGCTCGTGTTCGTCGGGTGCGGGAGCGCCGTGCTCGATCCGGGCGGGGTGATGCAAGGTAATGGCGCGCTGGAAATGTCGCTCGCGTTCGGGCTCGCTTTCGCGACTGCGAGCTATGTGTTTCACGAGACCTCGGGGGCGCATTTCAATCCCGCCGTCACGATCGGTTTCACGGTCGCGCAACGCTTTCCGGTGCGCGACCTGTTGCCGTATATCGCCGCGCAACTCGTGGGCGCGACGCTCGCCGCGGCTTTTCTCGTCTACGTCGCGAGCGGCCGGCCCGGTTTCGACATCGCCGCGAGCGATTTCGCGGCGAATGGCTTCGGCGCTCATTCGCCAGCGGACTATCCGCTGCATTCGGCACTCGTCATCGAGTTCGCGCTGTCTTTCGTGTTCGTCATCGCTTGCCTGCTCGTTGCCGAACGGAAAGCGCTGGCTCCGGTCGCGCCGCTCGTTACGGGCGCCTGTTTGATGCTCGCCTATCTCGTGTCGATTCCGGTCACCAATGGCGCGGTCAATCCGGCGCGATCGACGGCGCAGGCGCTGTTCGTCGGCGCCTGGGCGCTGGATCAGCTCTGGTTGTTCTGGGCCGCGCCGCTCTCGGGCGCGGTCGCGGCCGGCGTTCTGTTCTCGTTGATGCACGGCAACGCCGATCCGTCCGCGAAGTTGACCGATGAGCGGGGTGACGTCGCGTGAGCGGTTGTCGAGGCCATGCGGGTGTGCGTTACGTGGGTGCGCGCTACGCCATGTCGGCAACGTTCCGGCCGCGTTGCTCGTCGTGGCGCCTGTTCGCGTTATGCGTCGTGGCGCTGGTGCTCGCGACCGGCATCGCCAGGCCGTCTCACGCCGCGTTGCATACTCCTCGCGCATCCGCATTGCCCCTCGCTTCCTTCACCACCGATTTCGCCGCTCATTCCACAAACTTCCCCGCCAGACTGACCGTCGGTGTGCTCGCGGAAGGCTGGTCGCCGTTCGACATACAGCAGGGCGGCCGGCTCACGGGTGTGAGCGGCGATCTGTTGCGCGCGCTCGTCGGGCCGAACGTCGTTATCGAGGCAAAGACATTTCCCGATATGGCGCAATTGCTCGCGGCGGCATGCGCGGGCAACGTCGATCTGCTGATGAGCGTCGCCCGCACGCCCGAACGCGAACGTTGCCTCAGTTTTTCGGCGCCTTATTTCCGCGCGTTCGCCTCGGCGGTCGTGCGGCGCGACGACGACCGCTATACCAACCCGGCCGGACTCGCCGGCGCGCGGATCGCAATAGAGCGTGGTTTCGCACGCGAGCGTCTGCTGCGCGAGGGTTTTCCGCGCACGGCGCTCGTTCCGTTCACGACTACGCATGAGGCGCTCGCGGCGGTTCTGCGCGGCGACGCCGACCTTTACATCGGCTTCACGCCGGTCGTGCAGTTCGAACTGGCCACCGACGGGTTTCGCGGCCTGCGCGTGGCGTTCGAGCAGGGCGGCAAGGCGCTCGACTTGCGCTTCGGCGTGCCGCTCGACCGCATTGCATTGCGCGATCGTCTGAACCACGCACTCGCGTCGATGAATCCCGCCGAGGCCGCCGCGATTCGCGCGCGCTGGCTCTCCGGCAACTTCAGCGCCGCGCCCGAGCCGCCCGCGTCCGGCTTCACGCTGACGCCGCAGGAGAAGAACTGGCTGCGCTCGCTGCCGCCGTTGCAAGTCGGTTTCGACGGCGACTGGCCACCGTTCAGCTATATCGACGACGCGGGCCATCCCGTCGGCCTCACCGCCGACTACCTCGCGTATCTGAGCAGCACGCTCGGCGTCGTGTTCAACCGTGCGCGCACGACCGGTTGGCCGTCCACCGTCGAAGCGTTCCAGCGCGGCGACCTCGCGATTCTCTCGACGGCGTCGAGCCACGGTCCGCCTCTCGAAGGTGCAGCGCATAGCCGCGTCTACGAGAGTGATCCGCTCGTGATCGTCGGCCGCAGCGGCGCGCCGCCTGCGTGTTCGTTCGGCGATTTCGCGTCGTGCCGCATCGTCATTCCCCCGCATGTGGCCGGCTTGCTGCCGCTTGCGTTCGAAGCCGTGCCGGCCGGGCGCATCGCCGTCGCGGAAAGTCTCGGCGACGCGTTGCGCAAGGTCGCGAGCGGCGAGGCCGACATCCTTGCCGGCAATGCGGCCGCTATCAATGCGCAGCTCCAGCAGCGCTATGCGGGCGTGCTCACGGTGGTCGGCACGCTTGGCGAAGCCGATTCGCTGTATTTCGCGGTGCGTCAGGACTTGAGCCCGCTCGTCAAACTGATCGACCGCGCATTGCAGGCGATGCCGGCTGCCGAAAAGCAGCGCATCCGGCAGAAGTGGGTGAGCCCCGTTGCCGCGCACGAAAGAATCTGGAGCGTGACCGCAATGCGCTTGCTGCCGGTGCTGATCGGCATCGGCGTCGTGCTGCTGGTCACGTTGCGCGCCTACCTGCTGCTGCAGCGCGAAGTCAGGTTGCGCAAGCAGACCGAGCGTGAGCTCGCGCTGCAACTGAACTTCCAGGAGACGATGATGAAGACGGTGCCCTATCCGCTTATCGCGAAAGACCTGGACGGGCGCTACATCGCGATCAACGAGGCGTATGAAAAGGCGTGCGGGAAGCGCCGCGACGCCGTGCTCGGGCGCACCACGGCGGAAGTGGGAACCTGGGGCGGCGAGAACAGCCGCAAGCTCGACGACATGACGCGCGAGATTCTGCGCGGCGGCCGTATCGCGAAGGTCGAACTGCAATTCAAGGGCGAGGCGGGCGAAATGCGGCACGGCTTCTTCTGGACGAGCGTCTGCTACGGCAGCGACGGCCAGCCGGTCTGCGTGCTCGGCACGATGGTCGACGTCACCGACATCCGCCGCGCCGAAATGCTCGCGCGCGAAACCGAGCGGCGCCTGTTCGACGTGACGCGCTCGTTGCCGGCTGTCGTGTTCCAACTGCGGCGCAGCCCGGCCGGCGCGTATTCGTTTCCGTATATGGGCGGCGACACGCGGCATCTGCTCGGCGATGACGAGGTGTCGCCGGGGCAGCATGGCTGGAGCGATTTTCAGCGAGTGGCGGAGCAGGACCGGCCGCTCGTGCTGGCCGAACTCGAGCGCTCGGCGCGTTGCGAAACGCCGGTGCATACCGAGTTTCGCCTCGAAAGCGGCGGTCAGCCCAAGTGGGTACGCGCCGAGCTGGTGCCGCGCCGCGAGGCGGACGGCGGCGTCGTCTGGAGCGGCTATTGGGTCGATGCGAGCCTCGAGCACGCGCGCTCCGAGGAACTCGCGCGGGCGCGCGATCTGGCTGAGGCGGCTGCGCGCGCGAAAGACAGCTTCTTTGCGATGATGAGCCACGAAATCCGTACGCCGATGAACGGCGTGCTCGGTCTCGTCGAAGTGCTGGAGCGCACGCCGCTCAGCACGGACCAGAGCGAAATGCTCGGCATGATCCACGAGTCGGCGGGCGCGCTGCTGCAGATTCTCGACGATCTGCTCGACTATTCGAAAATCGAAGCGGGGCGGCTGACGCTCGAAGCGGAGCCGATCGACCTGCGCGAACTCGTCGATAACGCGGTCGGCCTGCTTGCGGGGCGAGCCCATGAAAAAGGGCTCAAGGTGCGCATGGAGATTGCCGCCGAGGTTGCCGCGACATTGCGTGGCGACAGCGTGCGCCTGCGGCAGATTCTCTTCAATCTGCTCGGCAATGCGATCAAGTTCACGACGAAGGGCGAGGTCGGCGTGAGCGTGTCGGTTGCCGAGCGCGGCGGCGGGTCGCGCACAGTCACGGAGGCATCCGTGCAGACGCTCGAAATAAGCGTGCACGACACCGGCATCGGCATCGCGCCGGACGTGCAGGCCAGTCTGTTCGAGCCGTTCGTGCAGGCCGAATCGTCCACCACGCGGCGCTTCGGCGGCACGGGTCTGGGGCTGACGATCTGCCGCAAGCTGATCGA
>Ga0153988_1000213_pt1 | contig 14558 bp, 16 predicted proteins | sample TSNC072MetaG_FD_104742 | JGI IMG/M metagenome (GOLD analysis project Ga0153988, IMG submission 104742) | Attine ant fungus gardens microbial communities from North Carolina, USA - TSNC072 MetaG | ecosystem: Host-associated > Fungi > Mycelium > Unclassified | place: USA: North Carolina, Jones...
GGCATATGTCCCAGTGCAGTCAATGGACCGCGATGCTCAAATACGACAGCGCGAGCTACGGCCTTGCCGCGGCATACGATGTACAGCATGGCGGACCGGGAGCCGCCGTCAGCTTCTTCGACGGCATGCCGCCTACACCGTTGACCGGCAATATGGACAAGGACGTCCACACCACGATCAACGGCTATGCCATCTGGGGTTCGTTGAAGTTCGGCGGTGGATGGATCGGCCGGTACGTGACGACAGAAGGGCCCGCACCTGAAGGGCGCTATAACATGTTCTTTGCCAACGCTTCTTATCAGGTCACCCCGGCCTGTATTGTCGATGGGCAGCTTGTCAGGATCGTCAATGCGCAACAGGATGCCCGGGCCACGATGGCAATAGTTAGGGGAACCTATTTGCTTTCCAAGCGAACCTCTGTCTATCTCCAGAGCGGTTATCTGAGCAATAGCGCAAAGGCGAGCTATACGGTGAGCCTGGGCGGTGGTGGGACCACTCCGCCTGCGGGAACCAGTCAGCTTGGCGTAATGGCGGGTATCAGAACGAGCTTCTGAAGCGGAGATCGTCTATTCATGGAGCGGGGCGTCCGGGCGGCTTCCTGTGTCGCTCGGGCCCTGCGAGCGGGTGGGCGTAGCTTGCGTCGGAATGGGGACTCGTATAGGCTTTGAACTACGATCCAATAAATCCTGGTTATTTATGTCCCACATCAGTTCCGGAGTCGAATACGGCCTGCATTGCCTGCTGTATCTTGCCGACTCCGATGAGTCCGCCGGCGGGGCGAGCGTACGCGATCTCGCCGAGTTGCAGGGTGTTCCCGCCGACTTTCTGGCGAAGCTGTTCACGAAACTTGCGAAAGCGGGAATCGTGGTCGCGACGGAAGGCATCAAGGGGGGCTTCAGGTTGGCCCGGCCCGCTGCTCGCATCACCGTCCATGACGTGGTAGTCGCAATCGACGGCGAGAAAGCCCTGTTCGAGTGCCGCGAAATTCGCGCTCGCTGTGCGGTATTCGGCGACGAGGCGCCGGCCTGGGCTACGCGCGGTGTCTGCTCGATCCACGCGGTCATGCAGGCGGCGGAGAAAGCGATACGGGCGGAACTCAAGCAGCACACGCTCGCCGATCTCGTTCAACGTACCGAAAGCAAGGCACCGGCCGCCTTCGGTACGCAGGTGGTGCAATGGCTCTCCGATCGGGCCGCCAACCGGCGCGGCGATAAGGCCGAACCGGTTAGCGGCCGCAGCCGCAAGCGTGCCTGATCAGGCCACCACGACGAGGCGCGGGTCCGCGCTGGCGAGTGCAGCGGCACGGTCAGCGCCGCTCGGCGGATAGATCCACACGCTGTTGATTTCCGTCTTCAGCTTCTTCGCTTCGGCACCGGTCAGCTTGACCTGGCGATCCCAGCCTTCCGTATAGACGGCGCCCCACGGCCCGAGGTCGAGACACGTCACATACTTGGGCTGGCTGTACGGAATCGGCTCTTCGCCCAGCAGGTCTGCCGTCACGTTATGGCCCGCCGAGCGGCCCAGGCTGATCGCGTGCTGGCAGGCCATCATCGTGTGATTGCCGGCGTCGTCGGTGGCGGCGCGAGCGCAGTCGCCGGTCGCATACACGGCATCGACGCCCTTGACCTTCAGATTGCCGTCGACATGTAGACGTCCGAAGTGATCGCGCTCGGCGGGAATCTGCGCCGTCAGCGTGTTGGCGCGTGCGCCGGCAGTCCAGACGACGGTGTCGGCTTCGATGCGTTCGCCGCTTTCCAGCGTCACGCCCTGCGCATCGATCGACGCCACGCCCGAGCCGAGCTTCCATTTCACGCCCAGTTCGGTCAGCGCCTGCGTGATGATCGGCCGCGGGCCGGGACCGAGGTCCGGACCGATCGCATCGTTGCGCTCGACCATGATGACGTTCACGTCCGCATTCTCGCCGAGAACCTCGCGCAAGCGGGCGGGCATTTCCGCCGCGGTTTCGATGCCGGTGAAGCCGGCGCCGGCGACCACCACCGTATTGCGCCCGGCGCTTGCGGGACGGTTCGCCAGGCCATGGAGATGCGTTTCGAGCCGCGTTGCGTCGGCGATCTGGTCGACGTTGAACGCGTGTTCCTTGAGGCCCGGGATCGGCGGGCTGAACAGGCGGCTGCCTGCCGCCAGCACCAGGCGGTCATAGCTCAGTTCCTGGTGCGAGGTATCGGCACCGATACCTTCGACCGTCACTTTCTTCTTTTCGACGTCGATGTGTTCTACCTTGCCCTGAACGAACTGGACGCCGACAGTCTTGAAGAGGTCCAGCAGCGGAGCCTTCATCCCGCCGGGGTTTTGTTCGTAGAGACGAGGGCGGACGTGCAGGGTCGGTTCCGGTGCGACGAGGACGATTTCCACGTCGGTGCGACCGACCATATCGAGCAGACGGGCCGAAGCCAGTGCGCTCCACGTACCGGCAAAGCCGGCGCCGATGACAAGAATCCGTTGTTGCATGTTTTATCGCTCCTGATCCGATGATCGAAGTTGAGGACGGCATCACTGCTGCCGATAACTGCGATTCTATTTGTCGTAGTTTAGATGCGCAAGCTTTTTTTTCTGACAGATGACTCAGTCAACGGGAGATCGGCGGATGTGCGCGGATCGTATGGAGTGATCCGCGATCCACCGGGATGGGGTGGATCAGTCCCGTCCGGCTTCGATGATCGCCCGCGCGAGCCGTTGTGGTGCCGAAAACAGCGTCTCGTGACTGCCGGGACATTCGACGAGTCTGAACAGCCCCAGTCGCTCGGACAGGCGCGGATGCCATGGCAGGCTATGCGGCATCGCGGTGTCCTGCTGGCAGTTCAGATAGGATTTGCCGACCGGCAACGTCGCGAGCGGGCGGCTCAGGGCGATCGGGTCGGTAAAGGTCCGGTACGGCTGAGGATTGAGCCGCTCGTAGCTGGAGCGTGCGAGCGCGAGGTCCGCATCGTTGATGAAGCTTTCTCTCCAGACCTCGAAGGGCGGCATCAGCGCATTGCCGTTGGCCGCGGCCATCGCGTCGAACAGTGCCGCGTGAGGCGGCGGGACCAGATCCTTCAGGCATTCGCCGTCTAGCGGCACGAATGCGTTCACATACACGATGCGCCTGAGCCGCTCGGTCAGGCGATCGGCCACGCCGGAGATCACCATCCCCGCGTAGCTGTGGCCGACCAGCCTGATATCGAATAATTCGTTATCCTCGATAAAGCGGACAAGCGAGTCGATCGCATCGGCAAGTCCGGTCGTTGCGCGGTCGTCGCCGGGACGGTTGCCCGCGAGGGTCGGGCAGTGCACGATGCAGCCGGCCGCGCGGATCGCGTCGGCCACGGCTTCGAATTCCGCACCGGTGTGCCATGCACCATGGACGAGCAGATAGGTATCGGCCATTTTTTGTCTCTCGATTGTTTCGGGAGACTCAGTCTAATGCGCAGGGCGGCCGTTCGATCGCTTCGTGCTGCCAGCCGGATCGTCCCACGCTGCCAGTCGAGGCCGCTCAGCGAAACTGTCGACGCAAGGCCTGCGGAGTCGCACCGAGATGCCGGCGGCACACGCGCGCGAAATGGGAAGGATCGGCGAAGCCGGCGCGGTAGCCGATTTCCGCGATCGTCAGCCGGTCGAAGCGCGCTTGTTCGAGCAGCGCTTTGGCGGTCGCGAGGCGGTTGTCGAGCAGGCTGGCCGCGAAGGTCGTGCCGGTGCCGGCGAGACACCGATGCAGGCTGCGCTCGGAAATACCGAGGCCTTCGGCCAGTTCCTGTGCTGTCACGCGGGGCTCGGTATGACGTTCGCGAATCGCGTCGAGTACGCGCGCCCGCAGTTCGGTGGCGGCCGGCGTGGCCGTCGAGCTATGAGCATTGCAGGCGAGGGCGAGGAGCGCGCCCAACTGGTCGGCCAGCAGCCGCGCGGGCAGCGGCGGGCGCGCTGCCAGATCGGGGGTGAGTTCGCAGGCGAAGCGGCTCAATACCGAGCCCCAGCCGCGCTGGCCGTCGATGCGTCGCGCGACGTGGTCGCCCGGACGAGGGAGCCAGCGCTCCACCCAGGCGGTCGGCAATTCCAGCGATAGCGTGTCGGCCGACGACATCAGATGAAACGCGTAGCTGCGGCGAGAATCGACCAGCAGCAGGTCACCTGGTTGCAATGCCGCGCGGCGGGTGTCCTGCTCGGCGAACCACGCGAAGTCGGTTTTGCAAAGCAGGTAGAAATAGTTTTCCCGTGCGCGGGAAATCGCGCGCGCGGTGCGATACACATGCTGCGTGCTGCTTCGTACACGGTTGATACCGATGCCTTCGAGCGACGCCGATTCCAGCGTGCCGTGAAACGAGGTGGCCGACGCGTCGACGACCATTTCCAGAAAGCCTTCGCAGACGGCCTCGCGCCAGTAGGCGAGCCGCTCGCGCGGCGAAACGGCATCGGTGCTCCAGCGGCGGGTTGCCGGCATTGTCGCCTTGTTCATTCGAGTCCTCGTCGCTTGCCGATCCGGTCGGATGGCCCAGTCTAGAGCGTTGGCTGAAACTGTCAACGCGAACCGCCTCGCTCACCAACTCGCAACACATCGCGCAAACGCCGAACTGCCGCGGTCGCTTCTGCAGCGCTTGCGAAGTTGGCAAAACCCATCAACAGGCCGCCTTGCGGCGGCTTGCGTAACCGCCAGTGACTCAAGGCATCGACGGCGAGTCCCGCGGCCTGAGCCGCCGCTGCCGCGAGTTTGTCGTTGTGCCGCGGGGGCAGGTGAGCCAGCAAGTGGAGACCGCCGGCCTGGGGCTGGATCTGCAGGGCGCTTTCCATCGTTTGTGTCAGGGCATCGAACAGATAGCCTCGCCGCTGCGCGTAGAGCGCGCGCATCTTGCGCAAGTGTCGGGCAAAGTGCCCCTGTGCCATGAAATCGGCGACGATCGCTTGCGGCAAGATGGAACCCGGGCCGGGAAGGTGGTTGGCCCTATCCCTGAACTTGCCGACGTGCGCCTCGGGAACGACCAGATAGGCCAGCCGCAGGCCGGGGAACAGCACTTTGCTGAACGTGCCGGTGTAGAGCACGCGTCCATTGCGATCGAGGCTCTTGAGCGGGGGTAGGGGGCGACCGTGGTAGCGGAACTCGCTGTCGTAGTCGTCCTCGATGATCCATGCGCAGCGATGCCTGGCCCACTCCAGCAGTTCGAGTCGTCGTGGCAAGGACAAGGCCACCCCCGTGGGGCTTTGATGCGTGGGCGTGACGACCGCGAAGCGCGCCTCGGCAGCGCTTCGCTGGCCGAGAGCCACGTCGAGACCTTCAGCGTCGACAGGTATCGGCGCGAGGCGCATCCCGGCGCGTTCCAGATACTGCCGGGCGAAAATGTACCCCGGCTCCTCATACCAGCCCAGGTCGCCCTGCTGTAGCAGGGTATGGCGCACGAGTTCGAGCGCTCCCCGGTAGCCCGCCGTCACGAAGACCTGCTCGTGCGAGCACGTGATGCCGCGCGAGATGCCCAGATAGGTTGCAATGGCATGCCGCAAAGGGGCATATCCCGCGGGATCGGGGTAGGTCATGGCCACGGTTTCCAGGCTGCGCAGGTTGCGTCCGGCGAGGCGCGCCCACGCCTTCCTCGGGAACTCGTCCAGCGCGGGCAGGCCAAGCTGGAAGGGCAGCGCGTCACTCGCGGTGGCCTGTGGGCGGTGGGATTCGTGAACGGGATGGACCGCCGCTCTCGCCTTGCCCGGCTCGGCCAGGTTCGCCAGCCGGGGAGAGACAACGGTTCCCGCGGCGCCGCGCGCGATGAAATACCCTTCGCTCGACAGCATCTGGTAGGCCATTTCCACCGTGCCGCGCGCGAGGTTCAGCTCGCTGGCGAGGCTGCGCACCGACGGCACGCGATCTCCCGGTTGCAGCTTGCCGGCAGCAATCGCTTCCCGGTAGCGCCGATACAACTGCAGGTAGATCGGCGCGTCCTGCTCACGGCTCGGCTTCAGTTGCTGCAAATCCATGGCAAATGTCCCATCAATTAATTCAGTTTTTGGACCTGTCGAATAGGCCATGATTGTCCTAAATTAGTGTCCGTACGACAACGGACACGAATACACATGAGCACCTTTCGATTGAGCCTCATCGACAGCGATCAGGACTATCAGGCCAGCTTTGACGTGATACGCGAACTACGTCCGCACCTGACCGATGCCGCCACGTTCGCCGCGCAAGCGCGTCGTCAGGCAGGGCAGGGATATCGCCTGCTGGCCGTATGGCAGGACGATCAGGTCAAGGCCCTGGCCGGCTATCGCCTTCAGGAAAACCTTCTGTACGGGCGTTTCCTCTATGTCGACGATCTGGTGACGGCTTCCGGCGCTCGCGGCCATGGCCTCGGCGCCAAACTGATCGATGCCTTGCGCGAAGAGGCGCGCAAGCAGGGTTGCGCGAACTTCGTGCTTGACACGGGCCTCGCCAATTCGCTTGGACAACGCTTCTATTTCCGTCAGGGGCTCCTCGCCATGGGTATGCATTTCCGTCAGCCGCTCCAGGTCGCGCACATCACCGCGCACGTAGCGATATGACTTCGTTTTAGCCGCTTTCCTCGTTATAGGAGATTGCTTATGAGTACCCCGAAACGTTTGCCTTATCACACCCTCTCCCCCGAAGCCTATCGTGGGCTCGGCGCCACTAAAGTCGCGCTGAATAAAAGCAGTCTTGGCAAGGAATTGATCGAGCTAGTCTGGTTGCGGATGTCGCAGATCAACGGCTGCGCTTATTGCCTGGAAATGCATGCCAAAGCGCTGCGCGCCGGCGGCGTGCCCGATAGCAAGCTGGACAGTCTCGCGGGCTGGCGGGTGAGCGAGCATTTCAGCGAACGTGAGCGTGCCGCGCTGGCCTGGACCGAGTCGCTGACGCACGTGGACCGGACGCATGCCCCCGATGAGGATTACGAGCCGCTCAAGGCGCATTTCAGCGATGCCGAGATTTCGGACCTGTGCTTCGCCATTGCATTGATGAGCGCATTCAATCGGCTGGCGATCGGAATGCGGCAATAACGAATGGCGCGCGGTTCATGGAATAGCTGCCTCGTGCATATGCGTGCTGCGAGACGGCTACGCGGCGACCGGGCATGTCAGGCATCTTCGCGCGTGGCCGACCGGGACCGCATTCCGGTGATGCGCGCATCCTCGCGAGCTTCATGCCGGCCGGCAAACCATGTGTGCACCTGACTCGCAAAACCGGCAGGCATGCCTTTGCCGAGAACCCCGGCTGAGAGCCGGGCGAGGCTGGTTTTTGCCAGTTCGTCGCGCAGCACCTTCTCGGCATTCAGCATGACTGCATGAATGCCACACACGCCCTGAGTCGCCCATTTGGGCGGCTTGTTGTCAAACAGGGCACAGCGCCCTCTGACTTCCTGGCAATCGAACAGCGCTTTGCGCCCCTCTACCGCATCCACCACATCAAGGACGCTGATTTCCTCGGGGGCGCGGGCGAGGCGGTATCCGCCGCGAATGCCACCGCTTGCTTCGACGATGCCGGCCTTTTCCAGCTTCGGGAATATCTTCGCGACGAACGCGGGTGGAACCCCTTGAATCTCCGCCAGATCGCGGCTGCTGGGCCGATGTTCGAGAGGAGCGACGAGCCAGAGAAGGCAGTGCAAGGCGTATTCGACGCCGGTTCCGATGTATGCCATAGCACGAAGTGCCTCAACAGTCTATAACGCAGACTATATCGGGTCGTATTATGGATTGCAAGCGAGCGCAGTGCGGGGACACTCGTGGAGCCGGCCTCTTTGCGCGCTCGCGCTCCGAACGGAAGTGGACGTCAATGGGCCGAAACCTACCAGATTCAATCGCGAAAAGACACGTATCTGGCGTCGCTTCCGCCCATTCGACCAATACCAGGCCTGCCGGTCTGACGCGGCGATCGGCCTGGATTCGGTCTCGATTAGAGAAGATGGTCCAGAAGATCCGGCCCAAACACCTCGCGGTGGATGCGGTCCGCCGGTACGCCTTGTGCCAGGAGCGAAGCCCTTTGAGCCTGCATGAAAGGCAGCGGTCCGCACAGGTAGAAAGTCGCATTGGCGAGATCGGGGTCTTCGGCAACCAGCTCGCCTGCTTCCATGCGTCCCGATCTTGTCGGCGCGTTCGCCAGCCCGGTTGACTCACCGGACTCCAGGTAAAAATGAAGCTTCAGGTGCGCAAGCGTGTGTTCGGCAGTCTCGATGTCACTAAGGTGTGCCAGGTAGGAGCGGCTTCTTGCCGCATGGGAAAATACCACCTTGCGACGGGTTCCCTGGTTCACCAGAGCATTGAGTACCGACACCATCGGCGTAATGCCGACACCGGCCGAGAGCAGGACAATGGGGCCTTCGCTGTTGAGCGCAGGGGCGAAGTCTCCGAAGGGCTGGCTGACCGCGAGAGTGTCGCCCGCCTGGACGTTGTCGTGAATCCAGTTCGATACCGCGCCAACGGGATTGGCATTCACACCTCTCTCGCGCCGTACCGAGATCCGCCAGGCCATGCCATTGGGCGCGTCCGAGAGGCTGTATTGACGTTGCTGGTAGACGCCAGGCTGTAACTCCACCACGACCGTCACATACTGCCCCGGGTGAAAACTCGCGGGCTGCTCGCCGGATTCCGGCACGAGCGTCAGGCTGACGATGTCTTCCGCCTGCATGACGCGCTCGGTCACCCGCATGATATTGCGGTGGCCGGGAGCAACGCCGGAGCGCTCGTAGAGCCGGCTCTCCGCCGCGATGAGTTCCCCCGCGATCAACCAGTAGGCTTCGTCCCAGGCTGCCATCAACTCGGGTGTTGCTGCATCGCCCAGCGTCGTGGCGATGGCGCCGAGCAGGTGTCTCCCCACGATCGGATAGTGCGAGGATGTCAGCCCTACGGACGCGTGCTTGTGTGCAATTCGTCCGAGGACGGGCGCGAGCGCATCGCCATTCTTATAGTTTGCGGCATAGGCGAATACCGCGGATGCCAGGGACTGCTGCTGGGAGCCATTGGCCTGGTTCCCCATGTTGAACAGGTTGGTGAGCGACGGATGTTCTTCGAACATGGTTCGATAGAAGAGCTGGGTAATCGCTACGCCATGCTCCCTGAGCACAGGAACGCTTGCATCGATATAGGGCCTTGATTTCTCGGACAGCATGCAAATCTCCAAAAAGACATATTGAAAATGCATCAAATAAGGCAGGGAAGAACCACGTCCCTTATCTGCTGGCTACTTGATACCGGCAAATTCTATAAAACATGCATTTATAATGCAACTTATTGTGCACGTACCCGGAATCTTGCCCCATAAAAAAGACGCATTCTTGGCACATGTTAAGATGCCGGCTTTCTACTGGCGCGAGACTTCTTTCCTTGTCGTGCGGGCAGAAACGCGCTCTTCGAGTGATTCCCATGAAGCTCACTGACTATACGGACTACAGTCTTCGCGTCCTGATCTACGTGGCCGTTCATCCCGATGAACCGGTTACGATCCAGCAGATTTCGGATGCTTTCGGCATTCCCAAGAACCACCTGGTGAAGATCGTCCAGAACCTCGGGCAGAAGGGATACTTGCTGACCATGCGGGGGCGCTCCGGTGGCATTCGGCTTGGCCGTCCCGCCACGGATATCAATCTGAAGGACGTTGTGTGCGCCACCGAGCCGGACTTCGGCATGGTGGAGTGCTTCCGCGACGGCAATCGCTGCGTCATCACGCGAGCCTGTGGGCTGCGTGGTGTTTTGCAGCAGGCGTTGCAGGCCTATCTGGATGTGCTTGATGGATATTCGCTGCAGGACCTCGTGGAGAAGCCCGCTGCGATCAATCGCACGCTGTCTTTGGGGATACCGGTCGAGGATATTCGTCTGGTAAGCCGCAAGCCTCGATAATTTCTCGCGACAGTTCATCTGGAACGTCGTTTTGCCGCAGTCCGCCTGGCATCGTGTAGACCATGGCGAAGGCCGGGCGCTGGTTCTGCATCACGCTTCGGTCGAGACAGCGCTAACGCTGGCTGGCAATAAATGCCGCCACGCTGATTCAAGCCTGCTTACGTATGCTTTCGCGCGCAGACACCGGCTTGTCTCCATGCCGGTTGGCCGTGCGATCCGATAACCATGTGACGACCTGGACCCCGTAGGCCGGGGGAGACTTGTCGGCGACGCGTCGAGCGAGGTCATCCAGTGTGTGCCGTTTCAATTCGGTGCGCATGGCTTTTTCCGCTGCCTGCATGACCGCGTGGACCGAGCAAACACCTCGCGTTGCCCAATCGGGAGCCGCATTGTCGAATATCGCGCAGCGGCTGCGGATTTCGCGGCACTCGAACAACGGCTTGCCGCCATCGATGGCATCGAGCACATCGAGCACGGTGATACGATCGGCCGATCGCGCCAGTCTGAAGCCGCCTTTGACTCCTTCTGTGGCCACGACCAGCCCGGCCTTGGCGAGCCTGGTGAACAGCTTCGCTACAAACTCGTTAGGAAGGCCCTGTAGCTCGGCCAGATCGCGAACGCTCGCTTCTTCCGCGGCGCCGTGAGGGCGGGTCAGGTGCAGCAGGCAGTGCAAGCCGTACTCGACGCCCGTACTGATGTGAGACATAATAACTAGGATAAATTAAATCGTAGTTATGAGGGTACACAATTTTGGCTTTGCCCGCAACTACTGTACTACGACCCTGACGTTTTCATAACTGCGACTTACATAATCGTAGTTATGGGATATACTTCCTGGGTAGCTCCTCTCGTCGATGTCCGTTTAAACAGGATGACGAAGTGAGTTTGCGATTTCGCAGACCGGCCGAGCCTTTGCCGTATGCGCCGCAAAGCGATAACCAGGAAGAGTCATGGATCTGCTGCGCAACATAAAAATTTTCAAGCGAGTAGCGGAAGCCGCGAGCTTCACCGCTGCCGCACGGCAACTGGAGATCACCACCGCACAGGCGTCGCGCGCCATTTCGGAGCTGGAAGTCCACCTGCGCACCAGGCTGCTACATCGCACGACGCGCCGCGTTGCAATGACGGAAGCTGGCAACCAGTATTTACAGCGCTGCGACGAGATCTGCTCGCTGATCGATCTTTCCGAAGACGAGGTACGTTCCGCGCAGTCGTTGCCGACGGGCGTGCTGCGCATTCATGCGCCCTTGAGTTTTGGTCAGACTTACGTAGTCCCGGCGTTGGTCCGCTACCTCGAGGCTTATCCTCATGTACGCGCCGATCTGACGCTTTCTCAGGAGACACCGGACCTGATCGATGAGGGCTTCGACGTTACTTTGAGAATCACCAGCACGCAATTGCCCGATTCGGCGCTCGTCTCCACGCGTATCTGTACGATGCCGAGCGTCCTGTGTGCTTCGCCGATCTATATCGAGCGCGAGGGGGCGCCCCTGAATGTGGACGATCTGGCCGATCATGCCTGCTTGCAACTTGTCACGCCGTACTTTCCGGTCAGTCGCTGGCGCTTTATCGGTCCCGATGGCGCAATGGAAATCGATCTGCCGCCGGGGCGATTGCGCCTGAATTCTCCCGAAGCGCTGGCGAGCGCGCTGGCGTATGGCGCGGGCATCGGACCGTTGCCGATGCCATCGGCCGTGCCGCTGCTGGCAAGCGGCAAACTGGTGCGGGTGCTGCCCGAATTCGAACTGCAGAACATGACCATCTACGCGATGTACGCATCACGCAAGTACCTGGACGCGAAGATCAAGGCATGGGTGGAATGCCTGCGTGAGTATGTGGCGCAGGAGATTGGCGTGGGTAGTGTCTAAAGGCAGGGGCGAATGCATCAGTCGTCCGTGGGCGTGGCCAGGAATGTACCTGGCGCGCGGGCGCAGCATGAAGGCCTGGGCGCGTTGCTCGACCACATGGGCGCTCCAGCCGGCCGTGCGCGCGAGAATCCAGAGTGCGGCGGCGCTGTCGCGTGGCATATCCAGCGCGCGGGCGAGCGTGACGAGTGCGAGGGCAAGGCCCGGCATCATGTCCGCCTCGACTCTCATGCGCTCGACGAACCTGAGCATGTTCGCAACGTCCGGATGATCGGCGCCGCAGCGCGCCGCGAGAGAAAGGATTAGCTCCGCACGCGGGTCCCCGTGAGGGTACAGCGGGTGATTGAAACCGAACAGCGCGACGCCATGATTGCGCGCGAGGTCGAACTGCTGTATTGCGCGCGTTCGCGCAGCGATGCGGCGTTCGTCAAGCAGATCGAAGCGTTCGGTTTGCCGGTGACATGTCATTTCAATGACGAGCACGGGGATCGGGGGGATCTGCGGCACTTTCTGGAAAGCCGTCCGGCGGATGCGCATTTCTACGCGTGCGGTCTGGCCTCGATGCTCGACGACTTCGAGCGGCTCTGCGCCGAGCTGGGGCGAAAGCATGCGCATGTGGAGCGCTTTGTTGCACGCGATCTTTCGGCCACGCAGCAATCGAGCTATGAAGTTGAACGGCGGCGCTCCGGACGCAAGCTTGTGGTGACGCCCGCGAAGTCGCTCTTGCAGACGTTGCTCGATGAGGGCATCGAGGTCGCGCTTTGTTGCACGCAAGGGCTCTGCGGCGCATGCAAGACACGCGTGCTCGAAGGTGCGCCCGATCACTGCGATTCGGTGCTGACGTCTGCTGAACGCGCGAGCCATGCCGTGATGACAGTCTGCGTGTCGGGTTGCAAATCGGGGACGCTCGTACTTGATCTGTAGCTCGCATGAATAAGAGCAGACGCCGCTCCACGATGAGGACTTGCAAAGAATAACAAGGATAATTATAGTCCGTGTTATATTGGGTGCGCGATATTCTGCGCCAAATCAACTTCGGTTTATAGATTCACTGGAGAGTGCGTCATGAAAATTCTGCACATCGATTGCAGCCCGAGAGAAGACTCGCATAGCCGGAAACTTTCGGCTGCCATCGTCGCGCGACTTCTCTCCGTTGATTCCGCTGTGTCCGTCGTGCGCCGCGATCTGGGCCGGAACCCCATTCCGCATACAGAGGCCGGTTACGCCACGGTTCTGTCTTCGCCGGGGGCATTGGCTTCCGCACAGGCGGACGCGGCTACGTATCTGTCGGAGCAGTTGATCGGAGAGATCGAGGCCGCGGATATTCTTGTCGTGGGTACGCCGATGAACAATTTCACGGTGCCTTCCGTACTCAAGGCCTGGATCGATCAGATTCTCCGGATGGGCCGCACGATCGGCGTCGCGCCGACAGGCGAAAAGATCGGCCTGCTGCAGGACAAGCCGGTTTATATCGGCATTGCTTCTGGCGGAGTTTTCACCGGCGCTCGCGCGAAACAGCCGGACTTCCTGACGCCTTATCTGAAGGCTGCGTTTGGCTGTGTGGGGTTGAACTCCCTGCAGTTTTTCGCCCTGCAGGCCACCGCGTTTCTCGACAACGATCAACTGGCCGTGGAGCGCGATGCCCTGATCGCCACAATGGATACGGCAGGAATCGACGCCAGGCGACTGCGGCGGCGCGACGGCCAGGCGGGTTGATGGCTTTAACTTATGAACCAACGTCCACTCCAGGATAACACCATGCTTGTCAGAGAAGAGAATGCAATAGAGAGTGCCGGGCACCTGGCGGCACAGAGCACCGACCCGGCTGTATTCATTGCGCCATTGGCTGCGGCAGTCTATCCCTTCCTGCTGATGCTTTTTCATGCACTGGTCGGGTCTCCGGGGGTGACGCCGACCGTCATCGATATCGCCGGTGCAGCGTTTGTGCTGGTGTTCTCGTTTGCCGCTCCTGTGCTCGGGATCGCCGTTGCGTGCCGGCCGTACATTCATACCGGCTTTCGTCGTCTTGCCTACTTCAGCGTCATCGCGCCGACCTTGTATGTCTTCCTCGGTGTCGTGCAGACCTTGCTAAGCAGTCCCATTCCAGATCCCTGGGTCTGGTGTGTCATCTGGATTGCGGCCGTGTTTTGTGCGTTCCGTCATAGCGGTGACGAAGCGCGCTCCGCAGTAACGCCTCGTCTTGGGAAGTGGCGGGTCGCTCACGGCGTGAGCGCCGTGATCCTCTGCTTTTATGTGCTTTTCCATCTGGGGAATCACCTGGCAGGCTTGATTGGCCCGAGCGCGCATGCCGCGGTCATGGATGTCGGCCGGACCGTCTATCGGGACAGATTCGTCGAGCCCGTGCTGGTTGCCGCCTTCCTGTTCCAGATCGTCAGCGGACTCTATCTGACCTGGCGCTGGAGCGAGACAAGGCATGATTTCTTCCGTACCTTCCAGATCGCGTCCGGTGCCTATCTTTCCCTGTTCATCCTTGGGCATATGAACTCGGTTTTCATCTACGCGCGTTGGTATCTGGGCATTCCGACCGACTGGAACTTCGCGACCGGCGCGCCAACGGGTCTTATTCATGACCCATGGAATATTCGCCTGCTGCCGCACTATGCACTTGGCGTGTTCTTCGTACTGGGTCACCTCGTGGCGGGTTTCAGAGTCGTACTGAATGCCCATGGCATGAACCGGCGCATCGTAAACCGGACCTGGTTTGCCGGTGTGGCCGTGAGTGCCGTCATTGCGGCGGCCATTATTGCAGGTATGTGCGGCGTCAGGATTTAAGGCACGGCAATAGGGGCCAGGCGTGGCTAACACAACCTCGATATCGGGGCAGTAGGCCGTGTTCCGGCGTCGTGGCTAAAC
>Ga0153988_1000216_pt1 | contig 14479 bp, 12 predicted proteins | sample TSNC072MetaG_FD_104742 | JGI IMG/M metagenome (GOLD analysis project Ga0153988, IMG submission 104742) | Attine ant fungus gardens microbial communities from North Carolina, USA - TSNC072 MetaG | ecosystem: Host-associated > Fungi > Mycelium > Unclassified | place: USA: North Carolina, Jones...
CCGCCGCGGCCGAGCGTCGTGATATTGCCTTCGGGATCGATGCCCTGGAAACCAGTGATCACCACCACCTTGCCCGCTTCGAGGTCGCGCAGCACGCGCTCGCCGTCGATTTCGCTGATGCGCGCCTTCGTGAACGCGCTGTCGGTCTTGACCGGCACCTGCCAGCCTGCGTAGCTGACCGCGTCGACGCCGGCTTCCTGCAGCGCGATCGCGAGCAGACCCGAGCTGACCTGCTCGCCCGTGGCGGCGATCATGTCGAGTTCGCGCGGGCTCGCCTGAGTCGTGATTTCTTTCGCGAGGCCGAGCAAGCGGTTGGTTTCGCCGGACATTGCCGACGGCACGACGACCATCTTGTGGCCGGCCTTGTGCCATTTCGCGACGCGCCTGGCGACGTTCTTGATGCGCTCGACCGAGCCCATCGAGGTGCCGCCGTATTTATGTACGATGAGTGCCATTGTCGTTCTGAACTGGAAGAGAAACCGCGCTGGCGCGCTGGAGACGACCGCACAAAAAGCACAGGGGCGCAACGTCTCGTGAACGGCGGCAAAGTGTGTGGCGGCGTAGATGCAGCGCGCGTGCAGCACGCGCGGATTTGCCCGGGAATGAGATCGCTAATGGCGGGTCGGAACTGGACGGCAACGACGGATCACGCTCGCAAACCGGTGACAGCGACAAAAGCGACGGCGAAATCGGGTCGGGCAAACAAGCTAAAGTACCCGATTAGGCGCAAAAAGACAAGCCGCAAGGACCGTTCAAATGCGCCGAATCGGGCTTGCAGGAGCCTGTTTTGCGCAGATTTGCGCCCTATTTCACCACTTCGTCTTTTTGCGCGCGTGAATCGCGGCCCTCTCGCGGCCGCCTCGCAAACCCAACGCACACCCCCATCGCGCGATTCAGGCAATCAGCAGATCTTCGCGCCAGATGATCCGCACGCGCGCCTCGTCTTCGGACGCCGCCTCACCCGAGACCGCGCGATTCACGCCGATGTGCGGCACGAACAGCAGTTCATCGCCGACATAAAGCAGCGGCACGTCGCGCTTCCATGCCGGAATACCGCGCTCCTGGAACAGGTTCTTCAGCGTTCGGCTGGGTGCGGCGGGCGAACCCATGCGCATACGCTCGCCGCCGCGGCGCGCCCGCACGCTGAGCAAAGCACGCTGAAGCACGGTGATGGAAACGGTGTCCGCGGGTTCGGTGTGTTTATTCGAGGCTGAGTTATTTGGTGCGTTGGCGGTAACGTCATCGGCGGTGGCATCCAGCAAGGCAAATACGAACGTGCCGCGCCATTGCGGCAAGTACCAGACTTCCTGCCCCTGCCACACGAGTTCGCTGACCTCATGCTCAACGAGCGCGGTTTCGTCGGCGGGCTCGCTGCTGTCGCCCGCTTCCCAGTAGACGACCCCGCGATAGCTGCGCAGCGCATGCCCCGCATGATCGATACGCAAACGATGCCCGTCCTCGCTCGCGCCGGCTTCGCGCAACTGACGCAGCGCATCGGCAAGCCGCGCGCTCGATGCCGCGACGAAACCGAGCGTGCGCATCCAGTAGCGCAGCAGGTTCAGCGCGCGCTCGTCGTCGAGTGCGAGCAGCGCGTGCTGTGCAAGCGTGCGTCCCTCGTCGCGCGCAGCCGTTTCCATGTCGATGCGCGCGAGTGTATCGAGCAGACGCTGCGCCGAAGCCGCGTGCGCAGCCGTGCGGGCCAGCGCATCACGAAAGCCCGGAAAGTGGACCGCGAGCGCCGGCGTCACTTCATAACGCAAGGCATTGCGCGCGTAACGCGTGTCCAGATTCGATTCGTCGTCGATCCAGCGCAGTCCGTGCGCGCTCGCGTAGCGCTCGATCTGCGCGCGCAGCAGATGCAGCAACGGCCGCACGCGCGTCGCCGTTGCGTTGGACGGCAGAAACTCCGGCGCCATCGCCGCCAGCCCCGCGAGCCCCGCGCCGCGCAGCAACTGCAGCAGCACGGTCTCGGCCTGATCGTCGGCATGCTGCGCGAGCCACAGCGTGCGAATGCCGCGCGCCGCGCACATCGCATCGAGCGCGCGATAACGCGCATCGCGCGCGGCCGCTTCGATGCTCACGCCCGGCGCGCGCGACACCTCGACACGCTGCGCTTCGAATTCGACACCGCGTTCACGCGCGAACGTCTCGCAGTGCGCAAGCCATGCGTCGGCGCGAGGACTCAATCCGTGATGCACGTGCAGTGCGACGACACGCGACGAACCCGCGACGCGCACTGCCGCATCGAGCAACACGCTCGAATCGACGCCGCCGCTGAATGCGACCGCGATGCGCGCGTCGCCGTTGGACACGTCCGCTGCGTGAGACGCCTCGCGCCCATCGAGCGCGGACAGCGCCGCGCCGACCGCCTCGATCACGAGGCGCTCGGCGGATGGGTCAGCGGTGGTGGTCACGTCATGAGCGCGGGAAGCGCCGGTGGACGAAAAAGGTTGACGAAAGAAGCAGGCCAACGCGCGCGGGCTTATGCGCCCGGCGTCGTTTCCTTGAATTTGCCGTACGCCATCAGCCGTTCGAAACGGCGTTCGCGCAGGTCGTGGGTGCTCATGCCCTGGAACTGGCGCAGCGAATCGGCAAGCGCACGGCGCAGCATGGCGGCCATGCCCTTCGGATCGCGATGCGCGCCGCCGAGCGGCTCGTTGACGATCTTGTCGATCAACCCGAGTGCCTTCAGACGATGCGCGGTCAGGCCCAGCGCTTCGGCCGCTTCCGGCGCCTTTGCGGCACTCTTCCACAGGATCGACGCACAGCCTTCCGGTGAAATCACCGAGTAGGTCGAGAACTGCAGCATCAGCACGCTGTCGGCCACCGCGATCGCGAGTGCGCCGCCGGAGCCGCCCTCGCCGATGATCGTCGCGATCAGCGGCGTCTTCAGTTCGGCCATCACGTACAGATTGCGGCCGATCGCTTCGGACTGGCCGCGCTCTTCCGCACCGATGCCAGGATACGCGCCCGGCGTATCGATAAACGTGAAAATCGGCAGGCCGAATTTCTCGGCGAGGCGCATCAGGCGCTCGGCCTTGCGATAGCCTTCCGGACGCGGCATGCCGAAGTTGCGCAGCGCGCGCTCCTTGGTGTCGCGCCCCTTCTGATGACCGATCACCATGCAGGCGTGACCGTTGAAACGCGCGAGACCGCCGACGATCGAGAGGTCGTCCGCGAAACTGCGGTCGCCATGCAGTTCATGGAAGTCTGTGAACAACTCGCTCACGTAGTCGAACGTGTACGGGCGCTGCGGATGACGGGCGATTTGCGAAACCTGCCACGGTGTGAGGTTCGCGTACAGATCTTTGGTGAGCTGCTGGCTCTTCTTGGACAGCCGCTCGATCTCTTCCGAAATATCGACGGCCGAGTCGTCCTGCACGAAGCGCAATTCTTCGATCTTCGCTTCGAGTTCAGCGATCGGCTGTTCGAAATCCAGAAACGTGGTCTTCATTGGTTGTAATCCTTGGACTTACCGGGCAGCGCGTATTCTAACCGCGCGAGCCGATGTCAAAACCTTTTCTCAACTATCGACATCACCTATGCAATAGTCTTTGAAACGGCCTCGTTTCCTGTTCTCTCAGTAGTCGACCGGCAACGGATCGAGACTACGCCACATATACCAGGTCGCGACGGTGCGCCACGGCTCCCAGTTCGCGGCAACCTCGCGCGCCTCGCTGCGCGTGACCGGTTCGCCGCTGAAATAGTTGACGCTGATCGCGCGGATCAGGCCGAGGTCGTCGAGAGGCAGCACGTCGGGACGCGACAGGTTGAAGATCAGGAACATCTCCGCGGTCCAGCGGCCAATGCCGCGAATCTGCGTGAGTTCGGCGATCACCGCTTCGTCGTCCATCGAGGTCCATTTGCCGACGTGCAACGCACCCGACACGAAATGCTGCGCGAGATCGAGCACGTACTCGGCCTTGCGCCTGGACAAACCGCACCCGGTCAGCTTTTCGGGACCGAGCTTGATGAACTGCTGCGGCACGAGCTTCGGACACGCCGCCTCGACCCTCGCCCACACGGCCTGCGCGGCCGCGACCGAAATCTGCTGGCCGACCACCGAGCGCGCGAGCGTGACGAACGGATCGCCGCGACTGAGCAGATGCACGGGGCCGAACTTCGGAATCAGCTTCTTGAGAATGCGATCGCGCTTGACGAGGTCCGCGCATGCCTTGTCCCAATACGCGGGGCGCGTGACTTCGGGCGCGAGACCGCCGATCTGCACCGGCACCGCGACTTCGCTCGCGAGCGCGCCGGCGCCGGCTGCCTCGCCGTTGGCACTGACCGCGCTCGCCGAGGCGGCCGACACGCGCGTCTTGCGCACGACTTCGCCCGCGCCCGTGTCGCGCGCGAGTTCCTGCACGTCGCCGCCGAGGTCGGCGGCAAGTTTGGCCGGCAACGCGCCATTGCCCTTCGTGCGCGTGGTCGCACGCGAGGTCCTGGTGCGAGTCGCGGCGGGCGCTTGCGCGGCTTCCGCAGCGCCGCTACCTGTGCCGCTGCCTGTGCCATTACCCGCGCCATTGAGCGCGCGTTTCGCCGCGCCCTTCTTCGCGGCGCCGCTCGCGGCGGTGCTGTTTTTCGCCGCCGCCCCGCCCGCTTTCGACGACGCTTTCCCTACCGCGCCGCTACCCGCGCGAGCCGGCGTGCGCGTCGGCTTAGCGGCGGCAGCCGACGCTGCCGCACTGGTTTGAGACGCAGCCCGTTTAGCCGGCGCCTTCGTGGCCGTTGCCATCCTGCCTCCTGCCTGGCGAGTCGATCAGAGGGAAGTACGAGGTGCGCTCACACGCGCCGCCACTCGGTCAACCCGCCGGGTTTGTCTTCAAGGGCAACACCAGCCTCGAGCAACTCGGCCCGGATCCGGTCTGCTGCCGCATAGTCCTTTGCCTGCTTGGCCGCTACGCGCGCGGCGATCTTCGCTTCGATCGCAGCGGGCTCGAGCGCGCCTTCGGCTGCAGCACCCGCTGCCTGCTGCAGGTATGCACGCGGCTCGCGCCCGAGCAACCCGAGCACCGCGCCCAGCGCTCGCAATTGACGGGCCAGCGCGGGGTCGCGCGTGCGATTCACTTCAGTTGCCAATTCGAACAGCACCGATACCGCCACCGGCGTGTTGAAGTCGTCGTTCATTGCCGCCTGGAAACGCTGCGCATGCGCTTCGCTCCAGTCGAGCGCCGCCGCATCCGGCGTGACGTCTTTCAACGCGGTGTACAAACGCGCGAGTGCGTTGCGTGCGTCGTCGATATGCACGTCGCTGTAATTCAGCGGCGAGCGGTAATGCGCACGCGCGATGAAGAAGCGCACCACCTCGGCATCGTACTGCGCGAGCACCTCGCGAATCGTAAAAAAATTGTTCAACGACTTCGACATCTTCTCATTGTCGATCTGTACGTAGCCGTTGTGCATCCAGTAATTGACGAACGTTTGTCCGGTCGCGCCCTCGCTTTGCGCGATCTCGTTTTCGTGGTGCGGAAACTGCAGGTCCTGGCCGCCGCCGTGAATGTCGAACTGTTCGCCGAGCAGCGTGCAGCCCATCGCCGAACATTCGATATGCCAGCCCGGACGGCCGCGCCCGTACTTCGAATCCCAGCCGGTGTCGGCGGGCTCTTCGGGCTTCGCTTTCTTCCACAGCACGAAGTCGAGCGGGTCTTCCTTCGCTTCGTTGGCCGCGACGCGTTCGCCCGCGCGCAGGTCTTCGAGCGACTTGCCCGAAAGCTTGCCGTAGCCCGCGAATTTGCGCACCGCATAGTTGACGTCGCCGTCGTTCGCCTGGTACGCGTAGCCGTTCGCCTCGAGCTTCTCGATCATGCCGAGCATCTGCGGGATGAAGTCGGTCGCGCGCGGCTCGATGTCGGGACGCGCGATGCCGAGCGCGTCCGCATCTTCATGCAGCGCGGCAATGAAGCGATCGGTCAGCGACTTGATGGTCTCGCCGTTCTCGACGGCGCGGCGGATGATCTTGTCGTCGATGTCGGTGATGTTGCGCACGTAGGTCACGTCGTAGCCCAGCGTGCGCAACCAGCGCTGCACGATGTCGAACACGACCATCACCCGCGCATGACCGACGTGACAATAGTCGTACACGGTCATCCCGCAGACGTACATCCGCACGACGCCCGGCTGCAGCGGCACGAAAGTTTGCTTGTCACGCGCGAGCGTGTTGTAGATGCGCAGAGATTCCATAGAGAGCGGTGCGTGGGCCGAAAGAAGTCCGCATTGTGCTTCTGCGCGCCGCGACCCGTGAACGAACAGGACAACGGGTGCGTCGCATACAGCTAAAACCGGCGCACCTCGTGCGGCGGTCAGGCTGCAGACGAGACTGCGAACCAGGCGGAGACGGCCACGAGTGGCGAAAGACAGTCGGCGGTTCAACGGAACGCGCAGACCTTTTGTTAGAATGGCTCGGAGTATAACATCCAGACCTGAGCCTATGAAACACTCCAGCGGCCGCGCACGCAGCGCTGCGACCCTCGTCGCGACTACGTTCGGCGGCGTTGCCGGCGGTGCGACTTTCGAAGCGGCGCGCACTCTCGCATTGCGCGTCACAGTGGCTGCGGCGCTCGCCGTCGTGCCGGTCGCAGGCGCCTATGCGCAGAAGGCCGCGGTCATGCCGCAGGGCCCTGCCGTGCGCGACAACACGCCGGAAATCGACACGTCGATCGAGCAGAAAAACTGGCAAGCCGCGCTGACCCAGCTCGATGCGCGCATCGCGTCGAATCCGCACGACGCGCAGGCCAGATTCAAACGCGGCACGGTGCTTGCGCATCTCGGCCGCGACGACGAAGCGATCACCGCCTTCACCGAACTCACGCAGCTCTACCCCGAGCTTCCCGAGCCGTACAACAACCTCGCCACGCTGTACGCGAAGCACGGCCGCCTGAGCGAGGCGCGCGCCGCGCTCGAAACGGCCATCCAGGTCAATCCGAACTACGGCCTCGCCTACGAGAATCTCGGCGACGTCTATCTGCGCATGGCCAATGAAGCGTATCGCCACGCGCAGGGCATCGGCAAGGCGAGCGCGACGACCACGCAGCGTCTCGCCGACATCCAGAAGATCATCACGCCGCCGGCCGCGCGCAAGTCCGCGCAGCCGTCCGCCGCTACGCAGCCGGACGACTACACCGCGCGCGCCACCTCGAACATGACGCAAACGCCGAGCTTCCAGTTCGGCGGCGCGAACGGCTCGCTTGCCATGCCGCCGTACATGGCGCCGTCGCACTAACACCGGCTCGCGGCCGGCAGCCCGTTTTCTCCAACTCCGAGGATCTTCATGAAATGGTTGATGTTGGCGCTCGGCAGCGCCGCCCTGATCGCAAACGCCCCTGCCTTTGCGCAGTCCGGGTCGCAAGCCGGCTCACAGGCCGCGCATCCGTCCGTTCTGCTCAAGACGTCGGAAGGCGACATCCGCGTCGAGCTGTATCCCGAGAAAGCGCCGAAAACGGTCGCGAATTTTCTCGACTACGTGAAGGCCGGGCAGTACAGCGGCACGATTTTTCATCGCGTGATTCCGGGCTTCATGATCCAGGGCGGCGGCTATACGCAAAGCTTCGCCGAGAAGCCGACGCGCGCGCCGATTCCGCTCGAGAGCCGTAACGGCCTGAAGAACACCACGGGCACGATCGCGATGGCGCGCACAAGCGATCCGAATTCGGCCACCGCGCAGTTCTTCATCAACACGGTGGACAATGCCAATCTCGACTACCCGAATCCGGACGGCAACGGCTACGCGGTGTTCGGCAAGGTCACGAGCGGCATGGACGTCGTGAAGCGCATCGAAGCCACGCCCACCACCACGCGCGGCCCGATGAGCAACGTGCCGCAAAAGCCGGTCGTGATCCAGTCGGCTACCGTGGTGAGCAAGTAATCCACACGCCCCGGCGCGGCCTCACGTCAATGCCTGACGACATGCCGCGCCTTTTATCCACCCTGTTCATCAAAGGATTCCATCATGGTTGAACTGCATACGAACCACGGCGTCATCAAACTCGAACTCGACGCTGAAAAAGCGCCGAAGTCGGTCGAGAACTTCCTCAACTACGTGAAGGCCGGCCACTACGACAACACGGTGTTTCACCGCGTGATCGACGGCTTCATGATCCAGGGCGGCGGCTTCGAACCGGGCATGAAGCAGAAGCCGACGGCCGAGCCGATCAACAACGAAGCGAACAACGGCCTGAAGAACGTCAGCGGCTCGATCGCGATGGCACGCACGAACGACCCGCATTCGGCGACCGCGCAATTCTTCATCAACGTGAACGACAACGACTTCCTGAACCACTCGTCGCCGACGCCGCAAGGCTGGGGCTACGCGGTGTTCGGCAAGGTCGTCGACGGCATGGACGTGGTCGAGAAGATCAAGAAGGTCAAGACCGGTTCGAAGGGCTTCCACCAGGACGTGCCGGTCGACGACGTCGTGATCGAGAAGGCCGTGGTGGTCGGCTGAAGCGTCGCTGACATCACTCAGGCATCGACCCGTTTGAACTGAAATCAGGCACCTTCAATGCTGCAAGAGACGCCGCTGCGAAGCGTCGCCGCGGGCGTGCCTGGCGAGGGCCAACGCCCGCACGCCGCACGCCCGTTTTTCTTCATCTCCGATCTGCATCTGAGCGCGGCGATCCCGTGCACGGTCGCCGCGTTCGAGCACTTCATCCGCGTGACCGCCCAGGAGGCGGACTCGGTCTTCATTCTCGGCGACCTGTTCGAATACTGGGTCGGCGACGACATGCTCGGCGAGCCGTTCGTCGCGCGCATGACGGCCTTGCTGCACACGCTGTCGGAGCGCGGCATCGCGCTCTACATCATGCACGGCAACCGCGACTTCCTGCTCGGCAAGCGCTTCATGAAAGCGGCCGGCGCGATCTGGCTACCCGATCCGTTCGTGATCACCGCGTTCGGCCAGCGTATAGCGCTCGCGCACGGCGATCGCCTCTGCACGGCGGATCGCGGCTATCAATTGTTCAGGCGTTTCGCGCGCAATCATGTCGCGCAGATGCTGTTTCTCGCATGGCCGTTCCGCTGGCGGCGCAAGCTCGCCGAGAACATGCGTTCGAAGAGCGAGCACGGCCGGCAGCGGCCAGTGTCGATCAGGTATGACGTGACGCCCAAAGGTGTCGCCGCGCTCTTCAAGGCATCGAAAACGACGACCATGATTCATGGGCATACACACCTACCCGCGCGGCATCGCGAGCCGGGCGGCACGCGCTGGGTTCTGCCGGATTGGGACCTCGATCACGGCCAGCGCCGCGGGGGGTATTTGCGGATCGATGGCGACGGGATTCGGGCGTTGCCGCTCGATTGAAACGGCGACGTTGCAGCCGCTCGCTGAATCCGCATGAATCAGTGCGAAGCCGTGCGAACCCCGATGAGCCTGCGTAGTCCGGCGCGCATTCGCGGCACCGGACAGGGAACGACGATCAACGCTGCGCGACCGCGCCTTCCACCTTCCCCGCAATCGCGGCCGACAAACGCCGCAAATCGAGCAACGCCGCATCCGCACCTTCGAGCCCTTCGAGGCTCGTGCCGAGCCGTTCGAGCGCATCGACGATCTCGTCGATGCGTCGTGACTGCGTGGCCGCATGATCGATCAGGCCGTGAATCGCGAGCGATACCGGATCGTCCGCATTCGGCGTGATGCCGTAGGCGCAGAACGTGCTGTTTTCCGCCGCGCGTTTTGCGTCGCGCGCGTCACGAGCTTCACGCGTGGCACCGCCCGTGTCGCCCGCATTCGCGGCGGCAGCGCTCGCGGCGGCCGGTACCGCAGCCGCCGGCACGATGATCCGCGCCGGATTGCCGACCGCCGTGCCGCGCGCAGGCACCGGTTTCGTGACGACCGCGTTCGAGCCGATCTTCGCCTCTGCGCCGACCGTGAAACCGCCGAGCACCTTCGCGCCCGCGCCGACGATCACGCCGCGCTCGAGCGTCGGATGCCGCTTCGCGCCCCGCGTGAGCGACGTGCCGCCGAGCGTCACGCCCTGATAGATCGTGCAGTCGTCGCCGACCTGCGCGGTTTCGCCGATCACGACACCCATGCCGTGATCGATAAACACGCGCCGCCCGAGCGTCGCGCCCGGATGAATTTCGATGCCGGTCATGAAGCGCGCCATCTGCGAGACGAAACGCGCGAGCCAGCGGCGCCTCATGCGCCAGCACGCATGCGCGAAGCGGTGCAGCACGAGCGCGTGCAGCCCCGGATAACACGTGAGCACTTCCCATGCGCTGCGGGCGGCGGGATCGCGCTCGCGGATCGTGGCGATATCTTCGCGAAGTCTCGTGAACATGGCAGGGATCGTGTTGTGAGGGAAAAACCGTCCTCGTTGTTTTGCGCGCGACCTACTGCATTTCGCGCCACGCATGACGGTGCGGCTGCCGTTTAGCACGGTGGCCGCTTTGCTTTGTATGTTTTGTGGATTGTAGGGCGATTGCGCGAAACCTGCCGGAAGCCCACGCTGCCCGCAAGGTCGTCCGCGGGCGAAGGCGGCGCCGGGATGTGCGTGACCCGACGCCGTGATTCGCGTTGCCCGGATGCTCAGTCGGTTCGCTTCGTCTTGAGCAGGATGTGCCTGGCGATGCCGCGCACGATGTTGACCTCTTCGCGCTCGAGCCCCGAGCGCGCGAACAGTTGCCGCAGCCGCGACATCAGCTTTTTCGGATTAGCCGGATCGAGAAATTCGAGCGCGACGAGCGCGCTTTCGAGGTGCATGAACATGCTCTCGATTTCGTCGCTGGCCGCCATCTGCGCGCGCGCGCCGGCGGGTTCGCGCTGCGCCGTACCCGCGCCTGCGTGCGACGGAACCGGCGCGCCGCCTGCCGCGTCGCCAACGCCGACGTCCGTGCCAAGATAGGCGGTGCGCAGTTCGTACGCGAGCACCTGCACCGCCTGGGCGAGATTGAGCGAGCTATAGGCCGGATTGGCCGGAATATGCGCGAGCGCGCTGCAGCGCTCGACGTCCTCGTTCGACAAGCCGGTGCGCTCATTGCCGAATACCAGCGCGATCTCGCCGTGTACCGCCTCTTCGTGCGCGATGGCGGCGGCCGCGCGCGGCGTCCACTGCGGCGGGCCATATTCGCGCAGCCGCGCAGTCAGCGCGATCGACCAGTGCACGCCCGCGAGCGCTTCGGCGAGCGTCGGCACGATGTGCACCGAGGCGAGCACGTCGTCGGCGCCGCTCGCCATCGCGATCGCTTCGGGATCGTTCTGCACGTTCGGCACGCGCGGCGACACCAGCACGAGCCGCGAGAAGCCCATGGTCTTCAGCGCGCGCGCCGCGGCGCCGACATTGCCGGGATGACTGGGCTCGACGAGCACGAAGCGCGTCGACGTAAAGCCGCCGCGCAGTTCGGCCACGGCGGGATCGGAAGAATGGTGGGTGTGCTCCACGATAAAACTCGGCAGGCTAAAGACGCGTATGGTAGCGCCAACCCGTCGCTGCGCCGAGTCATCCGTATGCGCGGCGACGCCCGGACTCAGGTAAAATGCTGCCTTTCGTGTCCGGCACGGGCAAATGCCCAGGCATTCGCCAAACCGGGCGCCACGTTCTTATCCAATTCGTCTCCGTCGACGGAATGCAATACGAGGAATGCGCAGCAGCGCTTTGCCCGGCTTGTTTTTCGTGCTGTTTTCGCGCCTTCGCGGCGCCCTGTTAGCGCAGGTTTAGCGCTTATTTTCCGGCAAGCAGCCGTGCTGCCCCGGCACAAGGATCCAGACTTATGCATCCCATGCTCAATATCGCCGTGAAGGCCGCCCGCCGCGCAGCGCAGATCATCAACCGCGCGTCGCTCGACCTCGACCTGGTCCAGGTCAGCAAGAAGCAGCACAACGATTTCGTCACGGAAGTCGACAAGGCGTCGGAAGCCGCGATCATCGAAACGCTGAAGACCGCCTATCCCGATCACGCGATCCTCGCCGAAGAGTCGGGCAAGTCGGACAACGATTCCGAATACCAGTGGATCATCGATCCGCTCGACGGCACCACCAACTTCATCCACGGCTTTCCGTACTACTGCGTGTCGATCGCGCTCGCGCACAAGGGCATCGTCACGCAGGCCGTCGTCTACGATCCGAACCGAAACGACCTGTTCACCGCCTCGCGCGGCCGTGGCGCGTTCCTCAACGACCGCCGCATCCGCGTCACCAAGCGCGACCGTCTCGCCGACTGCCTGATCGGCACCGGCTTCCCGTTCCGCGAGCAGGACAGCCTCGAAGCGTACGGCCGCCAGTTCGCCGAAATGACCGAAGCCTGCGCGGGCCTGCGCCGCCCGGGCGCCGCCGCGCTCGATCTCGCGAACGTCGCCGCCGGCCGCATGGACGGCTTCTTCGAGCAGGGTCTGCACCCGTGGGACGTCGCGGCGGGCAGCCTGCTGATCACGGAAGCGGGCGGTCTCGTCGGCAACTACACGGGCGACTCGGATTTCCTGCACGTCGGCGAAGTCGTTGCGGGCAACCCGAAGGTCTACGCGCAGATGATTCCGGTTCTGTCGCGCTACAGCCGCACGCGTCAGCAGTCGGCCTGACACATGCCGCCGCGGGCCGCTTGCGGCCTCGCGTAAGCGACGCACAGCAAAGCGGCTTCGGCCGCTTTTTTGTTGGCTGCACTGCAACGTACACAGGTTCGTGCTACAAAGCCGGGGTGCCATGTGGTCTCCGGCCGATGCGGCTCGCCGGTGTCGGTACAGGCCACCGCCACGCCCTGTTTCCGCGCCCTCGCCGCCCTCTTCCCGACTCGCGCGCAGCCTCTTACCCGCTTCATGAAAAAAGGCTTCTACACGATCATTGCGGCGCAATTCGTTTCGTCGCTCGCGGACAACGCGCTGCTGATCGCCGCCATCGCGCTGCTTTCGGTGATCCACTCGGCCGCCTGGGTCACCCCGCTGCTGCAAATCTTCTTCACGATTTCGTACGTGCTGCTCGCGCCCTTCGTCGGCGCGTTCGCGGACTCGCTGCAAAAGCGCCACGTGATGTTCGTCTCCAACGCGCTCAAGGCAAGCGGCTGCCTGCTGATGATCGCGGGCGTTCATCCGATGATTGCGTACGGCGTGGTCGGCTTCGGCGCGGCGGCCTATTCGCCGGCCAAATACGGCATCCTCACCGAGCTGCTGCCGGCCGAAAAGCTCGTCCAGGCCAATGCATGGCTCGAATCGGCCACGGTCCTTTCGACGATCGCCGGCACGATGCTCGGCGGCGCACTGATCGGCGTATCGATCGGGCACTTCGTCGCGCACGCGCATCTGCCGCTGATCGGCTCCGCCGCCGATCTCGCGATGTTCGCGGTGATGGTCACTTACGCCGTCGCCGCCGTGATCAACGTCTTCATTCCCGATACCGGCGCGCGCTATCCGAACCGCCTGTCGGAGCCGAAGAAGCTGGTCGGCGAATTCCATCACTGCTTTCATGTGCTGTGGGCCGACAAGCTCGCGCAGATCGCGCTGTGGGTCACGACGCTGCTGTGGGGCGCCGCGGTGACGATGCAACTGCTCGTGCTCAAATGGGCGAACGTGAACCTTGGGCTGACGTTGTCGAAAGCCGCAGTCATGCAAGGCGTGAGCGGCATCGGCATCGCGATCGGCGCGGCGGCTGCGGCCGCGCTGATTCCGCTGCGCAAATCGCTGCGCGTGCTGCCGGTCGGTGTGCTGACCGGCGCGGTAGCGATCGCGATGGCGTTCTACAACAAGGACCTGTTCCCGCCCGGCGCTGGCCTGCGCATCGGCGCGCACGTCGCGCCCGCCTATCTCCTGCTCGCCTATCCGCTGATGATCGTGCTCGGCGCGCTGTCGGGCTTTTTCATCGTGCCGATGAACGCGCTTCTTCAGCATCGCGGCGCGACGCTGCTGTCGCCCGGCCACTCGATCGCCGTGCAGAACTTCAACCAGAACCTCGCCGTACTGTTGATGCTCGGCATGTACGCGCTGCTGCTCATCGCGAAGATGCCCGCGCAATGGATCATCGTCGTGTTCGGCAGTTTCATCACGCTGCTGATGTGGCTCGCCATGCGGCGCAGCGCCGCGAACGAGCGCATGGTCGACATGCGTGCGATGGTCGAGGAATGAATGCATGACGGTTCGCCTTCGGTGAATCGGCGATTCCAGCAAGCGCGCATCGCGCCGCGCCGCCACGGCGATACGCATCGTCGCAGCCCGCTCGCTCGCGCTGCTGTGGAGATCTCATGCTGCCACAGCCGTTTTGCGTCGTGCATCGGCCGTTCGGCCAGGGTCCGTTCGCGGCGCGGGCGGGTTAAACTCACGCCCTGAGCATCTACCGCAAGAAGACACCAAGGATGGGCATTCAAATCGCAGCAGCCAACGACGTCGCACAACACACTCCGATGATGCAGCAATACCTGCGCATCAAAGCGGAGCATCCGGGCACGCTGGTGTTCTACCGGATGGGCGACTTCTACGAACTCTTTTTCGACGACGCGGAAAAAGCCGCGCGGCTGCTCGATCTGACGCTCACGCAGCGCGGCGCGTCGGCGGGCAATCCGATCAA
>Ga0153988_1000217_pt1 | contig 14478 bp, 12 predicted proteins | sample TSNC072MetaG_FD_104742 | JGI IMG/M metagenome (GOLD analysis project Ga0153988, IMG submission 104742) | Attine ant fungus gardens microbial communities from North Carolina, USA - TSNC072 MetaG | ecosystem: Host-associated > Fungi > Mycelium > Unclassified | place: USA: North Carolina, Jones...
GGAATTAAGCCAACTGCTCCTTTATCAGCGTTTGACAAGGAGAACTCGATGGAGTTCCCATTAGATTTTCTACACTACTTATACAACTACTACATGGTCTGTGCACTATTTTCCCATGCCTATTATGTGACTCATCATGTGACATCATGTGATGTGATGCTGTGACTTCCTGTCATGTGACTGTGTTTGTGTGACACTTGTGATGTGACACTTTCCCGCACTTCCTTTTGTGTAGTAAGTCCAAGATAAAAGAAAAGAAATATAGATAATGACTTAGCCGTTTTGCCAAGTCATGACACTGTTAGAAATCCAATACAAGGCATCTGGGCAAGTATCTATGAGGTATTTGTAGTAGTGGTCACAGCCACTACTCTGCTACTCAAGTGGTATGCTTGAGTCCACGACTAAGCATCTAAGAAGTATCTCTGGGGGACCGAACTCGTCTCTCGAGCTGGTTATTCTGGATATTAAGGTGAAAAATATCACTTTTATTGCCTAAATGGCTGCCTGGCATGACACCATTCTTCTTTCTCCATTAACATTTGTCTGGAGTTTGATGCTTCCTTCTCCAGTAATATTGAATGTCAGTGTAAGACTTTAGCTGTGACAACTTAAATCCACTCCAAGTCTGAGTTGACAAGGAGAACTCGATAGAGTTCCCATTTGATTCTCTATACTATATATACAACTACTATCATAGCTATGCACTACACTTCCCATAGTCCTCATGTTCTCTGTCATGTGACTTCCTGTCACATATTGTGACTGTGACATAACATTTCTGTGACCAATGTCACACCTTTTGTGACTTTGTGACTGTGACATGACTCCTTTTCCATGCTCCACCTTCATAGTAGTAATTCAACTAAATAAAATAAAAATAAAAATAAAAATAGAAAATGACTTAGCCATTTTGCCAAGTCATGACAGTCAGCCCTTTCTTAGCAGTAAGTCTAGGTGATAGTTGGTCAAAGATAGTATAGGATGTAAACAATGATATATCAGCAAAGCAGTAGTCACTTCCACCAGAATCAAGAAGTATAGGGATATCAGATTTATTAATGGGATCGGTGCAGCAAACTAATGGAATTTCTCCAAATACATGTCTGTGACCATCTATTCCCTTCACATTGTATATTTGTTGGTTAGAGATACTAAAACTGGGGGGTGTATAATCATCAGATCTGTGGTTTGGTTGGAGGTTTAGAGTAGTGTGTACCTTGAACTCAGAGTTGTCCATCATCATGCAAGTAAAGACTTGATTATTTTCTTGACTGTGTGGGAAGGATAATGAGTTCAGAGGGGAAAGTCATTTTAGAGTTTTTGTGGTTTAGAGTAAAATAAATAATCATTTTCTTTATGTGTTATCACATTCTTGTACTCTAACTTATGTAATAGCTAGAGTGTTTTCTAAATAATTAAATAATTAAATGATAGGAAAAGTGAAAATAGTAAGAAAATAAAGGAATATAATCAACTAATAAAATGAAATGCAAAGAGAAAGAAACATCAGCATTCTGCAGGTAGCCCAAAGGCTACCCCCACAACTGATAGAGACAGCATTTGCAGTAGGTAGTGGTTAATTGCTTCCTTGTTGAGTATTTGCTGCTGATTCTCTAATCTCACCTCTCTTTCCAAAACCAGGGGGAAACTGTCCCTCTTTGCCTCCTCCTAGCTAGTAGCACATCTCAATGGTATGACCACAATGTTGACAGTTTGGGTTGGTGCAAACAAGCTGAGATCTTTGCCCCTGTCTAGGATTGGATATATGAAGTGCCATTGTGTTTTGGCTGATGTTGGTGAGTCAATTTTTGTATGCCAGATCTGAAGGTGAGCTATAGCGTCTGCTGATGTCATGTTTGGGTCATAAAATAGTGCAGTTGCAGAGCTCCAGGATTCAGGTAAAGCAGATATGATAATATCTTTGAAGTCTTCATTGTTGATTTTAGACCCCAAAGCCCTAGCATCCAACCATTTAGTGTGCATGTTGATGATGAAGTCAGTAAAGTTGGTGTGATCTGTGTAAAGTGTATTTCGCAGTATCTGTTCTGCATTTAACCATGCCATGTTATATGTCTTTTCATAAGTATCAATGTATGAGGTCTAGGCTTCAGCAGCTGTGCTGTCAATGTTGATTCCTAGTCCAGCTGGGTTTTTTGTGTTGAGCATAAGTAAGCTCAATGTCCAGGCATCACATATTTTCTATTCTCAGTAGGTGTGTAACAATCGACCTCATTGTACACAGGTGTTCACCATGATGCAACCACATAGACTACTTCTTTTGTTTCACATTACTTCATATATCTAATAGCTCAGTCAGCACCTCACTGGTGGGGGCATGTTCTTTACTCAGCAGACCTCATATCTGCCATATATATTCCTCATTACTACCTTATGGTACATAGGTAGATATACAGTAGATACTCTCCTATATTCCCTACGCTTTACCAATTGTATCATTCCTTTTCTTTCTCAACTCTCATATCATCCTCAAGTCTTTACTTGAGTATTGCAACCTGAGTTACTCCTCAAGGTTGTAACATTTGGTAAAGCATTACCAACTCATCTTGCAACTGGAAGGATGGCATTATAGCAGACCAACTGTCAATATATTGTAAAGATTACTACTGAACGTATAATTGGAGTACAGAAGGTAGAAGACCTTGAAGAACAACTCAGTTTGGTTCACATCAGTGAAGAACAATCAGAGTACCAGGAAGAGTCCAAAGAACAGGACGTACAAGATACAAAATCAGAGGCTAACAAAACAAGCAACAAAAAAGAACTTAACGAGTTAAGTAATGCATCATCAGTAGGACAACCAAAGCAAAACATGTCCAGAACACGAGCAGGTACACCAGCACTAACAGCTAGAATGATATCAGCACCAGCACCAACAGAGGTGGTAAACCACAAGTCCATGGTCCTAGAACCTAGATAGTTCAATGGGGACAGAAAGACATTCAAAGACTGGTGGAGAGCAATGAAACTCTACCTCAGGACAAACAAAGTCACAGATACCAATGAAACAATCATTGCAATACTAGGCAAATTCCAAGGAGGAACTGCAGGAGCATTTGCTCAACAGAAACTCAACAAGATAAATGGAGAAGTTGATACTCCAAGTTGGGATACCTTTGAGGTAGAATTACAACTGGTCTATAGCAATAAGATGAAAGAAGCAAATGCAAAATAACACATTGAGACATTTACACAAGGAAAAAAGCACATCATTGTTAGGGCAAACTACTCAAGGCGGTCTTAACCCTAGTGCTAGGTGATAGTCCCGGAAGCAAAGATGATATTTGAGTGAAGCTAGATCTAACTACACAAGTGGTCTTATATACTAAAACCAATGGTCCATGCACCCTAGTCATGTGCACACTAACTATTAATACCACTGTCCTAACTATAGATCATCAGGCACATCAAGGCAGACTTAAGAGAGAAGGCAAGGAGAGTGTGGGAGAGCATCTTACGAATACTTAGAATAGCCTCTTAGGTGGGAGCCTTACTCACAATCTAGGCTGTTCCCTAGGATATCCCCTTACAATCATGGACTTTCTTATCAAATTCATAGCTTTAGCAAGCAAAGCACAGACAGACAATCAATATGCAATATTTTTGCTGAAGAAGAACATAAACAGGGAAATCATCAGAGCTATAATGGCATATCCACCAACTCAAGCCCCAAAGAGTCTAGAACAATGGAAGGTGGCAATTACAGTAGTAGGACAAGGATACAAGTGGATCAACATCCGCTATGACTACAGGATAGGTTCAGGAATAACCTACAGAGGAATGGACAAACCAATGGAAATAGGATAACAAAGAAACAATGAACAAGGACATAAACCCAAGTGTTACAACTGCAACAAATTTGGATACATGGCAAAAGATTGCCAACAAACCAAGAAGAAGAAGAAACTACAAGGATATTTCAAATGTGGCAAAGAAGGACATATTGCCATAGAGTGCAGAGCACCTCAACAAATGAAGACCAGGAGTTCACAACAAGGAGACTCAGATAATGAAGAGAAAAAGGGTTTTGTTAAAGGTTTAGAGTAGGCATGATACAACGAACCACTGTAAATAGTTCTGCCAAGAATTGATATGTTATTCCACAATGGAGAGAACAATCAAGGGAACTTATAGTGCACCCAACAATCAAAACACAAGATGGAAGAAAACTCAAGGTCAAGGCATTAATCAACTCTAGATGTATGAACACTACCATTGCCAGGAAAACAGTTGAAGAAAAAGGGATACCTACCAAATCACTCCCCAAACCATTCAATGTGTACAATTCAGATGGATCAAGAAATGGAGAAAAGACAATCAGGGAATTTGTACCTCTAGAAATCAATTCAAACAGACACATTCAACAAATTGATGCAGTAGTATCAGAAATCAAGGAAACAGATCTATTCCTAGGACATGACTGGCTAGTGGAACACAACCCAGAAGTAGACTGGAAAGAAGAAGTCATATGGTTTACAAGATGCCTAGGACATTGCAAAATAGAACATGAATTAATACAATTTACCCCATGGTCAAGAAGGTCATTACCAAAAGAAGATGAAGAATCAAAAGGAGGAGACAAGGAACCTGATTCAACCAATCCTGAAGACCTTTCAAAATATGTTCAACTACTCACACACCTGTTCAACAAGAAGAAATTCAAGAAATTACCAGAAAAACAAGAATAGGATCATGAAATCAACTTGACAGAAGAAGCACCAAAGGAACTCTATCACAAATGGTCAGTTACTATTTGTGATGGGTGCTTTGATACTTTAAAGAGTTCAAAAATGCGAAGTTAGACAAGTGACAAAAGATGTTGTTAAGTCTGAGGTTTAATCCTCAGACAGGGAGTCCTTATATACAGAATTGTGATGGTCTGTGCACTAGGACAGATCATCATATGCTACTACCTATTGTTCTACATATGGTAATGCCTTTGTGCTAGAAATAGTGATAACTTAACCATATGGAGGCTGTCTATTGTTCTAAGAAAAGGACAGATGACTATCTATGGGTAATTAATAAAGTACATGTGCAAATATTGAGGCCTTCATATCTCCACAAATATTAATTGCCTTGGTGTTGTTTTAAACTTATTCTGAGCAGTATGAAAAGGGATTCTATGATGCCTAAAAGAAAAGCATAGATCATGGTGGTTTCCGAGATATTGGTGATTTAGTAAATGGTACCATGGTGGTTACCTGTTGATCTGCCTAATATCTCGGCCATTATTGATTGCTTCGAGATGTGACTGGTATTGATCTAAAGGTTTTTTCAAGGGCTTTTTAATGCTATTGAGACTGTGAGAATTGTTGAAGAATTGATGGAGATATGGCCAAATAAAGTTTGTGACAAACTCAATGCAAAGGCCTATACAATGACTCTCAAGGAAGAAGAAACACTCAGTTAATGGCTAGATGAACAACTCAAGGCAGGACTCATTGTAGAGTCAAATTCAAGATATACAGCACCATGTTTCTTCATACCAAAGAAAGATGGAACACTACAATTGGTATAAGACTACAGACAGTTGAATCAACATACAATCAAGGACAAAACACTACTACTACTGATCAATGAAGTAATTGACAAACTCAAAAATGCAAAATACTTCAATAAATTGGACCTAATCTGGGGATACAACAATGTACAAATAAAAGAAGGTAATGAATGGAAAGCAGCCTTTTTGACAAACAAGAGACTATTTGAACCAAAAGTGATATACTTTGGACTATTCAACTTGCCAGGAACATTTCAATAGATGATGACAAGTATCTTCTGAGAACTGCTACATGAAGGAACCCTAGCAAACTATATGGATGACTTTATAATCCTAGCAAAGACAGAAGAAGAACTAGAAAAATGTACCATTAGGTTCCTCAAGATAGCGGAGAAATACAATTTGTTTCAAAAGGTCAAAATGTAACTTCAATGTCATAGAAATACCAATACTAGGAGTGTGGGTTGGAAATGGAGAAGTACAGATGGAAGAAGAAAAAGTCAAAGCAATCAAGGAATGGAAGACACTGACAAAAGTAAAGAATGTTGAAAGTTTCCTGGGATTTGCAAACTTCTACCAACGATTCATCAAGGATTTCAGCCATATCACAATACCATTAAACTGACTAAAAGGAAAAGGAGAATGGAAATGGACAGACAAAGAACAAGGAGCATTTGAAGAGCTAAAAGCAAAGATAACCACATAACCAGTACTGGTCCTACCTAGAAGAGAAGGAAAATTCAGGGTAGAAGTAGACGTATCAGGACATGCAATTGAAGAAGTTCTTTCACAAGAACAAGAAGGCAAATGGAAACCAGTCGCTTTCTTATCAAGAACAATGTCACCTGCAAAAAGAAACTATGAAATATATGACAAGGAACTACTGGCAATAATTAAAGCACTAGACAAATGGCGACAATACCTACTAGATATGGTCAAGAAATTTGAAGTATAAACAGACCATGAAAACTTAAAGTACTTCAAAGAACCACATAAACTCAATAGTTGACAAGCAAGATGGTATCTGAAACTACAAGATTACAATTTCACACTATGACATATCCTAGGAAAGACAAACACAAAAGCAGACATACTATCTAGAAGAGAGAAAGTGGACACGAAAGAAGACAATCAAGACATCCAGATGCTCAAAGAAGAGTTATGGGTACAATAAACAACAACTCAAGATAGAATACCTATTGTACTACTCAGACAAAAACATCTACAAGTAATGGAAGAAGGAATACAAGAGCAAATCAAAAAAGTCCAGACAAGAGAACAAGAACTAACAAAACAGTTGAAAAAAAAGGATAGACAAACATAGGAAGAAAACAGAATTGTTTACATAAATGGCAAGATCTATATACCAAGAAACAGACAACTTTGGGATGAAATACTCAGTGACAACCACAATCCACCAGATATTGGACACCCAGGGCAACACAGAATAATGGAATTAATCAAGAGAAACTATTGGTGGCCAGGAATATACAATGATATACGAAAATACATCCAAGGATGCCAAGAATGTCAACAGAACAAGGTGCAACACATGAAGAAAGCAGCACATTTACATCCCTTACCCATACTAAAAATACCATGGGAAGAAATCAGCATTGACATCATAGGATCCCTGCCAAGATCAGAAAACAAAGATACTATTTTGGTAGTTGTGGACCAATTCTTCAAAATGATCAGACTCATGGCTACAACAACTTCAATATCCTCAAATAAAGTAGCAAGGATATATCAGGATGACATATGAAAAATACATGGCATACCAAAGAAGATCATCAGTGACAGAGGACCCCAATTCTTATTAACATTCATGGGAGAACTGTGCAAAGCATTAGGAATCAAAAGAGCAATGTCAATAGTCTACCATCCTCAAACTGATAGTCAAATGGAAAGGATCAATCAAGAAGTCAAAGTGTTCCTAAGACACTACATTAACTATAGACAAGATGATTGGATGAAATGGCTAGCAACAGCAGAATTCTAGTATAATAACAAAGAACATACAACAACAGGACATACCCTATTCTAGGTGAACTACAGAAGACACCTCTGGAAAGAAAATCTAACAGTGGAAACAGAGATACCAAGTTTGGAAGAACTACTAAAGAAGATGGAGACAACAAGAGAAGAAGCAAGGACAACAATGGAAAGAACAAAGGACATAATGAAAAGGCTATATAACAAGAGAAGACGACAATTGCAAGATCTCAAAGTAGGAGAACAAGTATGGCTAGAGGCAAAGAACATTCAAATAAACTGACCCTCAAAGAAGCTGGACCAAAAAAGATACAGGCCTTTTACAATCAAAGAGAAAATCGGACAAAGAGCATACAGACTAGAGCTTCCAGAAGGATGGGCCATGCACGATGTTTTCAATGAAGACCTATTAACATGTTGCAAAAAGACAGAGTTTACAAGTCAATACAAGGATCCAGCACCCCCACCTGACATTGTCAATAAGGAAGAAGAATACAAAGTAGAAGAAATCAAGAGACATTGTAAGAGGACCACTCAGTAGGCAATCACTCCTTAAGCTAGTGGATAGTCCCAGAAGCTAGTTTGAGATTCAAGTAGAAATATATCTACACACACTTGCCAGTATATATACTACACTAGATAGTCAGGTACACAGCACCATGGCAACTGACCTATAATCACAGAATGTCCTAGAACAACTAATAATAGGCATCGTACTGCATGACACAGACAGGAGAAGTCAGGAACGATGGGAGTGCGATACATAATCTGTTACTGGGCCATTAATAGAACAGACCCTCAGAACTCACTAAGCACGACCCTAGATGTCCCCTTACAGACATTGCAAAAACGGAAGAGGTGCTCAATTCCTCATTCACTGGAAAGGATATGGAAATGAACACAACCAATGGATGGCAGAAACAAATTTGTCACACACAAAAGAGACAATTCAAGATTATTAGATACAGCTTTTGAGACAAAACCTATAAAAGAGAAGGCTAAAAGATCATTTTTCAACATCTCAAATGCATACCAGGACTCAAGAAACACTTTTTAAACATGTCCTCTTTCACCAATACTGCTACAAATGCCTCCACCACTGCCACCCTCCTCACTTGGAACCAAGAAACATACAACAAGATCATATGTTGTTGTCATGCCAGACAGCTATTTAGGCAATAAAAGTGATATTTTTCACCATAATAACAAGAATAACCAGCTTGAGAGAAGAGTTCTATCATGACTTGGCAAAATGACTAAGTCATTTTCTATTTTTCTTTTGTTTTATTTTGTTTTATTTAGTTAGATCATTACTAAGATGGAGTGTGAGAAAGCATCATGTGACAGTCACATAGTCACATGTTGGTCACATATTTGGTCACATCACAAAGTCACAGTCATAACATATAAGGAAGTAGACATATGACAGGAATAACATGAGGACCATGGGAGGATATTGCACAGCCACAGTAGTAAAATGTATAAGTAGTATACAAAATCAAATAGGAACTCTATTGAGTTCTCCTTGTCAACTCTGACTTAGAGTGAACTTAAGTCATTGTGGCTAGAGTCTTACAAGTTCAGCCTCCCAGAGATATTCCTTAGATGCCCAGTTGTGGACTCAAGCATACCACTTGAGTAGCAGAGTAGTGGCTATGACTACCACTACAGAGACCTCATAAGAATTGTCCAGACAATTTCATAACAGATTTATAACAGAACTCCCCTCTAGAGTGCTCTTGAGAGTGGAAAGGACCTTAGAAGATGTTTTCTATAAGGATGACATCATATCTTGGTGGCAGTGACTTATTTATAACATTTAGGTTACCATCAGAGCAGGGCCATCATTGCTGATGGCTAATTATAGCAAGAACTAGCAAGACAAGTCCTCTTGAGGACTACATTGTAAATGTCATAACTTGGCAAAAACAGCTAAGTTAATATTTATATTTCTTTCCCTTTTCTTTTCCTTTTAGTTTCTGATTATTATTTTTCTTTTTCTTTTCTTTTCTTTTCTTATTGACAGATGTGTGAGAGAAAAGTGACTCATAGGGAAGTACAGGATAAAAGGAAGGGTTAGTGTCACAAACTTCATTTGGCCATATCTTTATCAATTCTTTAACAATTCTTATGGTCTTAATAGCTACAGAAAGCCCTTGAAAAGAATTTTTGATCAATACTAGTCATGTTATGAAGCGATCAATAATGGCCGAGATATTAGGCAGATCAACAGGTAACCACCATGGTACTATTTACTAAATCACCAATATCTCGGAAACCACCATGATCTAAGCTTTGCTTTTAAACATCAGAAAAGCCCTCTTTATACTACTCAGAATGAGCCTAAAACTATGCCAAGGCAATTAATATTAGTGGAGATATGAAGGCCTCAATGTTTGTACATAGACTTTATTAATTACCCATAGATAGTCATCTGTCCTTTTCTTAGAACAATAGACAGCCTCCATATGGTTAAGTTATCACTATTTCTAGCACAAAGGCACTACCATATGTAGAACAATAGGTAGTAGCATATGATAATCTGTTCTAGTGCACAGACCATCACAATTCTGTATATAAGAACTTCCTGTCTGAGGATTAGACCTCAGACTTAACAACATCTCTTGTTGCTTGTCTAACTCTGCCTATAAGCACTTTGAATCTGTATTTCAACCCACCACAAAACAAGTAAGTGACCTTTTGTGATAGTTAAGGTTACTTTTCATTAAATAGTGTACATGTCATATTCCAGAAATCTGACAATTATGTAATTTATTTCTCCTAATAATTCTCCTAAAATTATAAATAGTAGGATGGTGTAGTAGACTACTTTTCTCCTATTCCAGACTTCCTATATGTACTGAGTAGTTACAGTACATTTCTGTTATGACTTGGCAAAACGGCTAAGTCATTATTTAATATTTCTTTTCTTTTTCTTTTCTTTTAGTTTTGAATATTGTTTTCTCTTTTATTTTATTTTCTTTTATTTTCTTATTGATGGATGTGCAAGAGAAAAGTGACTCATAAGGAAGCACGGGACAAAAGAAAGGGTTAGGGTTACTCTTCATGTATAAATAGTGTACACAATCTAATGAGAACTCTATCAAGTTCTCTTTGTCAAATGCTGAACAAAGGGACAGTTGGCTTCATTTCGATCATCAGACTTTAGCTGCTGACAATTTCCTCAGTTTGTAAATTAACGTCATCTGGTCCTATTCCTATTCCTGTCCACTCCAGTTCCTATTTTACTTCCTTAGGACCTCTGTTCTGATGACTTCTCTCTACTCTGAAATAAGCAACCAACCTTATGACTGAAGACCAGAGTGCAACACATAAGTTGAAGCCAAGGTCATTCATCAAGTTGTACTCTACTGTAAGGGCGACCAGAGGGAAGACTCCAGGAGATTCCTCAGTTAATTATAATTTATGAGATATGGTTACAACCTACCTCTAGGAGATTCCTCAGAGAATTAGATGAGGCTCCTGGAGGGAATAATCTACATTATATACTACAGTATCTCCGTGTCCTTGCATCGGTAGCTAGGGTCTGAACAAGGAAAGTGTGTTGGGTGGCAACAGAGTGCTCTTGGAATGATGGGAGTAAGACCCAATATTACTACGTAATATTAGATTGGCTACAGGGTCGCTCTAGAGTCGTGGATTAGGGGTCCTCTTACATCTACTCTGACATCTTTTCCTGTCCACTAGAGCCTTCCTTTAGTTTCTCCATCATTGCTAAGTACTATATATTCTCCAAAATAGTGTAGTATATTGTTCCAGAGTATACTTCTATTTATTACTCCTCTTTGTCAGTGACTGACTTAAGATCTTAATCCCAGGTTAGAATCAAGGGAGCTCTTCAGGGTTAGAAGAGAACTTGATGGAGTTCTTGCTTGATTCCTTTACACTATTTATACATTTCTTTTATCTATTTGTCCCTATTAATAATACAAGTCCTTTCTCATGTCTATCCTTCTCTTTCCTATGTCCATCAGTCGTTCCTGATGTTTCTTCTCACGTTGCTTGTTTCTTCCTGTCAACTGATCCTGTCCATCAACTGTTCCCATGTTGTCATAGTTGTGTCAGCTTATGACACTCTTCTCCATCCTCTGTCCATTCCATCCTTTGACAGTACAGAATATAATAGGAACTCTATTGAGTTCTCTTTGTCAAATGCTAATAAAGAGCAGTTGGCTTTATTCTGGCTCAGGAGTTGGCTCACTGACACTAGAACTCAATTCCACATCATGAGCACTGTCCACCTTGGACTCTGCTCATCTTACTTTCACATTATCAACTCTCGACTGGTGGTCATTGCAACTACTAGTCATTTTCATATAGCTGGGCCCTTGGCTTAAGAGGACTTGTCAATTAGTTAGGGATTAATGGTGGAAGAGTGGTACCAAACTTGGGTATTATTTCTAAGACCTGACCTCACAAACAAGCAGTGTTTAGTAGATTACTTGTACTTTTCTCAGTATAAACCTCATGCTGCACTCCATTGTGAGTTGGTACATGCAGAGGAGTGATGGTTACTTTTAGAAGGCTGTCTAGATTAGGGATCCTCCCTGTGAGGTGATAGTCTAACTATACTATTAGGGCAGTAGTTGGTAGGGTAGTAGGTGTCTGGTTGGGTGAAGATCTTGCACCCTAACAGATGTAACTTTAGTAAGATCAACCATTAAATACATACTCTTAGAGACATAGCACAATGTCTCTAATCCAATACAAACAACTCATGAGAAGCTTGCTCAAGGAAAGATGCTCCCTCACCAAACTGAGGGAAAAATTGGAAGCAAGGAAGAGGAAGTTGTGTTGATGTTGCAAGAAGTTTGGGCACCTGGCCTGCAACTGCAGGAATAAAAAGGAAGGAGAGAAGGGGACTATCATTCCCCAAAATAAGTTTGAAGTATTGAAGAGTAGAGTGATGTAGTGTGGAGTGGAAGAGAGGATGATCAGGAGGCAGGAGGTAATAGTAGTTGAGTGTTTTAAGTGTAGGGAATATGTCACAAACTTTATTCAGCCATATCTCCACCAATTCTTCAATGATTCTCACAGTCTCAATGGCTGTGGAAAGCCCTTGAAAAGACCTTTTGATCGATACCAGTCATGCCTCGAAGCAATCAGTATTGGCCGAGATATTAGGCAGATCAACTGGTAACCACCATGGTACCATTTATTAAATCACCAATATCTCGGAAACTGCCACAATCTAAGATTTGGTTCTAGGCTCATCAGAAGCCCTCTTCATACTTCTCAGAATGAGCCTAAAACGACCTCAAGGCAATCAGTATCTGTGGAGATATGAAGGCCTTAATGTTTGTACATGGACTTCATTAATTACCCATAGATAGTCATCTGTCCTTTTCTTAGAACAATAGACAGCCTCCATATGGTTAAGTTATCACTATTTCCAGTACAAAGGCACTACCATATGTAGAACAATAGGTAGTAGCATGTGATGATCTGTCCTAGTGCACAGACCATCACAATTCTGTATATAAGGACTCATAGTCTGAGAATTAGACCTTAGACTTAACAACATCTTTTGTCATTGTCTAAACTTCGCTTTTTTGAACTATTCAAGTATCAAATCACCAACCACAAATTAGTAAGTGACCATTTGTGATAGTACTGTCATAGTTGTGCCATAGACTAGTAGTCATATACTGTATGGTTTACCATTACACTAAAAGGGCAATGTTAGCAAGGCTACTTGCTAACAAGGGTCCAGCTATTTATGTAGTTCATTTGAACAGGTATTTTGTTATACCTCCATGATACTATTTAGTAGTCACTTTTTGTGACAGAATAGGGGCACAAATGTAGAGAGTGCCCACTATGGAGAAAGACAAAGGAGGAGAAGAGACTGAGGAGGATAGAAGAAGAAAAGGCAGTGTGTTGTCATGCCAGACAGCCATTCAGGCAATAAAAGTGATATTTTTCACCATAATAACGAGAATAACCAGCTTGAGAGACGAGTTCGGCCTCTCAGAGATATTCCCTTAGACACCTAGTTATGGACTCGAGCATACCACTTGAGTAGCAGAGTAGTGGGTATGACCACCACTACAGAGACCTCATAAAGATTATCTAGAGAATTTCATAACAGATTTATAACAGAACTCCTCTCTAGAGTGCTCTCGAGAGCAGAAAGGACCTTAGGAGATGGTTTTCTAACAGAATAATGTCATATCTCAGCAGCAGTCACTTATTTATAGCATTTATGTTACCATTAGATCAGAGCCATCAGTGATGATGGCTAATTATAGCAAGAACTAGCAAGATGAGTCCTCTTGAGGACTGTATCACAAACCTAACAAAAGGAGACTAAGGCTTGAAGATATGATGAGGTATAGAAGAGATAGTAGAAAGGCTAGGGAAGTTGGGAAGAGAAGTAGAAGAGAGGTTTGATGAAGACAATGTGCTTAAGAGCAAGATGACTTGAGATCGCCGTCTCTCTCTACAGCCCATCAAAAGGCTTGAGAGCTGTCTATTATTCAGAAAAGATCCCTAGGAGTAGGATTAGAGGAGTGGGGTGTCAGGAAAGCTAACTCTGAGCTGAAATTAAGCCAACTACTCTTTGTCAGCATTAGACAAAGAGAACTTGTTAGAGTTCTTGCTGTATTGGGTTAATCTACTTATATTACTTCTAGTTGGTCTGTGCACTCTTTACTTGTGCTCCCAACTAAACTCTTGTGACATCATGTGACTTGATGTCACATTATGTCACAAAGTGTAACATGACTTTCCCATGCTATTTATAGAGAAATAAATGAAATAAAAATGAAAAAGGAAAATAAAATGTCTTAGAGAGGCAGTTCATGTAAGGGGACTGTTAGGGCTCACTCCGCACACAAGGCAGAGGCACTTAGAAGCTAATGGATAGGACCCGGAAGCTAGGGTGATATTCAACTGAAGTAGATCTACTACAGCCGACTAGTACTTATACTACTAGA
>Ga0153988_1000218_pt1 | contig 14425 bp, 14 predicted proteins | sample TSNC072MetaG_FD_104742 | JGI IMG/M metagenome (GOLD analysis project Ga0153988, IMG submission 104742) | Attine ant fungus gardens microbial communities from North Carolina, USA - TSNC072 MetaG | ecosystem: Host-associated > Fungi > Mycelium > Unclassified | place: USA: North Carolina, Jones...
CTCAGGCATCCTGCGTGCGCGTGGGGCTCGAGGACTCGCTCTGGATCGCCCCCGGCGAACTCGCGAAAAGCAACGCTTCTCAGGTTGAGCAGGTGCGCAAGATTTTGGCAGGGCTTGCGCTCGATGTGGCAACGCCGGACGAAGCGCGGGCGATGCTGAGGCTCAAAGGCTCGGACAACGTTCGGTTCTAGATCGCGCTATCGGCGACGTTCAGGCGCCGCTCGCACGGCCGGGATCTGGTGCAAATCGCGCGGATGTGAATCGGTTAGTCATGCAGAACGGCAAGTCACTGATGCACGTCGCCTCGTTTCGCGTGTGCGAGTTGCGCTTCGAGAACATCGATGTCGATGCCGAGCCGCTCCCTGCCAACGGTCCGCAGCATGCCGCGGAACCCATGAGTCGCGTGTTTTCCCCTGGTGATCGGCGACTTGTAGGTATTGATGGCTTGCACTAGCGAGGCGATCTCGGCAGGTTTCGTAATCGCCGGGATGTGGCCATTCTCGTGTCGCGGGATGACGCCGCGCAGCGACAACGGAACACCGTCGTCTCGCAGGCTATGGTGGATCGCATACGTCACGATGCCGCCGACGTATTGGCGAGCCTTCGTTGCGAAATTGGGGGCATGCGCCGCTATTGCTTCCAACACTGGTTTGACTTCCGATTGAGCAGATAACCAATCCCGTACTTCCGTGTTTCCTCACTGACCTGTATCGGGAGTTTGCGTACGTGGGTCGAAGCACGACCAATCAGAGCGAATAATACTTCCGTGTGCGTGGCACCAGTTCGCGAAACGCTGACGGATTGGACGTTTCGTTGGCGCTCGATTTCAGGAGTTACAAAGGGCGGTGCTCAGATCCCTGGGCGAGTCACAATCGGTCCGCGTGAACGACACTGGATCTTTACGCCAATCTCGCGTGGGTTGCGGGCTCATGCGTCATTCGTGTCGCCTCGGTTCTTGAAGATGTCTGCGGCAATAGCCGGATCGCGCCACTCGACGGGCGTTTCACCGGGCAGCGGGGTGGTCGTCGAAATAACGCAATGTTTGATTCGCTTCGATCTAGCGAGGCCGACGCAGCACCGCGTAGCGCGAATTGCCATGCTGCAGATCGGTGGTGCGTCGGTGTTTCTCTGCTCGGAGGCTGACAGAAAGACACGTGAAGTGGAGACGAAGGAGGATGGAGTGCGGCTGGCGCAATAGGAGGCGGCGCGCCCGCCAAATCAGCGGATGGGCGCGCCGGTCATGCTTCGTGAGCGATCGATCAAGGACGTCCTTGACCGATCGCTTACTTTTGACCCATGCCAAAACTCTCATCAGGTGCTGGTTTACCGGAGTATTTTCTCAACCGCCACGAACCTTTATCGTTGAACCACTTTTCGCTGGTCGCTGGAGACAGGACCATTGCGCCGTCTTTTTCCACAAAGCCGAGCGCCTGGTAGGCTCCCTCTGCTTCACGGCTCAGTGGGAGAGCTCGAAGTCTACCTCCGAATCCCCATGTCATTGAGGTAGCAACCGCCTGTTCGAGAAGCATGCCACCAACGCCCGTCGCCCCGGGGTGCGCCACAATATCACTTACCACGACATGCCCCGGTGCAGATGCCAGAGGCCTTTTCAAGACCGCGAGCCCAACCGGCTCGCCTTGGAAGAAACATCCTAAGACACTGTCCGAGCCGGTCCTGATCGTATTAACCAGACCATTTAAAATAATTGACGTTTCGAGCAGTTTGTCGTTCCACGAGTGTTCCTCGTGGTCATTCGGTCGCCAGCCGTTCGTCAAGTTAGCATTAAGCCTCTCCGCCGAAGCGTTGGCGTCATCGGAAGACAGCGCGCGAACCGGCGTGCTCCATGCAGGCGGTGCTCCAGTTGGCCTGCTGGTCTGCATCCTGCCCGTCGGCGTGCTCGCGTGAAGGGCTGGTAGCGTGGGCATAAGAGGGGCTTGCGACGCGGCAACGCGCGCTAAGCGTGTCGAGGCATTGGATGGGTGTCCTGATCGAACACGCACGGGTTGTGCAGGTAGTCCTGCGAATGCCGCGGGTTGACTGGTGGGTGCTAACGCAGACGTCGATGCTCGTCGATTCGAGGGCGCATCCATCGCATAAGTGTTATACGCTGTCGCAGTTTCGGCAACCGCTTGATTAACACCTTTACTGCCACAAATCCCCATGTTTATTTCCTCAAAATATAAATTGAATGACTGTTCGAGTTATAAGTCCTATTAAAATTCATCTTTATTCCTCCGGCGCGAAGGTTAACGGGACTATTCTTGCATCAACGAACAGCCTCGGCAGCGCGCAGCGCTAAATGCGTTGAGTTTCCGAGTGCGGACGCCACGGCAGTAGCGCCTCGTAGTCATCGGCCATCTGCGCTAGCGGCAGCACCGTGAACAGGTGTTTCAGATACGCATACGGCTCGACGCCATTGGCCCTGCACGTTTCGATGAGCGAATACAGGTTCATCGACGTCTTCGCGCCGCGTACCGTGTCGGCAAATAACCACGCCTTGCGGCCGACGACCAACGGCCTGATCGTGTTGTCGCAGTTGTTCGACATCGGCCACGCTCCGTGGTCTACATAGCGGATGAGCTTCGGCCTCAACGAAATACTGCCGTGCATGCGCCCCCAGATGCACGAGCTGTTCGCGCACCCGCACGTCGATCTGCACGAGCCTCGAGCCGTCGTGTTCGCAGGTGCGTTCGGCCTCGCTCAGGTCATAGCGCACTGTCACACGCGGCAGCGCCGGATCGAGCCAGTGGCGGTCGCGCCGGGTTCGCTTGTGCGCGCCGCCCTCGACCTTGCCATCAATGCTGTCCTTCTGAGCCGCGTCGGTGCCGGAGGCAAGCACCTCGGGCTCGTTGAAGAACAGGTCGCGCTGGTGCGGATTCCGTGCCTCGCTCTTCGCAGCGAACAGCCTGCGCTGGAACAGCTTCAGGCGCTCGTGATAGAGGTCACGCTCGGTGGTCACCACGCGCAGTTCGGTGCGGAGGTTCGCGCGCTCCTCAGGCAGCGCGTTTCGCTGATTGACGACTTCGTCCCGTTCGAGAACGGCAGCGACGCACCCGGCAAGGAGCGCGTCATACTGTTCGGTGGTGAGCGTAACGAGGCTGGACATTGCAGCACTAGACCACCAGTCTGGCCGGCGTTCTATCCGATTCTGCGGTAGCTTCGCTTTGGATGACGTTTTATCGCATCGAGATTGATGCCGTCGAGCAGCCATTCCAGTTGCTCGATGCTCAGTGTGATGATGGTCCGGGGTGGGGCCAGACAAACCGGTCAGCTTCAAGCCGTTTCAGCAGGAGCCAGAAGCCGTTTTTATCCCAAAACAGCAATTTGATTCGGTCATGCCGGAGGTTCGTGAAGCCGCATACGGCAGAGGCTAACGGATCGAGCCCGCACGAGTGCTCGATGATCGCGTCCAGCCCGTTGATGCTTTTTCGAAAGTCAACTACTCACGATGCAGCCGCACCCTCAGCGAGGTGTCGAAGTGGAACATCGCGTACGCGCGAGCGAAGTAACGAGTGCACTGATGAGCTTTGCATCAGCAGCGCCGCAACTGATCTCAAGTGTCACGCCGTTGGGTAGCCTCGCACTGAACTCCGCGGCGTATCGGTTGCCGCGGATCTGATCTGTACGGACGCGAATGGCGACGCGGCAATGTCGGCGCTGGCGTTGCCCAGTTGCCGTTGCCGACGCTTGGCGTCGTACAGAGGCTCAACATTCAACCCGTGCTCACGGGCATAGGCCGACAATGTCACGCCCTCATACTCGGCAGTTTCCAGATGCGCCGCTCATTTGTGCCGCTTTGATTGCCAGTCCTGCACCTCCACGATTTGATGCTCGCGATCATGCGGGCAATCGTCGAGATGCGACAGGACGTCCTTGAGTTTACGCTCACCATGCTTCAATGGTAAGCCATGCTTTCGTGTCAGACCTTAGGCGCCTTGTCGACAGCCAGGCCCGTCTCCGGATCAAGGAAAAGCTTGCGGTCCTCGTGGCCGCGGCGGTCGAAGTCGAACATGCCCATGATGCTTCCAGCCGTCGCGTCGAACGAGCCGCCGCCGATGCGCTGACCGTCAAGCCAGTTGTCTTCGATGAAACGTACCACGGAAGACTGATGCGTGTGGTCGACATAGTTCCCCTCCGCCCACCGGGAGATCACGGCGAGCGGAATGCGCGTGTCCGGACCGCCGCGGCCGTTCACAGGCTTGCCGTTCAAGCCGGCAGGCGCCGAACCCGTGCCGCAGATGCCAGCCGCGGTCAACTGGGCGGCAACGCTATCGTACGAAGCGCTCGTGGGCTGCGCATAAGCGTGGTCGTACCGGCCGTCCGAGTCATCACATGCCACGATCAGGGCCGTATTCGGCTCAGATCAAGGCGGAGTACAACAAGTACGTCCGGATGTTCGGCACACAGATGAGTCTTCGCGGATTTGCCGAGCTCTACTGGGAGCGCGAACAGGGCAGGGCGATCAAGATTCCGAAAGCCGTCGATGCAATGTTTACGGAACCTCCGTCGGACGAGGCGCAACGGATCCGGGAGATGATCGACCGCTTCAACGCTGAACAAACGACGAAGCTCGGGGCGTTTGACGATAGGGGCGACAAAGTACGCTAAGCGCTTAACGGGGTATGCGATTAAGAGCGGTGCAGTTCACTACTTGTCGGCCTGCCATAGAGGGTGCGTCGGGTGTTCGGCCGCAGCTTCCAAAGTTGAATGCCATTCCAAGGCGGTCTGAACAAACTGTTCATCGGAGCAATCGGTCATAATGTGGTTCTCAACATCACGTGCGTACTCTTTCAGGAAAGCACGCTTGATCTCAATGTCTGGAAGATAGGGCAACACACGTCGGACAGTCTTGAGAAAGGAGTTGTTGCTTGACGGCGGGAAGTAGATTGCCCGGTGATCGTGGTCCTTGTCCGGCTCATGCCAATGTCCCTGCGGCGATTCTTTCAATGTATGAAAAAACGGGTGCGCATGCAGGGCGATTTCATGCGTTAAAGACTGTGCAGCCCTCCCTTGTCTTTCGGCACGTTCCACTGGATTCAGAGACGTCGGAGACTGCTCCGCTGGCTCGGATACAACAAACTCGATTTTGACGGACTTAGTCTCGGGAAAGCATTCGGTAGATGCAGCGAATGCTTCGCCAGGCAATGGCGGTGCAGCATGAATATCAATTCGGTTAAATCGTGGCGGCAATTCGCCTCCCAATGCGTACATGACCGGCGCGACGATCGCTTGTATCTCCGGTGGAACTGAGTCATGTACTTGGTAATTTGCCAAAGGGGCCAAGCGCCTCGCTGATTCAATGTGGCGCTGTTTCAATTGCGCTATGGTGTTGGATGGAGCTCTCACCCGAACAGAGGATAGATGCGCTCGCGTTTCCGGTTTCGGTCGGAGTGCACCTAGAAGACCGGACGTCCTTTCGCGTCGTGTGCCACCGAGCAGTGAAAGTTTGGGAGCTTCCATTTCGCCGTACTGAGGCGAAAAATGAGCGTCGTTGATTGACCCGACACCTATAATCTTCGGCATGCCCGCGTACCTCCAATAACTCAATGGAACATCTTATGCGCGTCAACTGCACGCGCGTATCAGCGTTGTGAACAGGTTCGCTATCGACCATGCGCCTTTCCCCATACTGCGGACCAGATGTACGTTCACGAGCGAGCTTGCAGCCTGCCACGGTTTGTGGCGTGTGGTGCGGTTCATCCGCGAAGATTTTGCCTGAATGGCGAATACAACCTGTGTGACGAACTTGGCTGACTGTAAGCCGGCGCATCATGTACGCCACGCTGCTCGGTCGGGCTGATCCTAGTCTAACCTGCCAAGTATTGCTGCAGCCGGACGAATGGCGCGCGCTTTACTGTCGCGCCAACCGTACCTCAAAGCCCCCGGCGACGCCGCCCTTGCTTGGCGAGGTCGTGCTGTGGATTGCCAAACTCGGCGGCTATCTGAACCGAAAACACGACCGCCCGCCCGGACCAACCGTCATGTGGCGTGGATTCTTTGTGCTTCACGAGACGGCGGAAGGGCAGAAGTACTATCTGCACGTTCCGGAAGTGGTCGCGACAGCGAAGTCGCGGGTTACGCCTCCGGCTGATTTTTGCGCGGCGAAGTTGTCGCTGGACAAAGTGGTCGGGTGGGAACGGCCGATGAAGATGGAAGGCAAGATGGCGACGTCAGTGGTCTATACGTACAAGATCGACCCGGTGCCATGGGCGAAGAATGCAGACGCGCAACGCGTGTTCCCGATGGTCAAGCGTGTGATCGAAGGGGCGGGGACGATGCAGTTGCGCGAGGGCGTGCATTTGACCGATCAGGGTTGGGTTGCTGATGAGGTTTTTCAGCGCTGAGGTTTAGCGTGGGTTAGGGGGCTCCTTTTGTGGGATGGGGCATTCTTTTGGAAAACTTGCGCGGGCTCATCGTGAGCGGCCGCCGAATATTCCAGAAGCAGTTGCCGGGTAGCGACCGACGCTGCGGTGAGGCATGTCTTGTGGCAAAGGGACATGAGAAGAAGCGGCTCGCGGAGTATCTCTTCCGATGTCTCACGTTGTCGGAACTGATACAACCGCAACGTGCATGTCCGTAAGGTGCCCAAAACCGGCGCTAGCCAATCCTGCTGAGCTCGGTCGTCGTGGCGCTCGGTCTGCTGCTGCGCAGCCGGCTCAAGGAAACGCCGGTGTTCGAGCAATTGCGCCGCAACAACGCGGTGGTGCGCTCGCCCGTCACCGAAGTGCTGAAAACCTCGCTGCGGCCGATGTTGTGCGCGTGGGGCGCCCGTCTGGGAGACAACTCGCTGGCGTACATCAACGAGTCTTTTGTGATCGTCTACGTCACGCAGCAGTTCGAAATCGATGCAGGTAGGGCAGGCATCGGTTACGGGTGAGTGCGTGCTCAGGGGGCGTCAGAATGCGCTCCTGAGCATTGACGTGGGTTCAATTGACGCGGAACAGCGCGTGTTTCCAGGCAGAACTCTCTACGGTTCGGTTCGCGGCGAACGTATGTAGACCTCGTGCTCGTCTCGCGCCTGTTGCGAGCGGGCTCGCTGTGCCTTCGAACACACGTGGCCGGAATCCCGACGTTTGTTCGCCCCAGTGAGCTTCGAAAAGATGAATGGATCGAATTCGATCTTGTTCAGGGTGAATGGCGCATTCCAGCTGCACGTATAAAAATGAAAGAGCAGCATCTTGCGCCACTTTCGAAGCCGGCTGTTGCCGTGCTTGAAAAGCTCCCTGCTGTCAATGACCATGGGCGCTTATTCTTCCCCAGCGTCCGGACCAGCGAGCGGCTGATAAGCGAAACACGGTGAATGCCGCTCCGCGCCGCGATGTTTCTGCTCAGTGGGCGGCAATGAATCGACGCTTCTGCGTGACGCAAAGATCCTTCTATTTGTTTTGCATTCCTTTTTATTATTTCAAGTCTATTTTTTTGTGACATGACCGTGTCGAATCAATGTGCCTCGCAAAACGAATGGCAGCGCTACGCCGAAGTCATGGATCGAGGTATGGAGTACCTTGCCGGTTAACCTCGAGGCTGTCGTTCGACCAGATAACAGTGGGCCATCGTCGCTTTGGTCCCCATCCTGCAAAGAATGCGTGCGCATAACATTTTTTATGCGCGGTCAACATCCTGATGCGGCGCACACAATAACGCCGCGTCATTATTGATGTCGTAGCGTTGTTGGGACAGTGCTGTTGAGGTCAGCATTTCGTTCAAACCTGGATGTATGGATGAATTCATGATCTTTTAAAGCATCACGACATGAGGATTTAACAAATTTAACAAATTGGAATGTGCATGAACAGCAATACTTCGCAGGGTAAGGATGGTGCGAATTAGATAACGCTCTGATTGTTAATGTATAAAGCATTCTTAATTTTTTTGAGTCGATCAAAAGTTATGCGTGTTGTGCATTGTTGGTCATGCGGAAATGGATTATAAATACCTGCATCACGAATTCTGTCCACCGGAAACCAAATAAGATTGCCTGGCTAAGCAGGGCTAAGCTGTGTCATCAAGGAATAGGGTGGAGGCAAGACCTCTTGGGAGAGGAGTTCAACGCTCATTGTTTGAGCGTTTCATGCGCAATGGACTAGATCTGGTCAGTCTTTTATATGTGCGTTATCAGGTAAAGACGCTGAGCGGCTCATGTATATGTGCGACGCATTAATTGCGTCGTTTTTCGCGAGTAAATGATCGAAGGCTTACATGAATCGTGTAGTGAATTACGCGTTTGCATTGAGTATTGTCGTAATGCCTAAACTGGTAATGGCTGTGCCATTGGAGGACGCGGTGCGGCTCGCCGCGTTGCGCGATCCCATGGTTGCCGCTTTACAGCAGGACGTCGCGCAACAGGAAACCAATATCGAAATTATCAAGGACGGAGAGCGCCCGCATTTTTCGGTGAATGTCGGCCGGGCAAGAGCCATCGGTTCGGATCAGACGCAAGCTCTCCAGCAAAACATCGGCTCGGAAGTGGTGGTTTCGCAAATGCTCTTCGATTGGGGCAAGGTATCGGCACAGATCGAGGGGGCGAATTACGATCGTGTGCAGATCGTCTCCGACCTGAAGAAGCAGATAGAAACGGTGATCTTCAATATTTCCGGCTTGTATCTGGATGCCGAAACGGCGAAGGCAAAGCTCGAGGCCACCGACGAATACCGGAAAAATGCGATCAAGCTCGGCGATATGACAAAAGAGCGCGCGCAAGGCGGCATGGGCGATTTGTCGGAAACGGCACGCGCGAACCTGGAGCTTTCTCGCGCGGAAGAACGCCACCAGGCGTTCGAGTCCGATCGTGAGGTGGCGATTTCGCAGTTGGATCTGCTGGTTGGCGTTCAGGATATTTCGACTCAGACGGTGCCGGACCTCGACTATGGTTCGAGGATCGATTCCGCGAAGGCGATTGATACGTCGATCAAGCAGGCACCGGACTATTTGAAGGCTTATGCCGCGATGGATTCCGCGCGCACGGGGATCGATGTCGCGAAGGCCGCGACGAAACCGGTATTGCGTGTCGAGGCGGCCGGGCATCCTGGCTTTTCCGGAGGCGGGCCGACGAGCGGATCGGTTGGACTCATTCTCGGCGTGGATCTCGGCATGTCCGATCTGTTCGGACGCCAGGCGCAGGCTGCCGAACAGAAATACGAAGGTAGCCGCGAGCGTCTCCAGGGTGTTGTGCGCGATCTGAAGAATCAGACGCAAAGCTATGCGAGGCAACTGAAGACGCTGGCTGCCAGCGAAGCATCGCTCAAGCTGCAGGTCGATCAGGCGCGCAAGGTCGTGGTGACTTACGAAGAGCAATTTACCGCGGGTCTGCGCAACATGACCGATCTGTTCACCAGCATTCAGGAGTTGTACAGCACGGAGCTGAACTGGATCGACACGGGCAATCAGTTGCGCCGCACCGAGTACAAGGCTGCACAGGAGCTCGGCATGCAGGGCACGTTGCTGCAGGAAAAAACGGGTGTAGCGTTGCCCGACGTGCCGACGTTTTTGCCTGATTCGCAACCCACGCAGCAAGTCCAGGCGCAGCAGCCGAGCGCACCGTTCGATGATCCGGGTCACTACGGCATGTTGCTCTTTGACGGCCAGGAGGTCATGCGATGAGCGCGATCGATATGTCGATATACGAGAGTGGCCTGCTGGCCGGTCTGGTACGCCTGTGCGCGGTGCATGGCGTAACCACCTCGGCCGAGCGTCTCGGTCATGGTTTGCTGAGCGCGCCGGGCGTATTGCCGTTCACGGAGGTCGAGCGTGCTCTGCGGCGGGTGAACATGACGTGCGGTGTGATCGCGTCGCCGTTGCAGCGGATCTCGGAGCATGCGCTGCCCGTACTGCTGCTGATGCGCGATGGCAGTTGTCTCGTGCTGGAAAAACTGACCGCTGTCTCCGCTGAGGTTTCGCACCCCGGATCGGCTGCCGGGCGCAGCGCGTTGTCAATCGAAGCGCTCGAAGAAGGCTACGCGGGCTTCTATCTGATTGCGAAACATATCGAGGTTGTTTCTCCGCATCTCGACGGCAGCCTTGACGGCAAGCCGCGCCACTGGATCTTCGGGCCGGTGCGGGAACAATGGCGTGTGTATCGCGACGTGCTGCTCGCGTCGCTGATTGCGAATCTGCTGGCTATCGGCACTTCGCTGTTCTCGATGCAGGTGTACGACCGTGTGGTGCCGAACGCCGCGTTCGATACGTTGTGGGTGCTCGCGAGCGGCGTTGGCGTTGCAATCACGCTGGAGTGGGCGCTACGCTACATGCGCTCCCGCTTGATCGATCACGCGGGCCGCGCGCTGGATATCCAGTTGTCCGCACAGCTGTTCGAGCGCGTCGTGCATATGCGATTCGCGTATCAGCCGACATCGATCGGCGTCTTTGCGAACCAGGTGCGCGATTTCGCAAGCGTGCGCGATTTCTTTACCTCCGGCACACTCGCCACGCTATGCGATCTGCCGTTCATGTTCGTGCTGCTCGCGCTGATCGGATTTATTGGCGGCTGGGTTGTGCTAGTCGTGCTGGCTGCGGTCGTTTTGATCGTGCTGCCCGGCATTCTGATGCAAAAGCGGCTCGCGACGCTGTCGCGCCAGAACTCGAAGGAAGGCGCGGCGCTCAACGGCTTGCTGCTGGAGGCAATTGATAATCTCGAGAACGTAAAGGCGACTCGCTCGGAAGAACGGCTGCAACGCGCGCATGCGAGTCTGACCGCCATCATGGCCGCATCGGGTGCAAAAACGCGAGACATCACGGGCATGTTGCAACTGATGGCGAGCAGCACGCAGCAATTGTGCTACACGGCGGTCATTATCACGGGTGTCTATCTGATTACGTCAGGTGAACTGACGACAGGCAGTATGGTCGCCTGCACGCTGTTGTCGAGCCGTGTGCTGATGCCGATCAGTCAGGTCGCGAGCCTGCTCGCGCGCTGGCAGTTCGTGAAGGCGGCAATGGAAGGGCTCGACCGTATCATCGCACTGCCGGTCGAGCGCCCGGCCAACCGCCATTTCGTGCGCGCGGAGCAGGTGCATGGCGCGTACCGGCTCGAGAACGTTCAGTATGCGCATGATGCTGAAAGTGCGCCGGCGTTGCAAATCGCGCGTCTTTCGATCAAGGCCGGCGAGCGCGTCGCATTGCTCGGCGGCAACGGTGCGGGCAAATCCACGTTGATGCGTGTGATGGCGGGCCTGACGGATCCGCAGCAAGGCAACGTGTTGCTCGACGACCTCGCGTTGTCGCAAATCGATCCGATCGATCGCCGGCGGCAAATCGGCTATCTGCCGCAATCCGTGGCGTTATTCCAGGGGACGCTGCGCGAGAACCTGACGCTCGGCCACGCGCTCTGGGGCGATGCCGAACTGTTCGAGGCGCTTGATGCCGTCGGTCTCGGCGCGTTTGTGCGCAAGCATGTCCGCGGGCTCGATCAGGACATTCTCTCGATCGGCAATCTTTCCGGCGGACAGAAGCAGGCAGTCGGACTCGCACGCCTGATTCTGCAGGACCCCAAGATCGTGATCCTCGACGAACCGACGTCCGCATTCGATCAGGCGAGCGAGGCAAACGTTGTCAATTTCATGAAGAGATGGCTCCACGGTCGCACCGCGATCATCGCCACGCACAAGCGTGAACTGCTGGCCCTTACGCAACGCGCTATCGTGCTGCGCGAGGGCAAGGTGGTCCACGACGGCGAAATGGGCAAGCTCGTCGAACTGGCTAGCGCACAACGCGCGAAGCAGACTCCAGCCGCCGCTGGCATCAAGGTTGTTTCGGAAGGTGCATCATGAGCAGCTACTCCGCGCTTCTCGACGTCTCCGATGGTGGGCGTCTGCATCGTGTGCGGGCGAGCCGCACGGTCTGGATCATCACGTGCGTACTCATTCTGCTGATCGGCTGGTCCTCGTGGGCACAGGTCAATGAGACGACACGCGGCAAGGGCCGTGTTACGCCGTCGTCACGCCTGCAGTCCGTGCAGAGCCTCGAAGGCGGCATTCTGACCGAGCTGCTCGTGCACGAAGGCGACGTCGTGCACCAGGGGCAGCCACTCGCGCGCATCGACAGTACGCGGTTTCAGTCCGCGTATAACGAAACGCAGTCACAGATCGATACCTTGTCCGCCGAAGTGGGCCGCCTCGAAGCCGAGGTAAATGAAAAGGCCGAACTGACTTTTAGCGGTCAGGGTGACGAAAATGCCCGCCAGTCCGCAATAGAACTGTTCAAGGCCCGGCGCGAACGACTGAACAAATCGATCAGCGCACTGCAGGAAGAAGATCACATTCTCCAACAGCAGATCGCGATGGTTCAGCCGCTGGTGGATAAGCAGTCCGCGCCACGGTCGCAATTGCTTCAGCTACAACAGCAGTCAGCACAATTGCATGGTCGCATAGGCGAATTGCGCAATCAGTACGTGCAGGAAGCTTATAGCGATATGGTCGACAAGAAAGCCAAGCTGGCCGAATTGAAGCAAAGCATGCTGCAGAAGAAAGACCAGTTGAATCGCACGCTGGTTACCGCCCATGTCACGGGGCTCGTCAATAACGTGAAGATCAACTCGGTCGGCGGCGTTGTGCAGCCGGGCGAGACGATCATGGAAATCACGCCGATTCACGACCAGCTGGTCGTCGAAACGTTGGTGGAGCCGAAAGACGTTGCGTTCATCGCGCCGGACATGCTCGCGAACGTGAAGATCACCGCCTATGACTATTCCGTGTACGGTGGCCTTCGGGGCAAGGTCACGCAGATTTCCGAGGACACGGTGAAGGAAGACACGCCGCACGGTCCGCAAGAGTACTACCGGGTACTCGTCACGACTGACAGGTCGTATCTGAAGCGCAAAGGGGTGGAGTTGCCCATTCGCCCCGGTATGGTGGCCGAGGTGGATATCGAGACGGGACGCCGGTCGATATTGAGTTACCTGACACGTCCTCTCATGAAGGCGCGGTTGAGATAAGGCTCGACCTGTCTTTCGAAGGATTGCTAATCGATGGATTTCGCGGCGTGCAACTGTTCGAAACAGATTTGCATCGGCGCCGCAATCGTAAACCCACTGCGAGGAGTTAGTAATGGATAAGCGGATTGACGTAAAAGGGCAATCTGGGGCGGTTGAAACTCACACTGTCTCCCAGAGTACGCAAAACGCCACAATCCAGATCCACAATGGATCGGAAATCCGGCTGTTCGGCACGCAAGGCGACATCGAGTCGATGCAGCGTGAAGGTCATGATCTGATCGTCAAGTACACCGACGGGACGGTCGTGCGCCTCGCCAGCTATTTCGACTGTCCGACGGACGCGATTCCGTCACTGGTGCTCGACGATCAAAGCGATGCCGGCGGCGCCGAGCATCTGTATAAGGCGAATCTCGATCCGGCAGCCTGCTTTGCGGCGGACGACGTATCGGGCGGTGTCGTCGCATTCTCGTGGGTAGCGGTTGGCACCGATGCCGGCACCGGCCTGTTGATACCAATACTTGGCGGGTTGGCGGTGCTCGGCGCCGGGATTGGCGCGGCGGTCGCGAGCGGTGGCGGGGATTCGGACATTCATCCAGCCAGCCCGGGCGCGCCCAATGCAACCAAGCCGGAAATGCCGACCGGGCATTTCAATGCGGACGGCACCGCGTTTATCGGTCACGGTCAACCGAACGCGACCATCGTGGTCGCTGACTTGTCGGGGAAGACGCTCGGCGTGGGGACGGCCGATGATCAGGGTAACTACACGGTGCCGCTTTCCGAGCCGCAGAACAACGGTCAACAGGTCGAGGTTTCACAGATAACGCCGGACGGCTCGTCGTCGGGGACGACGACGGCGACGGCGCCCGATTTGAGCGCACCGGAGGTGCCGGCCATTCATGCCGTGACCGACGATGTCGGTGCGGTGACAGGCTCGATCCCGTCGGGCGGCGTCACCGACGACGCGACGCCGACGCTTTCGGGCACGGCCGAGGCGAACTCGACGGTCACGATTTCGGACAATGGCACGGTCATCGGCACGGCGACTGCCGATGCGAGCGGCAACTGGACGTTCACGGCCACGGCACTGGGCGACGGCGCACACAGCTTCACGACGACGGCAACGGATGCCGCCGGCAACACGAGCGCGGCAAGCCCCGCCTATGACCTGACGGTGGACACAACGGCTCCGTCCGCCCCGACGGTGAACCCGACGGATGGCGCGGACGGTTCGGTGCTGTCGGGCACGGCGGAAGCCGGTGCAAGCGTGGCGATCGACACGAACGGCGATGGTCAGCCTGACTACACGACGACAGCAGGCAGTGACGGCAGCTGGTCGGTGCCGCTGACGGCGGAGGTGCCGGACGGCACGGCGATCAGCGTGACGGCGACCGACCCGGCGGGCAACGCGAGCGCACCGACTACGGTGACGGTCGATGCCGGCGGGGCGGATACGACGCCACCGGATGCACCGGTAATCGGCTCGGCGACCGACGATGC
>Ga0153988_1000219_pt1 | contig 14410 bp, 15 predicted proteins | sample TSNC072MetaG_FD_104742 | JGI IMG/M metagenome (GOLD analysis project Ga0153988, IMG submission 104742) | Attine ant fungus gardens microbial communities from North Carolina, USA - TSNC072 MetaG | ecosystem: Host-associated > Fungi > Mycelium > Unclassified | place: USA: North Carolina, Jones...
TGCTATAAATAGTGATAACCTAACCATATGGAGGCTGTCCTTTGTTCTAAGAAAAGGACAGATGACTATCTATGGGTAATTAATAAAGTCTATGTACAAACATTGAGGCCTTCATATCTCCACGAATACTGATTGCCTTGAGGTCATTCTAGGCTCATTCTGAGCGGTATGAAGAGGGCTTCTGATGAGCCTAGAACCAAAGCTTAGATCATGGCGGTTTCCGAGATATTGGCAATTTAATAAATGGTACCATAGTAGTTACTAGTTGATCTGTTTAATATCTCAGCCAATACTGATTGCTTCGAGGCGTGACTGGTATCAATTGAAAGGTCTTTTCAAGGGCTTTCTGTAGCTGTTAAGACCATGAGAATTGTCAAAGAATTGGTGGAGATATGGCTGAATGAAGTTTGTGATAGACAATGAACTTAGACTGATAGACTTTATGCTTGTAAATAGGCATTGATGGCATCAGATCAATTATATTTAGATAAATGACCTCTAGAACATAACTTGGAGATACTAGATATTTATTGGGACTTGCTAACTATCTAATAGGTAATTGAAGAAGTCCCAATTACAAAGTAGTATCAAGAGCATAATAGGAGAAGACAGAAGAATATTCTAGAAGGAAGCAGCAATGAAGAAACATCATCTTTGATGGGAAGAACTTGGTGAGAGGACATGTCATTATAAAGACAGGAGAGGGGCGTATCATCAGTAGGATTTTAGGAGGACTTAGGATAGAAAGGAGTCAATAGAATCCTAAAAGTAATAATAGTTTCCTTTTTATATTTTATTTTTTGAGTCTCAGAGCTTTGTAATAACATCAATATAGTATCTAGAGTGCAGTTGGATCAGAGAAGAACCTCTTGACCCCTACTTCCATCTACACTGCCTCTGGAATTGTGAATGCGGATCTATTGAGAGTAAGAAGACTAGGACCAGGGAAATGTCTTGAGAAGAACACAGAATATACCCAGAACTCGATCTAGAGAAGAATAGCAGATACAACTTGGGCAGACTTCGGAGAGGATAGCAGGCTAGGAAAGCTTGGCTAGGTACATACTTAGACTGTATTACACCCATAGGGTTTGATGTTGGGGGTACAGACAAGGGAGCAACTGAGTATGGAGAGTTTATGAGTAATTAACTAACTGTATTTTCTAGTTGAGTCTAGTCATGGTATGTAAAGGTTGATACCTTAGGGAGGCTATGCGACGACAATCTAGAGAGATCTTATATTCATTTTACAACAACCAACATATATTTTATCGGAGCTGCATATAATTCTACTTTTACTTATAACCTTCATTTTTGATTATCTCCCCTCAGACCTTTAGCATGCAATTGGGAGCTGGCACATCATTGTTTTGTTTGTCCCAGTATGCAACTCTCTTTTGCACCCTTTCACCGGCTGACCCTAATCTATGGGACAGCAACTTCATAGCCATATCATTATTTGGCACTAACAAATTTCTGCAAAGCAACATTTGTGACATGGCATGCTCGTTACAATGTATGGCATGCTTCCTCAAACAGTGAAGTCTAAAAGAACATGACAGCAACAACATCCCTTAGCTGGAACTCTTTGGTAAATTAGCTTGGGATTTCATATCTGTGATTTTCGAGTTTGGTTGGGACCAGCTGCACTCATCTGAGAACACCTCCATCCATGACAATATATCTGCTTACTTTGGAAACATCTGGATCCACAATAAGACTGAAAAGAACACCATCTATCCCAAGATGTTAATAATCAGGAAAACTCCTCCACCCATCCCACCTCGCCTCTCCAAGGAACAAATGGAGAGTTTGAAGAAACGCCAGGAGGTATGCTTGATCAAGGGCAAAAGTTCTTTATCTTCCCCTATATTCTATGCCCAGACCACCAACTCCATGGCCAGCATCCTCAAGATCAAAGAAGCATTTCCAGCTCTACCAAATAAGAAAATCCTTGAGATACACAATGCAGCATTTCCCAACCAGACAACAAAGAATAAAAAATACAACATACCACAAAGGGCCCATCCAGAAAACAGGCTATTGTACCCTCCTCCAACAAAATCAAGGATATTATCATGAAAGAAGCTAACACTCACATTTTCCAGATTAATATACTACTAAAAAACATCAAATTAGCGATAAGAGCTGAGTTCATCCACCATTGCCCTGGAGGGATATCCATTAACACAAATAGTGTCCTAAATTCAAGTGACCTCAGCACTATAGAATGATACCTTAAGTCGATCAACAACACTAGCAATGACAAAATACTTGCTCTTTGGCTCCCTCAGTCTAAATCTTATCTGAAAATCACTGGTATTCCTTATATACAGCCCAATAGCAACAAACTCACTGGTAACGACATCATAACTACTATGAAACATCTAGAATTATTTGAACCTGTGAATCTCGCAGCAAAGCCTAGGGTCATTAAGGCTTCTTCTAAATCTGACATGGCTATCATCTGGTTTGACATTGGAATTCTAAAAATGGATCCAAAGCAAAGTTGCTGATAAATCATTCCTTCAATTCTGGCAGGTATATCGCTACTATTAGGGCCACTAATATGAACCCTGAGGTCCCTCAGTATTATAACTACTGGAAGTGAAACCACTCCATATTCTTGTGCCATGTCCATGGCTCAAAATGTCAAAAGTACAATGGACTCCATAAGTTAGAACACCATAGAGGTTTAGTGTGGTGTTATAAGGCCAATTTCAAGCTCAATCCTCCCAGATTAGAAACCGCTAAGGGCAAACTATGCCCTCACACCTTTAAATGTGTCAACTACAAAGACAAACACATGGCAGATGACAACAAGTGCCTCTTTTGGAAACACAGATTCAATTGCAAATAGTACTCAAAGAAAGCTCAAGAAGCTAGGAAAACCAGACTTGCCTAGCTATAGGCAGTAACAAAGTATGATTAGACACAACCTAAAAATCTTCTTACAGAATGTTAGGAAAAACAAAGTCTTAACCAATATCATTTTAGAAACTCAGAAAAACTCAGCTGATATTATTTTCATTCAGGAACCTCTGTAAGAGGACTAGAGCAGCCCAGTGCTGACCTTGCTAATTAGTGAGAAGGCTGCTCAGAGATGGAACATTGAATAGCCCAGGAGTTCCAATCAATGTTAGGGTAAGGTATTCTACTGTACACTACTAGCTACTTATACTAGACTAGCTGGTCTGTGCACTGGTCACTAAGGGAACACAGATCAAGACATTAATAACTACTATATCTAATAAGGCTATGTAGTATTACTATGGCAATAAGAACTAGAGGGAAGGGAACTAGCAACAGTGGGCTCTGAGGATCCAAGGACAAGCTAGATAATACTCACCCATACTAGGTTATCTAAGCTATTCTAGAGTGTCCCTTTATAGATAGCAAAAAAGAGAAGGATTTTATCACTTCACTAGTTTGAGGTGTACAAAGTCTCGACACATCAGCAATTAGGAACAAAGGGAACCTTAAGACCTTAGTCCAACAATTGACTAATGTCTTTGAAAATGCATAAAGTATTTACTCCAAACAGAAGCATATCACAAAACACTCTAAAGAGTGGTGGAATCAAGACTACACTGACTGTCTCAATAGATATTGTGAATCAGGTGACTGTCATATTCTGGAAATCTGACAATTATGTAATTTATTTCTCCTAATAATTCTTCTGAAATTATAATTAGTAGGATAGCATATGTCACAAACTTCATTTGACCATATCTCCATCAATTCTTTGACAATTCTCACAGTCTCAATGGCTACAGAAAGCCCTTGAAAAGACCTTTTTATTGATACTAGTCACATCTCGAAGCAATCAATAATGGCCAAGATATTAGGCAGATCAACTGGTAACCACTATGGTACCATTTATTAAATCACCAATATCTCAGAAACTGCCATGATCTAAGCTTTGGTTCTAGGCTCATCAGAAGCCCTCTTCATACTGCTCAGAATGAGCCTAGAAAGACCCCAAGGTAATCAATATCAGTAGAGATATGAAGGCCTCAATGTTTGTACATAGACTTCATTAATTATTTATAGATAGTCATCTGTTCTTTTCTTAGAACAAAGGATAGCCTCCATATGGTTAAGTTATCACTATTTCTAGCACAAAGGCACTACCATATGTAGAACAATAGATAGTAGCATGTAATGATCTGTTCTAGTACACAGACCATCACTTTTCTGTATATAAGGACTTCCTGTCTGAGGATTAGACCTCAGACTTAACAACATCTTTTGTCACTTGTTTAATTTCACATTTTTGAACTATTTAAAGTATCAAAGCACCCATCACAAATAGTAAGTAACCATTTGTGATAGCATAGTAGACTACTCTTCTCCTATTCCAGACTTCCTATAAGTACTGAGTAGTTACAGTGTAATTCCTCAGTTTGTAAATTAATATTATTTGGTTCTAATACTCTCCCTGTCCACTCTGGATTTCTATTCTACTTCCTTAGGACCTCTTTTTTGACAACTTCCCTCTACTCCGAAATACATGACCAACCTCACAACTGGAGACTGGGGTGCAACATATAAGTTGAAGCCAAGGTCATTCATTAAGTCATACTTTACTCTAACGTTTTTTCTCTCTGCTGGAGTATTCTCTTAGGGTTTACACCACTGCTAAGTATTATTTATTCTCTAACATAGTACATTACTCCATTCCAGAGTATAATTCTATTTATAACTCCACTCCTCTGTCCTCTGTCATTCCATCCTTGACAGTGACCTACAACACTAGAAGAAATTCAAATCAGTGGTATGTATAGTCAAGAGGAAGTTCTTTGATGACAAGATCCATGAAATTACATTATCAAATAAGAGGCTCTGGAACTTAATGAGCTGGGTTAGGAAAAAATCCCTACCAGCCATCAGATCCATTTTGTATGAAAATCACTTATACAATACTCTTTCCAATCTATGGAATGCTTTACACAACTCTTATAACTTGGCAGAAAATAGACTAGTCAACACGAGGTTTCTCAATGAACTCCCCCAAGCAAATGGCATTGAATAGCCCCCATTCTCCAGCCAAGAATTTAAAGATGCTGTTACACTGCTAGAGAATTTTCTGTGGAAATGTAGCATAGAATACATATTATATCCCTGGATTTCACTATTGGAACTCACTCTAGAGACCTCCTACAAGCCCCAGACATAATCTAGACCCAAGATTGGATACTTCTATTAGGTAGTGGCCAAGCTATCACATGCCAGGAAAGCATAGACCTCAAGAGGCAAGACTGATGAGCTAGCATCAGGTTTCTCAGATACAGACTATCAATGTTGAAGCTCTAGAAGTCAGAGGCTCAGGGGTATCCTTGGAATGCGAGATAATTTCAATCTAGAGCAGACTTAGACTAATATAACACCAAGACGGTAGATCAAAAGTCTATCAGTGACTAGTGATCCTATTATTGCTGGACTCAGTCAAGAAACGGACATACCACCAGACAACAGTCGTATCACAGACACTCAAACACACTGTCATGTGTTTCTAGACTGTATTTGGAGTAGAAGGAAGCTGGTTCAAGGAACGATGGGTAGGAGTGAAGTATGGAGGTAGAGCAGGATCACATGGTCATATCCAGGAGATATGGAGGACAGGAAGGTGATGGCTGTCATAGCCGCATGGTGGTGTCATAGAGAGGAGATGTGAGGGAGAGCAGTAGAATAGAGAGTTTCCTTTTCTATTCCTTTTTTAATTAAGTCTCTAACATTTGTAATATTCTAATATATTTCTCAGAGTGAAGATTAATAGAGGGAGCCTCCTTGGCCCTTACCTTCATCTCAGAAGTGCTTGAGGTTGTAAATGCGATTCTCTTAAGTGTGTAAGGGGTAATCTTGGTAAGAAGCTGAGTTGGTGAATGTTTCTTACTCTATACCCTACTCTTTCTTGAGACAAGACACAGCAGTCGCTTGGGCAACCTTCTATGGAATAGCAGGCCTAAAAAGCCTGGCTAATCATTGACTCAGATCGTATCATACCCATAAGATTTGGTGTGGGGGTGCAGATGAGAGCTTGATTGAGTGTGGTAAGGCCCATGAGTAGTTTACTGACTATTCTACTAGTAAGCTTGTTACAGTGTGTAAAGGTGAACACCTTAGGAACACCATGCGAGGCAGATCTAGATTGAGCTCCCAATCATTCTATCTATTTTTATATTACAGATAAACTGTGCTTTCCATTTTAATTTCTTTCTGATACCCCCACTTCTGTAAGGGGATAGCTCTATTTCTACCCTAGAACTGCATAATGATGCTCCGGAGTGACCTAAGTCTGTTCAAGTATTACTAAAGTAATACTTAAACACACTAGTATAGCTCTGATCACACTGACTCTGATACAAGGAATATAAACCTAGTATATAATGTAGAACATCCCTTCAGGAGCCTTATCCTAATCTCTGAGGATTCTCCTGGAGGTGAGTTATATCATAATTGCAAACTGTAATATTAACTGAGGATTCTCCTAAAGTCTTGTGCCTAGTCACTCTTATAACTTCCTCCTTCTCCCCACAAACCCTTTAGCATGCAATTGGGAACTGTCACTGCCCCCTTTCTACTTGCTAGTCACAGCTAAATTCCCTTTTGCCCCTTTCAATATGATAGCTAAGTGCTCATCATCCTCTACCCCTAAACCAGATCATATATTATGAAGGCATCTCAAAGCCTTGATTTCATATAACACATGTCTTGAGAGACTGGTGCACATTGCTAATGCTTGCATCACATTAGAGTACTGGTTTTCCCACTTTAAATCTGCTAACACTGTCATCATTCCTAAACCAAATAAGACATTGCATAATATACCTAGCTCTTTCCAATCTATTGTACTTTTTAACACAACTGGAAAGCTAGTTGAGAAAGTTATCAGCAACAGACTTCAGTTCTATATGACAGCCAACAGCTTCTTGGACCCTAATCAATTAGGAGGCTGTCACAAACTTCATTCGGCCATATCTCTACTAATTCTTCAACAATTCTTATGGTCTCAATAACTACGGAAAGCTCTTGAAAAGACCTTTCAATTGATACCAGTCACACCTTGAAGCGATCAGTATTAGATTAGGCAGATCAACTAGTAACTACTATGGTACCATTTATTAAATTGCCAATATCTCGAAAACCGCCATGATATAAGCTTTGGTTCTAGGCTTATCAGAAGCCCTCTTCATACCACTCAGAATGAGTTTAGAACGACCTCAAGGAAATCAGTATCCATGGAGATATGAAGGCCTCAATATTTGTACATGAACTTCATTAATTACCCATAGATAGTCATTTGTTCTTTTCTTAGAACAAAGGATAGCCTCCATAAGGTTAAGTTATCACTATTTACAGCACAAAGGCACTACCATATGTAGAACAATAGGTAATAGCATGTAATGCTCTGTTCTAGTGCACAGACTATCACTTTTCTGTATATAAGAACTTATAGTCTGAGAATTAGACCTTAGACTTAACAACATTTCTTGTCACTGTCTAAACTCTGCTCTTTAAGTACTTTTGAATATCAACTCATCAATCACAAATCAAGTAAGTGACCATTTGTGATAGAGGCATTAGACAAAGATTCACTACTGATGCAGGAGTATACCTTACTCATCTCATTCATGCAGGATGGCCCAGACAGTGCCATACTAGCATTATAGTGTTTGATATTACCTAATTCTTTCCTTCTCTCAATCACGAGTTTTTCTCTACTTGTTTAAAGAAAGCTAGACTTAACACTAATGTTGTAGGCTTCTTTAATAGCTACTATTCTAATCAATCCACCATATTCACTTAGAACAACTCCTCATCCCCAGCATTCAACACCAATATCAGAGTAGGCCAAGGCTCAGCTCTCTTCCCTATCCTTTCTGCTATTTACCTCACCTCAATTATTAACTGTCACATGTGTGGTTGTGTATTTCAGGAGAATGGAATTTTTGTCAGGAGTTCAGGAGAGGAGTGGTATATTGATAAAAGTAAGGATAGAACATATAAAAGATGTTAATCTATGAACTAAGAAACTAGGATGTAACTAATAAAGTACTTATACTAAGTCTGAAATAGGAAAAGTACAAGTAATTAGTCTAAATTATGATCCTATAGGAGTAAACAATAGGAGTTTAGGAGCAGAATTTAGTAATAATATAGAATATAAAAGAAATTATTATTATTAAATGATTATTTTCTGTCATATGACAGTATCCCCCTCTTAAGGCTGAGCCCTTGAAGCCTTGATGGATAAACAATATAATAATCACCTAATCTGAAGGTTAAAAAACCAGCTCTATGAAATTTTCCCTCTTGACTTAAACTATTATGTTATTGTACAACACTATTAACTTTACTATGATGTCAGACTCCGATGATAAAAGGTATGAGCAAGAGCTTATAAAACAAAGACAGGAGACAGAGGCAAGGCTCTGAGAAGAAGAGGAGCAATAACGGGCAGAGCAGAAAGCAAGAAAAGAGGCCAGGGTAGCCAAGAAAAGAAGAAAGGAGGAAGAAGTAAGAAAGTGAGTAAAAGAGAAGAGATGTCAAAAAGAGAAAGCAAAGAGACAGATGAAAACAGAGAAGAAATAGTAGAGACAAAAAGAGGCAGATGATGCCTTTCATTAGGAAGTGGATCAACAGGCAGCAGTTGTGCAGGTGTAGAAAAAAAATTAGTTGAAGAGAGTGAATCTGGAACTATTAGTATCTCCTCTGTTCGAGAAGGAGATGAATCTGATTGATCTCCCCCCCTTAACAAAAAGACAATAGGTCCGTTTTCTTCTCAAGGAGACTCCAGAACAATGCCAAGAGAAAAAAGAAATGGTGAAGGAACTGGGAATTAAGCTAATAGGTGGGGAGAATCTCTGCGAGAGATGTGCCAATTTTGGCATATTGTACTTGCTACAGGACCTTCTATGAGTGTTGAATTCTTTCAGAGTACAATTATTGGCTGATTTAATTTTAGGAATGCAATGTCCTGTTCTCTCTATGCCAGGGCAAAGGCAGCTTATAGGCCTTTCAATGTGGATGGAGCACAGAGGAAGACAAAGGAAGAAATGGCAAGGAGGGTACAAGCAAGGAAGACGAAGCAACAGACAGATGCAGAGTAGAAGTAGCAGGTGTTAGAGAAGTTAGAGAAGTTGGAGAAAGTGGACGAGTTGGTTGTCTAGGTCTAGAGGGTTGCAGATGCACTAGAGAGGATAGCAAGGATGAGGTTGAAGACTCCAGAGGACGATATAATTTTCTGGCCAGAGTCCAGAGGAGAGAAAACAGAGATACTAGAGAGGATTGACAAGGGAAAACAGAGAGAATAAAGTTTGGATAGAGTGGAGGAGAAAAGAGAAGTTGAGGAACAAGAAGATATAATGGAAGGTGTGAAAGAGAAAAGTAGTGGTTTTTCTCTGGTCACATACTCTGTCAGAACTAGAGCTATATAGATTTTTTTTTTTTGAAATTTTATAATTATTCTGAATAAAATTTGTGTCTAGCATGAAGATTTGTACTTTCAGAGAAGTGGTTTGATCCCTATCCCTCCCTTAAGGCTAGGTGTCCTATCGCCTAGCAACAAGAGTAAGAAATTGAAGTATTAGAGTCCTGGCTATAGACTCCAGTGTAAGTAAATCATAGAATAACAGAGATGAACTTATGAAAAAGCCCATTGGCAATAGTCTGGATGATGAGATAGAGCTGGGTGTGAAAACCCAGAGTGGACACAGAGGTCCCAGATTGAGCATGGAAGCTTGGTAGAGGCTGGAATTTGTAGAGGAGTTGTTGGAATAATATATTTAACGAGTCCGGAGTGGAGTCATCAGACAGAAATAGTGGTCAGAAATTTGACTATACCAGAGTGGTGAATGTAAGGGAATGCTCTAGAGTAGCTTAGGTAACCTGGTATGGGTGAGTATTATCTAGCTTGCTCTCAGATCCTCAGAGCCCACTATTCATAGTTCCCTTTCCTCTTGTTCTCGTTGCCATGGTTAGTACTACATAGTCTTATTAGGTATAGTAGTTATTAGTGTTCTGATCTGTGTTCCCTTAGTGACCAGCACACAGACTGGCTAGTCTAGTATATATAGCTAGTGATGTATGGTAGTATACCTTATCTTAATATTGATTAGAGCTCCTGGGCTATTCAATGCTCTTACTTAAGATGCCTTTTCTACTATAGTCGAGTGTGTTCTGGGACGTCTCTGAGTGCCCTCTTACAGTGAACCAATGAAAGTTGGAAACACTGGACAGATGCTAGTACTTCAGGCAGAATTGGTAGGATAAGTTGTGATTATATTTTGGTCAATCAACAGATCAGCAGTGAGATATATCACAGTTCCTGGACCAAGAAGCAAGACAGGACAAGTGGAGTGGCATGAAAGCCCAAGATTCATACAAAGCTAGGGGAAACAGGAATAGAAAGTTGCCAGAGGTAGTTATAACATGGAAAATATAGACTGGAGTGGAGGATTGGACAATTATTATCATTCTATAGCCAGAGAAATATGGAAGCACAAGAATTAAATTAAAGTACTAGACAAGGCAGAGAACAGAACTGGATTAAGAACAGAGCAAGAATAGGCAGAACAAAGACCAAAAAGCAAAAACAGAGACAGATTGACAGAAACAAAAGATCTAGAACAATGACTCTAAAGAGAGATTGCTACCAAGTCTGGAGAGTAAGTCCACTAGTGACTTGAGTTTGACCAGAGACTCTAGGATCCCAGGATCAGAACCTGAAGTCAAGGATGAGAGAGAAGAAGCAGAATCAGAGAGCTCCAACAACAGAATTTGTAGTAGAGTACTAGTAGATGATTCAGAGACTATAGAACCAAAATCGGAAACAGATGACAATGATTCAGAGTCAGAGTCAGAGAGATCCAGAGATAGAGTATGTCGCCAAGCAGGAAATTCATCAGAAGACTCTAAGGCCTTAATATTGGAATCAGAGTCTGATAATAACAAATTAGAGATAAACTCAGGACACTCTGGATATAAAGAATGTTGCAGAGCCCTTTTGGACTCATGTTTTCGCTCCCAGAAATAATTGTTGATGGAGATGGCTGTGGAATATAAAGCCCCAAAGGTGGAAGGTTTACCTTCTTTATGAGTAGAAATAATATCCTGAATGTGATTAGGGAGTCCAAAATAGTACCTATGGCAAAGAGTATCCTCTATCCACTGTAACTCAGCAGAGTACCAGAGGAAAGTAATGTTGTAAATTGCAATCTGGTCGTCAGAATTCATACAGAGATAATCTAAGGAGTGAGCCACTTCTGCAGCAATGTCTGGGATGCTAAAGTAAACATGCATTTCTTTGACAAAGAAAGACTAGGAGTATAGCCACACATAATGAATACCTTGATCCTCCTGTTCCAATGCTACCTGCAGCCAATCTTGTACTACTCTGGACACATAAGTCATTGCAAAATTGATTTTGTCAAAGTCCAATTTAAAAACAGTTGGTCTGGAGCAGAAGTAAAAATGACATTGGAAGAGGAAATGATGAAGTTGGTGTGGGTCTATTCCATCAAAGACATCTAGAACGTGGACCTTGACAGGAGGGGCAATTGGGAGTCGTTCTAGAGTATTGGACAGATGGTGGAGGGCATTGATTATATTGGCAGAGAGCAGATGGACAGATGGGTTGGACTGTGAAATAAAAGGATTGGACTCAATGATAGGAACTACTGATTGTGAAGACATAGAATCTGAAGTTAAACTAGTCAGTCAACTCCAGAGTGGAGGTTGGGAATGCAGGAGTCAGGGGCGAGGGGTCAGATACTGAACTCATTTGTTCCAATGTGGCATAGTTCTGAAGTATCTGGAGACTACACCTACTGGAGACACTGTTGTTGAATGAATGTAATTAAACATTAATTAGTGTAAAGGGCAGGAATAGTGGAGCAAATGAGTGAATACAGTAAAGTCAGAGTAGTTGAGTACAACAGTGACCAATGTAGTTTGTAGATATTGTCAAAAATGTGCAGAGCAGGAGCAGAGTTATTCTGGAGTGAAAGGGAGTTGACAACAAAAGTAAGGAACAACCTTAGCCTCAGCTCGTGTGCTATGCCTCAATCTGCTATTGCATGTATGGTTGTGTATTTCAGGAGGACGGAATTGTTGTCAGGAGTTCAGGAGAGGAGTGGTATATTGATAAGAGTGAGGATAGAATATGTAAAAGATGTTAATCTATGAACTAAGAAACTAGGATATAACTAATGGAGTACTTATACTAAGTCCAGAATAGAAGGAGTACAAGTAATTAGTCTAAATCATGATCCTATAGGAGTGAACAACAGGAGTTCAGGAGCAGAATTTAGTAATAATATAGAATATAAAAGAAATTATTATTATTAAATGATTATTTTCTGTTATATAACATTCCTATTAGATTCTTTATACTACTTATACAACTACTACATGGTCTGTGCACTATTTTCCCACACCCTCATATGACACCATGTGATGTGACCCTGTGACTTGTGACACTTTCCCACACTTCTTCCTATGTAGTAAGTCCAAAAGAAAAGAAAAAGAAAAGTAAATATAAATAATGACTTAGCTGTTTTGCCAAGTCATGACAATTGTCTTGTACAGGTTTCAGCTATGGTTCTTCAAAGGCACCCCTATTATCAAAAACATTACTGAATTAAAGAAAATGCAGCAAAGAGTAGTCCTCTGGATCACAGGTACCTTCTCTATCTGAAGGTGTTGAAGCTATTGCAGGCCTCATTTCCATTACTCTACACCTTTGCAAACTAAATGGCAGGCACCACCTACACTATGCTTCTATTCCTTCTTTACATACTATCAACTCTTTACTAAATTCTCAACATACTAAGAATCAAATCCCTTGCAGAACTGCAACTTCCAAACTCACTATGAAACAACAAGCCAATCTCAAGAGCCCTATCAAGGACGTCAATGAGCATCTCAACAGCATTAGAAGCTGCTTCAACTCTCTCCATCCTCTCTTTTCTCCTGGTTCTCAAATAGTTGATCATTTCTCTAGTAGAATTAGCTTTCACTCTCCTTCTTCTTCTAATAAGGACCTTCACCAATATCTTCAAAGTCTTAACCTCGCCTTCAGGTCATCTCAAAAAAACCACAACAGCACAGCTGTCATTACTGATGGAAGTATCAAAAAATCTCATGTTGCTACAGCAGCAGTACATGTCTGGGCTGATAACTCTGTCATTAAACAGTTACAAGTCTATTCTGTAAACATTATACCTATTAAAGTGGAACTCATGGCCATTTGCACTGGCCTCATCCCTACAATGGAAATAGACAACATCTACAACATTACTGTTATCACTGACTCCATTGCTGTAGCGAGAAAAATCCTGAAGTCTAAAGTCAATCCCCTTCAGAACATATTTATTCTCCTAGCCTCTATAGCCAAAACCTTCCTCAGCAAAGATAGCAGGAACAAAATTCACTTCTGGTATTGCTCCAGCAAAGCAGAATGGCCCAGACATAAACTTGTTGATGACCAAGTCAAAGCAAGCACATGTAACCCTACATTTCCTAGCAAGGAGTCATATTTATTAAGCAAAAAGAAAAAGTGTGACAACACCCTTTGCAAATGGCAAATGTCTTTTGCCAATAGCCTCAAAAAAGGCTATTACTTTCTAAACTTTGAAAACAAAAAGCAAAGAGTCATCAAACCAACATACACTAAGGGTGGATCATGGCTCTCTATCATAGGTTTCACCAACTTACTATGTGCTCACTTCACCTGCATGACTACTGATCATGCCCCCATCAGAGAATACAGACAGAGATTCTTCCCTCACCTCCCCACCAGCTACCCTTGTGGTGAAGCTGAGGTTCAAACCCAAGAACACATTGTCATGGAATGCAACAGGCATAATATCATGACTTGGCAAAATGGCTAAGTCATTTTCTATTTTTCTTTTTGTTTTGTTTTGTTTTATTTAGTTAGATCATTACTAAGGTGGAGCATGGAAAAGCATCATATGACAGTCACATAGTCACAAAGCATGACATCAGTCACAGTCACAGTCACAACATGTGATGAGGTAAACACATGACAGGAATAACATGAGGACCATGGAAGGATGTTGCATAGCCACTGAAGTAAAATGTATAAGTAGTGTACAAAATCAAATGAGAACTCTATTGAGTTCTTCTTGTCAACTTTCTTGGAGTAGATTTAAGTTGTCTTGGCTAAAGTCCATGCAACATCATCATTAACAGCTTCGTCCACTTTCTTGCAGACAACCCTGAAGCATTTAGCTTTGATAGTGGATAAGGTCCCATTGTGGCATGACTCCTTGGAGTAAAAGCACAGCTTTTGTCACCTAGTTTCTTTTGCATCTCCTCCTCTTCTATATTTTCTCCCTATTTTCTACTTTCCCTTCTCTCTCTCTCTATAGCTTTTCTTATTTAA
>Ga0153988_1000220_pt1 | contig 14375 bp, 14 predicted proteins | sample TSNC072MetaG_FD_104742 | JGI IMG/M metagenome (GOLD analysis project Ga0153988, IMG submission 104742) | Attine ant fungus gardens microbial communities from North Carolina, USA - TSNC072 MetaG | ecosystem: Host-associated > Fungi > Mycelium > Unclassified | place: USA: North Carolina, Jones...
ATAGAACCAGTCCGGCAGGATCAGCTCGATGCCCAGCGGCGTGCCGCGGGCGTCGGCCCGTTCCTTCCACTCGTTGATCCACGAGAAGCGATGCAGGCGCCGCCCGGTCGTCTCGCGAATGGAGGTCGCCACGGTGGTCGATTGCAGCCGGTCGAGCGCGGCTTTCAGGCGCTGGTAGTCGCGCAGCGACACGCCGCGCCCGATGAAGCGCAGGATCTCGTAGGGTGTGGCGTGCATCAGGCGCGATGGGCGCAGGCCCGCGTCGCGCGCTTCGACGATTTGCGAGGCTGCCCAGATCAGCACGTCCGCATCCCAGATCGTGGCGATGCCGTGCTCCTGTGTCCCTTCCACGCGGAGGGTGACGTTGCCGCTCTTGAAGTCGATCGGCGCCGTGCGCCGCGACTTCGCCAGCGAGAAGAACGGAAACGCCATCAAGTCCTGACTGTCGCGCGGCACCATGCCATTGCCCGGCAGGGCGCGGAACAGGTCGAGCTGTTCCCGCTCCTGCGATGGGTGGGGCATGGCGATGGCCACCGGCGCGCCACCGATCAGCGCGCACGGTTGTCGGCCGAGTGATGCTCGGCGTATTCGGGATCGGACGTGGTTTCGTAGCTGCGCTGGTCGGCCCAGGTATCGAGATCGGCCACCGCGTACATGACACGCCGGCCGAACTTGCGAAACTTCGGCCCATTGCCGATCACGCGCTGCTTTTCGAGCGTGCGCGGCGACAGCCGCAGATAGTCAGCCGCTTCGTCGTTGGTGAGGTAGCGTTGGGGCTGCGGGGGCGTGGCAATAGCGGCGGCAGCAGGCCGCAAGGGGGCGGGACGCATCGGGTGAACCTCCATCGGTCAGGAACGCCCGGCCACACAACGCGACCGGATGGAGGCAGTCTCGGAAAAGCGGCGCGTTGCGCAGAGGGCCGTTTTGCAGCGCAGGCAAAACGGCCCTTCCCCGTCATTCGAGCTGTGCAAGGCGGCGATAGCCGCCGTGCATCAGCGTCTGGCCCCGGCGTACCAGGCGACGCACGCGCGAGCGCAGGCCACCGTCGGCGTGCCAGCTTTCGGCAACGCTATCGGCGCCGAAAAGTCCTGCCGCCGTTTCACGCAAGGACGCACCCGCCAGGGTCGCGTCAAGCGCCTGCAGGGTGTGCAGTTCCAATAGCGCGGCGGGCGTGGGACGGCTGCAGGCCAATGCCGCAGGCGCGGCCCCGCTGGTGGCGGCCCGTTGCTCCAGCCAGGCCGTCAACACGCGCTGGAGCGTGCCGGCCGAGGCGCAGGCGCGGAGGACATGGACGTAGGCCATACCGTCCGCAAGCCCCGGCGCCAACGCCAGCCGCAGGCAGCGACCGGGCCAGCGTGCCAGCAGCACAAGGCGCTTGCCGTCGTGGATCAGGCATTTGTGGCCGGGGATGCGCCAAAACGCGAAGACGACGGCGCCCGGCGGCGGATCGGCATCCGGGTAGAGCTGGAGCACGCTGTCGTGATCGGGGAACCAGGCCGGATGCGCGTCGCGCGCATCCCGCGCCGGGTCTTCGAGCAGGCGCAGGCCCCAGACGTGCGCCGCCTCGGGTCGGCGACGGTGGTGTAGCCAGTCGCGCCGATAGTTTGGATTCCTGCGCAGGTATTCCCAAGCCAGCGCGGGGCCGTCGAGGTGCAGCACGTAGAGATATGCGGCAGTGGGATACCAGGGTTCGGCGCTTCGATCGACCATGATGCACGCTCCCCTCGTTGAGCAGGAACATCGCCACGGTCGTCGCTGTGCAGAGACTACGGCATCACTTCAAGGCGTCATCAGGCACGGGGTAAAGTAACCAGCAGCGTCAAGTCCGATGGGTTCCGGCGTCTTGCACGTGCAGTCCGAATCGTGACGGCTGTGCGTGCGCGAATCGCACGCAGCACGGAACACCCTGCCGCAAACCGTGTCCCGTATCGTTACTTTTTCGGTCAGGCAGACCATCGCACCACGCAAGAGTGGCGTTTCAGACGCGCTGGGTATCGAGTCGGACCAAGAAAGACAGGGATCAGGCGCGATCAGTCGGGGATCGAACCGTCGAGCTGGGCCAGCCGCACATACCCGGACAGCGGCCGTGCCGCGTGGAAATACAGGTCGCGCCGGACGGGCCGCCCGAGCGGCCCGACGATAGCGGCCAGATCCGACAGTTTCACTACGCCCAGCGCGGGCATACCGATGCCAAGGTCGATCAACCCCCAGGCTGTATTGCCGTCGGTGGGATCAAGTGCGGCCAGCAGCCAGGTCGCGTGCGCGTCCGGCGTGAACAGCCGGACAACCGGCATCGGGTCAATGGGCTGGCCGGCAGCGCGCGCTTTGCCGACGGCGAGCAGTTGCGCGCGTTGTTCGTCGGTAACGAGTGGCTGAGTCATGGCCCGGAATCCCGCGAAACCGACGATGCGCGGATACGCTTTGCTGCCGAAGCACGAACCCGGCGAAGCGGATGCGTGCCTTCGTGGGAAAGCACGAAAGCGCAAACCGACGAATCCGGGCATGCACGGAAACGCCGATGCGCAATGGTGCATATCAGGAAAGACACGAAAGCGGCTCTCCGGGTTTGTCGAAATCCGTCAAAGCGGATTTCAGTAGCACGGCAGCGGGCTAAATTGCTGCCAATGAGTTAAAGATAACGTGGTTTTAATTGTCCCGCGAACGGACGCTTCTGTCCATGCAGAAGCGACCCGTCCAGCCCGGCCGACCGGCCGGCGCCACCACCTTCGATGCCGAACTGGCCCAGGCGTTCGGCGCGGCGGTGCGTGCATTGCGGACGGAGCGCGGCATCGCCCAGGAACTGCTGGCGAACCAGGCTGGGATCGAGCGTTCCCACTTGGGAAAGATCGAGCGCGGCGAGCACATGCCCACGCTGGCGATCATCTTCAAGATCGCCAGTGCATTGGAGTGCAGCACGGCTGCCCTGATGAGCGCGACGGAAAGCCAGCTTGCGGTGTCCGGCGCGTAGCTGTTGCCGTGCTGCCTCTAGCACTGTGCCCCGCCACCGTGGGCGGGGCACAGTGGCGGCGGTTAGTCCGCCTGCTGTGGCTTGCTGCGCGACCAGATCAGGTCGTGTGTGCCGTCCTCGCTCTCGATCAGGCGGGCATAAACCGTTGCCGGGAACGAAGGATCGTCGAGGGTCACGGACACGTAGGGCCGTTCGGCCTTGCTGACTTTCTTCCACGCCGCGCCGATGTCGTGACCGGCCGCCTGCACGCGGAAGTCAGGGGCGTTCTCGCTGTCGCCCTTGTCGTTGAGAACCAGTTTGACCTTGACGTTGAGCGTCAGGGTGCGCAGCGTGCCGGTAAAGCCGTCTTTCTCTGCGGTGAAGGTGCCGATGTTAGCCATGGTGTTTCTCCTTTCGGGTTGAACAAGGTCGCGCCAGTGCGTCCTTGTTGTGATCCGGCCGGCGGGGGATGGGCTGGCCGCACCGCGCAGCGGGCGCAACACCGTGGAGCACCTGGAAGCGAAAACAATTTGTCCCGCGAGGAAGCCGCGCAGCGGCGGGGAAATTGTTTGCGCTGGAAGGTTGCGGCCATGAAGCCCAAGGCGCAGCCGTGCCCTCGCCAGGATTCACGACAAGCCAAGGACGCACAGGCCGCCTGTCCCGAATGGAGACATGGCCAACTCGGCATCCCCGCGTGACGGCTGCACCGGCTTGCGCCCAGACGCGGGCGAGGCCAACACCCCAACGACAGGCGAGAACGTCCCCTACCGCAACTTGCGGCGACGTGCTTGAGGCGTAGCGTGGACGCTGCATAGAGCGAGGCCGGGCGGCGTGTCGGTGAACCGTCCTTCGTGATGACTAGGCGGCGAACTGCCAGCGTCGAGGACGGCATGCCTTCGCACAACCTGCCGTAGCAAGCCGGGGCGTAGTCACGCACACTCCGCCTCTTGCGGCGGGGTGCTATGCAATTCGGCAAGCGTCAGCGCGCAAGCGTGAGGGATTGAAGCCGAATGGCCGTGACGACGCAGACGGCACGGGGCGCAGCACGAAAGCCCGGCGGCGCATCGCGCCGACACGCCCAGGTTGTTTCATGCCCGCGTTGTGTGCGGCTGACCCCGCTAGTGGGCCAGCGTGGCTTCGGGCAAATCTTGCCCACTCTGACGCCACCTTCCTGGAGGCTGCCCATGATGTCGGCGGAACGCCGTGGCAAAGGCATAGAGAGACGAGTACCCGACCCGCTCTGCCACTGCAATCAGTGGAATGTCCTGGCTTCGTAAGAGATCGCGCGCAACGGTCATCCGCCAATCGGTGAGATACCGCATCGGCGTGTCGCCAAGAACCTCCTGGAATACACGAGCAAACGTGGCGCGGGACATATTGCTCATGCCCGCGAGTTCATCCACGGTCCACGGCTTGCTCGTGTCTGCGTGCATTGCCTGAAGCGCTCGCGACAGACGCGCATCCGACGCGCCCCGGACCCATGCGGGTGCATTCGCGCTCGATGCCAGTCCGGTCCGAAGCCCAAGCACGACGAGGACATCCAATAGTCGATCAAGCACCGTCTGGCGGCCTGGCTCAGCTTGGGACAATTCTCTCGACAGCAGCGCGACCACCCCGTGAATGGGATTGTCCATGCGCGAGGGAATCAGGAATACGGGCGGAAGCGCATTGACCAGCCCCGCGCCGATGTCCCCAGCAAAGCGATAAGCCCCACAGAGGAACGCCGCCGCTCGTGGATCATGCTCGGCGTCATCGGAAGCATGCTGAGTCCGGAAATCCTCCGGCAACACACAGTGCGCCCCTGGCTCGTGCGCGATGAAGTGGTCAGCCCCTCCTCGGACGAGCGCCAGATCCCCTGGCCTGAGTTCGAGAGGGGCGTCCTCGCCGTCAAGCCACAACCATGCTTGCCCCTGAATCATCGCGTGAACAGCAAGCTGAATCGTGCCAGGCAGCCGAAGCCCCCAAGGGGCGACAGCGATAGATCGGGCAAACACCCCGCCAGAGGCGCGAGCGCGCACTAGGTGCTCTTGCAATATGTCCATGGATTGAGCGTATCACACAAATTATTGAGCGAATAGATTATTGAGACGCTCGCAATCTGCGCATAAAGTTGGCTCATCGACCAATCAACCAAGAGCCGCACTATGAACGACCTCACCCATAACCACACCCTCGTACTCGGCGCCACCGGCAAGACCGGGTCCCGGGTCGCCGAGAAGCTCATCAACCAAGGCATCGTCGTTCGCACCGCCGCTCGCAGTGGTGCGGACGTTCGCTTCGACTGGAACGACCGATCCACCTTTGCAAGTGCCCTGGACAACGTTTCGGCCGTCTATCTCGTGTCGCCTGTGATGCGCGTTGACTTTGCCAACATCGTTGCCCAGTTTCTCGACGAAGCCGAGCGCGCCGGCGTGCGCCATGTCACCTATCTCAGTGCCTACGGCATGGAGCACGCGCCTGCGGAAGTCGCGCTGCGCGCCGTGGAGCTGGATCTAGCCTCGCGTACCACGCTCTCCCATTCCATCGTACGCCCCGCTTGGTTCATGCAGAACTTCAGCGAGACGTTCGTCAAGCCTGTGAACGATGAAATCGTTGTGCCCTGCGGAATGGGGGCTGAAGCCTTCGTCAATGCAGAGGACATCGCATCGGTCGCGGCGGCGACGCTGAGTGACCCTGCGCGACACGCTGGCCGTGCATATTCTCCGACTGGCCCCGAAGCGTTGACCTTTGAAGAAGCCGCCGCGCACATCTCGAACGCCGTTGGTCGCAAGATTTCGTACCGCGACATTGATCGCAACGCCTGGATCAACGCCATGATCCAAGCCGGTGTGCCCGCTGAATATGGCGAGGTGCTTCGTACCTTGACCGAGACAATTGCCAGCGGACGAGGTTCTCGACCCAACAACGATGTTTTGACGGCGACCGGCAAAGCGCCAACCAGCTTCGCGGAATTCGCTACAAAGGCCGCCGCTGCGTGGCGTCAGTGAAAATCTTGCCCTACGAATCGACCCAAGGAGTCCAGAATGTCCAAGCAGAGATACGCTGCCTACAAGGCCGCCGAGCCGTACTTCAGCCTCGTTCGAGAGGCGCTGGGCGACCTTGTTGATGGCGAGCATTTTTTCGACCTCGTCACCGACGACACCATCTACGAGGTTCTTTATGACCTGGGCTGGCCTCGCGTCATCCAAGGGCGAGCGGACCTGATGGCCGCATTCGGGGCCTATGTCGAAAGCATCGCACTGCAATCCGCCGACAAGTTGATCACCCACAAGACAGGCGACGGCTGCGTCATCGAATACGAGGTCCACGGGACGATCCTCGCGACGGGTGTGAAATACAACAATCGGTTCTGCTCCATCATCAAGATCGAGAACCGAAAAATCGCGCACTGGCGAGACTACATGGACTCCCATGCGGCCTGGAAGGCACTGACACCGAGCGCCCACTGAGTCGGTAGTACCTCCACTAATGAAGAGTGCCCAGCCCTATATGACGGATGCACTTGGCTGCACAATCGCAAGGTGATCGCCAGTCGTCGCGCTGATATATCCGTGCAAGGAACCTGCGCGCTTGTTCCGTCGGCGCCTGGTCAAAGGCGGCGACGGGCGGTTTTTGGAAGGATGTTGAAATCGGGCGAGGCAGACTTGCCGCGCCCGGTTCGGGGAAAAGCCCCGGCGCAGCGCGCCGAGGCCATGTTGCGGAATCACGCGGCCAGCGCGTGGGCCTCCACCTCGTCGGCGGCATCCTCCGGCGCATCGTCATCGCTCGCCGCTTCCGGCACGCCTTCCGGCTCCGTGTGATGCTCGGTCTGGAACACCGCAGGCATCCAGCCGCTACCCTCGGCCAGCCGTTCGGCTTCGCTGGCAATGTCGCCCTTCTTGAGCTTCGACAGGCGGGTGACGTGATCCGGGGCGTACTGCTCGACGGCTTCCAGAATCGCGGCCTTCGGTACGTGCTGGAAATAGCCCTCCGCAGTCGGCTTCCACCATGCGGCCATGTCCAGCCCCACGGCCTGCGCCAGTTCCGCGCCTGGCTGGCGCTGCATGGCGCGCGGCGTCACCACGTCCACCGTGGCCGCGACGCAGACGGCCAGCAGCCGCACCAGCTCGTCTTGCGACTTCGCCAGCAGCATGGCGAACAGTTCGGCGCTGTCTTGCGGCAACGCTTCGCCCGCGACTTCCTGCAAGGCGCGCAGCGCCACGGCGGCAGACGATTCCGACACGTCCGGGGCAAGGCTTTCCAGTCGGTCTTTCACGGTCAGACGCACGCCGAGCGGCAGGCCGTCGCGGTAGGTGTTGGGCTGCAAGACGGTCTGCACCATGCCATGCACCAGCGCGGCCAGCGCAACGTGCGGATGCTGCGCGACTTCGATTTGCAGCGCCGCCGTGCGGTGGGCGCTCAACCGCTGCGCCAGCCGGTCGGAGACGTTCGCGGCCTTGGGCGCTTCGTCGGCATCGCCTTCATCCTCGTTCGTGGCTCCGCCGTCCGCGAAACCCTGCCGCAGCCGGTGCAGCGTGCGCAGCGCCTTGGCCTCGGCCTCGCGCAGCAGCCCGCGATAGATCATGGTTTCGCCTTCGCGGTCGATGGTGACGATGGCACCGGCCACGGCGCGCACGTCGGGCGCGTAGTCCTGCAAGGCGTCCTCGATGGCTTGCAGTTCACTGGCTACCTGCTCGCGCCGTTCTTCCAGCGTCGCCACATTGTCTTCGTCCTCGGCGTCGTAGGCTTCTTCCAGCGTCGTGTCGATCTTGTCGAGACGGCCTTGCAGCGAAGCGATGCGGCGGGCTTCGCGTGCGCTCGGCTCGCGGCGTTGGCACGGCGCGTTCTGGAACGTCTGGCGGTCGGCGTGGCTCATCTGCGGCACGGCATCCACCCACGCCCAACCCTCGGCGCGCACGTCCTCGGCCTGCGCGTCCAGCTTGGCGCGCACCAGCGTTTCCAGCAGCGCGGCATCGGTCAGGTAGGTTCCGGCATCGCCTTCCGCGAACAGATCGCGGCGGATGCCGCCGCCTGCCTCGGTGTAGGCGTCCAATCCGACGAAACGCACCAGCGGATGACTGGCGTTGATTTCGCGCTCGGTCAGGCGCTCGCGCAGCGCGGACGCGCCGCGCTGCCAGTCCGGCGCAGCGTAGAACGCGGCTTCCTGCGCGTCGTGGTCGTCGGTGATGGTCAAGGCCATCAACTGCTCCAGCGTCACGCCACCGGCGCGGTAGTCGGCCAGCAGGCGCGGCGAGACGTTGGCGAGCTTCAAGCGGCGCTGCACCACCAGCGGGGACACGCCGAAGTCGGCGGCAATGTCCTCGATGGGGCGGCCTTCCTTCACCAGTGCGGCAAACGCCTCGAACTGGTCGGCGGGGTGCATCTGCTCGCGCAGCAGGTTTTCCGCGAGGCTGACGGTACGCGCCGAGGCATCGGGCACCAGCAGGCACGGCACTTCGTAGTCGGCGGGGGTACGCTTCTTCTTAGCCAGCAGCTTCATCGCGGTCAGGCGGCGGTCGCCGGCAACGACTTCGTACTGCTCGCCATCGGCGGCGGCAATCACGATGAGGTTTTGCAGCAGGCCGACGCGGGAAATGCTCGCGGCCAATTCGGGGATGGATAGGCGCGGCGTCGTGCGGGCGTTGCGCTTGGAACGGCGCGGCTGCAACTGCGAGAGCGCAACCAAGATCAGATTCTTGGTCGGGTCGGCGGCTTCCAGCGGTGCGGCGGTTTCGATGGCATGGGCTTCGGCTTTGGTTACGGCGCTCATGGTGATGACTCCAATCAGTTGAGGGATGCAGCGCGGAGAAAAGCGGCAAGGGCTGCTGCCTGCCCCTGCCGCTGTGGGGTTCAGGCTTTCAACTGGCGCAGGCCATCCGCCAGCAGCCACAGGGCGCGGTTCAGGCGCAGGTCTTGGTCGATGCCCTGCACGGGGCGGGTGGTCTGGCGGCGACCGTTAGCGCTGCGACCGTGCAAGCCGCCACGCAAGAGGTTTTCCTGCGTGCGATTGAACACGCTCCACAGGTCGCGGCGGTCGTCGTCGAAGCGGCGCGGGGCCAGCACCTGCGTTTCGGTGATGGGCGCGGGCTTGTCGGTGGGGTCGTACTTCAACGCCAGCGCAGCGCGGGCGAACACTTCGGCCTCGCCGCTGTCCAGCGTGACGGCCTGCATGGCATCGCGGGATTCCTGCGCCCGGTCGAAGCCGTGCAAGACTTCGTAAGCGCCTTCAATGACGTGTCCGGCTACGTCGCCCTTGTGCGGCACGCGCACGTCGGCCACGGTGTCGCCGCATACCAATCCGTTCTTGCAAACGAACCGGAACATGCCGGCGAGCATCTGATAGCTGCTCGTCCCGTCATGGGAGTTCAGCAGGATGATTTCGTTAGCCTCGCGGCCATTGATCTGGCTGGCATGGCGCAGCCGGATCATGTGCTTGGTGTAGTCGCGGCGGTCGTCCTGCCGCACGCGGGTCTGCGTCACCATGAAAGGCTCGAAGCCTTCGCTGCGGAGTTCGCGCAGCACGGTCGCGGTGGGGATGTAGCTGTACCGTTCCGAGCGGCTTTCGTGCGGGGCGTCCGCGAAGATGGACGGGGCTACGGCGCGGATTTGGTCATCCGACAAGGGATGTTCCGAGCGCAGCACCGGGGAACGGGAAGCGAAACGGGATGCGAGTTGCATGGTCTTTCTCCTGACAAGGGTTGGCTGTTGAAACACCACCGGATTCCTAGATTCGGAGCCCGCTTTGGACTTCCGGTGGGGTTGGCGCGGAGACCTGGGCCGGCCTCGTTGCCACCGTCTTTCCTGAGTTCATCGCCCGCGACGGTCAGGAGCGCGCGGACGGGGGCTGTCAAGGAGGCAAGCGCAGGGTTGGTGCGGCCCGCAGGCGCAGCCGAGGACACGGCCCTGCGCGCCTTGACGGCGCACGGCCGCGGGCTACAGTCGCGGACAAGGTGATGAAGTCCGGAAAGTCGGATCGACAGGCAACGGCCGCTGCGTTGGCGCAGACCCCACGCAAGCGAAGCGCGCAGGCCCGGATCTCGGAGCCGGGCCGAAGGCCGCGCCGGCGCAGCCGGGGCGGCGGGCTTGCAGGGGGCCAAGCGCAGCGTGGCGGGGATAGCCGCAGGGCTTTCCCCTGGAGCGCAAGCGGTAGCGCGCAGCGCCGAAGGCGCGAAGGCGTCGGCAGCGGGCGCAGCAGAAAAAAAAGCGCGTCGCCCCGAAGGACGACGCGCTTGCGAGGTCACACGACGATCCGCCCGGCGTGCCATGCTTCGCGCGCGTAGGCGCTCAAGCGTTTCTCCGCGCGGAAGTGCAAATCGCGCTCGATCGGCAGGCCGAGCTTGCCCCGGACAGTCGCCAACTCCTGCAAGCTGACCCAGCCAAGTTCCGGCATCCCCATGCCCAAGTCGCACAGACCGAAGGCGTGGTCGTGATCCTCGGGGTCGATCTCGGTCAGCAACCAGGTCGCGCCGGCATCCGGCGTGAACAGCTTGACCACGGGTGCCGGATCGAAGTCCGGGTTCTGGAGTGATTCGCGGCCGTTGGCCAGCAGCAGGAAACGTTGTTCGTCGGTGATGAGTGCGCTCATGGCGATCTCCGGTTGCACGGGCGGAATTGCCCGGAACCGTCGCCAGCACGGCGCAGCGCAGCGGTCAGGGGGCGAAGCCGGCCGCCAGGACGCCAGCGCCACCGGCGCGCAGCCCTTGACGGCGAGACCGCCGTGATACGGTGAAGGGAACAGCAAGACCGCCCCACTGCCCTGCCCCTTGGCAAGCGGAGCGCGCAGGCCCGCGAGGGCCGAAGACGTCAGGGATCAAAGCCGGATGGCCGCGACTCGGCACGAGGCGCGGGGCGTAGCCCGCGAGCCCGACGGCGGAACGCCGGGACGCACTGCCGACGCGATGGGGTCGAAGCGTAGGGAGCCGTCTTCGAGGAACACCTTAGGAGCCACAGAGCGGCCTTCCTGGGCGAGCGCGAGGTTCATCGCCGAGATCTTGGGCGGGCTACTTCTTGCTCCGGCGGACGTTGATGCCCTTCACCCACGTCTCCAACGCCTCGATGTCCTTCTTCAACTCGTCGGGTGCAGGCACGGGTGCCCGCGCCGCCGCCGCGTGGTCGTGTCCGGTGAGCCATGCCGAGGACTTGGTCATCCCTTCCTTGACGGTCTTGCAGTCCTCGTCGGTGATGTCGGAGAGAGGGGCGAGCCGTTGGGTTTCGACGCTGGGCCTGAACCGCTCGACGATGCCGCCCAACAGAACCTCCTCTACCGCGCGCTCCCACGCCTCGCGCAGGAGGCCGTAGAGTTCCTTGGCCTCCCGTTCGTAGGCGTCCTGTTCGCCGTTGCGGTGCTTCTTGTCTACGGCTTGCCACGCGTTCTTGAGGAACCCAAGCTTGTCCTTCACGCGCATCGCAAGCCAAGGTAATTCCTCGCGGCACACGCCTGCGCCGTTGACCTGTCTGCGGACGTGCTGGTCGAGAGGCTGAACGTCCGTCTGCTCGGCAAATTGCTTGAGTGCCAGCAGGAAGACGACATCGTGCGTAAAGACGATGACCTGTCTTCGCTTTGATTCCTCCACCAGCCGCCGCGCGACGGCGCTCCGCCACTGGAAGTCGAGCGAGGACACGGGATCGTCGAACACGATGCCGGAGGGGTCGTCGGCGGTGCTAAGTTCGGCGAAGAAAGCCGCTATGGAAATGCACCGCTGTTCCCCCTCGCTCACGACCTTGGGAACGTCGATGGTCGGGTTTCTGGTGAGAACGAGCTTGTGATAGAAGACGCCTTCCACGCCGCCTTGCTCTTTTAGCTCGACTTCGACGTGGTTGAATTCCAATGCCTTCAACTCGTCCTTGAAGCTCTTCTTGAGGCTTTCTGACACGACCGCCTTCGTCACGGCGGAGCTTTTCTGCGTGATGGCGTTCGGCTTGGTCTCGTCGAGGCATTGGGCGTAGGCGGCGATTTTCTTCTTGTTTGTTGGCGAGCGCCTAAATTTGACCCACTGTTTTCATCTAAATTTGACCCACCCCGAGACAGCGTAGTACATCTACTTCGATGTGGATAACTCTGCGTTCTCAGTCTCCTTTGCCGTTCTCCTCCTGGTTGTCCGAACCTTCGCAGAACTCTCCTTGAAGCGCCACGATTCGTTGCCGGTCTCCACGATGTGGCAATGATGCGTGAGGCGGTCGAGCAGCGCCGTCGTCATCTTCGCATCGCCAAACACACTGGCCCATTCCCCGAAGCTCAGGTTGGTCGTGATCACCACGCTGGTGCGCTCGTACAGTTTCGAGAGCAGATGGAACAGCAACGCTCCAGCGCTCTGGCTGAACGGCAGGTAGCCCAGTTCGTCCAGAATCACCAGATCCGCATGCGTGAGCCGGTGGGCAATCTGCCCCTGCTTGCCCGCCGCCTTCTCCAGTTCCAGTGCGTTGGCCAGCTCGATCGTCGAGAAGTAGCGTACACGCTTGCCGTGCCGCTGCACGGCCTCGATCCCGATCGCCGTCGCCAGATGCGTCTTGCCCGTGCCCGGTCCGCCGATGAGTACGACGTTGTGCGCACTCTCGAGGAATTTCAGCTGGTACAGGTCGCGGATCAACTCCTCATCGACACGCGCCTGTGCGAAGTCGAAGCCCTTGAGGTCGCGGTGTGCCGGGAAGCGTGCCGCTCCCATCTGGTAGGCAATCGAGCGGACCTCGCGTTCGGCACCTTCAGCCAGCAGCAACTGCTGCATGAAGCGCTCGGGATCGAATTCGGTATGCCGGGACTGCGCATACAATTCGGACCAGCTGCTGGCCATGCCGTGCAGCTTGAGTGCCTTGAGGCGGGCGATGATATCGTTAGACATGGCGTTTCTCCGGTTCAGTGACGCGCAGTCGCTCGTAGCGGCCAACGTCTGCAACGGGTTCCTCGGTCAGGTTCAGCGGGGTGATTGCTGCGGCGTGGCTGGCCGCCGGAGCCTTCAGCCGGCTCAGCACGTTGAGCACGTGATCGCCGCTGGGCCGGCCCGAGTCCAGTGCGGCCTGGACGGCCTGCAGTACGGCGTCGAGCCCGTGCTCACGCACGGCGCCCAGAACCTGCGTCATGACGCGATCTCCGCCGGGATGCCTCAGCAGGTGCCGCTGCAGCTCCTGAAGCGGCTGGGGCATCGTCGCAAAGGGCGCGCCGTTGCGCAGGGCGCCGGGCTTGCGCTCGACCAGCGTGATGTAGTGCTGCCAGTCATAGAACGTCAGGTGCCGCTCGAAGCTGCGCGTGTGACGGGTAATCTCCCGGTCATCGGCGACAACGCTCAACAGCGCCGGATAGCAGCGCACACTCACCAGCTGGTTCACGAACTCGGTCGGCACGCTGTAGCGGTTGCGCTGGAAGTGGATCAGGCCCGTCGATGACACGCGCAGGATCTGCTCGACATAGCCGTCGAAGGGACGGGGGTTGGGCATCAGTTGGGTGCGTTCATCCTCAAGCACATCCTCGACGCTCAGCTCAGGCCACTGCGGATGCGGCATCTTCCACGCCTGGCGGCACCGGTCTGCAACCCATGCGTTCAACGCTTCGAGCGAATCCCAGCGATGCTGCACGGCGTCGTGCCAGATCTGCCGGCGCCGGTCCTGCACGTTCTTCTCAACAATGCCCTTCTCCCAGCCCGCCGCGCGGTTGCAGAACTCAGGCTCGAACAGGTAATGGCTGCACATCGCCTCGAAGCGGGCGTTGACCGTGCGCGCCTTGCCACGCCCGACCTTGTCTACCGCGGTCTTCATGTTGTCGTAGATGCCGCGGCGCGGCACGCCGCCGAAGGCGGCAAACGCCTTTGCGTGCGCATCGAACAACATCTCGTGACTCTGGGTCGGGTAGGCCACCAGCCAGAACGCGCGGCTGGCGTTCAGCTTCACATGGGCGACCTCAAGGCGCCGGCGAAGGCCGCCCACGAAGGCGTATTCGCAGCTCCAGTCGAACTGGAATGCCTCGCCCAGCTCGAACGCCAACGGAACATAGGCCTGGCGGCGTGGGGCCTGCGTCTGTTGCTCGCGCCAGCGCCGCACGAATATGCTCACACGCGTGTAGCTGCCGCCGTAGCCCTGTGCGCGGATCGCCTCGAACATGAAACGCGCCGTACGACGCTCGCGTTTGGGCCGGTGACTGTCGGCCTTCAGCCATTCCTCAAGCTGGCCGGCCCAGGCGTCTACCACGCTCGGACTGACCCGCTTCGGGTACTTCGGCTCTGCCGCGTCTGGTTGACGCAGCCACGTACGGATCGTGTTGCGCGACAGCCCCGTCCGTCGCGCGATCTCCCGCAGCGGCACCTTCTCGCGGAAATACATCCGCCTGATCTTGGCCAGCATACCCACCGTGATCACCTCTGTATCCCCTGCTCAAATATCGAGCAGGACATTCAATCACGTGGGTCAAATTTCGATGCAAATCACACGGCCAGGTGGGTCAATTCTGCGCGCCCGTTAACAG
>Ga0153988_1000221_pt1 | contig 14298 bp, 11 predicted proteins | sample TSNC072MetaG_FD_104742 | JGI IMG/M metagenome (GOLD analysis project Ga0153988, IMG submission 104742) | Attine ant fungus gardens microbial communities from North Carolina, USA - TSNC072 MetaG | ecosystem: Host-associated > Fungi > Mycelium > Unclassified | place: USA: North Carolina, Jones...
ATTGCTCGAGTAGGAGGACAGCTGCGTACTATCACAATTCTACCCTGCATTTACGCCTTCCATAGTATCTTTAACTGTGAACGAGTCTCGTGGACTGCAGTATACAGTGTCAATAATAGAAATCCAATGATGATAATACTAATATTCACCAACATTGCCTTCACTCATGCCACCGTTGGCTAACTAGCGCAACAAGCTCGGCCGGTCTCCTGACACCAAAAGTGAATCATGATATCAATTGTTTGGCCTGTCCTTACAACCATCTCTCGTGCTGCAGCTTAGAAGAGGATTGTTTGCAATAGAAACTGGTTGGTGAATACCGAGTTGCTGGCTCCAGCATGTGCCTGCCGATGTCTAGTACGTCGCACAATGACCACGATAATTTTGATCCGGATAACACCTTGTCGAATGAGGTAGCTTGCCCCCCTGATCTCTAATTCATCCTTGAACAGACCTCAATCGTCGCGTACAGAAATCTTGATCGCATTTATCATCATGCCTAGTACCATCTCTAAGGAACATGCTGCTCACGGGGTGTGTCGTACCATTCCTCACATGCGTACAATGCAGGGACACGACGGTCCCGGTGCCTTTGGACATTCTTTCACTTATATAGGTGTAACAATATCGTCATTTTTGAAATACTTGATCAAAGACAATGAATGGATGGATTTGGTCAGTCGAGCGAGTTAGATCAACAATTTAATCGACGATACACTTGTCCAAAGAGCATTCATTCCCCGATATCGATGCATCAGTCAACAACCTCAAAAGCACGGTACTCCAGACACAACACCACATCCCACCTGCACCAGGTATTGTTTGGGGTCGAGTTCCGCATTTCTAGTGTCGGGATATGGGCTCTTGTTGGGACTAATCTTAGGCAGTGGGTATGGTTACATCAGTATGGTCAAGAGAGATGGTTGACATACATGAGAGCCTACTCTCCTCGATGAAATCTCAATAGCGTGCTAGTCAGGTCTCTATGAACGTCTCGATCAAAATTTCTCGTGTAGTTTGTCCCGCAATTGAGTTGTTCTTTCGAGCACGAACAAGGCTGGGTCAATGATTCAGCTCATCCGAGATGAATGCATATGTACCCGTTTAACTTTTGCAGCGCAGTTGATCTGAGTTCGGTGCTCTGATCAAATTGGGAATGGTCGGGACAAAGGTTAACCCCCATTTGGAAGTCAAGTGTTTCCGTAGATGTTAGTTTCAGTTCGTATTCGGAGGCTCGCTCGAGATTACAACATGAGAGTATCATCTGACAAACTCAAATATGACAATTTCTGTCAAAAGAAAAGATCAATACACACACCCATTGCTTCAGTAACACCCTATTTAACTTCCCAGCCCATCCATCCCCTTCTCTTACCCTTCCCCTGAGTCTAACAAGTGTCCCACCAATGGCCACGACTACATGACTTATAGCAGAAGAACAGCTAGTTTCATGCCAATTGACGAACGGTACCCTTCCGCAGATGAATCATCTCATCTGCATGCAACGTCAAGCTATCTCTGTGCAGAATGTCCACCATCAATGATATAGTCATTCGTCTCTGAATCTCAGCATCTTGAGTGACGCACTGCGCAAATATACGAATATATTCTCCTTCACGCTTCCTTGCATGGCTCTAGTCGGGAAAAAACTAGAGAATTTTATGACGCTTTTTTTTTAAAAAAAAGTCATCTATTTGTATCGCGGGGCTCGGTCGCAGTCCGCATTTTATGACGCTTCTTTATGTAAAGCATAAAATCGTATCACACTTTTGAAAATTCAATAAAAATTTAAGGAGAGCAGTTGCTGGAGGGTGATTCAGATATAAAAATATCCAATAATGTGTCGTGTCATGCTCACACACCAATGTTCTCGAGAACTGAGATGTCCAGCCCATCACACCAGTCTTGTTTTTTCTCTCTCTCGACCCTATGACAGCATGGACTAACTACCTTCCCAGAGTTGCACATGAGGTAATCAACTATTCGGCAGTATAGTTTCAAAAAGGCAGGTGTAATGCAAACATACGAGATCAAAATTGAACAGGGGTACTAACAAAGTTCAAACACCCGATCAAGTGTCGCTAGGCACGGAACTATTTTACCTGATCAAAGTTCATCTTTACCTAAAGTATGCTTTCTTTGAAGGAGGAACTCCAGCTCTCTGTGTCAATGACAATTCTCAACCAATGTCGCTTCGATTGTCTGGAATGGTACCTTTCTAAAAGCAAAATGATGTTAGTTCAGGGGAGATATTCTTAGACGATAGTGGGTTGACCTTTTTTGGAAAAATCAAAAACGAGGATTTTGAGGTTGGTGGTGAAGCTCAAGAACAGATAATTGTTGCACAGGAGCAAAATATTCCAAGAGTATTTCGTAACTTGGACTCTCCTCTTTATGATAAGATTTCAAGTTTAAACAACTCCAGACGTTATCATGATCCCAATCAACTTTCGAACCACTGACATATGAAATCTCAGGGGGAGGTGGTCGATATTGTATGTGATCTATTTCTCTGTTCTGATATGTTCGACTCCCTTACCTTATTGAATAAGACAAGTAATCCAAATTTTTAGAATGCATTCATATAGTATGAGGAAATTATCTGACATAAATCAAACGCATGCTGAGAACAGCTTCACCAGATGACGATGAAATATGGGCATCGAAAACTATAAGATGTTCCTCTTAATTCAGTTTTGATATCTTCATTGACTAGGATATCTTAGTGGTATAGTATTTGCTGCTTGGTCTGACATACTCCTTCGCTAGGTGTACATTAGGTTATTCACTAGCCATCGAGCAAGTTCTATCATGACTCTTAAGGACCAGATGATCTGATGTCAATCGATTCTTCATGCTGTTCAATACATTGGTAGTAAAGATTTTGCTGGTCCTGCGCCTTGGAGCGATTGGGAACAAGGATTTGATTGGTGAGAGAGCTAGAAGGATGTGCCAATGAACTTGTTATATTGACTTTTTTGAATTCTAGTCACACTAATCTTATATTTCATGAAGGCAGGTATGTTCTGTCTACTCCATGCCTCGCGTTGCAATGCTGTTCAACACTGGATAGGAAAACATCAAATACCTATCCTCATCACTGCCCCAATCCCTCAGTAGATAGTTCCCGATACTGCATCTAGTTTCTTATCTGTCAAGGTGGGTTCCTATTCATCGGGTCAGTTCTCACACATCTTCGGCATTATTTTTTGATCGGTCATCAATATCAGATTCCAGGCGTATTTTTGCTTGTGCGATTACTTTGCATCACTGATGACACGTGTCACGGTATCAATAATAGCAGCAGACAAAGCACAGCTTTCAGGCCCATGGCTAGGCGGTCTTTATGTTCTTGCAGTTCAGACGGGGTACCACAGGGATTGATTTCTGATAAGATGTGCCTGTTGCAGGACAAAAAGAGCAAAAAAATTAGGTTGGTTCTCAGAGAAGCGAAGCACAGACACAAGACCACGCACACATTCTGGCTTTTCGCGTCATTGATTTGATTTTTCTCTTTATCAATACTTATCCTCTCCAAATCAATAAAAGTGCCAAAACAGCACAGGAATGTCCATTCCCAAGACAACAGATATGTGAATAGACCGTGTTCTCAACCAGAAATTCTTAATTTCAACCCATATCCCACTCGCCCTCTGTCCAAGGAAGCGATGGTTCTCGATGAGCAGTTTGAGGAAAACCAGGCATTGTGTCACTTTGACCAACATCATCCTTCTCTCCTTCGATGGCACTCGAGTGACGACACGCGGATTTGGATCTAGATCATGGCATCTACCACTACTGGGCATGCTCGACCAACTTGTAGTAGCAGCAAAGTAGATAAACCTGTTGGCGACCCTGATACAGGTCAAGGCGCTGTGCCACTCTGTTCAAGCAAGTTTTGTCTGAGGGTGGGGAAGAGATCGACATGAAATGGCATGCAGGTGGCGGTGGCAATGGTAAGCCAAGGGTCGTGTAAAGTCTCCTGAGCAGCGGGACGATGAAGAGGATAGAAGGTGGCGAGACGTCAGATGAAGGACTTGGTTTGATCGGAAACAGGTAGTTTGATTTTGGATCTGCATTTTTCTGGGCGAGGGCGGTAGTGTTGTTGAGACAAAAAGGTGGATAGCCACAGAGGAGACCATATGTGATGATGGTTGTGCAGAGAGAGGAAGGGAGAGAAATGAGCTTGTGTTTGGTTTGTGTATGCGTGTAGAAGAATTCATACCTTTGGACTAGATTTCGACGGATTTTGTGTGGCTGGCGTTTTTGATGACTTCAGGGGCGACGTAGTCTAATGATGCAGCGCGGGAAGTGATTACCTTGTCAGGGAAGTGTAGGAGTTCTGCTCTGTGAAAAGGGTGGGACCTGCATATCAAAGTTCACGATGGAAATGTCACTGACAGGCTCGCTGGAGTGGTAGAGGATGTTCTTGAATCCATCAAGTAGGTGAAGAGGGGAGAGGGAGGGAGCGGTGACGGCATCGTGCTCGGTAAACAAGTACAAACTCAAAGAGCTCAAGTTCAGAGGAGGGGTAGTATTTCGCTGGAGACAGATGATGTTGGTATTGGATACGAGGCATACGAGATGACTAATCAATGATATAAATATCTACATTCCTTACCATCAAAACGGGGAGATATCAGACAAAGTGCACAACATAATCCTGACAGTGGCTCGAGGTAGTGTCTGTCAGATCGGGTGTTTGAATTCCGTTAATCCTGCCTTTGTAAGCTACATCACTGAATAATTGGTCCCTGGCATGCTAGTCAGTCCATGCGCTTGTCATAAGGTCAAAAGAGGGAGAAGCAATGCCTTGGATTGAATCACAGCAAGACTGGTATGATTAGCTGGACCATCTACGTTCTCGAGGACAACATGACACAGCAAATTATTTTTTATTAATGGGTATTTTTATATTCCAGCCACCCTCCAATAATTGAATCTTTCAAAGTGCGATATAACAATAACTATATTCTACTTTACATGAAGAAGCGTCATTTAGATTTTCGCCGACTACCTCTGTCCAAGGGAGTGACAATTCTCGATGAGCAGGTTCACAAAAACCAGGCAAAATATTGTCTTGACCAAGATCCTCCTCTTCCTCCTTCGACGACACTTGAGCGACGACGCCTGGACTCAGATCCACATCATCCCACCACCCACTACTTTGCGTGTTTGACCGACTCGCAGCAGCAAAGTACCTAATTATGTTAGCGGCCCTATACCCTTTTGCTCTAGAACTCCAATTTTGTCTGAGGGGTCAACGTGGCATGGCACATCGATGGTGGTAGTGAGGGGCCAAGGCCAGCGTAAAGCGTCGAGGGCGCTGGGACAATGGGATGGATTGAGGGCGGCGAGACGTCATATGGAAGATTTGATTTGGTCAGAAACCGGGTTCCGGAACGGGCTCTGAAATTCAATTTGGCGTCGGCATTTTGGTGTAGTGGAGTTGTCAGCACAAAAAAGGAGATAGCCGCAGAGGCAAAAATAAGCGATTACGGCTGCGCAGAGAGAGAGTAATGAGCTTGTATTGCATTTGTGTATGCGTGTGGAAGCGATCATACCTGTGCACTAGATGTCGCCGAGTTTTCCGTGACCGGTATTTTTTTGACGACGCCAGGGAAAATATAGCCAAAAGAGCTGGCAAGAGAGGTGAGTTGCTCGTTGGGAGAACAGAGAATTTTTTTCTTTATGAGCAGACAAGGTGAGTGGAAATGGGAAGTTGACGATGAGGATGTCACTGTTGGGGTCATTGGAGCAATGGAGGATATTCTTGGGTTTGTCAAGTAGGTGAATGGAGGAGGGGTGAGAGAGGGTAAAGCAGACGTACCTGAAGTTTCTGGACGATTCCGTGGTGGTGAAGGCAGTTGACGGCATCAAGAACGGAGCGGATGACGGTGATGGCGTCATGCTCAGTGGACTTTCCCTTTGCGAGGATGCAGTCAAAGGGTTCTCCGCCGCTGGTAAACTCAAAAGAGAGGTAGTATTTTGTGCTAGACTCGAAGCCTTGAGAGACAGACGATGTTGTTAAAACCGGTGAGAAGGTCGACTTTGTCCAGACGCTGGCTTTGTTTCCTTTTAAGGCTTGAGGTACAACTAAGTATTGACATAGAAAAAAGCTGTCACCGTCCTATCAATGCAGAAAGGGCTTGTGAGTGGTCTAGCTGCTGAAACATCGATTGAGGTCTGAGGTCCAGAAAAGTCATGAGAAAAATGACAAAGTGACTCACGTCACAGTGGCTGTGTTATGCAAAAGAAGGCGTACACAGACGTTTCAAGGAAAAGGTGTCATTGGAGGCTCCACTGGATATCGGAGATGTAATTCATCAGATATCTTGCTTCTCGAAGACAATAGTGAACATTACACAGCCAAGTGCTGGAAGGACTAGCGCTCTCAGCATGACGCACGACCGTTGGCTCTCGTGACTATAATTTGAAACATGACTCGGTATAAATAGCATAAAATTGCTCCCCTTACTCTCAGTCGTTTACCACGTCAGTTAATGTCTGAACCTACTTATTTTAGTACCAAGTATCCACTGATTGGCATGGAACCGACATACCAAATAACATTTTCTGAAGCTTGAGACTTTGCAAAATCTGTTTGTTAGCACAGCTATCAATTGTATGGCAGAGCCTCGAGAGTAATGCGAGCCACAGCCAAATGTCTTCGGTTATCATATTTTCGCTTCACCCATCGTGAAAGTTGAGATGCTGGAACGGCTCATTAGTTTCTGCTAAGATCAAGTTTCATCAAAGCTACGATCCGTGACACTGGGCTGAGGATGTTTGACCTTGATCAGATTTCTCGGTCTGCGCGCAACCGAATAGAACATTTGTCTAGCCCCAGTTGATATATAGTTGAACCACAGTCATCGAGCTTTGTACAAAATACCTCCTGCATATCCCCCGCAAATGACTGATCAGTACGGACCAACACCACAAGATTACGTTGATGACCTGAAGTTCCTGTCAAATAAACGTTATGTCCAAGGTATGCTGTTCTTGATTGTATCGTTCCTGAAGCAACAGCTGAAACCTACTCAAGTCATTATTGCCACGCTGATGGTATATGATTTTATCGATCATATTCCTCAACAGGTGAGACTTTCCATTTGTACATAATGATACCACATCTCTTCTCTTCTAGATTCAGCACCTCCACAGGCATGTTTCTCATTCAATAGCCGACTATTGGCACTGAAATATGGAAACTCAGGAGAAAATTGCATGTGATCTATTTTTCTGTCTTGATAAGCAACTGGGCAGACATCATGTAAGTGCAACTCTCTTACTTTGTTAAATGAGACAACTGATCCAAATTTTCAGAATGAGTTTATATAGTACGAGGAAATTATAAATCAAATGCATATTGATAACAACTTCACCAGCTGGCAATACAGCCCGGGCATCGAAATCAGTCAGTCATTAGTTCGGTATCAGTTTTGATACCTTCATTGATTGGAATGTTTCAGTGGTATAGGACAAATGTATTTGCTGCTTGTTCTGACCTACCCCTTTGCTAGGTGCACATTTGGATTTTTCCTAGTTGGCGAGTGAGTTTTGTCATGACTCTTAAGGACTAGAATAGCTGATGTCAATAGCTTCTTCACAACGTTGAATACGTCGGTAGTGAAGATTCTGCTAGTCCTGCGCCTTCGAGCGGTTTGGGACAAGAGTTTAATTGGTAAGAGGGCTAGAAGGATGTGCCAATGGACTCATTATATTGATTTTATTTTGATTTCTAGTCACACTAATTCTATATTTCATGACAGCGGGTATGTTTTGTAGAATTTTATTTCTGACTGATAGAGATGACTGATGGTCGAAATCAGCTGAGGTCCTGGTAGGCTTTGAAGAGAGTACGATACTCAATCTACCAACTGATCATATTTTAGTCTGCGATGTGTGCGTTGATAGCTCAGGTATATGTCCAATCAGTTTCCGGAGTGCAAGTTCCTCTCCATGGTTGTTGGATGAATGAAACGCATCTTTATAATATGCATTACAGTATTGTTGCTACCTTTGAGTATGTATTCCAACATATTTTGCTTTGCTGACTTGCTGACTTGTTCTCATACAAAAAAGCATTATCAGGGCAACAACAACAGCAATCGAGGTTCTCTTGACATTTATCAGGTTTACTATGACATACAAAACACAGCAGGCTTTTGGTGATGGAATACGTGGCCATATTTCTCACATGCAAACATCGACTTGTTTATTATATGTATTTTATCGCGATGGAACGTTGTTATTCATACCGTGAGCCAAAAACTAGATATTATTGATCTAACTGATGGTCTATCTATCCAGTCTCTTTAGTAAGCCTAGAACATGAAACAAGCGGACTAGAACTCATCCTTTTCGAAGTCTTCTTTTGCCTGCAAGCCATCTCTCACTTCCTAGAATTACCTGATGTCATTACGGGTGTCCTAAACTAGTATGTTGTTATTGTTACTAGTCTTCCCTTACTGACCCTAATTATTAGCACTGAATACTTCCTTTATCCCTTTATTGTAAGCCAAAATCTTGCATCCTTGCATATCATCGCTGCTGATTTGTGTACTGCTCAGGTGTCACGGTTGATATTCAATCTGCTCGAAGCAAATTGTCCTTTGGACGAAAGCATAGATTCCAGCACACTGGAATCCCTCAGGTTCTGTCATTCAGAGTCCACTAGGGATACTGAAGGAGATATTTCGCGAAATGACAGAGGAACTACCTCCATAGGTGAAGAAATACATGAGGAGGCAAGATGATGGATAGAAAAATAGAAGATTCGGGGTTGCATATCCGCCTAGATGATGTTTATTGTGTACTAACCGTTGCTTTGTATGTACGTTTTCCACCACATAAATTGTGATGAATTGAGCAAGAGTTGATATCATCAAAATTTGATTAGTATACCCCTGTTCTATCCGGGTCTCGTATGTTTCCGTTAATCTTGCCTCAAAATATACCGCCGAATAATTCGTCATGTGCGATTCTGGAAAAAGAGCCAGTCTGTACCTGTCACAAGGTCAAGAGACGAGCACGACACAGCACATTGTTATTCGTTGATACACATTGTTATTCATTTTTATATCCCAATCACCCTGCAATAATTGAATCTTTCCAAGTGTGATATAACAATAACAATATAATCTACTTTACATGCAGAAGCGTTAGAAAATCATTTAGATTTTTTGCCGACTACCTCTGTCCAAGGGAGCGACGGCTCTCGATGCGCAAAAGAACCAGGCATAATATCATCTTGACTAACATCCTCCTCGTCCTCCTTCTCCTCCAAAACTGAGTAACATGTGGGTTAGGATCTACTACATCATCCCACCCCCCACTACTTTGTGTGCTCGACCGACTCGCAACAGCAGCAAAGTAGCTAAATCTATTCGCAGCCCTGATACCAGTCAAAGCGCTATGCCACTTTGCCCTAGGGCTCCAATTTTGTCTAAGTGTGGGAGAAAGATCGGCATGGGATGGCATATCGGCGGTGATGAGAATAGGGGTAAGCCAAGGTAAAGCCTCCTGAGCGGTGGGACGATGGAGCAGATGGACAGTGGCGAGACATCGGATGAAGGATTTGGCTTGTTCGGAAACCGGGTTCCAGTACGGACTCTGAAATTCTACTTTGGGATCGGCGGTTTGTTGGGTGAGGGCGGTGGTATTGTCGGCACGAAAAGGGGGTATCCACAGAGTAGGACGTAGGTGATGATGGCTGTGCAGAGAGATGATGAGCCTAATTCGCTTGCGTAGGCGTATAGAAGCAAGGTTACCTGTAGACCAAATGTCGACGGGTTTTCCGTGGCCGGTGTTTTTGATGACTTCGGGAGCGACGTACCCGAAAGAACCGGCGAGAGAAGTGAGTTGTTCGCCGGGGGAGTGGAGGAGTTTGGCCTCCTCCAAAAATATAAGCCACTCGGTTTCCCCCTCGCTCACTCAATATGTTTTCTCACTACCTATTTCGGATCGTTGAGGGTCTTTGCACTGCTTTTGACTCTTAGACGGCGATCTGGTCATTGCTGATGGTTAAGGGTGCCGAAATTACATTGATGACTCCTGGAATTTGTTTTTCCATGATGACTGACTTTGTTGTTGCTCCTCAGAGCGTTAGATAGATATCACTCTTCCGTCGTCATCGCTGATGGTCACAAAGGTCAAAAAATGGCCAACGTTTACGCTGGATTCCACGATTATGATGACGCTACCGTCGAATGCTCGAAGTAACAATGGGTGTCCATTGATCTTAGTGTGAAACCAGGCAATTGTGGCAAGCGCGATACCAAATTGTGTTGATTGCATTCTTGCATAAGGTGATGTTCGATGACAGGATAACGACTTTCGAGCACGAATGTTTCAACCCAATTTGGAGGGAAGCTGGTGTTATTCCAGATCAATACCAGTTGATTGAGGATGGTCAGTTGTATGGTGCATGACGAACAAATCATGGGTCTTTGCGATGAAATAAAGACTGCGAAAAAAGTGGAGACCTTTGTGGTGATGATGCAGGGCAGCTCATAAGTTCTTTGTTCCTGAGCTCTTTTACTCAAATTCGTCTAGGCTTTTAGTGCTACATTGTCACCGCATGACGAAAGCTTTTGAGTTTATATTTGGTAGTATCATTTGTCTATCCGGTTGCTTCAGTATGTATCAAAGCACCAAAGGGCAATACTAGTTATTGGATTCCTATCCTCGCGAATCGTGATATTGTGGAGCACTATTTTGAGAATGTTGTCGATGTTTCTCACATGAAAAATCTTGGTGAAAATATCTCACTACTCTCATGTTGAAGAGCGTAAGGATGTATTCTACCCTCAAGCCATTTGTAAAGCCATTGTCCCCAATACCTTCCGCATTTTTCTCCCTCAGTGACGTTTTTATATCAATTCAACCATTCACAGCCCTGCAGAACCTGTATTGGCTCGAGATCTATATGGTAATTTATGCTCTCGTTACTTGGCAGCGTGACTAGCAAAGAGTAAGTCAATGACAGTCTTATTAGGAACACTGAAAACCTTGAGTTCGCGCTCATGGCGACATGTTTTTTCGTTTACCACTGCCAATGAATCTTGTGCTGGGCATGACACATACCTCGGCAACCTCCCCTATATGGGAAAGTGAGGTTATGAGCGCTGCACAGTATCATAATGATGTCCCTCTCGCAGTCTTCAGCCTCATCATAACAATGTCGAAAGCATGTCGATCATCGTAGGGAGTGATGTTTTGTACAAGGACAGTCTTCTTGACTCGTTTGACATGGATACGTGACGGCGCGTTTAATTGAAGTTGAGATGAATTAGACTTGGATAGGAACTCTGCGGCCACTGCTGGTGTCAATGTGTGCTCAGAACAGACCTGGAGTAAATCTTCCACTGGTAATTTTGGAACAGGGTACGGAAAGTGTATGAGAATAAATTTAATTTACCTATATGATCACTGGCCAAGGTCGACATTTAAACCTCTTCATGTTTATCAGTTTTTTTCACGCCTCGTTCGATCCTATCAATGTTTTTTCTACCCATTGTTGCTGCTCCAGAAAGACCACGATGTATGCTCCTGTGTAACAATCATCTTTTCGTTGGTTTCATTACCAAGAATCTGAAAAATTCTTATGATTTTTTGAACAAAAAAAAGTCAACCCACCTTTGTCTAAGAATATCTCCTCTGTGTTAAATAAATTATTATATTGTGCAAGTTTAATATACAAGTCGCGCTTAGGTAAGCGCGGTGCTTCTTCGTCTCAACTGCCACATCGCGAACCTCTCTGCTTCTCTCGAAATCTCTCTTCCCTATCAGGCTGTCTATTATTATCTGTTGGATAACCTGGTGAGTGGGCCATCATTTGTCCCCACTGTAATTGCTGCTCTCCATCCTTCTAACACTCTGAACTGGCATTATTTTGCTATTAGGAAGGTACCATTGCAGACAATGTAAATGATATCAGTCAAGATTTGTCATTGACACATAGCTGGAGTTTCTCCTTCAAATCAAGCCAGATTTCCCGATACTTTAGGGATAGATGGACTTTGATCAGATAAAATAGTTCTGTGCCTAGTGACGCTTGATCAGGTGTTTGAACTTTGTTAGTACATATTAGTCTAAAATAACATAGAGGGGTCCTTGCATAGCCAAGTGACTAAGGTAACTCACTTGACACTTGTGAGGGTGACCAGAGTGGAGCTTCCAGGAGAATCCTCAAAGAATAGGATGAGGCTCCTGGAAGGGTACTCTACACTATATATACAAGTCCCTCTAGCTACAGAATGTCCTAAGGGTCAGGGTCAGGAATGCAGGAGTAGGCAACTAATTAAATGTTATGTAATTATTATTTAATTAGTGCAGAGTCACTCTGGTGGGCTACCACTAGTGTGTCAGAAGTGTGACTTAGTGTAGTCCCCTTACAACACTTCCCATGCCCACTTGACAGTTAAATGTCTACCATGTAAAGGATCAGAAGGTAAGAATAGAGGTCAACTCTTGGAAACCTCTCATCAATCCCAGTTGATCCTTAGTTCTATTTCCACTATTTCCACTATTGACCCAATAGGTATTGTTTTTCACTTTCAGCTTCCTTATTATCAAGAGCATAACATTATGAACATCTGTCAAGTATATATATATCACAAGTGTATAGCAAGTTTATTAGCTACTACCACATGTACTAGCACTCCCTATTATATCTTCAATAGATAAGAGGGATCAGCTTATATGGAACCTTTTCAGTCCATTCCTTCTATTCTTTTCCAGCAAACTGGTGTAATTCCTCATCCTCAAATGATGTCCATATGAGTACTGCAACAATAAGCATTGCAAGCACTGCACAACCAAGTCCTATCATTGTCTTTATGACTGTAAACTCCAGTATACCACTCTCCCTAAGCCAAGATCCCTGAGGAGATCAGCTCAGTGCTGGTCACCAATACCAATTAACAATACACCTTTGATCCATGTATAAGCATCATTCCACTAGCTACAAGTATGGCACCAATATATGATGGATGTTGAACAACAGCATAGGGTCCTGATGTGATAAGCTTATGGTTTCTACAGATGCTCATCTCAAAGGTGAATATGCATCCTAGGGCTTGATAACATGTGTATCTTATTAATCCTCCAAGAATTATCATCAAAGTTCCAATAAAAAACAGCCAAGAAACACATATATGTTCAGCAGTGCCATCTGAGAAAATGAGGTGGTTTAGTAAAAGACAAGAGCAAAAGTGATGCCAATCAAGTGCATGTTGGGCAGCTAGGACTGCTGTCTCGGTCAAGGCAACAGTGCCAATGAAGTACTGTCAATAACTTTAGTAGCTGTTCTGAAAATTTTGTGTCTTTTGAGTTCACTTTGATAACTTTAACAATGTAGGCAGTGAATCACATAGAGATGAAGGCTTCCAAGGATACTGATCTTACTTTTCTTTCATTTTTGGCAGGCGGAGGGTTAGGATGGGTTAGTGTAATCCAGATGTTGGCAGTGGAGACAAGGATACAAGAGACCTACCATATATAGTAATTCTGGAGGACTTATGTCCTCCAAGGAGTCCAATAGTTAGAGCACCACAAGTGGGATCATGCTATTGAACTGATCCCCGGAGTGGAGCCCAAGTCGTCAAAGGTCTACCCCTTGTCCCTGTTGGAGTAGACTGAGTTGAACGCCTTCCTGGAGGAAAACCTGCATACCGGATGAATCTGACTGTAAGAAAGCTAAACTCCAAGCCAGAATTAAGCCAACTGCTCTTTGTTCAGCAATTGACAAAGAGAACTCAATAGAGTTCCCATTAGATTTTCTACACTACTTATACAATTACTACATGGTCTGTGCACTGCTTTCCCATGCCTATCATGTGACCTATCATGTGATGTCATGTGATGTGACTATGTGACACCTGTGATGTGACACTTTCCTGCACTCCCTTCTGTGTAGTAAGTCCAAGATAAAAGAAAAGAAAAAGAAAAGAAAAGAAATATAAATAATGACTTAGCCATTTTGCCAAGTCATGACACTGACCCTCCAAGTCTCCCATAGCAGCCCCTGTATTCTTCATTAAAAAGAAAGATGGTTCGCTCCAGCTAGTCCAAAACTATTGTGCGCTGAACGCTGTTGATGGGGATCAAAAGGTTTGATCACAAAACAAAGGTGAAAGCAAGGTCAGAGAGGCAAAATCTCCAAACTGTTTCACAATTGTGTACTAAACAAGTAGGCACTGGGGAGATAAATCAAATAATAGAGAGCTTACTGAAGGTGAAAGTCCAAAGAATAACCAAAAAATATTAAATAGAAACCTAAGAAGAAGAAGA
>Ga0153988_1000222_pt1 | contig 14242 bp, 11 predicted proteins | sample TSNC072MetaG_FD_104742 | JGI IMG/M metagenome (GOLD analysis project Ga0153988, IMG submission 104742) | Attine ant fungus gardens microbial communities from North Carolina, USA - TSNC072 MetaG | ecosystem: Host-associated > Fungi > Mycelium > Unclassified | place: USA: North Carolina, Jones...
GACGTCGCGCGCGGGAACCCGGCGCGCGCGCAGGCCAAATGCGACGTTCTCGAACACCGTCAGATGCGGGAACAGCGCATAGCTCTGGAACAGCAGGCCGAGATTGCGCTTGTGCGGCGGCACGTGGGTGAGGTCGTGGCCCGCCACGGTCAGCGTGCCGGCAAGGCCGTCCGCTTCGATGAAGCCCGCGATGAAACGCAAGAGGGTCGTCTTGCCGCAGCCGCTGCGGCCGAGCACGGTAAGCAGCTCGCCGCGCTGGATGGTCAACGACAGATCGTCGAGCACCGTGCGCGTGCCGAAGCGCACCGTCAGATGATCGATCTGCACGCCGCCGGGCGCGTCCGAACGCGCGGCGTCGAGCGCATCCGATGAAGCGCCAGGCGCATTGGGGTGAGCGAGACTGGCCGTATTCACCGGGTCTTCCTCCAACAAGATTAAAGCTGACGCGGCGCCACGCGCGACACCCGGGCCATTGCGTTGGCCCGGCTACCGACACGGCACCGCCTGAATCCAGACAGGTCCGGCCGCACCGCTCATGGCGCGCGACCAGACGTACTTCGAGCGCGGCCCGCTTCGGCCGCTTATTCCGAGCGACTATTTCAGCCGCCCGGTTCAGCCGCTTATTGCGACCGACTACTGCGACCGCGTATTACAACCGCTTATTGCGGCTTGACCACTTCGAGCTGCTTGCCCGACGAACCGATCACGTCGTTCTTCCAGCGCGTGGTCCAGTCGGCCTTCTTCGCCATCACCTGATTCCAGTCGACCGGAATCAGTTTCACGCCCGTGATCGCCTGCTTGACCGCCGCGCCGTTCTTGCCGGCGAGCGGCACGTCGGTGCGACCCGGAATGCCGAAGATGTCCGGCACCTTCGACTGCACTTGCGTCGACATCAGGTAGTCGATCAGCTTCTTGCCCTCGGCCTGGTTCGGGCCGTTCTTGATCAGCCCGATCGCGTACGGCAGCTGGAACGTGGTCGGTTGGCCGCCGGGCGCGGCCGCGAGAAACACCGGCTTGAGCGACAGGCCGCCGTTGGCCGCGTCGTCGAGGTCCATCTGCAGGTCGCCGTTGGCGACCGCGATTTCGTTGCGCGAGAGCAGCACGTCGAGGTAGCCCGTGCCCTTGGTGTGGAACTTGGCGCTCTGCTCGAGCTTCTTCAGATAGTCGAACGCCTTGTCTTCGCCCATCAGCGCCGAGGTCAGGATGATCACGGCCATGCCGTCGCCGGCGGTCGCCGGGTTCGAGTAGGCCACCTTGCCGCTGAAGTCCGGATGCAGCAGGTCAGCGAATGTCTTCGGCTGGGTCTTCGTGACTTCGGGGTTGATCGCGAACGAGAAGTAATTGTTCACGAAGGTCGCCCACGCGCCGTTCGGCGCCTTGGCGATGGCCGGTACGTTCTTGTAGTTGGCGCTCTGGTAGGCCTGCAGCAGACCGCCCTGGTCGGCCTGCTGGATGAACGGCGGCAGCGTGACGAGCACGTCGGCCTTCGGCTGATCCTTCTCGATGGTCGCGCGGTTCACGACTTCGCCGCTACCCGCCGTGACGATATTGACCTTCACGCCTTCCTGCTTCTCGAAGCCCGGCAGCACGTCCTTGTACAGATTTTCGAGGCCGTCGGCGGTGTACAGCACGACCGCGCCGGCCGCATGGGCCTGCATTGCCATACCGCCGAACGCCGCCGCGGCGACCAGCGCCGGCAGCAGTTTGCGCGCGAGGCCGGCCGTGGCGTGAAGGGAATTCGTCTTTTTCATGTCGCTCTCTCCGAAAGGCAAAAAACCAGACGGTCGGGATAACCCATACCTGTAGTGATTGAATGGCGGCACGCGCCGTTTGCATGTTGCCCGCAGCCGTTGCCGCGCCGGTCTCCATCGATTGCAGATTGCCGACAACTTCGCCGCATCCCGCCTGGCCTGACCGTCAGCCCGCCACCGATACTCGCGCTGCCTGCCATGCCTGAACGGGCACGGCAAGAATCACAGGTTTCGATGACAACGCCGTGACTATTCCGCCGAATTCCAAAAAACGACACAATTTGCCAAATCAAGCCAACTCGCGCGCACTGCGGCGCAACCGGCGCGCGAACGTCCGCGCACCGCATCCATGTCGATCGTACGTGGCGAAAATGACGATGTGTGCAGGATGCGCCGCGAAACCCGCACGATGGTAACGGGGCCGGCTCGCGCCGGTTCGCGCAGTGCGCTGACCGGATTCGTGGCATTTGCCGGTTTCGGCGGCACCCGCCTCGCCCGAGACATTGCCCGTGCCTCGCCCATGACGGGCGGACGGGCGTTCGGACAACGGCGCCTGGTTCGGACAACGGCGCGTATTGTGCACGCCTACCCGGAATCCTGCAGCGAGACGGGGAGCCTTTTTATCGAGCTTTTGGCGGATAAGGAACGAGGTCCGCAGTCTCGCCCCGGGCAAGGCCGGCAAGCGCGACGCGGACAGCCACCGCCCCGCTCGCCCGCCGACGACCGGACTCAGGCGATCAGAATCTCCGGCCCATGGGCCGTGATCGCCTTGCCGAGCGCGCGCTCCGGCGCCAGCTCGGTGACCAGATAACGCGCCAGCTCGATACCGTTGATGCGCACCGGCGTCACGCGCCCGAACTTCGAGTGATCGGCGACGATCACGACCATATCGGCCGCGGCGATCATGCGGCTGCGCACTTCGGCGGCCATGCGGCTGTAGTCGCTCAGATAGCCGTCCGGCGAAATTCCGCCCGCGCCGATGAACGCGAAGTCCGCGTGGTACTGCGTGAGCTGGTGGACCGTGTCGAGGCCGAAGGTGGCGTCCTCGATATCGGACAGCTCGCCGCCGAGCAGCGTGACGCGGTTGTCGTTGCGCCGGCCGAGCAGCAGCGCGATGCGCCAGTCGTTCGTGTAGACCGTCAGCCGATGCCGGTCGAGCAGCGCGCGCGCCACGGCCTGCGTCGTGCTGCCCGAATCGATGATCAGCGATGCGCCGTCCGGCACGAACTCGGCCGCGCGTTCGCCGATCGCGCGCTTCGCGCCGGCATTCTCGGCTTCGCGCGTGTCGAGGTCGGGCTCGCGCCGGTCGTTCGACAACGCGCCGCCGTGCGTCGTCACGAGCAGGCCGCGGCCGGCCAGGGCGTTGAGATCGCGGCGGATCGTTTCGCGCGATACGTTCAGTTCGCGCACCAGTTCGGCGACCGAGAGCGCGCCGCTTTTGGCGACTTGAGCGAGGATGTATTGATGACGTTGTTCTGCAAGCATCGGTGAAGGGCCGCAAGCGGCACGCCCAGGTTTCGTCGTGGTTGAGGAAGGCCGTCGTATTGTATTACGCGTGTTATGCATCAGGGTCCGACGAACGCGCCAACCGGCGCCCTGACCTGCTAACCTTGACGCGCCAGGACCTGCCATCGGGCGGACGCGCGGCACGCATCGCCGCCGCCGTTGTCGTCGTCATCACCCCGACCGGGTCCGGCACGTACTCCGCCTCGCCGCCAACCGAACTGCCGATGCCGCCACTGTTTCGCCGTCTACTGCTGCTATCCCACGCGCTGCGCTACGGCGCGCGCCTGATCTGGCTCGCCGCTCCGCGCGAGCACAAACTGCACTGGATGATCGAGCTGGTCAGCCGCGTGCATGCGTCGGAGCGCGGCGGCGCCCAGTTGCACGGCGTGCTGCCGGCGCTCGGGCCGCTCGCGAGCCGCTTCGCGCAGACGCTCGCCGAGCGCCCCGAACTCGCGGCCGGCACGCTGCACGACGCGCTCGACGCCATCGATCACATGGAAGAGCCGCTCGCGCCGGCCGCGTCGCAGGAAGCGCTGGCGAAAGCGTTCGGCCGTCCGCTCGACGAACTGTTCAGCGCGGTCGACCTCGTGCCGGTACGCAGCGGCTTCGGCGAGCAGACGCATTTCGCGCGGCTGGCGACGCCGGTCAAGGGTCACCACGAGGTTGCGATCAAGCTGGTGCGCACGCAGCAGTTGCAACAGATCGGCGACGAACTCGCGCTGCTGCGCTGGACCGCGCGCTGGCTCGAAAAGCTCTCGCGCACGGCGCGCCGCCTGCAACTGCGCACGCTCGCCCAAACCTTCACCGACGACATCCTGCGCCGCTTCGATCTGCGCGCCGAAGCCGCGAACCTGAGTCAGACCGGCCATCATTTCGACAGCGACAAGCGCATCGCCGTGCCTGACGTGATCTGGGAACTGTGTACCGCCCACACACTGACGATGCAGCGCATCAACACGCTGCCGGCGAGCGACCTGCCCGGCCTGCACGCGCATCGCATCAAGCTCGCGCCGCTTGCCGCGCATATCGTCGAAGTGGTCACCGAGCAGGCGTTCGAGCACGGCTTCTTCCACGCGACGCTCGATGCGCGCCGAGTGCGCGTCAGCATTGAGCCGGACACGCTCGGGCGTCTCGTGCTCGCGGAATTTTCGATCATGTCGACGCTGTCGAGCGGCGAGCGCGAGTTCTTCGTGCACGGCGCGACCGCGCTGTTCGACCAGGACTACGGGCGCCTCGCCGACATGCATCGCGACGCCGGACACGTAGCGCACGACACGCGCGCGGAAATACTCGAAGCCGAGCTGCGCACGCGCGCCGAAGCGCATTTCGCGGCCGCGCCCGCGGACCGCTCGGCGGGCTCGCTGTTTCATCATCTGCTGCACGGCGTGCTGCCGTTCGACGGCCACGTGCCGGGCCGGCTCGCCACCGCGCAGCGCTCGTTCCAGCAAGCGGAGATGCTGGCGCGCGCGCTGCATCCGGGCGTCGATACGTGGAACATCGCGCGCGGCGTGCTCGCCGATATCGCGCGACGCGACCTCGATCATCGCGGCTGGCTCAAGCGCATCTCGCACGAGCTGCCGCATCTCGCGCATATGCTGCCGCGCGTGCCGCAACTGGCGGTGCGCTATCTGCAACAGCAGCACGATCGCGCGCGCACGCCGCAGCAGAACGCGCAACTGCTCGCGGAAATCGCGCGCGAATACCGCCGCACGCGCTGGCTGCTGTGGGGTTGTGTCGTATGTGGCGGTGCGATTGGCGCGGGAGCGGTGTTGCTGATGTGGTGAGGCAGCACGGGGAGCGGGGTTCCGTTCAATTGCAGCCTCGAACAAGACGCGCGGCACGTCCGCCGGCAAGATGGCGACTTTTTCACGCCGTCCGCCTTCGCCCTGGCTCGCCGCAATGCTCGCTTCCCTTATCGCCGCCGTCTTCGTCGTGCTGTGGTCGACAGGCTTCGTGGTCGCCCGCGCGATCACGCCTTACGCCGATCCGAATCTGTTCCTGCTCGCCCGCTTCGGCGGCACCGCGCTCGTCTTCACGCTTGCCACGCTCGGCGTACGCGCGACATGGCCTCGCGGCCGCGACCTCGGCAAGCATCTGGCCGCGGGCGCGCTGCTGCAAGGCGTCTACCTCGGCGCCGGCTATTGGGCCGTCGCCCAGGGTCTGAGTGCCGGCGTCATGGCCCTGCTCGGCGCGCTGCAACCGCTCGCAACCGCCGCCGTCGCCGCGCCGCTATTCGGCGAGCGGCTGTCGCGGCGCGGCTGGAGCGGCATGGCGCTCGGCCTCGCCGGCGTCGTGCTGGTGCTCGCGCCGAAGCTTGCCGCGGCGACGCCGCCGACGCACGGCAACGCGCCCGCATGGCTCGTCGTGTTCGTGTCGATCGTCGCGGTTTTCGCGATCACGGCGGGGACGCTGTTCCAGAAGACCTCGCTCGCGAAAGCCGACATTCGCAGCGCGAGCGCGGTGCAAAACGTCGGCGCGGCAATCGTCGCGGGTGGGCTCGCGCTTGCGCTCGGCGAGCATCGCTGGATCGCCTCGGCGACGCTGTGGGTCTCGCTCGCGTGGGGCGTCGTGATGCTGTCCGGCATCAGCGTGACGCTGCTCGTGTGGATGGTCAGGCGCGGCGACGCGGCACGCGCGACCGCGCTGATGTTTCTCGCGCCGCCGCTTGCCGCGCTCGAAGGTTATCTGGGATTCGGCGAGACGCTGTTGCCGGTGCAGATCGCCGGGTTTGCCGTCGCGCTGGTGGGCGTGGTATTGGCGCGGTCGTGAGGTGCGGCTGCGCGGCGCCGAAACCACCCGCACGGCGATGCGGACCACGACGCACCCAGCCGCGCCGGCCGGGCGATGCACGGCGGCACAGCAGCACAGCGCAAGCAAACGACAACCGGGCACGCCAGCGCCCTGATAAAGGCCAGCGGCGAAAAAACCGCGCGCCGCTTCAATACATTCATTCAATGCATTAATTCACTGCATTAATTCACTGCATCGCCTCAATCGGCCGTATCGGCATGCGCCGGCATCTTCGCGCGCGCACTCGCGCCCGGCGCCGGCGACCATGCCGGACGCGCTTTGCGCTGCGAATCGACGACGACAATAAACCGCCCCGCCCACGGCATGATCTGCCGATCGCTTTTTAGCACCCACAGCGACTTGCCCGAATCGACGAGCGCCGCGTATTCGGCGTCGAGAATGCCGTAGTGATCGAGAAACGCGTTGAGCGACGCGGGAATCCGCACGCAGCCCTTCGAATGGCGGATGCCGAGCAGCGGTTCGAGCCGCTCGGGATCGGTCGCGTGCATCTGGAAACGCATCTGCGAGATGCCGCCCTTGCCCCAGCCGCGCTCGCCCTGCGCCCAGCCGAGATCGAAGATGCGCATGTCGCGCTTGCCGTAGCCGCGAATATGGTTTTCGTTCTGCGTGCCCTCGGAGCGGAAATCCATGTTGTCGGGCGTGTGTTCGAACACGCCGAGCGGCGTGATGAAGTGGTCGTACTCGCCGGGCCGTCCGGTCGATACCGGCGACGCGCCGATCATCTCCCAGGCGTCCGCCGGCGTCGCGCGAAAATAGATGAAGAGCGCCTGCACGTTCTCGTTGCGATCGACCAGCACGACGTATTCGCCCGACAGGCTGCCGAGCGCGTGCGCGTCGAGCGCCGCCTCGAGCCGGCCGGCGTAGGCGCGCTGCTCGGCGGCCGGCACCTTGAGCCGGCGCGTCACGTCCCGCGCGAATACGTCGCGCAACAGGAACGCCCGATGCGGATCGACGACGCCGGCCACATCTGGCGCGGCCACTTCGGCTGCGTTGATCGGCGTCGACGGCCAGCTGGATTGCCTGCCGGCGGGATGCGCCGCCGCGACAAGCAACGCCGGTGGACTCGCCTTCGTTGCCTGCCTTGCTTGCGTTCGCGCCTTCATGACCGCATGCGTTGCCGGCACGGCCGACGCCGCATGCCCCATCGCTGCACTCGCCGCGGACGGCAACGCGCACGCCCATGCGCACGCCAACACACCGGCGACGCGCACAAGACTGCGACGAACAGCATGCTCGACATGACTCGCACCCGGCGCGCGGTATAAAAACGGCATCTCGATCATCTTGCGTCGACGCACCATCGGGACGGAAGACGGGCATTCCAATTCAGGCTGGCCAGGCCGATCCCGGTCGTTCATCGCGTATCAGAGCAAACATGATTATTATTGACTGCCCGCCGCTTTAGCGCGGCGCGCGGAACGACGATATTACTTAGCGAATTGCTGCATGTCGATGAAAATACAGCCGATTTTCGAATTCTGCGAAGCGGCTGACAAGTTTCGGCAAGCGGTGTGTAAAGCGGAAAATCGCTATTACCTGATTTAAATCCAATCCCTGCCATAAAACCGTGGAACGATCAGCCGGTTCATCCGCTAAAAAACCTTCCCGGGCTGCCGCGATGCGGCTCGATACTTAACTGTTTGCGCGAGGAGTCAGAACAATCATGGTCCAACACGATCCAGCCGCCCGCCAGGCAAGCATTGCAGCCGAAATGCACATCGCCGCGGAATTCGACGCACAGCATGAAATCGAGCGCCGGGTCGATTTTCTCGCAAACTATCTGCGTAGCAGCGGCCTGAAAACTTATGTGCTGGGAATTAGCGGCGGAGTCGACTCGACAACGGCCGGACGTCTCGCCCAACTCGCGGTCGAACGCTTGCGCGCGAACAATTACGATGCGCAATTCGTCGCAATACGTTTGCCTTACGGCGTGCAGCGCGACGAAGCCGATGCACAGCAGGCATTACGTTTCATTTGCGCCGACGAAAATCTCACCATCGATATCCAACCCGCCGCTGATGCGCTGCTCGCATCGCTTGATAAAAGCGGCGTGTTATTCAAGGACGGAGCGCAGCAGGATTTCGTGCACGGCAATATCAAGGCGCGCCAACGCATGATCGCCCAATACGCGGTGGCCGGTGCGCGAGCAGGCGTCGTGATCGGCACGGACCACGCAGCCGAATCGCTGATGGGCTTCTTCACGAAATTCGGCGATGGCGGCGCCGACGTGCTGCCGCTCGCCGGCCTGAACAAGCGCCGCGTGCGCGCGGTCGCGAAAGCGCTCGGCGCGCCCGAGGCGCTCGCGCACAAGGTGCCGACCGCCGACCTCGAAATGCTGCGTCCGTTGCGCCCCGACGAAGACGCTTACGGCATCCCCTACGATGCAATCGACGACTTCCTCGAAGGCAAGCCGGTTAGCGACGCGGCGCGCGCGGTAATTCTGCGGTTCTATGAAGCGACGCATCACAAGCGGGCTTTGCCGTACACGCCGTTCGACTGGCCGGCGCGGCACGACGAAAAATAACGGCCGGCGGCTGAGGCACGGGGCGGCTAATGCACAGAGCGGTTGCGGCACGGAAATGAAAACGGCGGGGATGCGCGGTTGGCCGCGCATCCCCGCCGTCGTCGAAGTCACTCAAGGAGCCAGCCGGGAATCGAGGGGTGAGGTGAAGTGAATCGGTGCGAGACCGAAGCCGCTTACCGCTCGGGGGGCGGTTCGTCGCTGAACAGATCGGCGCTCGCTTCGAGCGGCTGGCCGCCCAGGTGCTTGCCCTGAATCTGCCGCGCGATCACGTCGCCGACATACGGCACGTTGGCGTCCAGCTCGACCGTTGCGTAGGCGCCGGGTTTGCCGGCATCCACGACCTCGACGTTTTTCGCGTAATGCCCGAGTTCGCGCGTCAGAAACTCCCTCACTTCTTGCTCGCTGCACGATTCGGCGATATTGCGCACGGTCAGGTTCATCTGGCCTACCCTCGACGCGCGTGGCGGCCGGTCCGGCGATCCGCGCCTTCGACGCGCACCGGCCGCAGCGCCGCGCGCTGTTTCGCCCGAGTGGCGGCGAGTTCGCGGATCAGGACTGCGCCGGCGACGCCCGAAGCGAGCAAGGACAGATAGAAGGCCATCATTCAAATCTCCTCTGCGAATTTCGTCCTGTTGTCAGGATTGCCAACTTCGACACCGGAAGCGCTGCGCAACCGTGTCGCGGAAAACGGCGAAACGTCTCCGTCAATGCACTGTACCTGAATCGGCCACGCCAACAATAGAAAAACATCGGCGGATTCGGCACGGTGCATGCCCGGCCGGCGCGCCCGCTGCGGATCAGCCAAAGATCGGCTGCTACCGCCTGCGGCAAGCGCGCACCGTCAGGCCAGGCGCGGAGCGCGTCGCGGACAGCATCCTGCGGGGGACGTGCGCAAAAGGCGGGCTGATCGAGCCGATCAGTCCGCCGCTTGCACGTTGGTCGCGTGCACCCACCACGCATTCTTGCCTTTCGGCAGGCGGACCAGCACCGCGGACGGATCGGCGACGCCATCGTCGACAATCTGGCACACCGGCAAGCCGTCGGGCAGATGCTTCACCTGACCAGCCGCCTGGAACAGAGCGATGCGCTGCGCGCTCAGCGGATGCAGTTGCCGGTACACGTCGAAGCTGATCGCCGCAGGCACGTCGCCGCGAATCACGAGGGAGTCGGCACGCGCGCAATGAGCAGGCTCGGCGGCGCAAGCAGCGGCGATGCCGCACAGGCCGGCAATGCCGAGTGCCACGGCGGCGAGACGGGAATGGGTCATGGTGTTTCTCCGAAAAAATGGGGATAGCGAACCGCGAACTATCGCTCGCCCGGGCAACGCGCATGGACGTGCGCACAGCGGATTCTCGCGAAGGCGCGCGAACCGGATGAAGCGAACCGATCCGGCTTGTCGGCCACCCGCACGCGCGGCGCCGAACCATGCGCTCAAGGCGCGCGCTCGTGCTCCTCGCCGCGCCGGCCAGTGCTGTCGTTTTCGCCTGCGCCATCGTTGGCGTCGCCGGCCGCGACGTCGAGCCGGCTCACGTCGCACGTGGTCCGGTCAAAGCCCGAATAAAGCGTCGACCAGTTGCCGACGATCGCCGCCTGCGCCTGCGCGAGACTCAGTTGGCCCGCGCAAACGCAGTGCTTGAGCATGACCGCCGCGCGCGCCTTGCGACGCTCGCCCAGCGGACCGGCCCACGGCAGAAGATCGAGATTGGCCGGCGCGTCCGGCGAGCCGCCGAGCACGACAGGCACACGCCGGTCGAGCGCGAAGGTGACGCCGTCGTCTGCATCGATACCGCGCGCGGCCAGCATGCGGTCCTTGTGCGCCATCAGTTCGTCGAAAGGCGGGGCGACCGTGTCCGCATAGCCGGGGCGGCAAATCGTCTCACCGATCGATTGCTGCGTGACGCGCTCGTCGAGCATCGCGCTGCCCTGCGCGGCGGCGTCGCCGATATGCAGCGCGCAGAGCGTCAATATGACGCTCACGCCCAATAGCGCAGCACGCCGTGCCGTCAGGGAGGAACGGACGACACCGCGCTCGCGCACGAGTAGCGGCGCGCGAGCGTCGTCGTTGCTGCGGGTCACGTCGCGGAAAAATCTGCTGCGACGCGTGTCTGCCATGCCTGCACTCATTCGTAGGCGCGCCGGCGGGGGCGCGCGGTAGTTCAATTCGCAGGGCAATTAAAACATATTCAATATGCTTAGGTACAAAAGCCCGACACGAGCCTGCTACGCGAGCCGGAATCATGAGCCCATAACATACGCGACAGCAGGCAACCGAGCCGACTGGAAGCCCGCCAATTCATTGCAGCTCATGCGCAAGGCAAGGCGAGCGAAGGCGAAAATCGAAGTACCCCACCGCTCACCCCACCGCTATTTCGCGACCCGCGCCTGCAACGCGCGAATCCGGCCGAGCGCCGGTGCATTCGAGAGCGTCTGCTCGTACATCTGCGCAAGGTCGGCCTTCAGCGCGGTGCGCGATCCGCCGTCGAGATAGACCATGTGCCCCGACGGATAGAACCGCGCCGACAGGTTCTGCCGCACCTGCTGGCTGAGCAGCGGCATCTGCTGCAGATCAAGCACGGTCTGATAGAACGGCGTCACGAAATCGAAAAAGCCATTCGCCGACAACACCTTCAGGTCGGGATTGAGCGCCATCACCGCCGCGAGGTCACCCGCCGTGTACAGGATGACGTTGCCCTTCGGGTCGACGCCCTTCTGCGCGCCGGTCGGATCGATATGGCTGAAATCCCAGTACTTGAATGCCTGGTCGTTGAGGTCGGTGAACGACGAATTCGACGTGTACTTCAACTGCTCGTTCAGGTACACGTTCCACATCGTCGTGTAGACGCCGGTGACGGCGGTCATGGTCGGATCGTTGCCGCCTGAGTTCGGATCGATCTTGCCGGCAATGCCGGTCTCGATCGCGGTCACGCGGCCGTCATACTCGCCGAGCGCGAGACCTTGCGCCTTGAGCAGCGTGGTCAGGAACAACGAATTGCCGCGGCTGTCGTAGCCCGCGATATCGAGGCTCCAGGCGAGCAGCGTCGTCTTGTCGATGCCGGTGTATTCGCTGAGTTTTTCGACGGTCGCGGAGTCGGTGGTCGGAAACTTGCGCAACGCGGCCAGATAGTCGGTGCGCGCAAACTGCGCGACCTCTTCGGCAAACGCGCCGAGATCGGTCGGGCGCGGCGCGACGCCGAGCTTCCGGTGATACCACGCGTCCGCAGCCGCGGTAGGCAACGCGCCGACCGGATTGCCGGCCTGCGTGTAGTCGAGAATCGACGATTGCAGCGTGATGCCGTTCAGGTCGACACCGTCCTCGTGCAGGCGATACGCGAGCACGCAACTACGCGCCGTGCCATACGACTCGCCGAACAGATACTTCGGCGAATTCCAGCGGTTGTTCTTCGTCAGAAAGCGCTTGATGAACTGCTTGAGCGAATCCGCGTCCTGATCGACGCCCCAGAAGTCGCGGTTCTTCTTCGGCGCGATGGCCGCCGAATAGCCGGTGCCGACCGGATTGATGAAAACGAGGTCGCTTTTATCGAGCAGGCTGTCCGGGTTGTCTTCCATCGAATACGGCGCGGGCGGCGTGAAGCTCGGCATCGACGTTTTGATGCGGCGCGGCGCGAACGAGCCGAGCAGCACGAACACCGACGACGACCCCGGCCCGCCGTTATAAAAGAACGTAACCGGCCGCGTTTCTTCCTTCTGGTTGTCCTGCGTGAACGCGACGTAGAACATCCGCGCTTCGGGCTGCGAGCTGCTCGGATCGACGATCACGAGATGCCCCGCCGTCGCCGTGTAGTTGATTTTCCGGCCGCCGATCGTTACCGCGTGATGCGTGAGCGCAGCAGTCTCCGCCGTCTCGGTAACCGAATCGTCCGGTCCGTTCCCGTAGGCGACCGGATCGAAGAACGGCTGGTCGCCGGCCTTGGCCTTGTGCGGCTCGCTCGTGGTGACCGCACCCGCCGTGGCCTCGGCGGATGCGTTGTGCGACGGATGCTGACTACCGGAAGCAGACTCTGTGTTCGTCATGATCGCTCCATGGGTTCGATTTACCTGCCGCGCTTTCGCTTTGCGTCTTCGCTTAACGTCCTGGTTTCGCGTCCTCGCCTTATATCCTCGGCCTCGCATCCGCGCTTCTTCGCGGGCTCGCTTCATGTTCTCCGCCGGCGGCGATATGCCAAGTCTCGCGGACCGTTGCCGGCTCTCGCCGCCAGCCTGTTGACTATAGTGCGGCCGCCACCTTCTGGCCAATCGGACTGCCCAGTCCCGTGCAGGCGTCCCAGCCCGCCGATGCCGCGAAGCTGCCGTTGTTGCCTTGCGTGATGTCGTTGCAGACACCCGGCGCCTTGTAGAGCTTCGCGTTGACGAAGCCAGCCGGCTGCCCGTTCGCCGCGTTGATCCGCGCGATCAGCGCCGCCCACAGTGGCGCGACCGCGCTCGTGCCGCCGATCACCGTCTGCGTGCCGTCGATCAGCACGCTGTAGCCGGTGAGGGGCGATGCATCGCCCGCGACGTCCGGCACGCCGCGCCCGCCGAGCGCTTCGCTGCCGCCGCCCGGCGACGTCACCGACAAGCCCTTCTGCCACACCGGCACCGGAAACGCCTGGCTCACTCCGCCGCCGCTCGCGCCGCCCTGCTCGCCGTCGTTCCACACCACCTCGCGCGCGATCGACGAGCCCGACGCAGTGAGCTGCGTGCCGCCACACGCGAGCACGTACGGGCTCGATGCCGGGAAGTCGACCTGATCGCCGCCGCCCGAGCCGTCGCTCGAACCGCTGTCGCCCGACGCCGCGCAGATCGTCACGCCGAGCGCCGCCGCCGACTGCAGCACGCTGTTGAACGCCTGCATCGACTGGCTGGTCCAGACCGATTCGGGCGCGCCCCAGCTAATCGAAATCACCGAGGGCTTGTTGGCCGTGTCGTGCACCGCACGGCTCACCGCGTCGAGAAAACCGGCGTCGCTGTTCTGCGTGAAGTACACGGCGATGGTCGAGCGCGGCACGATCGCGCCGACGATCTCGATGTCGAGCGTGACCTCTCCGTCGGGCCCGTTCGGATCGCCGCTCGGCCGATTGCCGCTTTGATCGACGCCGACCGCTTGCACATTCGGCGAGGCCACGCCGAGGCTCGAGAAATACGCAGTGAGATCGGACGTGTTATAGCCGCCGCCAAGTTCGATAATGCCGACGCACTGGCCGTCGCCATCGCCTTGTGGAAACTGGTAGAGCGAGGCGAGTTGCAGCGGCGTGAACGACGCCTGATGCGCGCGCGCCGGCACGAACGGCGGCCGGATACGAAAGTGCGGCCGCGCCTGTGGCCGGTTGTCGAGCCCGAGCACAGCCTCGACGACGCCGTGCAGGTCGTCCGGCACGCTGATCGTGCCGGTGCGGCCGCGAAACTGCCCGGCCGTGTGATGCCGATAGTGCGCAAGCGCGACCTCGAACGCGTTCTGGAACTGCGCAATCGTGCCGCTCAGCAGGACGAGGCGCGCTGCCGGGTCCTCGCGCGCGACCGTCAGACCATGCGCGGCCGCGAACGCCCTGACCTTCGCGATATCGTCCGGCGCGGCGCCGTAGTCTTGCGCGAGCGCTTCGCGCGAGAGCGGCTTGACGCTCGGGTCGCCGGCCTCGATCCGGTTCATCAGCGC
>Ga0153988_1000223_pt1 | contig 14222 bp, 13 predicted proteins | sample TSNC072MetaG_FD_104742 | JGI IMG/M metagenome (GOLD analysis project Ga0153988, IMG submission 104742) | Attine ant fungus gardens microbial communities from North Carolina, USA - TSNC072 MetaG | ecosystem: Host-associated > Fungi > Mycelium > Unclassified | place: USA: North Carolina, Jones...
AACAGAAAACTCAACTGAGACTCGAAATGAGGAATCTGTTTCAATGGCGAATCCTTCTCCCACACTGCCTGCACACACATCTGTGACAGATCCATCGCACCAAGGGCATTCAACCATGCATTCAACGACATAACATCAACACAAGCCGACATGATTCAGAATTTTCTCTAATACGAGCACCTGGTCAGCAGCAAGATCAGGAGGAAGTTGTAGGCGAGAAAAATGAGCTTGAAGTAGGAGGAATGTCTTGAAATGTGGAGCCTCAAAATCAGCGCGGTCGAGTTTTACGGGTACACGATCGTGAATGCGACGCAGTAAGACATCTTCATGACGATGGATGGGGATTGTTTCGAACTCTGCAGAGGAAGAGACGACCTCCAGGAGACCCTTGAGTTTAGGCTTAGGATATGAGTCATCCAAGTGTGTTATGGTATGTTTGAAAGGTGCCTGATGAGTCTTAGATATAAGATGAAATGGGTAGGACTGGAAATGTTCTCCAGCCCATAGCACCCATTCAATTCTTCTTATTACTCTCATAGGAATTTTTGTACTCCCATTCCCCCAACTTTTCCCTCCAACAACTTCAAAACAAGTTGTAGTTGTCCATTTCACAGGATCTGTGTTCTCTGATACTGCCATGCTTGTGAAAATTTCACAAACTGTCTACTCCGCCATCACAAATGACCACGTCAGTCTATCACCAAAACAAAGCCAGCATCGTGTTTGCATGGGGTCAAAAGAACAAGAAAGGAATGAGGGAGTCGAAAAAATGGAAATGATGTGATCTTCAGGGTTTCGAGCTATTCAGGCACCGTTCTTGTGAGAAAAGAAAAGAAAAATCAGTTGTTGCGATTCAAGGATGGTTCTGCCTACTACCACTTCTGTGTTACAATCATCTTTACAATAATTTTTCCACAAAAGACTTTTTATAACAATTTCAGTATTGGTTGAAACAACCGATCCAGGTCAAGGAAAGTTTCTTATGAATGACAACATAAACTAAACAAAAAAAAAGTCACTCACAACCAGCTTCTAACCCATACAACACCTCTTCTCTCAAACACATCCTGATCACCACCGCCCTCGCTCCCATCCCACTCATCATCATCACCATTGACATCATCACCACCTCTTCCTCTCCTAGACGGTCCTTGTTTCCTTCCACCACCCATCTTCTTCCATCCCTCAACCACCTCCTTCCCAAACGCTTCTTCCAACGCCTCTCTTACATCCCTCACAAACGCAAATTTGATTTTTGTCTTGATTTCTTTTGGAAAATCGTGTTCGACATCTTTACCGAATATGGAAGAAGCACTTTGGTTATACTCGCTCTGTGAGCACCCAATATTTTCTCTTTGACACCTCCGACAGGGGTGACTTTGCCGCGAAGCGTTATCTATTAAATCCAGCTGGTTATATTTAAACGAGGAAGCGAGTGCAGATATACGCGTACCTCGCCTGTCATAGCTATATTCGTAGGAACGCACGATCCTGTCAATAATGACACCAAAGCACAGACCATGGCTATACCGCACTCGGCCCATCCTTTTTCTGCACTCCAGCAGGAAGATGCAAGTGTACATCTAGCCCCTGTCCTCCGTTTGTATCCAGATCACTCTCAATCCCATGATCGTCTTTCTTCTTACCCTCCCCGCTTGTACGTCCACCATTGACAAAAACACTCAAAGGATCCCCCATCCTTTTCTCCACCAACCTCAACTCCTAGGCATGTCTCTTCACCCTTACTTACCTCACCTAAACTCCCAGTCAATTTCAACTTTCCGCTGCCACCAGGTAAAAGTATCGTTTCGACAGGCGGTATTTCTCCTTCGCCTTGACCCATCACAACAAGACCGTAAACTATGCCTGGACGTTGACCCCAGTCACGGTCGGATGAAATGAAGGAGTCGGAAGTATCTGATGAGAAACGAGGAAGACCGAGGATGGTTTCTAGGTTAGAGGGGTGGACAGTTGGATTGTATAGCACGGTTGGTGACGATGCTGACGATGATTCCAATTCTTCTGACGAGGGAGCATATCCAACTTTCCCATCGCTTTCATATTTCTCCACCCATTCGGCCCACTGCACAGCTTCGAACCCCGCAATAGCCCTCTCCAAACTCCTCACCCCAGCCCCTCTTGTCCACCCTGTAACGATCTCTCTCAGTGTTTCCTCGCTCATCTCCACATATTGCTTCTTTAATCCATGCATCCCAATCTGCTTAGGTACCAAACCTATTCGCGATCGCCATTTTTTCATCGAACGTATATCCCGCTAGATGCACTATTTCACATCGATCGAGTAGTGGCGAGGATATAGTGTCGAGTGAATTGGCATTACAGATGAATAAAACTTGAGATGGATGAATTGGAACGTTGATATAATGATCATTAAAACTCCAGTTTTGCTCGGGGACTTCTAGAAGCGGGGCGGGAGATCCTCCATGGAAATTACTTTGTCCAATTTTTGTCAACTACGTCAAGAAGAATGACAGGGTCAACACGTGGGGCTTTACGGAGCGCTTGAACAATAAGTCCGGGGCCAGATGCAACATAAGTGTGTCTGTGACCACGTATTTCGGCTTCGTCACAGACACCACTAAGAGATATATGTTGGAATGGTCGACCAAGAGCACAGCTATACTTTGACAGAGTGAGGTTTTCCCCGTGCCCGGTGACCCAACGCAAAGAAGTATTGGGCCCTTGGTGGATAATGAGTGAGGTTTAGAAAGGGGAGAGGTGGCAGACGATTTGTTAAAGGGATGGGTACATCGGTGGAAGGTGGAGCCGGTAGTTTCTGCTTCAATAGGGGCCACGGTTTCGGTTTGTTTAGCAGGTTCTTTGGCTACTGCAGTGATAGCTGCTGCTTCCTGTGCTTCCTTGTCCGCAATTGAGTTCTTTCAGAAACGTATTCAGTGACTCGTTTCTTGATTTTTTTCGAGACCGAAGTGATCGACATCAAGTTGCGTTTGGGCTGTTGTGAGGAACATTTTGTCGCGGATAACAGCGGAGGGAGTAGAGAATGATGACGTTGACGAGTTGGGCCATGGAATTGAGGTTGGCCTTCAAACTGCATAGTGTATTTCAGTGGAGTCATAAATGAAAAAGGACGAGAGGGCGTACATAGCTCCTGATGACACCATTTCCAACGCTCCCTTGGGGAATTCTCTTGAGCCTTCTCCATTCCCTTATGCCCTCCTTCCTCTCCTTGGTGCCAGATTGTATGGTCTTGATCTTCTTCAGGTCGGCCGAATCATCTATTTTATGCTGGCCATCGTCGTCTAGCTCGCTCATGGCACCGTTGTTGGCGGAGCTAGATGTAGTTGAGTTACTGACACCTCTTTGGACTGCCGACAATTCGCGTTGAATAGTTGCAAGTTGTTGACGCAAGAAGAACTCTTTCTGTTGCTTGGACAGAGACTTGTCTATGGGGGAGGCTATTTTCTTTGACACCTCAGATATAGACGCCTCCTTGAGAAATATGTCAGCTGCATCGTTGTAGTCATTATCAATGCTGCCAACAAGAACATCAGCCATCCAGGGGATGCGAGCATCGGCTATGTCTTCGAGCATGGTTGCGATCTTGATATAGCTCTTTGATTGCAAGGCATCACGAGCAAACCTGTCGAGATGAGAAGGGGTTTTATACGGGCAAGGCCATGTAAAGAGATCAGATCTTTGAGATCTGGCCACGTTGCTCGCGTGGGAATTTCCGTTCACAGGATTTTGTCTGGGTCTCCGTTAGAAGTGCGTCTCGTTCAACCTCTGGCCGAGAAATATGTCTTTCTTGGGAAAGTCGCCTTCCAAACATGTCTGGCTCAGGATTACTCCAAGTTTGGCATCACCTATTCTTTAGACTTCGTTAGGGCTTGAATAGGGAGACAGTGAGGGCGTTGGGAAAAGATGAGGTGGTCAATGAGTGGGTCCCGAAGGGCTGAGTAAGGGAGGGGTATCGATCATCTCCGTTGGCGAAACAGCTCAAGTAGCGCGCTGTATGGACTCGGAACTTGACACGGCAGCGCCAAGACCAATGTGAATGGATGTGCCTTCCGGCCTGTTGGTGATGTATAACACTTCTGGTTTTCATTTTATCTAATATTTCTACGTTCTTAACTTCATTTTCTGGTTGCCAAAACAGCGCCCGAGTTGACTACGAGATTCTATCCTTCAATGTGACGCTATATGGATCCTGAACTTGCTTGCAAGCCTGGAAAGCCTGGATTCGAAGGTTGTAGGTTCCTGGCAATGCAATAAACGTACCCTTGTCGACATAGGCGTCCTTCTATCTCTTGACAACACCTCTCCCTCGCCCTTCTCTGATAATATGAGAATCATCAATAAACAAATCTTTTCACTCAGCAACATTTAAAAAAAAGAGCCAGTATCGTGTTCGTGTCGGATAAAAAGAGCAAGAAAGTGGGAACCATGAGGGAGAGAGAAATTGGGAGAGGAGACGCCGTTTTGAGTTGTTCAGTTACCGTTCTTAAAAAAAAACCTTTTTTGCAGTCCAAGAAATCATTGTAAGTTGACTCAATGCTCTTAAGCTTGCAAACGAGATCATGTTACAACAAGTCGTTTTGTGCTTATAATTTAAGATTTCTACATAATAACAACATGAACTAAATGAAACAAAACAACAATCCGCCAAACACACCATTTCGATTTTGACCAGGCAAGAACATGCCAAAAAGCAACAGGTTCGAGGAATTTCTACTAAACAGACATCCTCTGCGCAACAAACGTCAATAACAACCAATTCTCAACCCATGAAATACGTCTCTGCTCAAAGTTCACGTTCACCCTCACTACCATCCCACTCATCATCTTTATCATCGTCAAAACACTACCTCTCCCTCTTCTAGGTCATCCTAATTTTCTTCCACATATCTTCTTTCATCCCTCATCCACATCCTTCCCAAATGCTTCGTCCAGAGCTTCTCTTACATTCCTCGCAAACAGACTTGATTTCAGTTTAAATCTCCTTTGGGATATCGTGCTCGACACCTTTACAATTCGAATACCTGGTGGCCCATCTGCAAGAAGTATTGGACCCTTGATCAATGATAAGCGAGGTTTTAAAAGAAAAGCAGATGGCGAAGAATTTGCCAAAGGGAAAGAAGGTGGGGTCAGGTTTTTAGTAGGCTTCTCGGCTGCTTCTCGTGCTTCCTTGTCCACATTGAGCTCTTTCAGACAGACTACAACGAGGCATTCAATTATCCGTTTCTTGATTTTTCGAGACGGAAGCGATCGGCATCAAGTTGAGTTAGGGCTTTTATCTTGTTGCGAATAATGAAAGGAGTAAAGAATGGTGATGATGATGGGTTGGGCCAGAAAATTGAAGTTAGCCATTGGAGCTGCATGGCATATGTGATTGGAGTTGTCAATGAAAGGGAATACATGGTTCCTGATGTTCATCGCTCCCCTAGCTTTCTCCATTCACTAATTCCTGTCTTCCTTTCCTCAATGCTAGATTGCATAGCCCCAGCCTCCTTCTTCAAATAGACCATATGATTTGCTTCATGCCGGTCATTGCTGTCTAATTCACTCATGGCACCGTTGTTGGCAGGGTTATATGCAGTTGATTCACTAACACCTCTTTGGAGGACCAATAATTCGGGTCGAATCTTTTTCTACTGCTCTGACAGAGAATTTGAGCCTCGGAGTTGGGAATGGTTGACATGTGGCCACACAGCGGGCAGACGCAGCTCAGGTGGAGCCACAACTGGCTCAAGACATGACCAGTATAGACAACTCAGATCACACTCCTATCCACAGTGTTGAGCACATGAGAAGTATACGACCATGGAGAAGGGAGTGTCCAAGAAATTTGGTCAGAGTCACAAATGGACAGACAATTTGCGGGTAAGTAAGTGTCGTATAAAGAAGTGATATTCCAGGTATGTCAATCAAAAGACAATAGATGTAAGCAAGAGACAAACAAGCTGAATGATGATACAAGCATGAGCAAACAACAATTGACAATCAGTGGCAATGCGTCTGCTGATCTTTTCGAGATTGATTATTGATGGCCTGCTCGTTCAGATTGACGTTTGTATCACAACGGAGCTCATGATGTGAGATCACTCTGGTAACGCAGACAGATTCTTGGGGGAATCACATCTGTGACTTGCAGCATCTATCTTTGTGCACCAGAGGTTCCATCTCAAAAACTTGCATTTTTCGTACATGCATCTGATATGTAAATGGAGGAATCAGTTGAGAAACTGAAGAAAGGTGTGGCGACAGCATAAGATAGACATCAGACTCGCGTGTGAAATAAATCAATGTTGATTGATAGGTTAAAGATAGTGCGTGAAGATGATGTGATACAATGTTGTGATGACCGTGGGTATGTGACATCCAACGAGAGTGGTCCCTATATATTGGGCAGGGATACAATGTACATCATCTCGAAAACTGGTCTTTATCAATTGATGTCTCGACGCAGTGATATCTGCGAAACCTGCAAAGAAGATATGACACACCAATCCTGGTCCGAGTGAATTCTTACGTGGGAATAGAGTCCGTTCACATCACAGGATTGGACATGTTTTCGTTTGTCACAATAGTTTCGACTGTGTTCGCATTACAAATCAAATTCTCAAAGAATTCACATTTATACTTGTTCTACTTCCACCTCCGATCCTCCATAGCCACCCTCAACAATGTCGAAAAGCTTGCCGTAGGCACTCCAGTATCCTGTCTTACTGTGGCTAGCACATTTCCAATTATGATTCAACCTGCGGTCATGTATGTCGGGAAATCAAGCCGACGCCGTGATCTGGTGGAAGTTTCTGGAATAATTCTTTAGTATATAAGTTTGTAATTCATTAGATATACTTATTGGTTTGCAACGGAATACGCCTTATTCCAAGTCGAACCAACGTGCGACTGGGTTTCTGCGACAGTGTAGGCCTCAACGGCCATGTCTAGTTGCCCCTGTAGACTGTTCCGCAGCGCCTATCGACCAAGGTGGGAAAGCCAATGCCAGAAACACTGGCATGCATGCTCAGTAGCCCATAGACTTGCTGAGAACGACATGTCAACCCTGTTGCAGTTAGTTACATCGAGCGACCCAGGTCTTTCATATTTTTGCCTTCTATCGCTGGTAAATCTCATCACTACTTATTTTTACAGACATGATTTCTATTCACTCTCCCAATGGTATTCCGAGAGACTTTGATGACGTGAAAATGGATGAACGACCATGACATACATATTGAAGATGGTGATGCCTAGCTATCTACCCCTTCTCAACAATCTGACAATGATCTCCGTTTCATGTTTCCACCACACTTAGGATTACGGGAAGATGATGGGGAGCATTCAAACGGAAATAAGACATCTTCAACTCAAAGCGTAACTGTTTCTCTGTTGTGCGCCATTGTAGGCGGGGTAATCTTTTACCACTTCCCTTTATGAAGCCCGCAGCGCCACCTCGAACCTCTGCTGCCCGAGTCCTGTGCCTCCCATCAAATGTCACCATTCTCTCCAGCACCTCTAAATTCCCGGGTGCTCAACTACGCTATGCCTAATCAACTATTCCGAATTTTGAGAGATTCAAGCTGTATCCCTTTTCATACGGCTTGTCGACCCTGTCGCATGTATCATTAAGTGTTATCGCTACTCTAATGGATTCTTACACCACTGAATACAGGCTGGCAAAGTCCTATCCTCAAATCCTCGATACCAGAAAATCCTAGTTACAAATTCCTCCTCTGTTACAAGTAGGTGGGTACTCTCGTCTTGATAACTGTTGATCCAGCCGTATATTGTATCTAGTCCATGTGGGTTTGTCTCGCTCCTTCCAGACTGATTCGTTCGCATCGGCCTTTAGTTCCCTATAACTTACCGACCGTGTTGTATTATTCCTGAAGGTATGCTGGTATTCTATGCTTCTGTATCAGTCTGATGAACATGCATCGCAGCAAATTGAAGATTGGAATGCTTGATAGTCCCAAAGCCATTACCTAGGAATCTACTATGCAAATTTATAAGCGTGTTCAAGATCAATTCTTCTCTGAATTTCTATAATGTCCACATTTGCATCGACTGCTTGCACTTGATATAGGTAGCTCCCCCGCATTTATTACATTGCCTCATCTTTTCTAATAACGGGAAATCATTCGTTGTGTAGTGTTCTTCCAATTTATCACTCGAGAAACAGAGCTCATGATGCCCGCCCACAGGTGAATGGCTCATCTATCTCTGTTTCCAAACTATGGTCTCAAGATAAATCAAATCATTACATGAAACAATATATCCGGTTACTTGATCTAGAGCCGGACAAAGACGTGAGTGACCGGTTCTGCCTGGAAGGTTCTAGAATCTGGTCGAGTTGACTCGGGAGCTAGAGGGATGCCACATCACCACCGATCAACGACTTGATTCAGCTGTATATTTAAGTTAAGCTTTGAGGCAAAGGTCATTTTGTGAAGTATTGTAAGTGGATCGACAGGGCCGGAATGAAAACCAGTGCCCAGCATTTCCCGATATGGTCATTTCAATTCACTTTCGGAACAGGCCTCACCCAAATAGGTACAATGTCGGACGTTCATTCTAAGTGAGGATAAAACTTTATTCAAGGTAGTATATTTCTAAAGAGGGTAGTGATTTAGATATATCCAGCTGCACAAGAAGAGTCAGGTCTCAAGAACAAACAACTCGAACCCACGTCGACGTCTAAGGGTTGTATCTGTCCCAATGGCCCAATCCAAACCTTCTTCACGCTCTTCACCTGGCTTCGCGTTACCAGACGTTAGCATACCTCTACAAGTACTGGAGCGTGTTTGCAACTTTCCACCTCTCCTATCCGATATTTGGATCATCCAGGGTCGTGACTCCCAAGGATTATGAAGCTCCAACAGCGAGTCTATACAGCATGTTGCTTGAGCTGGTTAGCCGACGGAGATGGCTATTATCCTTATCCTTAACTCAGCCCTTCACGACCCACTCATTGACCGTCTTATCTTTGCCTGGTCCCTCGCTATTTCCCTGACCCTTTGAGAAGTGTGGAAGCAGCCCGAGTGTCGAATGCCGCACCCATTTCTTATTCAGCTCTCCTCAGGCTTCTTCAATCGACGCATAATATCGTCTGGTAGTAGTGCAAACACTTGGACGAGATGGAGTGGCCCAGCAGAGGGGTCGTGTTTGTACTAATTTGTAGGCGATGTAATGCACAAATGCAACATTTGTCGGCATTACTCTGTTATGATAATTTTAGATAACAACTTCGGATCTTCATCATGGGACATTTGTAACATGTATACCTTATTACTCATTGTTAGTCTACTAGCTACATAGCCCTCTGGAACTCTACAGCATCTGATGTACTGACTGTAGACTATAAAAACTCGGACTACAACCTCTATAATACAATATATTAACCTCGCATTACAACATACTCTGCATTCCACCCTCTGCTTTTTGGAACTGACATTATCTTACCTCTTTTCCTTTGCACCTTGATATGAGGCCTGAATTGTTACATCTCATCTTCACTATATCTACCAAAGCACGTTGTGATTCATTCATTATAATTACTTTGATAGAGGCTTAGCAGTACAGAGAATATTAGGCGGTGACCTTAGAGTCGCTGAAGCAAATATGTCCTGAGATACCGAGAGAGCAAAAACTGCGAGCTCTGTGGAAGTCGTCTTTCTTCCTAATTCACCTATTCGTTTGGACACCTTAAGTACTTTGACTGAGGACAAGGCCCACCTTGGTTTCTTACTCCAACAGATTTCCTACCTCCTTCTCCTTTTTCTCGAGTTCTCTCAACCATTCTTTGTCAATGCATTCTGTCCACTCTCTGCCAAATCTTGAGTTAGAAAAGTCCAGGATTGTTGGGACTTCAGGTGCCTTGATCACCACTCTGCACGGTGGAACATACACATCTTTCCTGTGCTCTACTGGGACCCAAAACAGTGGCTCGTCATCCTGACCCATCACCCATCCATCCATCATGCCTTGCATCATAAGCTCAAGTCCATCAGTAGAATGCTGGTGCTCAGCTGTGAGGTCTATTATTTCCCATGTTCTCATACCAATGCCACTGGAATAGTATGCCAACACTGTTCCATCTCGTATAAATGCCATCCATGCATTTTCTTGACCCAAAATCTGGCCGTACAGATGACCGCTATAGGCATCAAAGAGGCCTATTGCATTTTCATGTACTAACCTAAGAGCAATGAGTCTGTCGCCAAGGGGATGGTCAATCAGAGCAGGTGAGAAGGCGATGCAAAACACCTCAGACGTTGGAAACTTGGAAACGAGTTGGCGAGTTCGTGTGTCCCATACTCTGACATGTGAATCTTCGTCAGACCAGCATGCAAAGAGTTTCCCATCGGGTGAGTACGCAGGGTAGGAATCCCAGGGAATATGCACTTGATCATCAAAGTGGACAGGATCAAAGTGGGCAGTGTCGTGATTCCATGAATAGCATGTGGGGGAGGAAGACAAATGCTTGATGATGACGGTCAAGCCATCAGGTGCCAGGAATGGGTTAGAGTTTCTGTCCACCTTGAAGTCTGAAGAATAGGTGCATTCAAAACCTGCCAGATCTTGCCAATGCCAAACTCGGAGTAATCCTGAGTTATCACCAAAGATGGCACATATAACCAGGTCATTACATGTTTGGAAGGTGACCCTCCAAAACCAGACATCTTTTCTCGGCCAGGGATCAAATGAGATGCGCTCCTCCGGATGCATTATATTGCAGATTGTGACGAGAGATTTAGACGAAATCGCTGTTTGGTTGTCATCTTGGGAGAATGCAATCTCCATGCGATCTTCGTACTTGACATCTGTGCGCGCTACAACTTCCCAAGTATTTGTATCCAGGAATTCGACGTTGTAAGATTGCAACGATTGTGTAGCCGCCACCTTTCCAGAGGGTGAGATTGTAATGACTTGTCGCGTATCAATATCATCTTGAGTGTCTACAGTGTCAGCCCGATTTCCCGTCGAATCCTCTAGGTCCACGTTCCACATCCTCACACTTCCACTCAAATATCCAACTAAAAGCCTGTGGCCATTGCGTGATGGACAAATACTCGTTCCAGGTGAAGTGGCCAGAGACTTCGTCTCCCAGATCCGTCCTGAGCCGGTCATAGAGACATCCCACATCTCCACTGTGGAAATTCGTTGGATAAATAGGTAATTGGTGAGAGGTGAATGAACAACATGTGGGTTGTAGTTGAAATCATGGCTGAAGGGTACCATCTCTTGTGTGTCCAATCTCCAAAGGTAAATATGACGAGGTTCTTTCCTAAATATGGCCATCAAAGTGTCGCTGGTTGGAGAAAATCGGAGTGATGATAATTTTCCAGGAGGATATGGGAATCGTCGGGGATCCTTGCCATCTTCAAGGTTCCATAATTCAATGACATCCTCAGACTTTCTTCCTATGGCCAGAAAACGCCCATCAGGGGAAAATTGGGTGACAGCAACGTCATTCGCCTCCAACAGCCTGTCAGATATTAGTGCACCATTGCTAGAATCCCAGAGCTGGGCTAGGATCCGAAATGTACTTTCATCTTTAGAGCCGTCCCAGTCTCCATCTACCAAACAGGCCGACACAATTCTTCCATTGTGACAAATGAAGGCGAATTGATAGCCCTTGATTTGGAATTGCTCCTCACCCATCTCAATGTCCCAGACTACTGCATAAGAGCCAAATCCAAGTAGAATACATTTCCCATCAGGACTGAAGCAGGTATTATATACCTCCCCATAATTACGCAGCTCAAATGGGCCTGAAATGCAATGTCCAGTTTCAGAGTCGCAGACATACATAGTTTGGAGTGATATCGAAGCAAATGTGCTTTCATCCAGCGAGAAGACCATATGCTGCACACGATCCTTGTGGCGCTCTGCAGTGAATACCACCATTGGCCATTGATTGGGTTTCCCTTGAGTGATTGCAAGAGTGTTGGGAACTCTCGGACAGAACTTTCTGGCAACATGAGATTCCTGAGGTGCGAAGGGCAGTGCTGAGATGTAAACATGAGGGGCGCACTGAGAGATTGGAATCAAGAATGTAGAAACAAATCGGACAGCATCGTGGATAAATAATGTCAGTTCATTGTCAGGGTTGAGGGACTGGCCAGCCAACATTAGATGTGTCGCAAAGAAATGACCTGGAGACATACCTGCGATGTTGCAGCCCTTCTGAGAATCAGATATGCCTCATGAGCATTACCTGTCAGGCTTATGACCTCCAACCAGAACAGTAGCTTCTCGTACATCACAAATTGCACTGCCTTCACCATCTTCTCGTCGGATGGAGTCTGAATAAGGTGGTCGATCCAGAACAGACATGAATAGGAAATGAGAGGAGAGACGGTAGACTTGACATCAATATCCACATTCTTGATGCTCGAAGAGTCCAAGTTACCCATATTGAAGCGCAGTTCCGATGACACCATAGCCTTCAAACATAGAAGAGCAAGCTGACGTTCATGAAGTTCACGATCCCAGATCCCAGAGAGCTTGTGTAGTTTTTGCTGAAGGTAGTGAGAGAGAAGAAAATCCTCAAACGACCGATAGTGGAAATGAAGGATAGGACCAGGGTCAAGGACAGACATGAGACCTTTTCGGAACAATCGCAGAATATTTGAGTCCCCAATCCGGACTCCTGGAAGCATAAGAAGCACATCGTCGCTGAGTGGCTGTTTGGCAAAAATCATTGCGCCCATGACAGAGACGATTCCCTGGATCTCTTCTTCGCAAATCTGTCCAAATGCTGCTTCAATGACAGTGAGGTACACCAAGTACAACTCATCTAGCCCCTCTGTGTTGTCTCCCCGCTTCTTCGACTCCAGAATGCCAAGCCGTATCCTAGGATCCACTTCGAGGAAGTTGGCTACAGTTGTTGCCCATATAAAAATGCCTGCAGCACGAGGAACTAGGCGATCAAGAGCCCTTTTGATCCATGCGTCTCCCTCTCCCGTTGACTCGAGTCGTGATTTGAGGAATATGTGGATGTCATGGAAGGTATGATCTCCTGGCTTGACATTGCTGCCAGAAGGAATATTGATATGGATACTCGTGGATTCAGGAAACATTCGCTGGATGAATTCATTATGCCGACTGGTAATGACCAGCTTAAACCTCTTCAAGTGGTCAATGTGAATCCAATGATTGAGCGTGCGTAGAAGATCCTTGTGATCGGATTTTCCAGACGAGTCGTGTCTCAGACCACCACACTCGTCCAATGCATCAATCACAATCACCGGAAGCTCCTCATGCGGTACATCATTGAGCGTGGATAGTGGCATTTCAATCAAGCATTTAAATCTACCATCAATGTCGGAAGGATCAGGCACCTTATCATTTCGGACTATTTTCAGAATGTGTTGGCGCACAGAAGGGTACAGGCGAGCAAGGCCAAGGGCAACGACGCACCAGAGCGCATCCGTAGTGATTGTGGCGGATTGTGTGCGGTCAAAACGGAATGTTATGAAATGGCGATCCTGAGCCCGTAGTCCAGCAACGATACTAGCTGCCAATGCAGATTTCCCAACACCAGGAGATCCTCTGATCCAAATTACATTGTGGCCATCGATGCTCTGAATCTCATTTTCGATCTCTTGTAGGATGGTAGTGCGGGTGCCTTCCATACACGGTCTGCGCAAAGAGAGCTTATTCTCCCCAAGTGCACGCACCAAGTCGTCCAGCTCCTTCTGTTCAGTGACTGCTTTTACATTTGCTAGTGCGAAGTTGTATGTCAAGAGGATTACTAAACAGGAAACGCAGATAACGCACCTTGAAGATCGTCAACACCAACTTGGGTGGCATGGGCAATTTCTGGTATATAAATGATGTGTTATGAAAACCAATCAGAAAAGGGCAGACAACCCACCTTGAGTGTTTACAATGTTGGTCCGTATAATTTTCACGTCATCAGCCACGATCTTCGCATCATTCTCCATGATGGCTGATACCAAGAATCAGAGGATTTGGAATATGAGGCACAAAGATCATACCTTGCTCTGCTCGGATATCTATGAGAAGATCCCGGTCGAAATTTCCCGCAAACACATTTAGTTTCTTCCATAAATCGACAGCTTTGTCCTTATGAGGGAGAACGAGGATGTGCTTGGCTGCAGCCAACGACTCAGTTGATAATCCTTTCCACACGACATAATATGTACCTGACCAACTTTCGAGCCACTTCTCAATGAAGTCCACCACTTCTTTCATCATTCCAGGAAATT
>Ga0153988_1000226_pt1 | contig 14166 bp, 18 predicted proteins | sample TSNC072MetaG_FD_104742 | JGI IMG/M metagenome (GOLD analysis project Ga0153988, IMG submission 104742) | Attine ant fungus gardens microbial communities from North Carolina, USA - TSNC072 MetaG | ecosystem: Host-associated > Fungi > Mycelium > Unclassified | place: USA: North Carolina, Jones...
CATAGTCTGAGGATTAGACCTCAGACTTAACAACATCTTTTGTCACTTGTCTAACTTCACATTTTTGAACTCTTTAAAGTATCAAAGCACCCATCACAAATAGTAAGTGACTATTTGTGATACCTCCCGTCTTTCCTCTATGACACTACCATGTGGCTATGATAGCTGTCACCTTCTTGTCCTTCATACCTCTTAGACATGACCATGTGATCCTGCTCCACCTCCATACTTCACTCCTGCCCATTGTTCCCCGAACCCTGAACCAGCTTCCTTCTACTCTGAATATGGTCTAGAAACACATAACAGTGTGTTCAAGCATCAGCGATATAATCGTCGTCTGGTAGCACATCTGTTTCTTCACTGAGTCCAATAGTGATAGGATCACTAGTCACTGATAGACTTTTGATCTACTGTCTTGATGTCATATTAGTCTAAGTCTGCTCTAGATTGAAATTATCTCACATTCCAAAGATATCTCTGAGCCTCTGATTTCTAGAGTTTCAATATTGATAGTCTGTATCTGAGAAACCTGATGCTAGCTCATTAGTCTTGCCTCCCGAGGTATATGCTATTCTAGCATGTGACAGCTTGGCCACTACCCAATAGAAGTACCCAGTCTTGGGTCTAGATTATGTCTGGGGCTTGTAGGAGGTCTCTAGAGTAGGTTTCAATAGTGAAATCCAGGGTTATAATTTTTATCCCATGCTACTTTTCCACAGAAAATTCTTTAACGGCATAACACCATCGGATAATGATTGTATTGCTGATGCTTGGACACACTGTCATGTGTTTCTAGACCATATTTGGAGTAAAAGAAAGCCAGGCCAGGGTCCAGGAAACGATAGATAGGAGTGAAGTATAGAGGTGGAACAACATCACATGATCATGTCTGGAAGGTATGGAGGACAGGAAGGTGATGGCTGTCATGGCCACATGGTGGTGTCATAGAGGAGAGACACAAGGGAGAGTAGTAGAATAAAGAGTTTCCTTTTCTATTTCTTTTAATTGAGTCCCTAACACTTGTAATATTCTAATATATTTCTCAGAGTGAAGATTGAAAGAAGAGAGCCTCCTTGGCCCTTGCCTTCATCTCAGAAGCTCTTGAGGTTGTAAATGCGATTCTCTTAAGTGTGTAAGGGATGATCTTGGTGAGAGGTTGAGTTGGTAAATGTTTCCTACCATATACCCCTACTCTTTTTTGAGACAAGACATAGCAGTTGCTCAGACAACCTTCTATGGAGTAGCAGACCTGAAAAGCCTGGCTAATCATTGACTCAGATTGTATCATACCCATAAGGTTTGGTATGGGGGTGTAGATAAGGGCTTGATTGAGTATGGTAAGGCCCATGAGTGGTTTACTGACTATTCTACTAGTGAGCTTGTTATGGTGTGTAAAGGTGGACACCATGCAGATAGGATCTAGATTGAGCCCCCATTATTCTTTCTATACTTAGATTCTAAATAAGCTGTGTATTCACATTTTAATTTATTTCTGATACCCACTTCCTTCTTCTCCCCATGAACCCTTTAGCATGCAATTGGGAACTGTCACTGCCCCTTTCTACTTGCTAGTCACAGCTAAATTCCATTTTGCCCTTTCACTGCTTTGACAGTTGACAGTATGACAGTTGACTGCTTCTTTGAGCCCCATGAAATTGCCTCTCCATCCAACAATACTGCTAACCCTGAAATTGACTTTCTGTCTGTGCAGTCTTCTGCCCAATCCAAATCAACATAAACCACCAGTGGAGTGCCATTTGGGTCATTGGCCTGAAACTCAAGTTTGTAATGACTTGTTCCATGAAGATATCGGAAGATGTATTTGACAGCTTGCATATGGGTTTTTCTAGGATATGCAACATGACATGAGAGTACACCAACTGATTACACTATGTCAGGACATGTACACACCATCAGATACATCAGAGATCTGATGCATCTCTGATAATCTGTGATGTCAACCTTAGCTTTTGTCAATGTTGGAAGTTGTAGGTTAGCTGCCATTAGAGTCTTTGCTGATTTGCAGTCTATTATCTCATGCTACTCCAGTATGGTCTTGATGTACTGTTCTTAAGAGATTGTGAGCTTCCTCACATCCCTGTCCATATCCGTTCTCTCAATCTTCATTTGCAATATCCACTTTGCTTCTCCTAGATCTTTTATCTTGAAGCACTTACTCAGTTCTCCTTTTATGACTATGATATCATCAATTCTCCCAGAGAAGAGCAGAAAATCATCAACATAGATAGCAATCACAAGAAGTTTTCCATCAATGATCTTGGTAAAAACTCCATGGTCTGCATCACTCCTCTTGAAACCTAGGCCCTCCAGTTGTCCCTTCAAATTCAGGTACCATTCTCTAGATGCCTGTTTCAAACCATAGAGTGCCTTATGCAATAACCATACATGTCTATCCTTTGCCTCAACTCTAAGTAGTATCTTCATAAAAATCTCATTCTCAAGGTTCCCATTTAGAAAGGTAGATTTGATATCTATCTGATGAATATGCCAGCAATAACAATTAGCCAATCTGAGTAGTATTTGAAGTGTTTGGTGACATGTGACTAGTACAAATGTCTCATCAAAATCCACCCCAGGGATCTATGAGAATCCCTATGCTATGAGCCTTGCTTTGTAACATTCCACCTGGCTGTTCTTATCAAGCTTAGTCTTGAAGACCCACTTGCACCCTATCACCTTGCATTCTACAGGTCTTGGAACTGTACTGAATAAGTTTTGTCTGACAAACTCCTCAAGTTCCTTAGCACAAGCTTGCTTCCAATGTATGGTATCTGCCCTTGACATGGTATCCTAATAACTGGTAGGATTAGTCATGGTGAGTGCTGAATCTTTTGGCTCATTAAGGTCCACAGGTGATTTTTGACATGAATAGGATGTGGTCAAAAAGTGGGGATCATCATCCCAGACTAGAGCACACTTTATCCTTGTTGACCAGCAAAGTTGAGTGGATATATCCTCAGTCATTTCCATGGTACCTTTAGTCTCTGACTCCTGCCTAACATCATCACCCTCGACAACCAAGTCCTCAATCTCACTCTTGTCTTCCAATTTTGCATCTACATTGTTCATAGGAGCTTCCTCAGTCTCAGACACTTGTCTATCAACCTGGATTGTCACACTTCCAGAGATCTCTGGAGTCTCAACAAATGTTACATCACGAGAAATGTACACCCTTAATGGGTTCTGACTGTTGCTAACTATGTAGCCTTTTTAGTTTTGAGGTAAGCCAACAAAATAACCTTTTACTGTCTTGGCATCTAACTTTTCTCACTTGTCATCAGGTATATGTACATATGCTTAGCATCCAAAGATTTGAAGGTGGGCAACTGATGGTTTTTTCAGGTGGAAAGCTTGGTAGGGGGTTGTCTTATCAGGTAGTGTTCATGAGAGTAATCTGTTCAGGATCTCTTAAGTGTAGTTCACTACAAATGTCCAAAAAGATTTCAGTAACTTAGACTTAAAAAGCATTGTCCTAGTTATCTCCAGGATTGTTCTATTAAGCTGTTCTGCTCTCCCATTTTTCTGAGATGTGTTAGCATTTGTCACCTCATAGTGCATGCCTCTCAATTTTAGCTATTCTTGAAATTCCAATTCCATGTATTCACTACCACCATCAGTTCTGAGAATATTTGCCCTTTCCCCAGTTTTGACCTCAAATTGTGTGATCCATTTCATCAATGTCTTTAGTGCCTTGTTCTTGCTTCTAATTGGCTTGACTCTCATGTAGTAAGAGAAACTATCTATGAAAGTCACAAAGTACCGACATCATGAATATCCTTCTACATCAAGAGGCCCACAGACATCTGAGTAGATCTTATGTAATCTTTTAGGATTCTCAACATCTGACTTCTTTGGGATCACATTCCAAGTTGTCTTGCCTTTTAGATATACCTTGCATTCTCCATTATTATGGTTTAGCACATTATCTATTATTTTCATACCTATCACCATTGAAAGATCTCAAAGCCTCTGAACTGAGCATGTCATTGCATGTCCAAGCTGTTTATGCCATACATCAAGTAATACCTTTGCAACATATGCAGCTTGAGAACTAAGCATGATGGGATCTTTATCTAAAACCCACAGTCCTTTCCTATTTTCTGCCTTCCCAATGACTAATCCAGCCTTTGAGATTTCACACAAATTTGTTCCAAAATTTATAGTGTAGTCCTTTCTGATCATGTAGATGACTGACAGCAGGTTGTTTGTTCCCATATCTAGGATATAGTATACATCCTGGAGTTCAAACATTCTTGATACTCCATTAGCTGTCATTGAGATTCTGATTGATCCCAATCCAAATGCCTTAATGATGCTGTTATTGCCTAAACCAATAGGAACAGGTGCACAAAAGAGGGAATAGTTTATAAACAATTCCTTTCTGGCTGTCATTAGTAATGTCACTCCTGAATCAATGATTCATTTGCTTGCTAAATCTGAGATTGCTTCCCATGCTATGAAGAGATGAATGACGCTTTCTTTGGAGGTTATAGCCACCTTTGCAGTCTGGGGTTTTGATCCTTCTACTCTTTTGTTCTCAGGAACTGTTCCAGCTATCTGATTGGCCTTTAACCTTCTGCACTCTGATTTGAGATGTCCCTTCTTTTTACAGTAGTGACACTTCATGTTCTTCTTCTTCACATTACCATCAGAAGAAGGATCTTGTGATTGTTTGACAGGTTTCTTCCCTTTGTCTTTTTCTATCAATGCGATATATGAGGCATCTCCACACGCATTCTCCTCCAATAGAACTTGCTTGATGACAAAATCCATGGTTAGAGTATCTTTATCCTTCATGTACAGATGCTGCCTGAGTAATGCATAAAAATCTAGTAGTAAGACCATTATAAGCATAGTGATTGTAGCGTTCTTAAACTCATATCCAAGATTCTTCAGCTTGTAAACCTTCTCACTCATGTCAGTGAGCTGTTCTTCCATCGAGATTGTGTCAACAAAGCATTCTTTAAATATGTTCACAAATAGTTGTGCAACTTTATGCTAACCCTTTCCTTGGTAAAAGCTTTCCAGATAATTCCAGATCTTTGATGCCAGCTTAAATTGTCTAATCTTCCTAGATGGTTCCTTTTTTAATGTTATGATGATCTCTACAAAGGCCTGGTCATTTTGTGCATGCCACTTGTCAAAAGCGGCAGTGATAGCAGCTTGATCTTTTGGATCTGTTGCTTTCTTAGGTGAGTACTTTTTGTTAAGACTCTAGACCTTAGTTGAATATGTATTTCAACTTAAGCCTATATCTAATACTTGATATCTTCATACTCCTCATTAAAGGATCCAGTTAAGGTTTTCAGTAAAGTTATATTGGAGGAGAGATGTCAACAAGACTTTGAATAGCACTCTTGAGGTTGTCCTAAGACAGTAAGAGTATCAATCCCTTGAAGTAGTAGAATTATAGGGAGTGTTATGAGAGCCCCAGAGAGGAAAGAGTTTCCTATGCATTCAAACATCTGATCTCTAACATCAAGTCGTATAACGGGGTCAAGATATAAATAGCATGGGAAATTAGGTAATCATATTATGTAACAAGGTCATGTGATCATGTAATAATAGGGACACAGCCACTTGTAAAGTAGTATAAGTAGGTAGTCAAATCCAATGGAGAACTCTATCGAGTTCTTCCTAAATACTCATCTCGAGTGGTCCCTAAGTCATCAAGGCTTTGCAATAACAAAAGAACTCAATTCCACTCCCAAGCACTGATCACCTCAATCCCTGCTCATATTCATTCTATGCATAGTTAGCTTAATACCGGCACTGTAAGTGAATATCCCTCTCCACCACTTACTCTCTTACCTTTCTCGCTAGTGAGCACAGTGCTCACAAGCCTCTTGGATAGCAGGCCCTAGCTGTAAAGGGGACTTCTCAGTCAGTTAGGGACTAAGGGAGGAGACTAAACACCAAGTCCAGGTGTCCTGTTCAAGTCCTGACCTGTAAATTGGGCCTACTAGTTACATCTTTCTTTGTATAAGCTCCATGCTGTCGTCCATTGTGACAGGTACATGCAGGGGATCAGTGGTTACTTCTTAAAAGGCCACTTAGCTTAGGAGTTCCCTTCTTAGAAGCAATTACATATGTGTTTATTAGGGTAATAGTCAGTAAGGCAGTAGGAGTCTAGACAGGAGAAGACTGTGCTCTCTGTTAGACATAGCCTTAAGTTTACCCTGGATCGAGAGTTGGACCAAGAGACCGAGTACAAATCATCATCTCCCCCCTCACCACCACTATCACTACCACTGCAGCCCTACGATATGTCGTGGCAGCAACAGCAACAGCAACAGCAACAAAGGGGAGAGCCTTCCCAAGCACCCGTCCCCAACAACCACTACCACCAACCCGCAAGGAGCAACTCCTTACCATGATCGCCACCCTACAACAGCAGGTCAACACCATGCTCCTCCAACAACAGGGGAGCAGAGTAGAGGTCACAAGGCCTCAAGTCTTTAGTGGAAGAATGGAGGATGTGAGCGCATTCATTAATATGGCTCACATATATATTAGAATGAAGATAACAGAGGAAGCAGCAACGACCCAGGTGGCCTGGGTGTTATCTTATGTGCAGGAGGGAATAGCAGAGGCATGGAAAGACAATTTGATGGATAAACTGGCCAAGGAAGAGTCAGAAGTGGAAACAGTGGAGCAACTGTTTTCAAAAATTAGAAATGATTTCAGAGAAATGTCAGAGGAAGAAAGAAAGATTGAACAACTGAGAACGATAGAACAGGGAGGAAGGACATGCGACGAGTACATCCAGGAGTTTAAAAAGGTCGCCAGAGGGAGCGGCTATGAGGGACGACCCCTCATTGAAGAGTTTAAGAGAGGGCTGAACGGAACGATAAGAAGAAAACTAGTAGAAGCAGAAGAGCCCCCGACTACTATAGGAGAGTGGCAAGAAAGGGCAGTGAGGTTGGATAGGAATCAGAGGCAGAGCAGGGCAGAAGAGAGGATATTAGGGAGGAACACGGTGTGCCTAGGGGGAAATGCACAGCCAAGAGGAGGATTGTTATGAGAGCCCTAAGAAGGAAAAAGTTTCCCGAGCATTCAAACACTTGATCGCAAACATCGAGTCATATAACGGAGACAAGATATAAATAGCATGGAAACTTAAGTAATCATATCACGTGACGAGGTCATGTGATTGTAGAATATTCCAGAAGGACATGTGATTGAGGATTAGTAGTGTACAGCCACTTGTAAAAGTAGTATAAGTAGGTAGTCCAATCCAATGGAGAACTCCATCGAGTTCTTCCTAAACACTCACCTGTAGTGGTCCTTGAGTCGTCAAGACTTAGTGATAACAAGGATACAGTGGAGGGTCATATGGAAGAAGAGGAGACCAGATAACATGGAGGGCAGGGGCCCAGTATACAGGAGTGGGAAACAGGGGAGAAAATTCAACGAATAGAGGAGGATATCAATTGGGTCCACGGAGAGACCCAAACATGATGGATGTGGATAGAGAAACAGGAGGAGATAGAAAATGCTACTACTGTGGGAAGTTTGGCCACATGGCCAGGAATTGTTGGGATAGAGAAAAAGCAAGAGTAGTGGAGACGCCGCAAGAGTCAGCAAAAGAAAATGAAGGTCAGTGAGCTCTCGGCTGGCCTCCTCAAATTTGTACAGTATATTGCACTCAGAAAAATTGGGCAATAAATTAAATTTTACAAACAATACTGAGAGAGTAAGGGACATGTGGCACATATTACGGCCACTAAGAGAAGTATGGATGAAAGTAGGGTTGGAAAAGCTGGAAAGTCACGAAGGGATAGCAGTGAAGGCATTACTAGATAGTGGAGCAACAGGTCTGTTCATGGACACGACCTTCGCTAGAGAGAAAGGGTTCAAAATGGAGAAGTTAAAGAACCCACTATTAGTTAAAAACGTGGATGGAACAGTGAATATTGGAGGAGCGATAATGCACCAAGTCAAGTGCAACATATTCTTCAAAGGGCATGTGAAAAGAGCGAGAATGGATGTGTATAACCTAGGAAAGACAGAAGTAATACTGGGGATGCTGTGGCTAGCAGCCCATAACCTAGAGATAGATTGGGAAAAAGGAGAGGTCGAGATGACAAGGTGTCTACCCATATGTGGAAAAAGGAAGCAGGAAGAAAAGAAGAAGAAAGTAAAAAGAATAGAGAAAGATGAGGACGAGGAAACATTAAGGAAGCTGGTACCCAAAAGGTTTTGGAAGTGGAAGAAAGTCTTTGGAAAAAGGAAGTCAGAAAGAATGCCAGTACGAAAGGCCTAGGACCATGTGATAGAATTGAAGAAAGGGTTTACACCGAAGAAGGGAAAGGTGTATTCGCTATCAAGAGAAGAAAGGGAGGAAGTACAAGCATTTGTAGAGGACTAATTCCGAAAAGGGTACATTTGACCCTCCAAATCACTGCAAACGTCACCAGTGCACTTTGTGGCAAAAAAGGACAGCAAAAGGAGGATGGTGCAAGATTATCGCCATATAAACCAGTAGATGATAAAAAATGGATATTTACTGCCACTTATCACAGACATACTGGATGGAGTAGAGAAGAGAAAGGTGTTTACAAAGTTAGATCTGAGATGGGGTTACAACAATGTCAGAATTAAGGAGGAAGACGAATAGAAAGCAGTGTTCACTACATATATTAGAGCGTACGAACCCACAGTTATGTACTTCGGGTTAACAAACTCCTCCGCCACTTTCCAGACAATGATGAATGACCTCTTCTGGGACCTTATAAATCAGGGAGACACAGCAACCTTCATCAACGACATTCTAGTAGCAACAGATACAGAGGAAGGGCACGATGAGTTGGTAGAAGAAGTATTGAAAAGGTTGGAAGAAAATGACCTATTTGTGAAACCAGAGAAGTGCAAGTGAAAAGTGAGAGAGGTGGAAATCCTGGGAGTAGTAATTGGGCCAAGAGGAGTAGAAATACAGAAGGAAAAGGTAGAAGAAGTACTAAACTAGTCAGCACCCAGAAATGTCAAAGAGATGCAGAAGTTCTTGGGCCTAGCCAACTATTACAGAAGGTTTATAAAGGACTTTGCTAAGATAGCAGTGCCATTACACGTACTGGTCAGGAAGGAGCAGAAGTGAAAATGGGAAAAGGAGCAAGAGGAAGCGTTTGGAAAACTAAAAGAAGTGTTCATGATGGAACCTGTTTTAGCAATACCAGACATAAATAGAGAGATGAGAGTGGAGGCGGATGCCTCGGACTATGTGATGGGAGGAGTGTTGTCGTTAAAAGGCAAAGATGGCAGGTGGAGGCTGGTAGCCTTCATCTCAAAGTCGTTAAACGCTACAGAGCAAAACTACAAGATCCACGACAAAGAGATGTTGGCAGTTATCAGATGTCTTGAAGCATGGAGGCATTACTTGGAGGGAGCTAAACTGGAATTCGAAATCTGGATGGACCACAAAAATCTCCAGTATTTCATGACAAGCCAAAAGTTGAATCAACAACAAGCACGATGGGCACTATATCTATTGCAATTTAACTTCACCTTAAAACACATTCCAGGAAAGAGTATGGGGAAGGCAGATAGACTAAGTAGAAGGCTGGATTGGCAAGAAGGGGTGGATAAGGATAACGAAGATCAAACGCTGATCAGGCCAGAGTGGGTTAAAGGGGTAGAAACGGTGATAAAAGAAGGTGATCTAAGGGAAAGGATAAAGAAGGCACAGGAAGGAGATGAAAAAGTGGTAAAAGCAGTAGAAGAGCTAAAGAAGGTAGGGGTAAAAATGTTGAGAGACAAGGAATGGGAAATAGAGGACAGAGTAGTACTGAAGAAAGGAAGAATATATGTGCCAGAAGGGGAACTTAGGGGGGAGGTAGTACGACTACACCACGATACCCCAGTAGGAGGGCACGGAGGAAGATGGAAGACAATAGAGCTAGTTACCAGGAATTACTGGTGGCCAGGAGTAACGAAAGAAGTAGGGAGATATGTGGATGGATGTGATGCTTGTTAAAGGTACAAGAATCAAAGTAAAGCACCAGCAGGAAAGTTGATGCCTAACGCAATCCCAGAAAAACCATGGAGTCATATTTCAGCAGACTTCATCACCAAGTTACCACTAGCTCAGGGATATGATACAATTTTGGTAGTATGCAACAGGTTTAGCAAAATGGCACATTTTATAGCCACCATGGAAAAAACATTGGCAGAGGGACTAGCAAAGCTGTTTCAGGACCAGGTATGGAGGCTGCACAGCCTCCTAGAAAGCATCATATCGGACAGAGGAGTATAGTTTACAGCAGGAATGATGAAGGAGTTGAATAACTTGCTGGGGATTCAAACAAAAATTTCAACGGCCTATCACCCACAAACAGATGGGCAAATAGAAAGAATGAACCAGGAGTTAGAGCAGTACCTAAGGGTCTTCATCAACCATAGACAAGAACAGTAGCCGGATTGGCTAGGAACAGCAGAATTTGCATACAATAACAAAATTCACACGGCAACAAAAGTATCGCCATTCAAAGTAAACTATAGCCAAGATCCAAGAATGGGATTTGAGGGAAGAAAGAAAGGAAAGTATGAAGCAGCAGGGAAGTTTGTAGAGAAGATGAGGAAGATCCAGAAGGAGGCAAAAGCAGCGCTGAGGAAAGCGCAGGAGGAAATGAAAAAGTTCGCAGACAGGAAACGAGAAAAGGGCGAAGAATACAAAGTAGGGGACTTAGTACTGCTAAGTACAAAGGACTTGAAATGGCAAATGAAGGGGAGAAGATCGGAGAAGTTGACAAAGCACTTTGTAGGCCCCTATAAGATTAAGGGAATCATCTCTAGTAATGTAGTAGAGTTAGAATTGCCTAAATCTATTAGGATATACCCTGTAGTAAATGTAAGTAGAGTACAACTCTACAAACCACAGGTAGAGGGGCAGAAAAAGATACCACTGAAACCGGTCATTATAGAAGGAGAGGAAGAATTTGAGGTGGAGAAGATCTTGAACAAGAGAATAGTGTGGGGAAAAGAAAAGTTCTTTGTGCGATGGAAGGGATACACAGTAGAGGGAGACACATGGGAAAGTAGGGAAAACCTGGAAAATGCAAAAGAGTTGGTAAAAGAGTTTGAGAGGGAGTACAGGGAAGAGGTAGAAGAACTTAGGTGACAGGAGCTGGAAGAAGAAGAGAAGGAATTTAGTCAGGAATTACCAAGGGAATTTATGGCTAAACTACTATACAGTTGGGGGAGAAAAAGATATGAAAGGGAAAGAGAGAAGAGGTAGGATAAAAACTGAAAGCATTGGAAAAATTCCTTGGGACAAGAAATCTTGAAGAGGGAGCCATGTTATGAGAGCCCCAGAGAGGAAAGAGTTTCCCATGCATTCAAACATCTGATCTCTAACATCAAGTCATATAATGGGGTCAAGATATAAATAGCATGGGAAATTAGGTAATCATATCACGTGACAATGAAGGGGGCAAAAGAGACTATTAGCCTGGCATGAGCTAAAGATACGGTACTAGGTCCCAATTGCATGCTAAAGAGTTTGTGGGGATGAATCAAGAATAAAGGTATTAAAAAGAGAATATAGAAACTTAGCATGATAATTAAGATAAAAATATTTGAAAGGATTGTAAGCTCAATCTAGATCCTCCTCGCATGGTGTCTACCTTTACACACCGTAACAAGCTCACTATTAAAGTAGTCAGTAAACCACTTATGGGCCTTACCACACTCAATCAAGCCCTCATCCGTACCCCCACACCAAACCTTATGGGTATGATACAATCTGAGTCAATGATTAGCCAGGCTTTTCAGGTCTGCTACTCTGTAAAAGGTTGTCCGAGCGACCACTGTGTCTTGTCTCTTGTCTCTTGACCAAGTAGGGTATAGAGTTCCAGTCTCCTTAACAGCCCAACCACTTCACTTAGAACTCAGAAAATCGCCATAAGACAACTCTCGAGCCCTTGAGATGGCAACAGGTGTCAAGATTCCATTGCCTTTCTCTCAGGCTCTCTGAGTGTTATATTAAAAGTACAAACTGATGAGACTCAATTAAAATTAAATAAAAAAGGAAACTCTTTCTTCTTCCAGCCTCTCTCACTTCTCTCCTCCATGACATTGCCATATGGACATGACAGATGTCACCTCCCTATTCTCCATGCCTACCGGCCATAGCCATATGCTCTTACTCCACCTCCATACTTCACTCCTACCCGACATCCTCTAATCTCTGAACCAGCTTCCTTCTACTCTGAATACAATCTAGAAACACATGCAAGTGTATACAAAGGTAATTGATATTCCTGTTACTCTACGGTATGTCCACTTCTTGACTGAGTCCAGCAGTGATGGGATCACTAGTCACTGATAGACTTTTGATCTGTTGTCTTGGTGTCATATTAGTCCAAGTCCACTCTAGATTGAAATTCTATTGCATTCCAGAGGTATCCTTTAACATCTGAGTCCTAAAGTATCAACATTGATAGTCTGTCTCTGATAAACCTGATGCTAGCTCATCAGTCTTGCCTCCCAAGGTATATGCTTTTCTGGCATGTGACAGCTTGGCCACTACCCAATAGAAGTACCCAATCTTGGGTCTAGATTATGTCTGGGGCTTGTAGAAGTTCTCTAGAGTAGGTTCCAATAGTGAAATCTAGGATTATAATTTTTATCCTATACTACATTTCTGCAGAAAATTCTCTAGTGGCATAACAACAAGGTCATGTGATCATGTAATAATAGGGACACAGCCACTTGTAAAGTAGTATAAGTAGGTAGTCAAATCCAATGGAGAACTCCATTGAGTTCTTCCTAAATACTCACCTCGAGTGGTCCCTAAGTCATCAAGGCTTTGCGATAACAGGGAGGAATACAAAAAGAGAGAACTTGCTGTTCCCTTCTCTTTCTGGTCTGTATTTATCCTAACTAGATATTGTGACTACATTACAATGTGGTAACACTAGTTGTAACTATAAGTAACTAGTTAAGTGATAGTCTAGTGACAGAAGCAATGAGGGTAACAAGTTGAGTTAGTGTCTAATAATAGGTTAGTCTGATGTTGTCCCATTTAGCACAAGTCCAAAAATAGAGGAAAAAGATAGTCCGAGATTTCTCCAAAGAGTTCTGTCTATTCTGTGAGTCTATTGTCTCTTAGAGTCCTCAGACATTCAATGCATTTACTGCATGACAATGTCCTCATCTAGCATTGCTAATATCTCATCTACTAGCCACTCATTATCAGACTATGGCTAATAATAATTGTAGTCCCACTCGATGTTTATAACACTTCTCTGTTCCCCTCACAATCTCCATCAGACCTTTCATCTTGAGTAAGGCAGAAACCCTAAACTTCCAATTGTCATAGTTAGACCCATTGTTGTCCAGAAGTGGAATGTTGTAGTGACCAGATCCAGAACCTGGATTGCTCATCTTGATGTGATGTGGTGGTTCAAAATAAAAAATGAGTTCTTTTCTTCTGTTATTGGTTTAGGTGACAGGGCCCATAACCTATTATTACAGATAGAGAGTGATGGAAGCTGTCAGAATAAATTCTCAGTTTGTGTAAGAGTTGAGTTTCTATGTGCTACTATGTGGCATGTCTATGTGCTTACTAAGCACCTAATGAATTAGTTAGGTAATCAATAACAAAATAAAAAACAAATATGAGGATTTGGAGGTGAAGAATATATGAACAAACTCATTTACAACAGGATCTACTATCTAGTACAGAATTTGCATATAGCAATCAAGTACCTTTTGAATCCAAATTCAATAATCACAAATCAGTAAGTGACCATTTGTGATAAGCTTGTAGTTTAACAAGGCATCCAAAGCAGGGGATGTGATGAGTAACAAGTGCTTTGGATGCCTTGTTAGACTACCAGCTCCTCAGTTGCAAGGGTCAGAAGCTCACCCTGTAGCATATTGTGGATTGCTAATGGTCTGGTAGTTCAGTGGTTAGAGTATATGGGCTAGTTATGGTTTGATTCCTGTCCAGGTCACTCTCTTGTTGAGTTCCCCTTGGGTATTATTCCCTTATATATGTTTCTACAATAGGTGGGTCCTATTTGATACATTGATCTCATTCGAACATTCATTGCTGGCCTCCATCTAATTCATGCAGAACAAAAATCACGAGAGATATCTTTTCCGTTCTATCAAATTGAGTCATCCCACGAGTCTAGATGAATC